>Ga0163144_10020857_pt1 | contig 13066 bp, 11 predicted proteins | sample OliLak19BULKMAT1_FD_123175 | JGI IMG/M metagenome (GOLD analysis project Ga0163144, IMG submission 123175) | Freshwater microbial mat bacterial communities from Lake Vanda, McMurdo Dry Valleys, Antarctica - Oligotrophic Lake LV.19.BULKMAT1 | ecosystem: Environmental > Aquatic > Freshwater >...
TCCGCTGACGCGCAAGGCCAGCGTCCGCCTGAAGGACATCGAGCAGGACCGTTTCATCCTCATGAAGGAGGGTCATTGCCTCGGCGACCAAAGCCTCAGCTTCTGCGACCGCAACGGCCTTTCGCCCCGTGTCGTCCTGCGTTCGGCGCAGTTGGAAACGATCCAGTCGCTCGTGCTTTCCGGCCTCGGCGTCTCGCTGATTCCAGCCATGGCCTGTGGAAACGGAAGACGCGCCAAGCCGGAATATCGGTCGATCACCGGCACCCGGCCAAGGCGCGCCATCGGTGTGCTCTGGCGCAAGGAACACCACCACAGCAAGGCGACGGCGGAGTTCCTGCGCCATCTCCGGAAGCTCAAGGCGGCGTAGTCTCCTCGGGCACAGGCACAGAAAACGGCACAAGCTGGAGGCCGGTTCCATCCAGCGACTCGTCGACCACCGGAGTTGGGCGGCGTTTCAGAATCGGATGCCCTTCCTCGTCGAGCGGCGGAAACCACCGCTTCAAATCGGCGGCGCGGCCTAGCTCCGTCTTGCCACATCGACGCACCAGCGCCTTGTAGAAGATGTCCGCCACCTTCGGCTCGCGGTCCTTCAACCAGCATCCGGCGGTGTAGAGAATCTTCGCCGTCAGCTCGTCATTGTTCGGCAGAAGCTTCGCGGCATCCATGGCGATGAACGCGGCCTGGTAGCGGTAGTGGTAACGGACGTCCGGGTCAGCGCCGTTCGCCCCGGCCCGCCGGATCTCGTCCTGGGAGGCGGCGAAAATCTTCAGCTCATCGGAGGCCACTCGATTCGACAGCAACGGCCTGTCTTCGCTGCTTCCAGCATAGGCCGCCCAGTCGGGTTCGACTTCGGTCGCGACGAGTTCAAGACCGTTGGTCCGCATGATCTGCGCGGCCTCCCACCAGCCCTTGGCCCGTTCGTCCTTGGGCAGATTTTCGTCCTCACCCTTCTTCAAGCCCGCCAGCATCCGCTCGTAGGGCTCGACCATCTCGCCGCTGAAATAGGGTCGTGCTTCGGCCCCTCGGCTGGAGCGGACGAATCGCCGGGCGAGGAGCGAGCGGATCATCGTTCGCCGCTCTTCCGTCCGGCGATGGGCCGCCCGGCGATCGTGTTCACGGCAGGGCGCGTCTTCGCCGGGCTCGCTCAAGTCCTCGGCGCTGACGAATTCCAAAGGCCATGCCCGATCCACGTAGGCCTTCAGTTCATCCAGACCCAGCACCCTCTCGGCGACGTAAGCAGCGTCCAACGTCGATCCGGAACGCATGAACAGATCCAGCGCCTCCACGCAACGTCCCTGGCACAGGCGCACGACGGCCAATTCCGCCTCGATGCGAAGATCGCCCGAAGTCCACCCGCGTTCGAGGCACTCGGCCATCCGGGTCGGTGACGGATCGTCGGTGCAGCGGTGTTCCCGGGGAAACTGCGCCGCCAACGAAGCCAGCAGCCGTCCGCCTTCATCCAGTTTGCCGGAGTGAAGGAGGATCTTTGCGCGGATCCATTCCGACACGGGAGCTTTGCCAGCCCGGTCGCTCCACCGCTTCGCCCGGGTCATGCTGCCGATTTGGTAGGAGCGGAGCGCGAGTTGTTCGGCTAGGACCGCGTCCTTCTTTCCTACCTGCTCCATCAAGTCCATCCAGACCCACTCCGGCGATTCGGAACCAATCTCTTCCGAGTCCAACCGCTCGCCCTGCGACGTCATCATCGCCGTCATGATCCGCCGCGCGATGGGATGCGCCGCGACGTCGGTGAGCGGTTGGCCGCCTTCATACAAGGCGGTTCCGGCCGCCCGTTTGAGAGACACGAGCGCACCACGGTCGCCCGCCGCGAACTGCTGGCGATAAAGCTCCAGCGCGCGGACGAAACGCTTCTGGACGACGTGCGCCCGCGCTTCCCAGCCGACGCTCTCCGCCGCGAGTCCGACGGGATCGCCGAAGCCCTGTTTGGCCAGGGCGCGCGTCAGTTGGAAACTCGCCACCGCCTTGTCCGGCTCCGCGTCCTGCTGGGCCCGGCCCAGCATGTAGGCGGCCCAGACGGATTTGTGGCGGCGTTCCTTTTCCGGCAAGGCGAGCACGGCTTCGAACGCCTTGATCGCGTCGTTGGTGCGGCCTTCCTTGAAGGCGATCCAACCGCGGAAGTATTCGGCGAACTCCGTGGGCAACCCTTCGACGACGGTGATCTTCCGTTCGACGCGAAGCGCCTCGGTTTCCGGCGTGTCCATCCCGGCGATCATCTCCCGAATCGAGTCGAACTTCGCGGCCGCGGCCAGACGCTGGTCCTCATGCGCCCGGACAATCGTCTCGGGCTCGCGTGTTCCCATGATTCGCAGCGCCGTCCGCAGATCCGCCGACTCGGCGTCAATGGACTGGCGACCGACGGAGTTGGTCGCCGGCTTGTAGCTCCAGCTGATTTCCGGCGGCGGCAGCCGGAGAATGTCGCTTTCAAAGACCGTCGCCGGCGGATGTAGAACAGTGCGGTCTCGTCCATTGAGAAGATCGCCACGGTAGGCAGCTCGGACGGACGATACGGTTCCGACCACCAGACAGGCGAACAGGAGAAGCCGTCGGATGGTCGTCAGGCGAACGGGAGGTTCGCAGGTTTTGTTTCGGTGGACATGGGTCGTTTTCACGGAGTTCCTCGGAGAATCAGGTCGATGCCGCACCGTTCCCCGGCGGGCGTCCGTCGGAGGTGTTGGATGGAAGGCATGGTTCATCGACTCATTGCGACAGTCTTCGGGCCGGGAACCCTGTCAATGGCGTCGGGGTGAAAGTTATTCACCGGTCTGCGCGTTGATTTTCAGGCCGTCGAAGTGAAGTGTCCCGCCCATGCAACGGACGGTAGTCATCAACGTAGTCGGCTTGACGGAGAGCCTGATCGGCGAACACACGCCGGCCATCGCGGCTTTCCGCCAGCGCGGTTCGCTTCGCCACATTGATCCCGCCTTCCCCGCGGTCACCTGCACGGCGCAGTCGGATTACGTCACAGGCAAGACGGCGACGACCCACGGCATCGTGGCCAACGGATGGTTCCACCGCGAACTGAGCGAAGTGCAGTTCTGGAAACAGTCGAACCACGTCGTCTCCGCGCCGAAACTTTGGGACGAACTCAAGCGGCTCGACCCGTCGTTCACCTGCGCGAAGCTTTTCTGGTGGTATAACATGTATGCGTCGGCCGACTACTCGATCACGCCACGCCCCATGTATCCGGCGGACGGACGCAAGTTCTTCGACGTCTACTCGTGGCCATATTCCATCCGCACGGAGATCAAGAAAGAGTTGGGAGACTTTCCCTTCGCCGGATTCTGGGGACCGGCCGCCGGAGTGAAATCACCCCAGGGCGGACCCGACTGCGCCTCGCGCTGGATCGCCGATTCGGCCAAGTGGACCGAGACGAAGTATCAGCCGACGCTGAGCCTCGTCTACCTGCCGCACCTCGACTACAACCTGCAACGTTTCGGGCCGTATGCGCCGATGCCTGATGCCGGATACCGGATGCCGGAGACGAGAGTCGGAGCCACATCTGGAATTGGGAGTCCGGGATCAGGCATCCGGCATCAGTCTCTCACCCCCGCCATCTTCCCCGACCTCCACGCCATCGACGCCATCGTCGGCGAGCTGATCACGTTCTTCGAGAAACGCGGCGTCCAGGTCATCCTGCTTTCGGAATACGGCATCACCAATGTCTCCAAGGCCATCCACCTGAACCACCTCTTCCGCCAACGCGGCTGGATCACCGCCAAGGAGGAACTCGGCCGTGAGATCCTCGACGCCGGAAACTCGAAGGCCTTCGCCGTCGCCGACCATCAGGTTGCCCACATCTACATCAACGATTCGTCCATCCGGAACGAAGTCCGCGCGCTCGTCGAATCGACCGACGGTGTGGCCAGCGTGATGGGTGCCGATGAAAAGCGCGCCGCTGGCATCGACCACATCCGCGCCGGAGACTTGATCGCAGTGGCCCGCGAAGACGCATGGTTCACCTACTACTACTGGCTCGACGATGCCAAGGCGCCCGACTTCGCCCGGTGCGTGGACATCCATCGCAAGCCCGGCTACGACCCGGTGGAACTCTTCCTCGATCCGAAGATCTCCCTGCCAAAGCTCAAGATCGCCTTGCGTCTGTTGAAGAAGAAGCTCGGCTTCCGGATATTAATGGACCTCATCCCGCTCGATGCGTCGCTGGTGAAAGGTTCGCACGGCTGTCGGCCCAAGGATCGCAAGGACTGGCCTGTGTTCATTTCCGCCAACGCTTCGAACCAGACCAGAGATGCCATGAAGTCGACGGAGGTTTATGAGGCAATCAAGCGCGCTGTAGTCGGCCGATAGTCCAAAGCATCTTCTCACGTGACGCCCCGGCGCACCGCACGCATCCTTGCGCTGACATGAACATCCAGATCGCAGCGCTGTGCGACGCCGCCACCGACTACGGCGGCAAGCTCAACCTGCTGGGAACGTTCGACACCATCCTCACCCCAAGCCTTCCCGCCACGCACCCGGCCGCTTCGATCGCGCTGCGGATCGTGTTCGATAGGATCGAAGAGGGCCCGCACAAGATCCGCATCGGACTGGTGAACGACGACGGCCGTCCAGTCATGCCGGGCATCGAGATCCCGCTTGAAGTGGAGGTGCCGACGGAGGCGAGCTTCGTCTCCCGCAACATCGTGGTGAACATCCAGGCGCTGAAGTTCGATGTGGAAGGCAACTACTCGATCGATGTCGCAATCGATGGACGCCACGAGTGCAGTATTCCGCTCGCGGTGAAGAAGCTGGAACCACAGCAACTCGGTCGTCAGTCGGAGAACTTACCCCCGGCGCCCTGATGAGTTTCTCCCGACTCACCGAACACCAGCAGGGCACTGACCTCCTCCAGAGGAGCCTTGAGAAAGGCCGTCTGGCCCACGGATATCTGCTGAGCGGCGGCTCGATGCCCGCGTTGGAACAGATCGCGCGGTCGTTGGCGCAGACGCTGAGCTGCCAACATCCGGTCCGGCGCGGCGAACTCGCCGCCGCCATCGACTACTGCGGCGAGTGTTCTCCATGTCGCCGCATCGAAGGTGGAAATTTTGCCGACGTTCTTTGGCTCCGACCGGAATCCAAGAGCCGCATCATCGGCGTCGACCAGATCCGTGAGCTGATCCAGACGATGAACCTCAAGCCCGTCGAAGGCGGCTACAAGGTCGGCGTCATCGTCGCGGCGGACCGACTGCGCGTGGAGGCAGCCAACGCGTTCCTCAAGACGCTCGAAGAACCGCCGCCGCGCTCGATCCTCATCCTTCTCAGCTCCGAACCGAGCCGGCTCTTGGAGACGATCATCTCGCGTTGCCTGCGCCTGAACTTCGGCGGCGAAGCGCCCATCGATCCCGCGAGCATCGAATGGCTGCGAAGTTTCGCCAGTCGACTGGCGGTGGAGTCGGCGGGACTGCTGGAGAAGTATCAGATTGTTTCCAGCCTTGCTGAGCGCCTCGGAACGCTGCGCGAGGAGATCGAGAGGAAGCTCGGAGCCGGATCACGGTTGGAGAAATACGACGACGTCGATCCTGAGCTCCGCGAGAAGTGGGAGGAGGAACTCAAGGCCGCCATTGAAGCCGAGTATCGCGGCCAGCGCGCCGAACTGATCGGGCTGGTCCAGCAGTGGTTCCGCGACGTGTGGCTGCTATCGCAGGGAATGCATTCGGCGGAACTGGCGATTCCGGCCTTGGCCGCTGAATCCGCCGCCATCGCCCGCAAGCTCACACCCGCCCAGGCCCGCAACAACCTGCTGTCGCTCGACGGCCTGCAACGCCTGCTCCACACGAACGTGCAGGAAGCGTTGGCGTTGGAGGTCGGATTTCTCCGACTGCAAACGGGAGCGGCGGTCAAGGCATGAGTCCGTCGCCGGCATCAGCCCGCCCCGCCCCGCTGCCCGGTTGGCTGACGCTTCTCGCCGGCGTGATCTTCGGACTGATCTTTGTGAAGTTCGGCAATCCGGTGATCTTCGAACAACAGGTCACTCCCCCCGCTTCGTTGACCGAAGCCATCTTCTTTTCATGGCCACCATCGTGGGGAATCTGGCTGCTCGGGGCTTTTGGATTGGTCGCTCTTCCCTTCATTCGCACCAGCCGTCCGGCATCACCGATAGCTTTGATTTCATTGGCTGTCTGGTTTCTCTGGCAGTTCGTTTCCGCCACCCAGTCGGTTTCGAGCAAGCTTACGGAACCGACGCTCGTCCAGTTTACGGGATGTGCGCTCTCGCTGCTTCTGGGATGGCTGGTTCTGGCCCGGTCCCAGAACGCCGGCTGGCTCTGGGCCGGGCTCACGGCCGGCCTGGCGTTTTCCCTGTGGATGTCGTGGGACCAGCATTTCGGCGGCCTTGAAGCGACCCGGAAGGCGTTTCTCAGCATGGATGTCTCAGCGATGTCTCCCGAGATGCAGACCCAGTTCGCCGATCCGACTTTTCAAAGGAAGCTTACGAGCACCCGCGTCTTCGGGACCTTCGTTTACCCGAACGCGCTGGCCGGCGGGATTCTTCTGCTGCTGCCAGTGACCGTTGCTTGGCTCAGGAGCGCGACCGCCGGAATGCGGCCGTTGATCGGTTGGCTGGCAACGGGAGGGTTGGTGGGTGTTTCTGCGGCCTGCCTCTACTGGTCGGGCTCCAAGTCGGGCTGGCTGGTCGCCTTGGTCGCGGGTGCGCTGCTGTTCTGGAAGTTGCCCTGGCCTTCGCGGCGCAAACTGGCTGTTCTCGGCGTTGTGGGCGCGGTCGGTCTGGCGGCGTTCTTCGTCCGTTACTCGGGCTACTTCCAGAAAGGCGCGACGAGCGTGGAAGCGCGCCTCGACTACTGGGAAGCAGCGGTCAAGACGGCCAACCGCCATCCCTTGACCGGCACCGGCCCCGGCACGTTCCAGATCCCCTATCGCCAGATCAAAGCGCCCGAATCCGAGATGGCCCGACTGACGCACAACGACTACCTGCAACAGGCGACCGACTCCGGCTGGCTGGGCGGATTGAGCTTCATCGCCGGACTTGGGATCGCCGTCGTGGCGCTCTTCCGCAAGCTGTGGGCCTCGGCGTCGTGGATTCACTGGAGCGCCTTCATCGGCTGGATGGCCCTGAGCCTTCAGGCGTTCAGCGAGTTTCCGCTCTACATCCCGGGATTGGCATGGCCGGCGTTTCTGATCCTTGGATGGCTCTTGGCGGTCAAGCCAGAGAGCCTTTCCAGGAACGTCGCCAAGCACTGAACCCGTCTCGAATCAGGTTCGACAAGTCATCTGGCCGTTTCTAGCGTGCAGCCATTGCCATGAAGATCCTGATCCTCAACGGCCCGAACTTGAACCTGCTAGGAACCCGCGAAACGGGCATCTACGGCCCAGCCACTTTGGCGGACATCGAACGGCTCGTCCGCGACCGGGCGACCAAACTCGGAACCGAGGTAGATTTCCGGCAGTCGAATCATGAGGGGCAGCTGATCGACTGGATTCATCAAGCGCGGGGAAATTTCGACGTCCTGATCCTAAATGCCGGGGCTTTCACCCATACCTCCGTCGCCCTCCGCGACGCGATCGCGGGAGTGGGTCTGCCGGCCATCGAGGTCCACCTCTCGAACGTGCACGCCCGGGAAGAATTCCGTCACAAATCGATGATCTCCTCGGTCTGCAAGGGCGTCATCGCCGGTTTTGGTCCGAATTCGTATGTTTTGGCCATGGAAGCGGCCGTTAACATTAGCGAAACGTCGAAGAAGCAGTGATTCAGGGATAATTTGCTTCTTTTTGTGGCTTCACGAAGCCGCAAAATGGCTGCCAAATGCACCCTTGACGGTCGTTTTCACGCTCCTTAGCCTCCGCCACACATTTGAAACATGATTAGAAAGCAGGGTCTTACGGACTGCTGCTTTTTTGCTTCTCGGGAATAACCCGAAAGCTGAAACCCAACTCGACTTAAAACCCGGAACCCACGTGGACCTCAAAGACATCAAGGCTATCATCGACCTGATGAAGAAGAACTCGATCTCGGAGTTCGAACTGGAGAAAGAGGAGTTCAAGATCCGGCTCAAGCGCGGCGGCAACGGAATCAGCGTCGGCGAAGACGGCATGCCGGTGACATACAACCTGCCTTCGTCCACGGCCATGCCCGCCACGCAGATCGGCCCGGCAATGGCCGGTTCGCCGGCCCCTGCCCCGGCTCCGGTTGGCGCCGAGATCAAGTCGCCGATGATCGGGACTTTCTACCGGTCCCCATCGCCCGAATCCGCGTCCTACGCCGAGATCGGCACCGAAGTCGGACCCGAATCCGTGGTCTGCATCATCGAAGCCATGAAGGTGATGAACGAGATCAAGGCCGAAGCCCGGGGCGTGATCACCGAAATCCTCGTCGACAACGCCAAACCGGTCGAATTTGGCCAACCGTTGTTCCGCATCCGCCCGCTCTAACCCCTTCCGAACGTCATGTTTGAAAAAGTCCTCGTGGCGAATCGCGGCGAGATCGCCGTCCGAATCATCCGCGCCTGCAAGGAGCTGAACATCAAGACGGTCGCCGTCTACTCCGAAGCGGATGCAAGCTCGATGCACGTCCAATTGGCCGACGAAGCCATCTGTATCGGCAAGGCCGCCGCGTCCGAAAGCTACCTTCGGATCGACCGGATCATTTCCGCCGCCGAGATCGCCGACGTCGACGCCATTCACCCGGGCTACGGATTCCTGTCTGAAAACGCCCACTTCGCCGACGTCTGCGAGAGCTGCAACATCCGGTTCATCGGCCCGAGTTCCCGCGCGATGAACGCGATGGAGGACAAGGCCGTCAGCCGTAATCTGGCCAAGAAAGCCGGTGTCCCTACCCCTCCCGGTTCCGAAGGCATCGTCCAATCCGAGTCGGAGGCCATCGCCATCGCCAAGAAGATCGGCTATCCGGTCATGATCAAGGCCGTGGCCGGCGGCGGCGGACGTGGCATGCGCGTCGCCCACAACGACGTCTCGCTGGTGAAGGGTTTCCACACCGCCCGCACCGAAGCGGAAAAGGCGTTCGGCAATGCCGGGGTCTACATCGAGAAATTCATCGAGAACCCCCATCACATCGAGTTCCAGATCCTTGCCGACACCCGGGGTAACATTATCCACTTGGGCGAACGCGACTGCTCAATCCAGCGCCGCAACCAGAAACTGATCGAGGAAACGCCCTCCCCTTTGCTTGAGAACAAGTTCCCCAAGCTCCGGAAGGAAATGGGCAAGGCTGCCATCAAGATCGCCGAGGTCGCGAACTACACCAACGCCGGCACGGTGGAATTCATCGTCGACGACCATGGGAAGTTCTACTTCCTGGAGATGAACAAGCGCGTCCAGGTCGAACATCCGATCACCGAGGAAGTGACCGGCATCGACATCGTGAAACAGCAGATCCTCATCGCCATGGGTGAGCCGCTGAAAATCTCGCAGAGCGACGTGACCTTCAAGGGCCACGCCATCGAATGCCGGATCAACGCGGAGGACCCGTTTGACGACTTCCGCCCCTGCCCCGGCCAGATCCAGATGTATTACGCCCCCGGCGGCCGCGGCGTGCGCCTCGACAGCCACGTCTACGCCGGCTACTCGATTCCACCTTACTACGATTCGATGATCGGCAAGCTGATCACCGTCGGTAAAGACCGCCGGGAGGCCCTCGACCGGATGAGCAGGGCCCTGGCTGAATACATGATCACCGGCATCAAGACGACAATCGCGTTCGAGCAGGCCATTCTGAACGACCCGAACTTCCGCCGTGGCGTCTACAGCACCAACTTCGTTGCGGACCTTCTCGATGGGCCCCGACGCGGGTTGATCGACGACAAGGGGTGAAGCCCATCGCGGACTGCCGCCTCTACGGTTTCGTAGACACAGCCTACTTCAACGGCCGGACTCCGGAGACGATCTGCCGAGAGCTCTGTGACGGCGGAGCTGACCTAGTCCAGATCCGGGCTAAGAAGGAATCAGCCGACTGGGTTCGCGGTTGTGCGGAGAAACTTCTGCCGATCACCACTTCCGCCGGGGTCCGCCTCGTCATCAACGACCATCTCGACATCGCCCTGCAGGTCGGCGCGCCGGTTTGCCACTTGGGGCAGGAAGATTTCTTCGAAGCCGGATTCACCCAGACTTCGCAGCTAAATCCGGCACCCTTCCCTTTGATCGGCCTCAGTAGCCACGCGCCGGAACAGGCCCGGCGAGCCGTTGCCGCTGGTGCCGACTATGTCGCCGTCGGGCCCGTGTTTCCCACGGGAACCAAGCCCGGACGCGCCGCCGTCACGCTCGACTATGTCCGTTGGGCCGGGAGCAATCTGACTTTGCCGTGGTTCGCGATCGGCGGGATTACCCTGGAGAATCTCGACTCGGTCCTTGAAGCGGGAGCGACTCGCATCTGTGTTGTCTCGGCGATCCTAAATTCCAGTGACATCGCGGCGGCGACAGCGGAGTTCCGGAGACGACTGCCCAACTCCTGAAGTTTCTCCTCCTCGTTCTCATTCTCCTTCTGGAAACCGGAAAGCGAAGACGACAAGGAGAACGAGAAGAATCAAGTTCCCCGACGGCATCGGCACCCACCGCCGTAGTTGCCTCCCGCTCTTTCCTCCCGCTACCTTCCCGCCCGACAAATCCGGAAATCATCCATCGAAAAACGAAAATCCATGAGCGTTCTCATCGTCGGCTCCACTGCACTCGACTCCATCAAGACCCCCAAGGCCGAGAATCCCCGGCTCCTCGGTGGTTCCGCCAGCCACGCCGCGGTGGCCGCCAGTTTCTTCGCCCCGGTGAAACTCGTGGGCGTCGTCGGTGAAGATTTCCCCAAGAAGTATGTAGCGCTCTACAAGAAGCACGGCATCGACCTGACCGGCCTCCAGATCCAGCCGGGCAAGACCTTCCACTGGGCCGGAGAATACGAGCTCAACATGAACAACCGCCGCACGCTGACCACAGAATTGGGCGTATTCGAAAAGTTCACGCCGCACCTTCCTGAGAAGCACAAGAAGTCGCCCTTCGTTCTCCTCGCCAACATCGCCCCGGCCCTCCAGCACCACGTGCTCGACCAGATGAACAAGCCGAAGTTCGTCGTCGCCGACACGATGGACCTCTGGCTCAACATCGCACTCGAAGACCTCGTCGGCCTCATCAAACGCGTCGACGGATTTGTCCTCAACGACAGCGAAGCCCATCAACTCACGAAGGAGGACAACGTCTTCGCCGCCCTCAAGAAGCTGCACAAGATGGGACCGAAATACGTCATCATCAAAAAGGGTTCCCACGGCTCGATCCTCTCAGGACCCGACGGCTTCTTCATCTGCCCGGCCTACCCGCTGCACAAGGTTGTCGACCCGACCGGCGCCGGAGACAGCTTCGTCGGCGGCATGATGGGCTACCTCTCCACGGCCAAGGGCGATGTCCGGAAGAACATCCGCAAGGCCATGGTCTACGGAAGCGTCACCGCCGCTTTCTGCTGCGAAGGTTTCGGCCTGAACCAGACGACCAAGACGACCCGCAAGAACATCGACGTCCGGGTCAGGGAACTCGAGGCGATCACCCGCTTCTGATCTCAAGAGCAGCGAAAGGCGGACCCGATGGGTCCGCCTTTCCTGTTCCCATCGAACCGCGCAACGACCCGCGCGGACAACGTCAACCGGTGCTAGCCTGTCCGAAGAATGGAACCAACCCCGCCAACTCCGGCCTCATGGCGTCCGCTCCAGGCAAAGGCCGCGCTCATTGTCGCCGCGACCGCACTGGTATGGATCTTCCAGCGGACGTTCCTCGACGACGCAGAGCCGACGTTGACCGCGATGATCCTTCTCGTCGGAGGACTGTATCTCGGATTGTTCGACACATCTCCCCTGCCATCGCGCCGTCCGAAGTGGGTGCGAGGACTCGTGTCGATCGGGTTCATCACCCTCGCCGTCGCGCGCATCTGGCCGCAAGCACCAGAAGCCAAAATGCCCTGGCAGCCCTACAGCGTTGAGGCTGTCGCTGCGGCCAAAGCGGCGGGAAGGCCGGTGATGATCGACGTGTGGGCGTCGTGGTGCGGCCCGTGTCACGACCTGGATCGCCGCGTGATGTCGCGCGCGAAGGTGGTGAACGCTGTGACCAACGCCGCTTGGGTTCCCCTTCGCCTCAACGCCAGCAACAACTCCGCTCCGGAAGTCATCGCCGCAACCGAAGCCTTGGGTGTCTTCGGATTCCCTTCCGTGATCTTCATCGGCACCAACGGTCTGGAGCGGACCATGATGCGGCTGACCGGCGTCGAATCCGCCGACAATTTCCTCAAACGCCTGCAGGCCGCGCGTTGATCATGTGCTGGGCGGACATGTGCCCACGGCCGAGACCAATGCCTTGATCTGTTCCCGCGTGTGTTCGGACGAGAGGGCGATCCGGAAAAACCCGCTGTCGTTTCCGCCCGGGTAGCGCATGAACGGAGGAAGAATCCCCGCCCGATGCATCCGCTTCTGGATTGCCGGCGCTGTCTTTTCGTCGGTCGGCATCAGCGCGAGAACGGGGCTCATGGAATCCTCGACCGGCCAACCAAGACCCCGCAGCGAGCGCCGAAGCAGCGTCACATTGGCCAACAGTTTTGTGCGAAGCCGGGGGGTCTTGCGGAGGATCTCGACGGCCTTGAGCGATGCGGCCGCAAACGGCGGCGGCAACGGCGTGTTGCCGGTGAACAGCCGACTGCGCAAACGGATGGAGTCCGACAGCGCCTGCGGCCCGAGCACGCCCCCCCCGTAGCAACCAAAGGACTTGCTCAACGTCAGCGTCATCAACACGCGCTCATCCCCGTGGAAAGGACCCGTCCCGGTCAGGGCTTCCCACGTTCCCTTGCCCGTTTTGCCGAGCGCACCGGCACCGTGTGCATCGTCGATCCATAAGCGGCCTGAAGCAGGCAACGCCTTAAGATACTCGGGTAACGGAGCGAGCGAGCCGGTCGCGGAAAACATCCCATCCGTGGCCACGATAACCCGCGCTGTCGCGGTCAATGCCCGCAGTTTCCGTCGGAGATCGTCGACGTTGCGGTGAGCGAAGCGGACGACCTTGCACCGGAGAACATCGCCGGCATCCACGAGGCAGCCGTGGGCGTGTTCGTCGAGCAGCA
>Ga0163144_10020858_pt1 | contig 13065 bp, 10 predicted proteins | sample OliLak19BULKMAT1_FD_123175 | JGI IMG/M metagenome (GOLD analysis project Ga0163144, IMG submission 123175) | Freshwater microbial mat bacterial communities from Lake Vanda, McMurdo Dry Valleys, Antarctica - Oligotrophic Lake LV.19.BULKMAT1 | ecosystem: Environmental > Aquatic > Freshwater >...
AAAGAAAGAGAATCGATTACATTGATACATTCTATTGCAACCTCGGGATTCTCATGATGCATAACTCCATCAAATAAAATTCCTTTAATTGCAGAATTTAATCTAAAATGATTAAAAGCTGATGCTGCGGCTAGTTGTATCTTCGGATCCTCATCAAAAAACATCCTTTCTTGTAAAGCAAAAGCTACGGTATTATCACTCATAGTAACTCTTTGAATATCACTGTTTCTTTTCTCAGCAATAAATAGATTGTCCTTAGCTCCATCAAAAAACTCAATCAATTCATCAAGAATTGCCATCCTGCCACTGTGAGGGTAGATCTGCTTTGTACCGGAGTTTTCTTCATTGCGAATTCGAGTAATAATATCACCTAACTTTGGATCTAACAGAGATAAATCCTCTCCCAACTTATTAGATACTGATGGCGATCCCGTAGATGAAAAACTCTGTTGGCCTAGATTTATCTCTTGATTGTCCTGACAACGTGGAAATGGTTTTTCTAAAATATCTGAATCAAAATCCAGTTCTCTTTGCAGTTCTCTTGGCAGTTCTCTTGGCAGTTCTCTTGGCAGTTCTCTTGGCAGATCTCTTTGCAGATCTCTTGGCAGATCTCTTTGCAGATCTCTTGGCAGTTCTCTTGGCAGATCTCTTTGCAGATCTCTTGGCACTAGCTGAGAATCTAGAGGTCTTTCATTTAGTTGACTATCAATTATGGCCATTAAGAGACTTAATATAGGTAAGTCCAAAAATATACTTTCGGGAACCTTCAATAGTTATTAGGAAAACATTGAGTTTCGTGTGACAGAATACCCTTAATCTTGTTAAAATTTTATTAGAAAAGTATAAGGATTAAGTCATTAATTTTCCTGGAGTTTTGCTTGTGTTTCCGGCTTTAAATGCAAAAATAGATAGTTTTATACAAGACGACTCCGAAAGAGAGATATCTAAAAAGATTTTTCTAGGAGAAAGACTGACAGATCTGGAGGCACTTTATCTTTACAAGAACGCTTCTTTAGATCTCCTTTCCATCCTCTCGACTTTTGTTCGTGAAAGAATAAATGCCAAGCAAACTTTCTTTAATAAGAATTTTCATATTGAACCTACTAACGTATGCGTATTTACATGCTCATTCTGTTCATTCTCAAGAATCCTTGGCGAAGAAGGAAGTTGGGAACTTACCCTCGATGATGTAAGAAAAATAGCTGTCAGTTATAAAGATAAAGAAGTCACTGAAGCTCATATTGTTGGAGGAGTTCATCCAAAACGAGACGTTAAGTATTACGCTGAATTAATTAAAACAGTAAAAAAGGAACTGCCAAAAATTCATATAAAAGCATTTACAGCGGTTGAACTTGAAGTAATGTTTGCCCGAAGCAAACTCACGATTAAAGAGGGACTCTTAGAGTTAAAAGCTGCCGGGCTAGATTCTATTCCTGGAGGCGGTGCCGAAATTTTTCATCCTGATATTCGATCTAAGATTTGTCGAACTAAAGCAACTGCCGAGACGTGGCTTGAAATTCATAAGACCTCTCATAACATCGGGATTCCATCAAACTGCACTATGCTTTATGGACATATAGAAAACTATGAACATAGGATCGATCATATGAGGCGCTTACGTGAACTTCAGGATTCAACAAAAGGTTTCAACTGCTTTATTCCATTAAAATATCGACATGAGAATAATGATTTATCTCATCTAGCTGAAATTTCAGAAGAGGAAGATTTGAAGAATTATGCAATAGCACGTCTCTATTTAGATAATATTCCACATCTTAAAGCTTACTGGCCTATGATTGGGAAAAATGCCGCAAGTAAATCTTTAGCTTTCGGTGTTGATGATCTTGATGGCACAATTGATGACTCAACAAAAATCTATTCAATGGCTGGAGTTGAAGATCAAAATCCAAGTATGAGCACTGATGAGTTGATATCTATAATAAAAAATTCTGGATATCTCCCTGTTGAGAGAGATTCGATTTATGGGATAATTAAAAACTATTGAATTTAAGGATCTTTATTTTAACAAAGTCGCAACCGCAGCCGTCATAATAATATCCTCAACAGAACACCCTCGAGACAAATCCATCCAAGGCTTTGCTAAACCTTGCAAAAGCGGCCCGATCGCTTTTGCTTTACCAATACGTTCAGTGATTTTATAAGCAATATTTCCAGCATCTAGATTTGGAAAAACAAAAACATTTGCATCCCCTTTAATTGGGCTGTTTGGGGACTTTCGAGCATGAACTTCAGGAACAAATGCTGCATCAAACTGTAGCTCAGCATCAATAACTAGATTTGGTTCTCTTTTTTTAACAATTTCAAAAGCCTCTCTTACTAGATTTACTTTCTCATGATTTGCTGAGCCCTTCGTTGAAAAAGACAACATCGCAACACGTGGAATCTCTGAGGTAAGTTTTTGATGATTCATTGCCGCACTAATCGCAATATCAGCTAACTCCTCAGAGTTTGGATAAGGCAAAAGAGCACAATCTGCATAAGTAAGAGCACGACCATCTGGTAAAATCATTAAGAAAAAACTTGAGGCGGTCTTTATACCACTTGCAGTACCCAGACATTTTGCTCCAGCTCTAAAAACATCTGCAGTTGTATTAGCTGCTCCAGAAACTGATACATCTACTAAGCCATGCTTTAGGTACATAGCTCCGAAAAATAGAGGGTTGTTCATTAATTTTATAACCTGATCAAGAGTCTCTCCTTTTCCTTGTCGAGCAGCCAAGTAGTCTAAAGCAAATTTTTCTTTCAACTCATTTTTAAAAACTGAAATTGAGGTAATATCACTTAATCCAGTCTGGATTTTATCTTTGAATAGAAGAACTACTCTTCCAATACTGGCACTAGTTATCAATTGAGCAGCCTTAACCATTCGCGGATCGTCACCTTCAGTCAAGAGAATTACAGCAGGGCTCTGTTTATCTACATTAGAACAGTTCAATTTTGCTCTTTCAATTATGGTATTTTCAATCTGTGTATAAGTCATAATAATACAGTAATTTCTTTTTGTATCTAAACTGTAACCCAATATGATACTTCTGTGAACCGTATCCTTGGAACCATTTTTATTGCTGCTGTAGCATTTCTTTTTTACTCAAACACCCTTGAGCATGATTTTGTATTGGACGATTACTCTCAGATTATTAAAAACGAAAAAGTAATTATTTCTGAAATCAAATATTCTGAAATATTTACTTCCCCAGTATTTCCAGGGAATCTATATCGACCATTATTAATTTCATCATATAAAGCAACTTATAATCTTTTTGGCACAGATCCGTATTTCTTTCATTTTACTAATGTATCTTTACACACAATTATATGTCTCCTCATTTTAATGTTTCTTTCCAGACTAGTTGGATTTACAGTAGCATTTTGGACCACTCTTCTATTTGCATTACATCCAATTCATGTTGAAGCAGTTGCCAGTATTTCAGGTCGTTCTGAATTACTATGTCATTTATTTGGAATGCTTTACCTTCTTTTTATAGTTGAAGAGCCTAAAAATAATTCAAGTAAAAATATATTTCAGAAGAATTTTATTGGTTTTGGACTATTGCTTTGTGCTCTACTTTCTAAAGAATCCGGATTCTCTTATTTGCTCTTGGCCCCTTTAGCTATTCATTTTGCAAAAAATGATCAGAATGAGACTTGGAGATCATTTGGAATAGGTTCTGCATTAGCAATTATTTTTTACTTATTTCTGCGCTGTAATGCTCTAGGTGACTTGTTCGCTCCAGGATATATCCCTAACTTTTTGGATAACCCTTTAGCATCTATACCGATTGCTCCTAGATTAATTACAGCAATCTCACTTCTAACCAAGTATATTGGACTTATTTTATTTCCCATCGAACTTAGTTCTGACTATGCCTTTGCTAAAATTACACCTATCTCTTCTCTAGAAAATAAAGATTTTTGGATTGCTGTTCTTATTTTATTATTCGGAATATTTTTTTCTATATCAAAAATTAAACAGAGAGATCTCTTGAGCTTCGTCTTCTTATGGTTTTTTGGTTCAGCTCTTATTATTTCCAACCTTTTCTTTGCCACTGGCACAATTTTCGCTGAACGACTTATGTATCTCCCCTCACTAGGAATCTGTTTATTTCTTGTTTATCTTGTTAATAAAAGTCCATTTCCGAGACTAAGCAATACTGCATTACTACTTTTAGCCTTAGCATACGGTGCAAAAACATTTGCTTACAATCAAGTTTGGAAAAACCATGATTCACTTTTTACTTATGAAATTTTGAATTCTCCTCGAAGTGCAAAAGTTCAGCTAAACTACTCAACTCTTCTAAGAATCAAAGGTGATCTCGATAGTGCCAAAATTCATATCGGTAATGCCTTAACTCTATACCCCAATCTTGCGGATGCTTGGTATGGACTTGCCTTGATTGCAAACTCTGAAAAAGATTTTCCACGAGCCAGAGAATCTTTGGAAAAGGCACTAGTTATTTCCCCAAATCATCCACTAGCTTTATATGAACTCGGAGTTTATGAATTTAATGCAGGATATACTGACAAGGCAGATGATTTATTTTTAAAAATTCTAAATGACAATCCACATAGTTTTTATGGCAAGCTTGGACATATGTCAGCTTTAATCAGAAAAGGTCAGATTGTTGAAGCTCAAACTTTATATCAAGAACTTTGGTATCGTGAGCCAGGAAATAAAGATTTAGTTTCACTCAAAAAACAGATGAAGTCTGAAAAAATAAAATGATTGGTACACTCTTTGCTCTTAATGCTGCCATTTTCTCAACTCTAAAGATATTGTAAGCAAAAAAGTATCTTTTGTTTCTTCCGGAACAATTTCAACAATTGCCTCTTTTATTTACGCCCTCCCCTTTTATGTCATAGCTCTTTTCATTGCTACAATCTTAGGATTCGAAAATTGGCAAATCGGAACTCTATTTTTTTCTTATGTTGTTCTTAGGGGCCTGTTGCAAAACTATCTCCGTAACGAGAAAAGTGAGATTTTTTGCCGAGACAAGGAAGTCGAGAGAGAAAACCGTAAGCATATCCTCTGGATATGTTGAGACTTTTCTCTGGAAGACTGACGATGTCGTAGGCCAAAGATCGCTTTTCGCAGTAGGAGAGAGTTTTGCAACAGGCCCCTTAGGGCAGTTTCTGATTGTGCTGCTGAATGGATGAAGATGTCGGCTCTTTCTTACGGTGATCTTTCTGTAATTTCCGCCTTCTACTCTTTAAGTCCTGTTTTCTTACTTATTACTTCACCCCTCATTACTGGAGATAAGCTTTCAACCCAAGGCATCTTAGGAGTTATCTTAGTTGGAGCTGGGGCAATTATCTTTGTAATCAACCCTTCAAAGAAAATCGAAGTTCGTCTAAGAGGTATCTTGCTTGCTATTGGAGCTGCCTTCTTTTTTAGTATTAATTCCTGTTTTGACAGACTTGCGGTTCAAGAATCAAGTGCTCTTCTTTCTGGATTTTCTATGACTTTAGTTTCGGGATTAATCCTACTCCCAGTTGCCCGCGAACCTATACTTCCTGTCTTTAGGATTTCACACCAACATTTTCTAAAACGTGGACTTCTCGAAATGATATTTATGGCTAGCAAGCTTTTTGCTCTGAGCTATCTTTAAGCCCCATATGTTGTGGCTATTATGAGAAGTTCTTTCCTCATGTCTATCATTGTCGGTAGGTATGTATTTAAAGAGGAAGATTTTAAAAAACGACTCCTTGCTGGGATACTAGTTGTAAGCGGAGTTGTTGTTATTTTAATAACTTAGCATTTACATTTTGACTCAATGAAAGATTGAGTACCACCATCCTTACAACAAGCAAAAATGATTGGCACGCCAGTTGCTAACAACATAATCAATAGACTCCTTTGGGAGGGAATGTCGTTCTTTTGATGTTTTCGAAGTATTTTTAATTTAAAAATATTTATTAGTCTTGCTGTGCAGAAACTGCAGAGGGATCTGTGTATGACTGCCACCCATAAGTACTCTTTAGTATTATTAATGAATCAATACTTCAAGTTAGTCACTAAGGCATAATCATTGCCTATCCAGCTCCTAATGAGGATGGCTTGAGCAATATATGTGCTTTGGATTTGATTGATATAAAAACAGTAGATCATGCAAAAATATATAATCAATGTGTGTTTAAGTACCTGTTTAGTCATACTATCTGGAGACGTTGCACTTGCTGCAAAGAAAAAGCCAAAACCACTAGGTCAACCAATTCAAGAATCACAGCTATTTTCTACGACAATTAAAATAAAAAATGGGAAAAAACAAACGGAAAAAGCTATTAAATGTTTTGGTACAGTCGCCGGGCAAACCAAAAATCATCAAACAAAAGGATTGCTTTTCCTTGCCTATGGCAAAATTGCTAAAAAATCAGTCGGAGCAAAGAAAAAACAATATGAAAACCTCGCAAAACTCGGCAAAAAAAGCTGCGTTTCTCCAAGTTTTGCTTCTCTCGATGAATATAAAGGAACTTTTGGACTTAAAGAAGCCCGCACATTATACAATCGCTTCGCCTTCGGGGGCACTACTCAACAAATCAACTTAGCTGTTGCTGAAGGTTTAAACAAAACTGTTGAGCGTTTAACAAATTATATTGAAGAGCCCGGAATTGACGCAGCTGAAAAGGATCTTCAATGTGATGGTTATTTTGCCCCTCATCCTCAAAATAGAACTTGTAATGCACTGAATAAAAACGACTTGGCTATGGATGGTGTAATCATAGGATCGCACTACCGCATGCTAAAATCAGCAAATCCTTTTTTCGAGAAAGTTTTTTTCTGGATACATGACGAGCGTCTCTCCACATCAACAAATGCATTAGGTTCTTGGGAATATTATGCAATAAAAGAATATATTAGTTCTGTTCGTAATCTTGCTCGTGGCGGCAGTTATAAGCAATACATGCGAGACATGATGTATGATGAGCTTATGCACTTAAAATATTTAGATGGTGAATCAAATAGTGGTTATAGTCCAAATGAAAATTTTGCTCGAGAATTTCTTGAGCTTGGTACCACTGGTCCTAAGAATAGATTAGGAAATCCAGTTTATTCTAATCAAGATGTTGCATATGCGGCCTTAGTTTTCACTGGATGGAACATGGATTGTGAGAACGGACAATGCAACGCCTCTTTTAATTTTAACAATCACTATGCAGGAACAAAAATTATTTTTGACGACACTCCTTATAGAGCTGTTATAACTAATCCAAATCCTAATAGTCCTATTGGTGCATTTGGAGAAATGGAGTTGCTGCTCGATGCGGTATTTAATCATCCTCGTACTGCTGAACATTTAGCCGAAGATATTTGGAAAGAATTTATAAATTCACATCCAACTGAAGGTGGCATCAAAGAACTTGCCGAGTTAATTAGAGATAGTAATTATGAGTTATTGAAGGTTTTAAGAATTGTAATGAAATCTAGAGCCATGTTTGACCAAGGATCTAAGTTAGATTTAATAAAGCATCCTATTGATTTAGTTATTGGATTCTTACGCACTACTGGACTACCTGTTCATTATCGTGAAATTAGCAACATCCTCAATTCTCTAGGTCAAAGACTATTACGTCCTGATACCGTCTTTGGTTGGGATGAAAAGATACTTGCTGATGAAGCCAGAGTTCTTGACTGGAGAAATAAACTATTACCTCTTATTCAACAAAACGACGATGATTTTGAAGAGGCTGGATACGATCTTCATGCACGATTTCTTGACGACTATCCAGGAACTCAAGTATTAATTCAACGAGTTGCTGACCAACTTAATGTTGAATTAAATCAGGTTCAGTTAAATAGATTAATTGAATACATGGATTACGTAATGGAACTTTGTACTTGGGGACATCAGACACAATGTGCTGCTGGCCAAAGTTATCTCGGTCAAGGCGTATACTTTCTCAAACGAAATCAATATGACCCTCATATTGATTCAGGTAACTGGAAAAATAAGTTAAAAGGTTTAATTGCTTTAATAGCAATGCTTCCAGATTATAGAATGAAGTAGGTTTTGGAGGATTTTTTATGAGTCTAGGAATGAAAAGAAGGGATTTTTTAAAAGTTTTATCGGCTGGTACCTGCGGTGCCGCACTTCATAATGTACTCTCACCTCATGGAAGTGTAATGGCCTGGGCAGCCCCACCTACCATGCCTTTAGCCTCTAATACTATTTTAGTAGTCCTGAATTTACTTGGAGGATGCTCATATAATATCGCACCAATATATCATGGTGCATATCGAGCTAAGATGCCTACCACTAGTTTTGATCCTGGAACTTCATTGCCACTAACTTCAGAGCAAGGGCTACATCCATCATTAGTCGGGTTAAAATCTGTATACAATGAAGGACATTTGGCATTAATGAATTTAGTTGGATATCCAAATGAAAACCGTTCACATGCCGAAAGTGGGGATATTTGGGCAACTGGATACCGCAATCTCAATCCCGCTATTGCTGGAGGATGGTTAGCGAGACTGTCCTGCCAGATTGGTGGTTATATGGCCGGAGTTTCTTTGTCTGGAAACAACCAAATAATTCAAACTAATTCTTGCTCATCAACAAAGTCGATTAGCGATCTAAATAATTTCGGAGAAACTAGTTTTGGAGGCGAAAGTTACGGCTCAAAATGGCTGCGCGATACTAGAGCTGCACTTATTGCAACTTCAGATACCCCCAGAACAGAAAATGAGATTTATGTTACGAGTTCAATGATGAACCTAGAATCTGTTTTGACTCAGATTCAACAACAAACCAATATCACCCTTCCAGTTACATTCCCCGGAACAGGTTTAGGAAACAAATTTCGTGATGCAGCTAAATTAATTGCTGCCAATGCCTTGGGAGTTCGCCTTATTTATGTTGAAAAAGGGGGATTCGATACACATTCAGGCGAAAGACAAAGCTTAACAAATAATCTTAATGAAGTTAACGGCGCCATAACTGCATTCGTAGCTTGTATGAAAGCTCTGAATTTATGGGACAGAATTATACTTATTACAACAAGTGAATTCTCACGAACATTTGAAAACGGATCGCAAGGAACAGATCACGGACACGCTGCTGCAATGATAGTTTTAGGTGGTAGCGTAAATGGTGGGGTTAAAACACCAACTCCTACTGGTCCACAAATTTCAGCTGCAAATCAATATTTTGGCAGCTCAATGATCCATATTGACTTTAGACAGGTATTTAAAGAAGCAATTGTCGAAATGGGGTACGATGCTACCGCAGTTTTTCCAGAAACTTTTGCAAATACTCAATTCACAGATGTAAATATTTTTGGATAGCTCTTAGAATGAAGTTGTTACTTTTTGTAATAACAGTATTTAGCTTATCAAGTACTGCCCACGGACTTCCAACTGGATCTGTGCCAATTGACTCATCTTCAACTTTTTCAAAGTCAACGAGTGCTGGTGAAGTTATCTGTGCTCTTATAAATGGCACATATAAATCTGGTAAATTTGGTGGGATTGGCAGTGCTTATTTTATTCCGTTTACAGCCCAGGCAAAAGATCTAAAGAAAAAGCTTAAAAGTAATCCAGCATTAAAAAACAAACATACTAAAACAAAAAATAAAGCAAAAGTTGGGGATATCGCTTGTTCGGAAGGTTTTACAAATCCTACACCAACACCATCAGAAGCAAATTTTGATATAAACGGAAATGTTACATTAGTTGGAAAAATTAATTTTGGAATTCCGACAAATATTAATGCTGATGTTGCAACTGGACTCACTACTTACAATTCATATTGTGCTGGTTGTCACGATCCCGAGTTAAATCGATCCTTTTCGGAATATAGAGTCAGAATTAGACAATCACCAATGCTTTACGATGAAATACAACTTCCAGATCAGCAATTAGCTCAAATTGTTGCATACTTAAATAGATTCAATCTGCCATAATCGGCCTAGCTCCAATTACAACTCCTTGAAAGTTCTTCTCTAAAGTGCTTTATTCCATGAGTAACTATTGAGAATAAAAATATGAAATCTATTCGTATCGCAGCGGGTCAAGGGTTCTGGGGAGATTGGTTAGAAGCTCCTAAAAATCAAGTTCGACAAGGTCCTATTGATTACTTGATTATGGATTATTTGGCCGAGCTCACCATGTCGATCATGATGAAACAAAAGAGGAAAAATCCTCTCTTGGGTTATGCCTCTGACTTTGTAGATCTAATGTCTGAGATCTTACCAGATATTGCAAAGAAGAATATTAAAGTACTTTCAAATGCAGGTGGTGTTAATCCAGTTGCTTGTGCCAAAGCTGTTAGGGAGATCGCGAATAAGTTAGGCATTGGCGATAAAATTAAAATCGCAGCTGTTTATGGGGATGATATTTCGGGACGTATCAATGAGCTGCTTGAAAAGGGTCATCTTCTTAAAAACATGGAAACAGGAGAGCCCATTACTGCTCTTAAAGATCAAATTCAAAGTGCCAATGTTTACCTTGGTGCTGATGGCATGGTTGAGGCACTAAAAAATGGTGCCAATATCATTATCGCAGGACGAGTTACTGATACTGGATTAACTCTTGCTCCAATGATCCATGAATTTGGCTGGAGTATGACTGACTGGGACAAGATGGCAACTGGGACAATTGCTGGACACACAATTGAGTGCGGTGCTCAATGCTCTGGCGGAAATTGTTCGTACCAATGGGAATCAATCCCAGATATGGCCAATGTCGGATTTCCAATTATAGAAGCACATGAGGATGGTACTTTTTTTGTAACGAAACATGAAGGTACTGGTGGCAGAATTGATATTCGCACAGTCAAAGAACAATTAGTTTATGAAATGGGCGACCCAAAAAGCTATATTACTCCTGATTGCATAGCAGATTTTTCTTCCATTCAAATTGCCGATGCAGGTCCAAATCGTGTAAAAATTTGGGGTATTAAAGGTCAACCAAAAACTGAATTTTATAAAGTCTCCATTAGTTATGTTGATGGCTGGAAAGCTGTTGGCACTCTTGTCTACACTTGGCCGGATGCAGTTAAGAAAGCAAAAGTTGCTGGTGAAATCTTAAGAGCCCGATTTGAAAAACTAGGACTTAAATTTGACGACATCTTAACTGAGTTAGTTGGAGTTAATTCCTGCCATGGTGCCTTAACTGATTCAGAAGATCCCAATATTCCTGAAGTAACTTTCAGAATTGGTGTCCGAGGCCATGATCAAAAATCTGTTGAAAGATTTACTCGTGAAATCGCGCCATTAATCTTGACTGGACCTCCATCCGTAACCGGGTTTGCTGGGGGCCGTCCAAATGTTCAAGAAATACTGGCTTACTGGCCTGCTTTAATTAAGAAAGAAACTGTTCAGTCAGTTGTTGATTACTTTTAGGAAATAATAATATGAAAATAATTCAACTAAAAGATATTGCACATGCCAGATCTGGTGATAAAGGTGATAGCGCAAATGTTGGACTTATCGCAATCAATCCAGAGAATTTTTCTATTTTGCAAAAATATGTAACTGCTAAAAAAGTTAAGGAACATTTCAAAGGCATATGTTTAGGAGAAGTTGAGAGATACGAACTTCCGAATCTAGGTGCTTTAAATTTTATGCTTCATAATAGCCTTGGTGGCGGTGGCACTTTATCACTAAAAACAGATGCTCAAGGAAAAACATATGCGGCTGCCTTGCTAAGGATGTTTATCGAGGTTGATGAGAACCTATAAACTGAGCTTTTATAAATCTACTGCTAGCTGTAATATTATAGATCTAAGCAACAACTCACAATATCCGTAAGAAGATTTAACGACTTGTTTTAGAATATTTTTAGTATCCGCAGTGCTGAAAATATTTTCACTAGCTAGAAAGATGACTTAACCTTGAGCCACAGGCTCCCCACTCCCCTCGACCGCCCTAATGCGATCTCGCCAAGTGAACATAATAATGGCTCCGGGTATGCAAACAACTAGATATTGAATTAGGTGCTGGGTAATCACTAATGCCAAAGCCAATTCAGCATCAAGGCCGACGGAAACAAGCACTGTTTTTGTAACAGCTTCAATTACTCCGATGCCTCCTGGAGCAGCAGGAATCAGGGAACTAAAATTTACGACAACTAAAAACAAGACGTAAAAAGCGATGCTTAATTCAACTCCAAAAGCCAAAGCCACAAAAGTATAAACAGAAAGCTCGATAGACCAAATAAAAATTGACCAAAGCACAACAATCCCGAAGCGGGACTTATCAAACATTGGAGTTAAGCCATCAATAAAGACTTTAATTCTTTTTAAGGTAAAGTCGGCAGCCTTATGACCAAGACGGTTATTTAATTTTTCTATTATTAAAAAAATTGATTCTCTAAAATAGATAAGAACACCAACCCCTGCGGCAGCCACAGCAAAAAAATACGCCACATACAAAAGCTCATGAGATATTTGCTCGCCACCGATGCCAACAGAAAAAACAACAAAGAAAAGACTTAATGCCAAACCATCAAGGAGTCTCTCACTTGCAACGGTAGCCAAAACAAGGGTGCGAGTTAATCCAGTGGCCTTAGATCCCATATGAGCACGAACAATCTCCCCAGCTCTGGCTGGCAAAATATTATTCATAAAAAACCCTAGGATAAGTACACGCGCAGAATCAATATATGAAATTGAGGGTTTTTCTGGAAATAAGAATTGCCATCTTCGGGCACGAAAAAGATAGGAACTACATGTAAGAAGTATGGCTAAAATAATATAGGTTTTATCGGCGGTTTTTAGATGTGCTAGCAGCTCATTCCAGTCAACAGAATGGAATGCATAATAAAGTGCTATGACAGTAATTGCCCAAGCTACAATTATTTTAAAAAATTTGCTTTTTAGAAAAACCACTCTTTCTACACTTCTTTGTTAATTGCAATCTTTATAACTTCATCATCTATCAAAATCTACAGAGATCCTTTTGCAAGTTTCAAAGTTCTACATCTTATAGTGTTTTTCAAAAGTCTTTGCCGAATCACAAGATAAAGCAATGGAGACTAAGTTAAATCTTGTTTCTTGTTAACCCTTTGGGTTAGCTATGATTTTTGAAAATGAAAAACACTATTTA
>Ga0163144_10020859_pt1 | contig 13064 bp, 9 predicted proteins | sample OliLak19BULKMAT1_FD_123175 | JGI IMG/M metagenome (GOLD analysis project Ga0163144, IMG submission 123175) | Freshwater microbial mat bacterial communities from Lake Vanda, McMurdo Dry Valleys, Antarctica - Oligotrophic Lake LV.19.BULKMAT1 | ecosystem: Environmental > Aquatic > Freshwater > Lake...
CCGACCCGGCCCTCCGGTTTCACCCGCTCTTCTTATATGAGTCCCTCGGCAACCTGCTGATCTGCCTGGCGCTGCTCTACCTCGCCCGCCGCTACGCCGCCTGGCTCAAGTCTGGCGACTTGATCCTGATCTATCTGCTCTTCTACCCGGTGCTGCGGTTCTTCCTAGAGTTCATCCGGCTCGACAGCTCGCAGCTTTTCGGCGTCAACGCCAACCAGACGCTGATGGTGATAGTTGCCCTTCTGTCAGCGTTGGCGCTCTATAACCGGCACCGCGTCGTGCGCCGCCACCAGCTCAAAGCGCGCCAGGCCGAATAGCCGCCGCCCGCTCTCGGCATGATTGAGACCCTCGGCCTCTCCAAGCGCTTCGACGACTTTCAGGCCGTTGCCGGCGTTAACCTGAGCGTGCGCGCGGGCGAGGTCATGGCCCTGCTCGGCCCCAACGGGGCGGGCAAGACCACGACCGTCCGCATGTTGACCTCCATCCTGCGGCCTAGCGCCGGGCTGGCGCGCGTGGCCGGCTTCGACGTCGTCAGCCAGCCGGCCCAGGTGCGCCGCAGTGTGGGCGTGCTCACCGAGCACCACGGCCTGTACATGCGCATGCGCTCGGAGGAGTATCTGAGCTTCTTCGGCGAGCTGTATGGCCTCAGCCCGGCCCAAACCCGCGCCCGCGCCGCCGCGCTGCTCGACCGCTTCGGCATGCGCGAGGCGGTGGGCAAGCGGCTGGGCGAGTACTCCAAGGGGATGCGCCAGAAGCTGGCCCTGATCCGCGCCATGCTGCACGACCCGCCCGTGCTGCTGCTTGACGAGCCGACCTCCGCCATGGACCCCCTCTCGGCCCGCCTGGTGCGCGACGCCATCACCGGGCTGCGCTCCGAGCAGCGCACTATCATCCTCTGCACCCACAACCTGACCGAGGCCGAGCAGTTGGCCGACCACATCGCCGTCATCCGCCGGGGCCGCATCATCGCCCACGGCACGCCGGCCCAGCTTAAGCGCGAGTGGCTTGGCCCCACGCTGCTCGAGCTGCGCACGGCCGGCCCGCTCAACGGCGCGGCCGACTACCTGAGCGATCTAGTCAGCGTGGGGCAGCGCGGCCCCGACTGGCTGCAATTCACCGCCGAGCGCCCGGCCGAGACCAACCCGCGCGTGCTGGCGCGCCTCGCCGAGCATCAGGCGGCGGTCGTCACATTAGCTGAGGTGCCGCGCAGCCTGGAGGATGTGTACATGCAAATCGTCCAGCGGCCGGAGGACCAAGCGGCATGACGCTGGTTGAAGCCCGCCGTTCGCTGGGCATGGCCCTGCGCATCACCCGCCGCGAGGTGCGCGACCAATTTCGCGATTGGCGCATCCTCGTGCCGATCACCATCCTTACGCTGTTCTTCCCGCTGTTGATGAACTTCACCGCCGGGCAAGCGGTGAGCTTTGTCGAACAGTACGGCGCGCCCGTCATCGGCGAGCGCCTGATCCCCTTCCTGCTGATGATCGTCGGCTTCTTCCCCATCTCCATCTCGCTCGTCATCGCCCTGGAAAGCTTCGTGGGCGAGAAGGAGCGCCACAGCCTGGAACCGCTGCTGTCGTCCCCGCTGACCGACACCGAGCTGTATATCGGCAAGACGCTGGCCGCCATGCTGCCGCCGCTGCTGGCCGCCTACCTGGGCATCGCCGTTTACCTCACCGGCCTGGCCGTCAGCCTCGGCTGGTATCCCAGCCCGATCCTGCTGATCCAAATCCTGGCGCTGACCACCATTCAGGCGCTGGTGATGGTGGCCGGGGCGGTCGTCATCTCGGCCCAGACCACCTCGGTGCGCGCCGCCAACCTGCTCGCCAGCTTCATCATCATCCCCATGGCGATCCTGGTGCAGGGCGAGAGCCTGATCATGTTCTGGGCCCAGTACCAGGCGCTGTGGTGGGTCATCATCGGCCTGGCGCTGGTCACCGGCATCCTCATTCGCATCGGCGTGCGCTTGTTCAACCGCGAGGAGTTGCTGGGCAAGGATATTGACGAGATCAACCTGAAGGCCGCCTGGCGCACCTTCGCGAATGCGTTTGTGGGGGCCGGGCGCGGGCTGGGGGTGGGGGGCTGGCTGCGGCGTGAGGTCTGGCCGGCGGTGACGCGCCTGCGCGTGCCGGCCGCGCTGGTGACTGTGACGCTCGTCATCGCCGCCGTCATCGGCTACAGCTACGCCGCCATCTACAAGCTGCCCATCGCCGCCGTGGACCTGGGCGACGTGACCGCCAACTTCGACAACAACCTGGCCCAACTGGGCTTTGTGTCGGTCGGCGGCGCGGCCTGGGTATTCTTCACGAACATTCGCGCGCTCGCCATCGCCACCGCGCTGGGCATCTTCTCGTTTGGCGTGCTGGGCGTGGCCCTGCTCATGGTCCCGCTGGCGCTGACCGGCTTCTTCGCGGGGCAGGTGGCCCTGATCGGCCTCAACCCGGTGCAGTTCTTCGTGGCCTTTATCCTGCCGCACGGCCTGTTCGAGATCACCGCCGCCGTGCTCACTGGCGCGGCCATCCTGCGCCTGGGCGGCACCATCGTCGCGCCCCCTGCCAACCGCACCCTGGGCGACAGCTTCCTCACCGCCCTGGCCGATTGGGCCAAAGTGGCCCTGTCCGTCGTCATCCCGCTGCTCGTCGTCGCGGCGGCGATGGAGGTGTTTGTGACGCCGCTTGTCGTAAGGCTGGTTTTAGGAGGCGGATAGCAACGCGGAGAGAAAAGAGAAAGAGAAAGAGAAAAAAGGTGATGCCAACCGAATAGCCCTGACTGCCGCGCCATGTCCAAACGTCAGGCCCGCGCCCGAGACAAGAGTAGACACACCTCCCCGCACCCCCGCCGCCGATACGGCGACCTCAGCCTCAGCCCCACCTCCCCCCGAGTCCCCAGCCTCTCCTCCCCCGGCCGCAGCGCAGCCGGCTTGCTCCCCTAACCACATTCGTGTAATTCGCGCGAAGCGATTCGTGGCCCATGCCTTTCCCCGCTTTTCCTCCCCCGCCTGCGTCTGTGGTACAATCCGTCAGAATTATGAGCATTTCTTGGAGGTAGGCACGATATGACGGCAAATCGACCCCGGCAAACCGGGCCGCTCGATGAAGTCGGCTTGATTGAAGTCTTGTACTACGGTGTTCCCGCCCCTCGCTCAAGCCGCCACGGCAGCCTGCACACACCCCCCACTGACGCTTACGAAACTGATGAATTGATTGTGGTCCAAGTTGAAATTGCCGGCGTAAAACAGTCGGATTTTGCCGTGTCGCTGCACGACCGCCGCCTGATCATCAGCGGCACGCGCGTAGACCACGGCCCCCTGGGGCGCGCCTACCACCAACTGGAAGTGCCCTTCGGCGAATTTCGCACCGAAGTGGACCTGCCGGCCGCTGTGGATGAGAGCCGCGTAGACGCCGAATACAGCGATGGGTTCTTGCGCATTCGCCTGCCCAAGCTCAAACCCAAACGCATTGATATTGTCGAATGACCGCTACCAAATGGACCGACCTCGAAACTGCTGCCATCTTTCCGCAGCTTGAAGAAATTATTGTTGGCCTGCCGGATTTAGACCTGCTGTCCATTGACATCACCAAGGGCGTCGCAACGTCCGCCGCCGACGCCTCTCTCCCGGCCGACGCGCAGCCCGCCGTCCCCAATACCCTGGCCATCCTGCCCCTGCGCGGCGTCGTCGTCTATCCGCTGACGGCCGTTCCGCTCACCGTCGGCCAGCCGCGCTCCATCAAACTCGTGGATGACGCCGCCGCCGGCCAGCGCATCATCGGCCTGCTGGCCTCTACCAACCCCGAGCTCGAAACGCCCGGCCCGGCCGACCTGTACCGCATTGGCACCGCCGCCGTGGTCCACCGCCTGTTCCGCGCGCCGGATGGCACCATCCGGCTGCTGGTGCAGGGCCTGGCCCGCTTCCGGCTGGTCGAGTTCCTCCAGGAAGAACCCTACCTCAAGGCCACCATCGAGCTGGCCCCCGAGACGGTCGAGACGGCCGAGAGCAGCCTTGAGGTCGAAGCCCTCATGCGCAACCTAAGCGACCAGTTCCAAAGGCTGGGCGACCTGGTGCCCTCTATGCCGGCCGAGCTGATGACCGCCGCGCTCAGCATCGAAGACCCGCGCCAGTTTGTCTACACCATTGCCACCTATCAGCGCATGGGCCTGGCCGACGCCCAGAACCTGCTGGAGCGCGACTCGGTCGTCGAGAAGCTGCACCGCCTGCTGTCGCTGCTGACCAAAGAAGTGGAAGTGCTGGAACTCGGCCGCAAGATTCAGACCGAGGCCCAGTCGGAGATGGAGAAGGTCCAGCGCGACTACTTCCTGCGCGAGCAGATGAAGGCCATCCAGCGCGAACTGGGCGAGAGCGACGAGCAGAGCATTGAGATCGAGAGCTTCCGGCAGAAGATCGCCGAGACCGGCCTCTCCGAAGAAGCCGCCCGCGAGGCCAGCCGCGAGCTAGACCGCCTGGCCAAGCTGCCCACGGCCGCGGCCGAGTATGGCGTCATCCGCACCTACCTCGACTGGCTGACCAGCCTGCCCTGGAGCCGCCAGACGGCCGACAACCTCGACGTGCGTCATGCCCGCCAGGTGCTCGACGAAGACCACTTCGACCTGGAAGACATCAAAGAGCGCATTCTCGAATACCTGGCCGTGCGCAAGCTGCGCGCCGAGCGCAAGGGCCTGGACGATCCGGCCGCCGGCGACGCCCCGCCCGCCGTGGACTACATCCGCAGCGAGCGCGAGGGCGCGATCCTGTGCTTCGTGGGGCCGCCGGGGGTGGGCAAGACCTCGCTCGGCCAGTCCATCGCCCGCGCCCTGGGGCGCAAGTTCATCCGCATGTCGCTCGGCGGCGTGCGCGACGAGGCCGAAATCCGGGGCCACCGCCGCACCTACATTGGCGCGCTGCCCGGCCGGCTGATCCAGGCCCTGCGGCGGGCCGATACCAAGAACCCGGTCATCATGCTCGACGAGGTGGATAAGCTCGGGCAGGACTATCGCGGCGACCCGTCCTCGGCCCTGCTCGAAGTGCTCGACCCCGAGCAGAACCGCGAGTTCCGCGACCACTACCTGGACGTGGCCTTTGACCTGTCGCAGGTGATGTTCGTCACCACCGCCAACCAGCTTGAGCCGATCCCCGGCCCGCTGCGCGACCGCATGGAGATTTTGCAGCTCTCCGGCTACACCGAGGGTGAAAAACTCCAGATCGCCCGCAATTACCTGATCCCCCGCCAGGTCAAGGAAAACGGGCTGCGGCCGTCCGAGATCATCTTCACGGCCGAAGCGCTGCAAACGCTGGTGCGGAACTACACGCGCGAGGCCGGCGTGCGCAGCCTCGAACGCCAGTTGGGCGCCGTCTGCCGCAAGGTGGTCACGCGCATCGCCGAAGGCCAGACCGACCCGGTGGAGATTGACCGCGCGCGGGTGCTCGAATTCCTCGGCCGGCCCGAGTATTTCTACACCGAGGAAGTCGAAGAGCGCACCGCCATCCCCGGCGTGGCGACCGCGCTGGCCTATACTTCCGTCGGCGGCGACATCATGTTCATCGAGGCCACGCAGATGCCGGGGGGCAAGGGTTTTCAGGTAACTGGACAACTCGGGGAGGTGATGCAAGAGTCGGCCCGCGCCGCGCTGTCGTATGTGCGCGCCAACGCGCCGGCCTTGGGCATCAAAAACGACTTCTTTGCCAAACACGACATTCACCTGCACGTTCCGGCCGGTGCCACCCCCAAGGACGGCCCCAGCGCCGGGGTGACGATGGCCACCGCCCTGGCCTCGCTCATCACCGGCCGCCCGGTGCGCCCGGAAGTGGGCATGACGGGCGAGATCACGCTGCGCGGCCAGGTGCTGCCGATTGGCGGCCTGAAGGAGAAAGTGCTGGCCGCCCACCGCGCCGGCCTGCGCACCGTCATCATCCCTAAGCGCAACGAGAAGGACCTGGACGACGTGCCGGCCGAAGTCCGCGCTGAAATGAAATTTGTATTGGCCGACCGGGTCGAAGATGTGCTGGCGGCGGCGCTCGAGCCGCGCCCGGTGAGCAACGGCCGGCGGCGCGCGGCGGCCAAGACCACTCCGCCGCGCCGGCCCAAGGCCCGCGCTAAGCGCTAGGGGGACCCGCTATGTCGAAAAAAGTTATGGTCGTGGATGACGACCGCACCATGAATTCGCTCCTCAAGACCTTGTTGGAGCTCGACGGCTACCTGGTCGTCATGGTCTCGCGCGGGGAAGTGGTCCTCGCGCAGGCGCTGGCCGAAAAGCCAGACGCCGTTCTGATGGATGTTCGCATGGCTGACGCCGACGGGCTGGACTTATTGCGCCAAATGCGCCGCCACCCCGAACTGCGCACCCTGCCGGTCATCATGTGTTCGGGCATGGACCTGGAGCAGGAGAGTCAGATTGCCGGCGCCAACGCCTTCATCCTCAAACCGTATCCTCCCGAACAACTTACCTCTACCCTCAAGAAAGTCATTGTGTGAGACGCAATTCCGCAAGTTCTAACAAGCCCCGCCGCCAACCCACCCAGGGCTGGCGCGCGATGGACCTGCATTTACACACCCCCGCCTCCAGCGATTACCAGGAGCCGCACGTCACCTACCTGGACATCCTGCGCACCGCCGAGGCGCGCGGGCTGGAGATCATCGCCTTCTCCGACCACAACACGGTCGTCGGCCTGCGCCGCCTGCGCGACGAGATCGCCGAGCTCGAGCTGCTGGAGCGCAAGGACCGCCTGCTGCCCGAGGAGCGCGAACGCCTGAGTGAATACCGCCGCCTGCTGGATAAAATCCTGCTGCTGCCGGCCTTCGAGTTCACCGCGACGTTCGGCTTCCATATCCTGGGCATCTTCCCGCCCGACACGCCCCTGCGCGACCTGGAGCACCTGCTGCTCTCGCTCAACGTCCCGCGCGACCAGGTGGACAAAGGCTCGGTCACGGTCGGGGCCAGCAGCGATGTGCTGACGGCCTACAAGCTCATCAACGAGGCCGGCGGCCTGGCGATTGCCGCGCATGCCAACTCGACCAACGGCGTCGCCATGCGCGGCTTCGGCTTTGGCGGGCAGACCAAGATCGCCTTTACGCAGGACATGAACCTGGCCGCGCTGGAAGTCACCGACCTCGACCAGAAGGGCCGGCGCACCACGGCCGCCTTCTTTAGCGGCTCGAAGCCAGAGTACCCGCGCCGGATGCACTGCGTGATGGGCTCCGACGCCCACCGCCTTAACCGCGACCCCAACAATCCCAAGAACTACGGCGTGGGCGACCGCCCGACCGATGTGCTGATTGAAGAGGTCAGCTTCGAGGCTCTGCGCGAGTTGTTCCGGGGCAGCGACTTCGCCCGCACCCGGCCGCACTCAGCCGTCGGCGCGGCCCCGACCGAGTTTGACATCGTGCAGCAGGCCCGCGAGGAAGGCGCCAGCATTGTGCTGGCCTTCCACGAGTCGGCCACCCAGCGCGGCGGCAAGCTCTACCAGGTGCTGGCCGATGTGTGCGCCATGGCGAACACCAACGGCGGCACGCTGTATGTGGGCGTCACCGGCGACCCCAAGCAGCCGCCCATCGGCGTGCCCGAGCCGGAGCTGGCGGTGCGCGAACTGCGCTCGGCTATCGCCCGGATGCTGACCCCGCAGATGGAATGCACCGTGGACGTGCAGACCTCGCGCAGCCGCAAGGTCGTGCGCGTGCTCGTGCCGCGCGGCGACGATCTGCCCTACGCGGTCGAGGAAAGCAAAATCTACGTGCGCGAGGAGGCCGAAACCTCGCTCGCCGTGCGCGATGAAATTGTCCAACTCGTGCTGCGCGGGCAGGGGGCTGCGCCGCGCCCGCCCGTCGAGGCGGCGGCCGAGCCGGCCCCGGCCCGCCTGAGCCTGCCCGAGCCGGTGAACCCGCCCCCGCCGCCGCCGGACTCGCGCCGGGGCCGCAACCTGCCCCGCCCGCCGCTGGAGCCGCCCGCGCCGGTCAGCGCCGCTGCGGCCGGCGACCCGCTTGTCATCAACCCGCCGCGCACTGGGGTGGAGATTGTCGCCACCGACGAGCGCGACGGCGTGCGCTATCACACCATGCGCGACTTGCGCAACAGCAGCATGGTCAAGGGCGTTACCCGCGCCTCGGCCCGCAAGCTGTGGCACTACGCCATCTCGGTCAAAGAGGCCGGCGAGCTAGACCCAGACCAGGTCGCCTGGCTGGGCGACATCGGCCTGTGGCGCAAGAGCCAGAAGAGCGGCGCCACCCGCTTCGACCTGGTGCAGCGCCGGGGCCAGGAAATCCGCGTCTTCTACGGTGTGACCGAAGACGGCCTGCACAGCGCCTGGCGCCGCCTGATCGAGTCGGAGGAGCAGGGCACGCTCGGCCAACCCGCTACGCCTGGCATGGCGCACGACCCGGTCACCGACCTGCCTATGCCCGGCCTGGCGCTGGCCGCGCCGGCCGCCCCCGAGGGCGCGGTCGTGGCGCAGACGCTCGAGGCGTTGCAGCCGGAAACTGAAGTCGAGTACGCGCTGGTGGAGAGCGCCCTGGCCGAACACGCGGCGGAGGCTGCCGCCGAGGCCGAACCCGAAGCGCCCAAGCGCCGTTCGCGGGCCGGCACAGGCCCGCGCAAGACCACCAAGACCGCCGCCGCCAAGAAGACGGCGACGAAGAAAACGGCGACCAAGAAAGCCGCCGCCGCCACGACGCCGCGCCGCCGCCGCCCGGCTGGCGCTGGCGACGACGCGACCGAATAGGGCGGCCAACCGCCCCTGCTCGTTCGCGCGGCCCAGGTCACGCTGTCTCTCGCGGGCCTGGGCCGCTTTTCATATCATCCATGCTCATTCGGGCCTTTGATCTTGACCAGGACTACGCCGCCGTGCTGGCCGTCTGGCGCGCCGCCGAACCGGGCGTCCACGTCGGCCGCTCAGATACGCCGGAGGCCCTGCGCCTCAAGCTGACCCGCGACCCCGAGTTGTTCTTGGTGGCCGAAGACGCCGGCCGCCTGCTGGGCGCGGTGCTCGGCGGATTTGACGGCCGGCGCGGCCTGGTGTATCACCTCGCCGTGGATGCCGCCGGGCGCGGGCAGGGCGTCGGCTCGGCGCTGATGACCGAGTTAGAAAACCGCCTGCGCGCTTTGGGCTGCGTCAAGTGTTATCTGCTGGTGGTGCCCGAGAACGCCGCCGTGCTGGCCTGGTATGCGCGCCGCGGCTGGAACGTCATGGCCGTGCACGCACTCGGCAAAGAACTGGACCACGGTTAAACACTCAACTGAGGAGCCTGCGTTGCGCGTTGGCATTCTGACCGTCTCTGATCGCTCCGCACGCGGCGAGCGCCCCGACGCCTCCGGCCCGGTCATTCGCGCCTTCGCGACCGGCCAACTGGCGGCCGAGGTAGCCCGCGCCGCCATCGTGCCCGACGAGGCCGCCGCCATCAGCGCCGCGCTCGTGGCCTGGTGTGACGCGGACGATCTCGACGTTATCTTCACCACCGGCGGCACCGGCTTCGCCCCGCGCGACGTCACGCCCGAGGCCACCCGCGCCGTCCTCACGCGTGAGGCCCCCGGCCTAGCCGAGGCCATGCGCGCCGCCTCGCTGGCCGTCACCCCCCACGCCATGCTCTCGCGCGCCGTGTGCGGCCTGCGCGGGCGCACCCTGATCGTCAATTTGCCCGGCAGCCCCAAGGCCGTGCGCGAGAACCTCGCCACGCTGGCCCCGGTGCTGCCGCACGCCGTGCAGTTGCTGCGCGATGACCCCTCCGCTGAGGCGGGGCATCGCCCGGCCTGAGGTTCCGCCCCGCGGACTCAGAGGCTTTCAATGAAACTGACCTACTGGCAGAAGCTGCTCTATTCGGCCGGCTCGCTCGGTGCCGCCCTGTCTTACTACGCCTTTGGCACCTATATTCAGTTTCTCTACATTGACCGGCTGGGCCTCAAGGCCTCGCTCGTCGGCGGCGGCTGGGCGCTCTACGGCCTCTGGAATGCCATCAACGATCCGCTGGCCGGCTATTGGTCCGACCACACCCGCACCCGCTTCGGCCGCCGCAAGCCGTGGATCGCGGCCACCTTCATCCCGGTGGGCCTGCTGTTCTACCTGCTGTGGGTGCCGCCCTCACCGCTGCTGGTTCCCGGCCAGCAGATTCCATTGTTCGTCTACTTCATGGCCGTCGTGCTGGTCTTCGACCTGGCCTGGACCATCGTGGTCATGAACTGGACCTCGCTCTTCCCTGAGCTGATTACCGAGGAGCGTGAGCGCGCCACCGTCTCCGGCTGGCGGCAATTCTTCTCCATCATCGGCCTGCTCATCGGCGTGGCCCTGCCGCCCATTTTGGCCGGCTCCGACTGGAGCGGGCGCGGCGGCATGGCGCTGGTGTTTGGCGTCATCATCACCCTGACCTTCGGCGCCACGCTGATCGGCGCGCGCGAGCGGCCCATCCCCGCCACGCCCCAACCGGCCTTCTTGCCGTCTATCAAAAATACCTTCACCAGCCTGTCCTTTCGCTGGTTCCTGGGGGCCAGCCTGCTCAAAGAGTTTATCTTCGGCATGTTAGCCGCCTCGATTCCGTTCTGGGCCAAATATGTGCTGCTGGTTCAGGCCCCGGTGACAGCCGGCGGGGTGACGCTCTCGGTCGAGCTGCAAAACTCGCTCATTCTGGGGATGGCCTTTATCATGGCGCTGCCCGGCCTGCCCATCTGGACGGCCGTTGCCAAGCGCGTCGGCGGGCGGCGCGGCTGGCAGTTGGCGCAGATCACGTTTGCCGTCTCGATGCTGTTCCTGTTCCTGGCGCAGAACTTCTGGCAGGGCCTGGCCGCCACCTCGCTCACCGGCCTCAGCCTGGCCGGCCTGCTGGTCTTCCCCGATCTGCTCATCGCCGACATCATTGACGAGGACGAGCTCGTCAGCCGCTGCCGCCGCGAGGGCATGTTCTTCGGCGTCAACGGCTTCATCATCCGCTTTGCCTTCACCCTGCAAGGGCTGATCGTCGGAGCGGTGTTCGCCTACTCGGGCTACATCACCTCCAGCGGCGGTGAGCTTTACCCGGTGCAGCCGCCGCTGGCGGTGTTCGGCATTCGCGCCATGGCGGCCCTGGCACCGCTGGTGGCCTCGCTGCTGGCGGTCGTGGTGCTCAGCCGCTACCCGCTGCACGGTCCCAAGCTAGCCGCCCTGCAACAGTCAATCGTGCAGTTGCGCCGCACCGAGGCCGCCGCGACTGTCGCTGGCCCGGCCGCGTGATTGGGCGCGTTCGCCGGCCCGACGCCCTGGCCCTGGCCGGGCTGGCGCTGCTGGCCCTGCTGTTCTTCTGGCCGGTCACCACTGGGCAGGGCTGGATTCCGCGCGGCGGTGGCGACCTCGTCTCATTCTTGTGGCCCACCTATTCCTATGCCGCCCAGGCGCTGCACAGCGGGCGGCTGCCGCTCTGGAACCACAGCCTATACTCCGGCGCGCCGCTGATCGCCGATAACCAATCCGGCCTGTTCTACCCCGTCAACCTGCTGGTCTTTCTGTTCTGGCCGGGGCTGCCCTACCTGGCACTCGAAGCGTTGGTGATCTTTCACGTCTGGCTGGCGGGCGCGGGCACCTACGCGCTGCTACGCACGCTGCTGGCGGAGCTTAACCCCGCCCCGCCACCGAATTGGGCCAGGGCGGGGGCCTTCGCGGCGGGCGTGGCCTTCATGTTCTCGGACGTGTTTGTCACGCACGTCGGCAACCTGAACATCGTGGCGGTCTCAGCCTGGCTGCCGCTGGCGTTGTTGGCGCTGCACCTGGGGCTGGCGCGGCGCTCGGCCGGTTGGTGCGCGGCGGCGGGCGTCGTGCTGGGTGTTGCCGCCCTCGCCGGGCACGCGCAAATGACGCTCATCGTCGCGGCGGCTCTCGGGCTATTCGCGTTCTGGCGCATCGGCGCGCAACTCATCAACCCCGTTGACCGCGTGCGCACCACCGCCCAGTTGATCGCCCTCACCGCGCTGGCCTTCCTCGTGGCGTTCGGCGTGGCCGCCCTCAGCCTGGTGCCCGCCCTCGAACACACGCGCTACACCGCCCGCGCCCGCCTCGACTACCCGGCGGCGGCCGAATACTCACTCCCCTGGCAGGGGCTGGCCGGCCTGATCTCGCCGCTGATCTTCGGGCGCGGGGCCGCCGCCGCGTGGGGGCCGTGGCCGCGCGTGGAGCTAGGCTACGCCGGCCTGGTGACGCTCTTCCTGGCCGGCCTCGCGTCACTGCGCGGGCGCGCCGGCTGGCCGCGCTTTCTGGCGGCGCTCGGTCTGTTCGGGCTGCTGGTGGCGCTCGGCGAGCACACGCCGGTTCATCGCCTGCTCTACCAGTTCGTCCCCGGCTTCGCCAGCCTGCGCGTGCCCGCCCGCTTCATTCTGCTCACCGATTTTGCGTTGGCCGGGCTGGCGGGCTACGGCCTGGCGCGCCTGCCGCAACTCACATCGCGCCGCATTGGTCTGTCGGCAATTGGCCTGGCCGTAGCCGGCCTCGCCGTGGCGCTGGCCGGCTGGCTCGCCACGCCCGATCACCTGCCGCACCAGCCCGAACTATTTTTCGGCCTCGGCGTGGCGGCGCTGCTGCTGGTTGCGGCCGTGCTCCTTGCCCGCGCCCGCCGCTGGCGTTTTGCGCCGCTCCTGCTGGCCGCGCTGGTGGCCGCCGACCTCGTCAGCCTCGGCGCGGGCGTGGAGGTCGAGCGCGCCGACCCCACCCTCGGCTTTGACCATCCCGCCGTCGTGGCCTTCCTGCAATCGCAGCCCGGCCCGCTGCGGATTGACAACGCCGCCGCCGCTTGGTCGCCGGACGCCGCCGCCCGCTTGGGGCTGGAAGACATCGGCGGCCTCTCCAACCCGCTGGCCCTAGCGGTTTACAGCACTTACGCCGGGGCGGTCGGCGCGCGCGGCACGCCGCTGTACAACTTCCTCAACGCCCAATTCGTGCTGGCCGACAAGGGCGCACCGCCTGGCGACCCCAGCTTCGTGCCGGTCTTTAACGAAGACCCCACGCTTGATGTGTACCTGAACACGCTGGCCCAGCCGCGCGTGCGCCTCGTGACCGAAATGCAGGTGGTCACCAGCGGCGAGGCGGCCTTTGGCGCGCTGCACGCCCCCGGCTTCGACCCCGAGCG
>Ga0163144_10020860_pt1 | contig 13064 bp, 20 predicted proteins | sample OliLak19BULKMAT1_FD_123175 | JGI IMG/M metagenome (GOLD analysis project Ga0163144, IMG submission 123175) | Freshwater microbial mat bacterial communities from Lake Vanda, McMurdo Dry Valleys, Antarctica - Oligotrophic Lake LV.19.BULKMAT1 | ecosystem: Environmental > Aquatic > Freshwater >...
CGTTGACGGGGTTCGAACAACCGCCATCGTGCAGCCTCGGGGGCTTCCCGAGGGTTCAGATCAATCGAGGGGTGGGTACTTTCCCGCGGCCACCAGTGGGTACTTTCTCACGGCCACGGGTAGATGACCGCCACAGACGAGGAGGCAGGACCATGGCGAACTTCGTACTCGTGTACCACGGTGGGGCGATGCCGGAGGGTGAGGTCGCCCAGGCCGAAGTCATGAAGGTCTGGACGGACTGGTTCACGAAACTGGGACCGGCCCTCGTGGACGGCGGTAACCCGGCTTCGCGGACGAAGAGTATCGCCGGCGACGGAACCGTCAAAGACGACCCGTCAGGGCCGTCCGGCTATTCCATCATCAGCACCGACTCCCTCGACCAGGCGGTCGAGCTGGCGAAGGGCTGCCCGGTTCTCCAGGGCGGTTCGACGATCCAGGTCGTGGATACGTTCGCGGCGATGTGACCGAAACGCGCGCCCGCAGCTTGGGCCCGCACGCTGCAGGAATCGAAACGACCCGGATCGACTGACGATCCGGGTCGTGTTTCACACTGGTTCAGCGGGCCGCTGAACGGCCCACCTGTGCGGCTGGATCAGCCGCGCTGGCTTCGGAAGCAGTCGCTGCAATAAACGGGCTTGCCGCTCGTCGGGCGGAAGGGGACCTGGGCCTCCTTGCCGCAGGACGAACAGGTCGCTGCAAACATCTCGCGGGGTCCGCGGTCGTAACCGCCGCCGCCACCGCCACCGCCGCCGCCACCGTAGGAACCGGCGCCACTGGAGTAGCCACCCCCGCCCCCACCGTAGGAGCTGCCGCCACCTTCAGCGTTGCGGGCCGACTTGCGGCTCGCTCGGCAGGAAGGGCAGCGACGCGGCTCGGTGAAGCCTCGCTGGGAATAAAAGTCCTGCTCGGATCCCGTGAACACGAATTCCTGTCCACAGTCTGCGCAGGTCAGATTCTTGTCGCTATACAAAAGAAAAGACTCCTTCTCGATGCCCGGCGCGAGCCTTTCGGTTTCTCGCGTCAGTCGTGAGAGGAGTCCGAGTGTTTGCGTCGAGTCATGTTCATTATCGCCGCGGGCGGTCCCGTGACGCTCGCGGATGGTACACCCTCGCAGCCGTGCTGACGAGCCCCTATTTTCAGAGCGCCGAATCCGTCGATCAGGGGAGTGGTCAGCCGCGGATGGCGATCCTCCCGGTGGCCACGCCCTCGACGATCGATGCCAGGAGGTAGACGGCCTGCTCGTCGGTCAGGCCACCGGCAGTCAAGGAACGCCACGTCTCGAAGACCAATGCGTGGGCCAGGACCGCGAGCAGCGTGGGTCGATCTTCCGGCGTCGTGACGGTCCAACCCCCGGTGAGCGTGTCGAACAAGGTCCCCATCCGAATCTCGAACAGGTCCGGCTGGGTCGGCGGCGGCGCCGTCGGGTCGATGTCGTACAGGACGTTGCGGAGCATCAACTCGTTGGTGCGATACCAGGCGAACACCTCGCTCAGGCCATGGCGCAGGCGCGTGGCCGGGTCTGAGATGGCCGCCCAGGGCTCTGCAACCGGCATCCCCGTCACCCGCATGCCATGTTCCGTGCACGCCACATAGAGTGTTTCCAGGTCGGGGAAATGGGCGTACACCGTGTGGCGCTGGACACCGGCTCGCGCGGCGATGGCCCGGATGGTCGTTCGTGACGGACCGACCGTCGCATGCAGTTCGAACGCTGCGGCCGTGATCCGGCGGCGGGTCTCGTCCACCGATTCGAGGCGACGCCCCAGCCGGTACGCGCGCCGCGAGGATGGTGTAGTCGATTGATCAGGCATGTGCACCCAAAGTATTGACCATGACGCCGTGCGGCGCTACCGTTCGCCTTGCGGTATCGACTGCACGCCAATGTGTAGTGAATAGTCGCGTCGGAGGTGCTCCCATGCCGGTCAGCGAAACCACTCGATTCCTGGTCACTCCGGCGGGCGGCGAGGTCATCTGGGACGGACCCATCGGGACCACCGTCAAGGTTCCGGCAGAGGCCACGGCAGGGCTCCTGTCCATCTGCGAGATGCCGGTCGCCGCGGGCTACATGGTCCCGCCCCACACCCACCACGACACGGACGAGTGGTCGTATGTCCTGGAGGGAACGATCGGGGCCCGGATCGGCGACGACGAGTTCAGCGCCGAGCCTGGTTCCTGGATCCTCAAACCGCGCGGTCTGATGCACACGTTCTGGAACGCCGGTCCGGCCCCCGCCCGGATCATCGAGCTCCTCACGCCGGGATTGTTCGAGGAGTTCTTCCGGCGCATGACGGCGTTGGCCGCCAAGGGCGAGCTGACCGACGAGGGGATGGATGCGCTGGCCGTCGAGTATGGCACGACCGTGTCCATGGACTGGGTGGAGGACCTGTCGTCGCGATATGGCCTCGAGGTCACGATCTGACTTCGCCCACCGCGCCCGCCTCGCGCACCGCGCCCGCCAACGAGTGCTTCGTTCGCTGGGGGTGGCCGCGCGACGTTAACGAGTCGTTGATGGAGGCCCGCTAGTCTGCTCTTCACCCAGGATCGCACCGAGGAACCGCCGCGTGACCACGATGACCCCTTCCGAAGCCATCCGCGCCGTGCCCCTCTTTCGGGGCATGACCGATCGGTCCATCGACGCCATCGCTGAGCTGGCGCGGCCCACGTCGTTCGCAGCCGGGTCGACGCTCACGCAGGAGGGGGAGCCTGGCGAGAGCTTCGTCGTCCTGACCAGCGGCACAGCGACGGTGGATCAGGGCGGCCGTACGATCCGGACGTTGGGCCCTGGCGACTTCCTGGGCGAGATCGCGCTCATCGACGGCGGTCCGCGGACGGCGACCGTCACCGCGCAGTCGGCGATCGAGGCGATCGTCATCGACCGGGCCGGGTTCGGCCGGCTGATGAACGATTTTCCCATCGTCCGCCTGGACCTCGTGTCGGCGCTCACGCAGCGGCTGTGCGACCGAGCCCCGGACCCCACCGACTGACGCGCGGCCAAGCTGGCCGACCGGGAATCAGGAACGGCCCGTCCCGAAGGACGGGCCGTTCCTGAGCTTGTTCCAGAAGGAACGCGCGACTAGGCGGACTTCACCGACTTGGCGCGCGGGCCCTTGGGGCTCGCCTCAACCTCAAAGATGACCGGCTCGCCGCCGGTGAGGCGGTCGAAGTCGAGCGAGCTGTCGAGGGCGCCGCGATGGAAGAAGTATTCCTTCTCATCGTCGGCGGAGATGAAGCCGAAGCCGCGATCGGCGACGACCTTCTTGATGGTACCGGTGGCCATGAGGACCTCCAACACTTCCCGAACACGGATGTAAGACGCACGGTCCGTTCGAGAAGGAGATCGACCACGCGGAGCATCGTCACACATCGCGACGAGCTCCCACCATACCACGACCGTTACGGAACGCCTCGCAAGGTCCCTGAGTGAGGGTCAGCCCGACGGGCCCCGACGGCGGTGTCTCGCAACGACCACGAGCACGAGCCCCACGCCGACGGCCACGACCACGGCGATCGCCAGCGCGGCCGGCGCGCCGCTCGAGGTCCCATTCGCGGGCATAGCGACGGTCGGCCCGGCCGACGACGTCGACGGAGCGGGCACCAGCGGACTGGCACGGACCGATCCTGAGGCTGCCGGAGGCGCGGACCTGGTCGGCGCCACGGTCTCCGCCGCCTGGACGATGACCGTCCCGGTCATGAACGGGTGCAGCAAGCAGGCGTAGTCGTATCTCCCGGGCCGGGCGAACGTGACGGTGTAGTCGTCGCCGTCGGACAACTGACCGCTGCCCGCGAAGGAATCGGGCTCGGTCGGGGTCACCGTGTGCTGCTCGGGATCCTTGCGAATCGCCCAGACGACCGAACCGCCGACGGCGATCGTGATGTTCGATGGCGTGAACGCGAAGTCCTCGACCGCGACTCGAGCGCTGCTGGCGGCAGGATCGGGCGCAGGAGAAGCGGCCACGACGGTCTGGGCGACCTGGGCGGTGAGGATGGGGCCAGCACGCCCAGCACACCCAGCCAGGAGGCGAGCATGTTGGTTCGGCGACGTCGGGCGGGAACGGTCAGGCGCTGCGTACATCCCCTGTACGTTCCAAGGAGCGGGGCGGATCCGGGAGATCCGTTCGGGCACGGCAGACGTAGTCACGGCAAACAAGGCTGGCGAGGTTCGCGGGCAGCTGGCTGCTTCCGCAACGCCGCCGGCAACGGACACCGTCGCCGACTCGACGAGTCGGCTGGCTCCGGCCCCGATCGGGATCCTGCTGGCCGTCGCGGCCCTCAGCTTCGTGGTCGCCATGCGCCGGTTCTCGCTCCGCTAACCGTTCCGCTCGCTGGGCGAGTGCATCGACGCGGCGTGCGGGTTCGTCCTGCACGCCGCGTTTCCATCGCCGCGACGCCTCGCTGGCGTCCGTTGACATCGAGGCGGGCTGCTACCCTTGATGGTCTGATGGCGATGCACCCGAGACGGACGCCGCCGCCACGCCAGCTGCCGACACTCGAGAGGCGCAGGCGGATCCGCACCTTCGTGGTGATCGGGATCGCCGGACTGCTCGGCCTCCTTGTCCTGTCGGCGCTGATCACGCCGGTCGAGCCGGGAGTCGCGGGCCGGTCGAGCCCGGGAGCCACCGCACCCGCCTCGCCCATGCGCTCGACCGCCGCGACCGCCGCGACCGCCGCGACCGCCGCTCCCACCGACCCAGCGTTCGCCCCGACCGGCCCTACCCAGAGCGCGGTCGTCACGCGGACCACCGACGGTGACACGATCGTGGTCGCGATCAACGGCGTCCAGGCGCGCGTCCGCTACATCGGCATGGACACGCTGGAGCCGAACGATCCGGATCCCGCCCTGCGCAAGATGGCCGATGCCGCCACCGCCGCAAATCGCGCCCTGGTCGACGGGCGTGATGTGATCCTTGAGCGCGACGTCTCGGAGACCGACCGGTTCGATCGGCTGCTGCGCAACGTCTGGGTGCGCCTTGACGACGGCGCCCTTGTGATGGTCGGCCTGGAACTGGTGCGTCAGGGCTTCGCCCAGCTCGACACCTTTCCACCTGATGTGAAGTACATCGACGTTCTCCGGGCAACCCAGGCGGACGCCCGGGCGTCGCGAGTCGGCCTCTGGGCGGACGCGTCAGCAGAGCCGATCCCGACGCCGACGCGTCTTCTGGATCCCGGCGCCACGGGCCGCGCCGGCTGCGACGACTCGTACCCTGAAGTCTGCATCCCCGCCTATCCGCCCGACCTCGATTGCGGCGACATCACGGAGCGCAACTTCATCGTCCGCGGCGCGGATCCCCACGGCTTCGACCGCGGAGGTGACGGCCTGGGCTGCGAAGGCGCGTAGGCGAGGGGCGCGTTGGGCGAGGGCGCGCGGGGCGGTCGCCTGGTCGGGCATGCTTGTGCCTGGAGGTGTCCGATGCGTGATCCTGTCCGACAGATGCGCCTGGTCGTCACGGCCAACGACTACGACGAAGCCCTGGCCTTCTATCGGGACGCGCTGGGCCTGCGTGAACTCGCGTCAGAGTCCATGACTCCCACGCTCCGCTCCATTCGCCATCCGGATCGCCGAAGCCGACATGGTCGGAGACCCACGTAGGGCAGGTTGAGGCCGAGTCCGAAGCGGCTGATCATGCCCACACGGTACCGCTCCGTGACGCCGGCATCACCGACCCGGTCGCATCGCGGCCACGAGACACGCTCGGTCGCTCCGCGGGCGGTATCGTCGCGGGATGCGGACCTGGCCCACGATCGATACGCGGCTCGCGCTCGGGCTATCGGTGGCCGTCTTCGCCCTGCCGATCCTGTTCGTGCTCGTCGTCCCGCACCCGCTCGAACAACCGCTCGGCATGGACTTCATCCTCTACCGTGACGCGGCGGTTCGCTGGCTGGGCGGCGGCTCCTTCTACGAGCCGTACCAGCTTGTCGGGCCGTACCAGATCCGGGCCGGTGATGTCCTGTACCCACCGGTCGGGCTGTGGTTGTTCGTGCCATTCGCGATCGCGACGTCGCCACCGTGGTCCATCGTCAACGTCGCGTTCTGGGCCATCCCGCTGGCGATCACGGCCGGTGTCGTCGTGGCGCTCCGGCCGCGACCCATCGTCTGGCCCCTGATCGCCCTGTGCCTGGCCAACCCGACGACGCTCCTGAAGATCTGGACGGGCAACCCGGTCATGTGGTCGATGGCGGCGATGGCCCTGGCGGTCGTAGGCTCGTCCAGGTTCGCGGCGCCGTTCGTGCTGCTGAAGCCGTCGCTCGCGCCGTTTGCCCTGTTCGGCATCAGACGCCGGTCGTGGTGGGTGGGCGCGGTCTTGCTCGGCCTGATGTGCCTGCCCTTCGGCGCGCTCTGGGTGGATTGGGTGGCGTCAGTCCTCAACTCGCGTGGGGGAGGACTGCTCTACTCCGCCCTGGAGGTGCCGATCCTGCTACTTCCCGTCGTGGCCTGGCTTGGTCGCACCCGGGGCGGCGGAGGCCAGACTCGTCAGCAGCCGAACACCGACGTCGACCGCCTCGGCATCGCTGAGACGCTGATCGAGGGCGAGTGACCGCCAGGTCCGGTAGTCGAGCAGGTGGCCGGCGACCGCCCGCATCTGGCGCCCGGCCGCTGCCTGTGGTGCGTCGCTGGCGCACAAGAGTTCCGCAAGTCGACGGTTTTCATTGCCCGCGACCTCCTGCGACGAGCGCGGCATGGTCGTCATGTCGCGGTAGATCGGGAACAGCTCATCCGCATGCTCGCGGAACCAGGCGTACAGCTCGGTCAGCGCGCGACGCACCCGCGTCTCGAGATCCGCGGTGTCCGGCCAGACGCGCGCATCCGGTGGGGGATTCTCCGCCCGCCAATGCGCCCGACACGCCTCGAACAGCACGTCCAGGTCGGCGAAGTGGCGGTACACGGTCAGTCGCGTGACGCCGGCCTCCGCGGCGATGGAGGCGATGGAGGTGTTGGCCGGGCCGACCGTCGTGTGCAGACGTGCCGCGGCCGCGGTGATCTGCTGACGGGTCCGGTCGACGAGTTCTGCCCGCCGCTTCATCCGATACGGTCGAGATTTCGTTGAACGCATCTGCTCACTCGATATTGACAACGGGCGTCGTCGTCTTCACTATACAGCCCTGTTCACTCGATATGAAGGAGGCGACCCCGTGATGGCCATCGATCCAAACGTGTCGGCCGCGAGGCTCAAGGTGGTCCAGCCCGGAGAGGGCCAGGTCGGGGACCTGGCTTCCGGGGTCGGCGTGATCTTCAAGATCGACGGGGAGGACACCGGTGGTGCCCTGTCCATCGTTGAGCACACGTTCGCCGTGAGCGCGCTCGTGCCACCGCACATCCACACCCTGGAGGACGAGTATTCCATCGTGCTGGAGGGCGAGATCGGGTTCCGGTCGGAAGACCAGGAGGCCGTCCTGGGAGCCGGCGGTTACATCGTCAAGCCACGCGGCGAGGTCCACGCCATGTGGAATGCCGGATCCACCCCGGCGCGGATGATCGAGGTCATCGCGCCGGCGGGTTTCGAGCGGTTCTTCCGCGAGTTCGTCGAGATGACGGCATCAGGAGCGCCTGACCGAGATGACATCACTCGACTGGCCGAGCGATACCAGCTGCCGTTCGCGCAGCCGGCCTGGCTCCCCGACGTGATCGCCCGATTCGGACTGACGCCGCCGCCCGGCATGTGACAGCTCGCATCGGCGCCGGCGCCTACATCTCCATCGGGCTCATGAGCTGGAAGTAGTTGTCATCCGGGTCGGCGAAGGTCGCGATGGACGAGCCCTCCTCGCCCTCGAAGGCGTACGGCTCCGCGACGACGATCGCGCCCGCCGCCTTGAAGCGCTCGAAGTCGGCCTGCACGTCCTGACTCTCCATGTTCCAGATGATCCGCCCCGGATGCGCGTTCTTGCCCATGACCTGGTCATGCCGCCCGATCGTCACGTACGCCGATCCGAACATCCAGCCGGTGTAGCCGCCATCGGAGAAACCCGGTTCGCCGAGGACACGGGTGTAGTACTCGACCAGGCGGTCCGGGTCCTCGGACCCGATGAGGATGCCGATGAAGTTCATGTCGCCCTCCTTGTCGATGCTCGGATCGCCCGCGTCGACGACGCAGGATCGGTTGCCCTCCGCGTCGGCCATGATGACGTATCGGTGTGCGCGAGCCGCTTGTCCCACTGTGCGTCAGCGACATCGAGGCGGCCCGCACGTCCTGGCTCTCCACTGCCATCAGATTGCATGGTCGATCGTCGTGAACGTGGCATGCTGGCGTGGCCGTCCGGCCCACGCTCGGTTCCAACGGTTCACCGCCGAGCGAGCCCCGAGCTGCCGAGGAGATGTGACGTGTCCGACCAGGTTCCCGATCGATCGACTGACGAGCAGGCGCTGCAGCGCTATCGCTACATGCTGGCCACGGCCCCGCCTGAGGACATCGAGCGCGCCCACGAGGAGGCATTCGCGCAGCTGTCGCCCGAGCAGCGGCGCGACGCGCTCAAGGCGCTCGCCCAGCAGGTTCCGGCGAGCGAGATCCGTGGCGACGATCCTTCCTCGCTGGCTCGGGCCGCCACACGCGCCGAGATGCGCCAGCCAGGCACCATCGAACGCGCCTGGGGCGCTGGCGGCCCGGGCCTCGGGAGCTGGTTCATGACGACCCTCGCCGCGAGCTTCATCGGCACGGCCATCGCCCAGAGCTTCTTCGCTGGCGGTGGCGCCGACGGTGGCTCGGCCGACGGTGGCTCGGCCGACGGGTCGGCAGGCGACGCGAACAGCGGTGCCGAGACCGGGGATGGTGCCGAGACCGGCTGGAACGACCCGGGTGACGCCGGGGATGCCGGCGGCGGCGACCTCGGCGGTGGCGACTTCGGCGACTTCGGCGACTTCGGCGGTTTCTGAGCCCGCTCCGTTTCGGGTGCGACTACCCGGCCGAGCCGAGCGCCGCGACCGCCGCCGAAGCCCCGCCCTCGATCGGCTCGCCGTGGCCGACGAGCAGCGTCTCGAACGACATCGCCCCGAGCTTCACGATGGACTGCTTCGCGACGGCCATGTCGACCGTGAACTGCGCACTGGGGAGGGCCGGCGCGCCCGCTGATGTCCGTAGCGCATCGCCGGCGACAAGCAGGCCGCCGAGCGGGTCAAGGACGGAGATGCTGCCCGCGGTGTGACCCGGCGTCGTGACGATCGTGAGGCCGAACACCTGCTCTCCGTCGCCGACCGCGGTCAGCGGCCGCGGCACGCTGATCGAGCCGATGTCCTCCTGTCCGGCATAGCCGACCGCGTCGGTGGCCCGCTCCAGGACGTCCGCCGCGCTGCCGATGTGGTCGCCATGGTGGTGGGTCAGGATGAGGTGGCCGACGGCTGACCAATCGAGGCCGATGCCCGCCAGCGACGTCTCGATCGCGTCGGCGCTGCCGCCGACGCCGGTGTCGACGACGACGGCCTCGCCGCCACGGACGAGGATGTAGGCGGACACGAAGCCCAGGTTCACACGCTCCCACGTGATGTCGCCGCCTGCGCCGCTGGCCGATGGGGGCGCTGCGGACCCCGTGGGTTGGCCGGGATCGCTCGATGGCGACCCCGGGCCGGAGGCCGATGGCCTGCTCGCTCCGGCACCAGCCGGGACGCAGCCGGCGACCGACAGTACGGCGATGGGAACGGTGCCGCGACCCAGGTCGGCCAGGAGCGTCCGCCGGTCGATCGGGGATTGCTGGTACATCGTTTGGTCCTCCGCTGCTCCGACGGTGGTGGCAGGGTCGCACAGGATCGGAGACCGGGCCGGCGCGGCGATCGGCCCGACTCAGGCCTCGCGCACCAGGTACACCACCGGCTTGCCGTCATGGATCGTGGTGTGATGCCGGAGGAAGCCGACCTTCTCCAGGACCCGCAAGGATGCCGTGTTCCACTCGCCGAGCGTCGACCAGATGCGTGTGCGACCGGTCAGGAATGCCGCCTCGACGACGACGCGGGCCGCCTCGGTCGCGTAGCCGTGGCCGTGGTATTCGCGCAGGAGTTCGTAGGCGATCTCGGGCTCATCGGGCGTGGTGCGGCCGATGATCAGGCCGCAGTACCCGATCGGCACGTCGTCCGAACGCCAGCGGATGGCCAGCAGCCCGATGCCGTTCTCGTGTGATGAGCGGGACCGCTCTGCGAGGCGACTGGCGACTTGCTCCAGCTCGAACGCCATCGGGCGGTATCGGGTCGCCATGCCGCCATCGTACGACCGGCGCGTACACCGTCGAGCCGGATGGCCGCCTCAGTTCGCCGTGACGAAGGCGTCGAGGTCGACCCGTGGCCGCCCGCTGGTACCCAGCACGCGGATGGTGATCGTGCGTGACGTGGCCGAGGCCCAGCTGCCGGCCCACACGACCTGTTGGTGCCTGGCCGTGGTGCTGTAGAGGTCTACCGTGGCGACCTTCACACCGTTGACCAGCACGGCATTTCCGTGGAAGCCTCGGTGACTGGCGTCCCGCACGGTCATGCGAGATCCCCGCGTAGGAGAGCCCGGAGCTGCGCGATGGCCACATCCACCTCGCGGCCCTTCGCCTCGATGATGTCGAGGAGTTCCTCAGGCGTCCGCGTGTCCTCCGTGGACCTGGCGTTCGGGTTGACCGCCTTGAGGTCGAACCGCCGAGCCTCGATCTCGTCGCGCGACACTGTCCACGACCGGTCCGAGTCCGCCCGCGATGGCAGCAACTCGAAGAACGACTCGAATCGATCGACCGTCAGCGGCTGCTTCTTGGTGACCTTGATATCCGACAGGTCGTAGTACCAGACGCGCTCCGTCGGGCCACCCTTGGTGAAGAACAGGAGATTTGTCTTGACGCCCGCGCCAGCCGACGAGAACACACCAGGTGGCAGCGACAAGATGCACCACAGGTCGCAATCGTTGAGCAGCTTTCGCTTGGTCTGAACGAATGCCGTCTCGTTGTTGCGGAACAGCACGCCCTCATCGATGACCATCCCGCACCGCCCACCGGCCTTCAGCGAGTCGATCACGTGCTGGAGAAATAGCACCTGGGTCGCGCCGGTCTTGTAGGCGAAGTTTGTCTGGGCCTCCTTGCCCTCCTTGCCACCGAACGGCGGGTTCATCAGCACGACATCGAACGTCGACGGCGCTCCCGCGAACAGCCCGCCGTAGGTCTCCTGCCCGGTCAGCGTGTTGCCGTGCCAGATGTGCGGGTGGTCGATGCCGTGGAGGACCAGATTGGCCAGCGCGATCGGATAAACGAGGTCCGCCTTCTCGCGGCCGAAGAACGTGTCCTCGCGGAGGACTCGCATCCGTTCCGCAGTCGCGGCGGAACCAAGGCCCGTACGCATCCACTCGAACGCCTGGGCGAGGAATCCGCCCGTCCCGCAGCCCGGGTCGTAAACGGTCTCGCCAACCTTGGGGTCGACCGCCCGGACGATCGCTCGGGTGACCTCGCGCGGCGTGAAGAACTGGCCACCGTCGTTGTTCTTCTCGCCCATCTTCTGGAGCAGACCCTCGTACGCCTGGCTGAGCGTGAAGAGGTGCGTCTGGTCCACGGCCTCAAGGTGATCGCATCGACCCGATCGAGGATGTCGAGCAGGTTCCGCTCCGTGTCGACATCGACCTTATCGACCGCCGAGACGACCTGGCTGATGACGCGCTGGCGCGTGGATGCGCCCGTGCGCTCGCCCAACCCGTGCAGGTACGGGAGGAGCTCCGTGTTGACGAATGGCAGGAACGCGCCCATGGCGCCCTCGCTCAGCTCGTGACGCTTCACGCCTCCCGGCGATGCCCAGTCGCGCCAGCGGAACGGCGCCTGGAGCGATGGGGCAAATCCGACCCCGAGCGCCTCGGCCTCCTCGCCCTCCAGCTCCTCCAGCTCCTCGCGCTCATCGAGGATCCGCAGGAACAGGATCCACGACAGCTCTGGCACGTACTGGAGCGCGCCGGCGTAATTCGCGCGGCGCATCACGTCCGCGATCTGCTTGATCGCGGCATTCACGGACGACGGCGTGGCGAGTCGGCGAGCAGCGACGGTCACGTGATCCCTTCGATCGCTGCCCTGGCGACTGCAATCAAGGACATCACGTCACGGCGGGCTTGGGCGAGATCCTGCGCAGTTGGGTCTGCGACCGCCTGGTACATGAACTCGTGACGTCGTCGGCGCATCCGGTGCAGCCTAACGAAGATCGTGTGGTGTTTGCGATTCGTAAGCGCATCCGCGGCATCGATCGCGGTGACGTGCGCGCGAGCGCCAGAGTCGATCCGGAACCCGCCGGCTTGGACGATAGCCCGGGCAGATCGCAGGCCAGCCTCGTAGAGCATCACGTCCGCCCACGGACCGAACGTGGCGAGATTGGCATCCGACGCGAGCACATCCCGCTCGGCACCCTCGACCACCAAGCTGAGCGAAAAGCGGTCCGGCGCCTGCTCAACGAGTCGCCCGGCGGCGACCAAGTCCGCGACGGTGGTCGGAACCCGCCGCATCAGGCAGGGAGCACGGCGACGGTCGGTTGCGATTCGATGGATTCGACCAGTCGATCACCTCTGACACGACGTGCCTCGTACTCCTCGCGGCTCATGACCACCTCGTTGACGGGCCGGCTGATCTCCAAGCTGGCCATCTCCAGGCGCTCGGTGAGCTCGTCACGATCCGGGATGCCGAGGATGAGAAGGTCGACGTCCGAGTCAGGCTTCAGCTGCCCGTGAGCATACGAACCAAAGATCACCGCGCGTTCAACACCGCGGAGCCCCGACAGGTGGCGACGAAGGATGATGGGCGCCCCGGCTACCTGGCGGACGATGTCACGGATCTGCCCGAAGAGCGGTTGGTTTGGTCGAGCCTCGAAATACACCTGGTTGCCCTCCCGGGTCCGCCGAACCAGGCCGGCATCCTCAAGGCGACCGAGTTCTCTGGCCGTCGTGCCGGCACTCGTCTCGACCGCGCGGGCGATGGCTCGAAGATGCATCCGTCGGTCTGGCGCGTCCATGATCAACGCCAAGATGCGTTGTCGGATCTTCGACCGTCCAAGTACCAGTGATGCCGACGTGTTCTCACTCACGAGTACGAATGTACTCATATTCGAGTACATCGTCAACCGCTCGGAGACGCTAGTTGGGTATGTCCCAAGA
>Ga0163144_10020861_pt1 | contig 13064 bp, 13 predicted proteins | sample OliLak19BULKMAT1_FD_123175 | JGI IMG/M metagenome (GOLD analysis project Ga0163144, IMG submission 123175) | Freshwater microbial mat bacterial communities from Lake Vanda, McMurdo Dry Valleys, Antarctica - Oligotrophic Lake LV.19.BULKMAT1 | ecosystem: Environmental > Aquatic > Freshwater >...
CAGCGCAGCAAGTTTCGCCATCCGCGCCGGCGCTTCGCTGGCTGTGGTTGGCAAGATTCTTTTTTTTAATAATCCGGCGACCACCGAGAAGTATGCGCACCTGGCAGACGACCCAGTCCGTGCTGCCACAGAATCGGTGGCGCGGGCGGTCACAGCTGCAATGAAGGAGGTAGCGGCGCCAAGCTCAACGCCTAATGATCCTCGACTGAACAATGCGGAACATTCGGAACACGCAGAACTTCTGGAACAGGATTCGACTTTGCTGGAAGCCCGAGGCGCTTCAGACTCTACCTGAGCGCGCAGACCATGGGCGTCGATAGCGGCAGGGGCTTGAGCCTGCCGCGCGCGTGGTGACATAACACCGTCACGCCCCCCGACTACCTCCCTTCTGACTCTCCGCCGGTGATTCACAGCGTGGGGTGCAGTGCTCGGACTATTTCGCGCGCCTGCGCTTCTCGTGCCGAACCTCCAGCTTCGTCACGATCGACACGGCAAGTTGCGGGACCGGCACAAGATCAATGTTCGACACCATTACGGCCGCCGCGTTTCGATCGGTGTTCGTCTCGCGCGTCCAGCGTGGTTGGCGGAGAATACCGATATACGGCGCTCGTTCGAATCTGGCTTCAGCAGCGCTCAGACACCCCTGCCACTGCTTTCGCTGCTCCGGCTCACCGAGCGCGTCGCGATAAGTACGAAATCCGTCGCTGTCATCATCACCACGGCATCGATGCCGCAGGATCTCGCGTGCCATCTCGATCATTGGGCGCACCTCGTTGAACACCTCATCGTCATGTGCTTCGGCAGCTCGGATCGCCTCGAGGATGAACGCTCGGACACGCGGCCCGTCGAGCGTTGTTCCGGCGGGCAGGTTGAGCGTGTGCACGAGCCAGTCACACATGCCAGCCATCCAATCCTGCGTGAACTCGTCCTCGAGCAGTTCAGGGCGTCGATTGAACAGGATGTAGTTCGCCGAAATTCCCAGCGAGTCACATGCCGCTGCGAACTCGGCGTCTCGCGGGATCGTACCGACGCGAATTCCGTCAACCTTCTTGCGCCCATTCGAGCCGCGTCCCTTGGTGCCACGGTGTGGCTTCACGCCGAGCCAGTTACCGACAGTACGCACGTCGACACCCACACGACTCGCGACGGCTTCCTTGCCGCCGAAACGAATAACGGCCTTCTCGATTTGCTGCTCCCAACGGGCGCGGATTCCTACTCGCGAAAGATCTTTCGTCATAGCGCGAAATATAACGACATCACTGAGCCGGACGACAGGGGGCCTATGCACACCCTATCCATAACACAGCAATACAAGCTGTCCCCACACACACGGAGAACCGACGATGGCCACTGAAGCACGGCCCGAGACGCCACTGGCATCAAGCGACACGATGGAGTTGATGACGTCGCGTGAGCTGACCGCTTTCCTCAAGGTGCACGGCAACTGGGCCGCCGAGATGCGATGCAGCCGGAAGGGCCCCCCGTACATCCGGATGGGGACGATGATTCGGTACGACCGCCGACAGGTGCTGGCGTGGTTGAACTCGCAGACCGTGCAGCTCACCGCTATTTGACCACACACACACGAAGCGCACCCCTTAGCCGGCCAGGCAGGGTGCGCTTCGGGGAGACCATGGTGAAGCAAAGCTTACCGCCGACATTCTCTGAAACAAGGGCGACGCCGCAAAGCCCACCGGTACGAGTCACGGTACGCCGGATCCTGCTCGAATGGAGCCATGCCGACGATGAACCACCGGCGGTCGACGAACTCGACACCCTCGTGATGCGCGCGGTAACGGTGCGGTACCGACACCCATGAGCGCCCCCACACGCCTCACGCACAGCTCCAGCAGTCTGCCGGCGGTGCGGTCTCTCGGGGATCTCCTGAGTGACCCGCGTATCATGGCGCCGCCGACTTTCATCGTCCCAGGCTTGGTTGAGGCTGGAGCTGTAACGTTGCTGTCCGGCCCACCCAAGGCCGGCAAGTCCACCTTCGGCAGTCAGATCGCTGCGGATTTCTCGCGAGGTCGCGAGGCTCTTGATGGCACGCCAATGCGCGCGGGACGGGTACTGTGGGTCGCGATCGACGAACCCCTCCGCCGCTTAGCGATGCGCTTCCCGGCGCTCGACGCCGACCCTGAGCAGTTCCTCGTTGTCGGCCGCGAAGGTGAGCGACTAACTGCAGAGCGATTCGCCGGCCTGCTCGAGCAGGAAGCGCCTGCGCTCGTCGTGGTTGATACGCTCTCGCAGCTCGCAGCCGATAACGGCATCAGGGTGAACGATGCCGAGAGCGTCGCGCCATTCATCAAGGACTTGGTCAGCGCGGTTCAGGCACGCGAGAGCTGCGGCGCGCTGCTGTTGTTTCACACGCCGCACCATGCATCTCGCGCTTCAGGCTCCGTCGCGTGGGCCGCGGTGGTCGACGCAACTCTTGTTCTCCGGCGGCCCGCAGCCCGGCAGCTTCGCCCGGGGGAATCGCCAGACGATGACGCCGACGTCAGCGCTGAAGACGGCCGGCGCATCCTTGAAGGGATCACGCGATGGGGAGGAGAACAGCGATGCACCCTCAGCTACCGCGAGGGCCGCTACCAGCTCGGCACGGGAGAAGCCTCGGTCCTCGATCGTGTGCGTTGGCTCCTCTCGAACACTGAACCGGGCCCCGGCATCACAAGCGCTGCGGCCATCGCTGTGAAGCTGAAGGTCCGCGACTCCTCTGTTGGCGAGGTCATTCACGACCTCATCCGCCGGGGCGAAGTACGGAGCGTTGGTGAAGGGCGGATGCGTTACGTCGAACGCAGCGCCTCGCTGTCGCTCTACGGGGGAAGCACACCGGAGGCGATCGGAAGAGTGGGGGAGGTGGTACGGGAAGCGGAAGAATTGAGCGCCGCCCCTTGCTCTTCCCGGATTCCGGCACCGGTACCAGCAGTCGGGAAGAGCAACGACGGGCCACCGACTGTTTCGCAGGCGGAAGCCGCGGACCACTGGGACTTGATCCTAGCAGATGAGGCAATCCTCGAGCCGGTCGAGGACGCAGCCTGAAGCGCCATCCCCGCCAGCATTCGGCATGCGGGCGCCCTTGCAGCACAAACGACAAAGAACTCTCCAGCGACCCGGCACGGCCTTGTCACCCTAACAGAGGCAAAAATGACTCCAACTCGCAGTAACCTGCCGACTATCCTGCGCGGCAAGCCGTTCCAGAAGGGGCACGACGCCCGTCGGAACCTCAATAAGGGCGGCAGGCCCACTGATAAGTTCGTCGCGTCGATGCGGGCGCTGGCGAGTTCGGAGGGGGTGCTTGGCACTCTGGCGGATATCCTCGCCGACAAGGACCACCCAAGCTGGCTTCGGGCCTTCGCATACTGCGCGGACCGGGGATACGGTAGGGCAACGCAACACGTCGATTTCACCACCAGCGGCCCGTCGATCGCAGACATCCTCAGGCAGGGGCGAGATCGTGTGGCGAGAATGCGAGCGGCCTCCGAAGCCACGGCGAAGGAGCAACAACCGGCAGAGTGACACGTCCAAACAACCCTGAGAATTTGAGGCGCGAGCTCAACGAGTGGCTTCGCTCCTTCCGCGCACGATGGACGCCGCTGTCACGCGACAGCTCCTGCGCTCACGAAAGACTGAGTCGACGTACGCGAGCAGCGCTAACGAGCCGTGACCAGTGGAACAAAGAAGCACTGCTTCCTTCCGGCGGCGAAGCCCTTAATCAGGGGTACTGACACGCAAGCTGTCCCGATCGGCACCGGCACCGTTTCCTTCATTGCCTTATCCGGCTGTGGAGTTGGGCACCTCTTGCGAACTTGGGAAGGGGGTGAACATTTATTCCTGAACACGGTGGCGGGGTTCGAACTAGGATCACCTGGTGTTTCGCCAGGATTGCGCAGCCATTCGACCAGACGGTAGCTACGTCGGGAAGAGTGGGCTCATCGCCGCTTCTCTCCGTCGCGAGCGACTGCGTTCAGCGCCGACGCGCCAACTCTTCCCGGCGCAGCGGCCGAGCGACTCGTACTGAAGTAGTAAGCCCCGTCACCGTGTTTCCCCCACTCCGAACTTCATCACGAGCATGAGTCACCCGGCTGCGGTTGTCCCGGCGATCGCCTTTGAGCGCCTCGTTGAGAACTTGTCCTCAGGACCAGCCGGCACCGGCGCCCTGAGTGCCAACGTCAGCAGGATCGCTTGGGTGCTCCCAGATGCAGTCGAGACATGCCGTTCCGACATATTCCTTGCCTTGGGTGCGACTGCGCGTCTGATCGAAACATTTGCGATCGAGGCTCGAGTCACACGGTCCGAAGTCGCAAGGAATCTGGCGTCCACCCTGTCTCGTAAGCAGCTGATCGCGTTGCAATTCGCGGTCGCGGTACCGTCACTGTGGGGCGATGATCTTGATGACGCGTGGCGTGCGCAAATCGTCAACGGTGCGAAGCCAGCTCGATGGAATTCACAACTGCGCCTCGCCTGGCGGATCGTCGTGGACGGAATGCCACCGCGTCTAGAGGACCTCGCTCCCTTGTTCCAGAGCGATCCAGACGGCCTCTTCGTCGCAACCTTGCTGCACGCTGGGCCGGTGACACCGGCGCGAATCGCGGCGAGTCTCAGCGAACACCTCCGTGCCAGCGGTGCGACAGCTTCGGAGCGACTCTCTCAGTTGGCTAGACATTGGCGCGCGGCGGGACTTCCCCAGCTTCCGGTTTTGGTAGTTGAGAAGTTAATGCCTCACGCGGCGTGCCACATCTATCTCAGCGGTGATGTACGTGGCACACTAATCGATGTCGTTACGGCGGGGCCGCGGCCATCAGGTGCACAGCCTGAGTGGTCGACATGCTTCGATACACTCGACAGTATCGACGACTTTGCGCCTCCAAACATCGCGACTCTTCATCTCTCGGATAGGGAGCTAGCGGCCTTCGCGCCGCGCAACCTGCCGCATGGCCTACTTCACTCGATTCTCCTCCTACTTCTGCCGAAACGCGTTTGGAAGGATCGAGCTGAGAGCCAGCGTGCTTGGGCTACTCTGCATGCATTCCTCAGCATTGAGCCAGAGCTGAGGCATCGCGTGCTGACGGGCTTGCAAGTTACGCGCAGGAGGCTGCTGCTAAACGTTCTGGGAGCGGATGGAGTAGCGACACTTTATAAAAATGCACAAAGCTCACCTGAAGAGCGCATACAGTTTCTTGCACGAGCACGTCCGCTTGATACATCGCAACTACGCGAGGTCCTTTCAAACAACCCGCGTTGGTTGTCCGATCTTCCCGCTACATCGGTTGCACAATTCGCCGATTTAGCGGCGGAAGATGCTCTGATCCTCGCGATAGCCGTCCACGGTGACGCGATCTCGTTCCGGTCGATTTTTCGAGCGTCAGCTCAGCAGATCTGGACCGCTCTTCGCGGCGCAAGTGAAGAAGACGCAAGGCGCATGCTCTTGTCCTTGGCGAATTCTCCAGCCGCGATTCGTTGGCTACTTCGCCATTCCGATGAAGAGCAGCGTCAGACGTTCCTCACATATCTTGCGAAAATCGCCGACTCGGACTTCGCGAGTACGTTGATGCGATGGGAGGTGCTACTCCGCGCCATTATTCCATCAGTGAAGAGCGTTGAGCTATTAAAGCTACGCCAGCTTTCGGGTGCCGCGTATCTGCGCCTCGTCGACACAGTTGCATCGATCAAGCCGAGCTGGAGCGTTCAGCTGCTTTCGCTACGCCACTCTGCCACAGGCCAGGTTCTGTGGCACCGACTCTTACGCGAGCGCGCTCAGAGCGGGTTCGATGGAACGCGTGGGCTGCCACCACTGCTCCTCGACGCGGTTCTCGGAAGCGACGCCGCACTCGGTGAAGCCGCACGAGAACGGCCTGACCTCTTTGGGGACGAAGCCCTCGGCAGGCTTCCGCTGACGACGCTGCTGCGGCATGCATTCGTCTCGTTTGCGCTGGGGCAATGGCTCGACGAGCGCTTGGCTCCCGACGTACGCCTGAAGCACGTTGATTGGGTTCAGAAGACGTATGCGCGAACTCCCACTCGCGGCGCCGCATATGAACTGGCGCTTCGCTGCTCCCTCGCCGATGCGCACCTGCTAGTGCGCCTTGCGAAGAAGGTCGCGCTGGAAGCCGTCGGGCGGCCCGCAGAGCCAGGTCGTGCGCTAGATGCGGTGTATGCATTACACTTGCTTCCAAAGCGCTCCGGCGGTGTGCGCACGATTACCGCACCGTGCGCCCCACTCAAGCGAATCCAGCGGCGCCTGCTTGACACGCTGTTCGCTCACGTACCCATCCATTCGGCGGCTACTGGATTCCGCAGCGGCTACTCGACGGTTATGAATGCCGAGCGACACGTCGGTAAACGCCTCGTCGTCAACGTCGACGTCGAGGCATGCTTTCCGAGCATACGCTACACGGAGATCCTCCGAGCGTGTCGAATCGCGGCAGGCCAGGAACTCTCACCACGTGCGGTGCACCTGCTGGCAGCCTTGTGCTCGTTTAACGGAGCGTTGCCGACGGGAGCGCCGACCAGCCCTGCTCTCCTGAACATCATCATGCGGCGCGCAGATGGTGCGATCACGTCCAGTGCCGCGCGCTTCGGCATTGCCTACAGCCGATATGCCGACGATCTCACCTTCTCCGGCGACGGCGATGTTCATCGAATCATCCCCTTCGTGGAGCGCGTCATAGGGGAAGTCGGCTTGAAAATCGCTGAGCACAAGGTCAACCTGTTCCGCCGAGGTCGACGGCAGGTCGTGACCGGACTCGTAGTCAACGAGAAGCCGAACATGCCTCGGCGACTGCGGCGACGTTTGCGTGCGGCCGTCCATGCTCGCACGCATGAGCGCACGCCGGAGTGGCACGGCAAGCACCTTTCCGATGCAGCGCTCCTCGGCCACATCGCAAATCTGGCGACAGTGCAGCCACGGGAAGCACGAGAACTCGCCGAACAGGTGAAGACGTCACGCCTGTCGTCCGCCCCGCGCAACGGACTTGACGACGCCGCACTCGGCTTGCTTCCGGCGGCGCCCGATGCCTGAAGCAAACCCCCGTCCGCGCCTCGGAAACTCGGCGCGCATGGACGCGCTCGCGACCGGGGAGGCAGACCTGGTCCTGACCAGTCCGCCATACTATCCATCGGAACTGGAGCCGCTGCTTCGAGCGCCGCGACGTGCGCAGTTAGACCTCGATCACGTGCGCGCGACCGTGGTGCGCTTCGCGCTCTCGTTGCGCCCGGTCTTTCTCGAGTGCGCGCGAGTGCTCCGTCCCGACGGCGCACTCGTCGTCCAGACGAAGGACCTCCGGTACGGCGGTCGTCTCATCGGTCTCGCGCACGTGCATCGCGAAGTCGCGGAGTCATGTGGCTTCCAGCTCGTGACCAGGCTGTTCTGGCGCCGAACGCGCGATCCTCTCCGCCATGGCGCAGCGGATGCGGCGCTTGAACTGGCCACGGACACAGGCGGCTTTGTCGCTGCTGATGTCGAGGAGTTCCTGGTTCTTGCCGGGAGTGCCGGGCCGCGTCGCGCGGGCAGCGTGGAAATCGCCCGCGAGGAGCTCGCGATCATGCGAAGCCCGCTCTGGACGCTTCCAGCGAGCGGCGGCCGTCGTGCCCACCCGCATGCAAGTCCGCCATCCGTGATCCAGCGTCTGTGTGCGCTCTACAGCAAGCCGGGTGAGCTGGTCGTGGATCCCTTCGCCGGCGGCGGTACGAACCTGCGCGTCGCACGGCGGATGGGCCGACGCACGATTGGCTGGGACATCGATCCGACCTGGGCGGACGTGCCCCCGCTTCCGCTCGAGCCGTCACTGCCCATGCATGGCTAGCGCAACCGACGCGAGGCCGACCCGAAAGTTCTGGAGCGCATCGGGGTTGCCGCTCGCATTCTGGGGCGCGAGGCACCACCCTGACGCGACAGCTCGAGCGGCGATCGCACGCGGACTGGCAGCGTGGGCGGCACTGCCATCAGATGCCCTCCTATGCGATGACCGGAGCTGGTCCGTGCCGGAACTACCGCAATCACCCGAGACGCCTTTCGCGCTCGGTGATGGCAGCAGGGGAGATGCGGCGGCATTCATGCGCCTTCTCTTTTCGCCAACCATCGGTGGCTCCCGCGTTCGCATCGCGAGCGAGTCGGCGTGGATCGGGCAGTTCGGATTGACGATGTCCGCACCGGATCGCGGCTACCTGTCAGCATCGGGCCTCGCCAAACCTCCGGCGCACGCAGAACGGGCCATCGGACTACTCGCGCCAGGAGGACTCCGTCGGTCACGGCTGCCCGACTACCTGCCCGCGATTACGCCGTCGCAGGCGATCGCGACAGTCGCCGTGGATGATCACGGCATGATCATCACGGTCGCACAGGTGCGATGGAACGTACCGGCAGGCGAAGTCGCAACGGCGCTCATGCAGCACAGTGCCATTCGGGAGTCGTCGAGCCGTGATCATCCGCTTGCCACACTGGGCCTGGCGATCACTGAGCATCCCCAGCGCGTCGCGATCCGACCGAACACCAGCGAATCCACGATCAAGCTGACCGCACTCATCGCACGTGGCGGAGTTCTCGTCCTGACGCCCGGGCGGCAGCCGGACGGCAGCGCGATGCGGGTCGTTGTGTGCCTCGCGATGCCGGTCGATACCGCTGTCTCTCTACCAGCGCTATCCACGGTGGCGGCACCTGATGTGGAGCATTGGATGCGGATCGCTTGGGATGACGAGCCGACGCTCCCTCGCGATCTAAGACTTCTGCTCGCCGAGCATCTCCCATTGCACGACAGCTGGCTCGATTCTGCGGTCGTAGAGCACCTGCTTGGCAGACCGCCTGCAGGAGCTGCCCCCGTTTGCTCCCCCTTGCGCTCCCTGACATGAAGCCATCGCGAGTAGTTGAAGTGCTTACCAGAATGCTTGACGCCCGTTGGGCCGTCTTCCTGTGGGGGCCTCCCGGCGTGGGAAAGTCATCGGTCGTACGCCAGGCCGCTGCCGCGATGAAGATGCCATTGCTCGACGTGCGCGCCGCGCTCCTCGATCCGACGGACGTCCGCGGCATACCGGCAGTCGTCGACGGCCGCGCGGTGTGGTGCCCGCCATCGTTCTTGCCGCGCGCCGAAGACCCACGTGGCATTCTCTTCCTCGACGAGCTCAGCGCGGCTCCACCTCTGGTGCAGGCCAGCCTCTATCAGCTCGTGCTCGACCGGCGCGTGGGTGAGTATGAGCTGCCGCCCGGCTGGCGGATCGTCGCCGCGGGCAACAGGGCCAGTGACCGCTCTATCTCATACCGGATGCCGGCCGCACTCGCGAACCGGTTCGTGCATCTCGATTTCGAGATCGATGTCGACGACTGGCGTGCATGGGCCATTAACGCTCAGGTTCATCCGCTAGTACTCGGATTCCTGACGTTTCGCCAAGAGCTCTTGCTCGACATGTCAAACCCCGACCGAGGATTTCCGACGCCACGATCGTGGGAGATTGCGTCGGACACTCTTCGAGTGTTTGGAAGTCCCCGACTGGTGCGCGACATCCTCCCTGGAGTCGTCGGTGAAGGTGCTGCGATCGAGTTTCTCGCCTATTGCGACAAGGTATTGAGCGCCGATGCCGTTCTGGCAATTGTTGCCGATCCTGATGCGGCATCGCTTCCCACCAATCTCGGTGACCTGTACGCGCTCGTCGCGTACCTCGTCACTGCCGGAGCACAAGACGGTAAGGTCCGAAGCGCTGCCGGACGGCTGCTCCATCGACTCTCTCCAGAGCTCGCCGTGCTACTGACACGCGACCTGCTGCGAGCGCAACCAAAGTTTGCGATGGATCCCGGATATCACGCGTTCGTGTCGAAGCACGCCGCATTGCTCGCCTGATTTGTCCAGATCTCGCGAGCGCTCGCAGCTAACTGACGCTGCTGCCGAGGTAACGCCCGAGAGCCGGGCACCGGACGTGATGGAGCGCATCACGGGGATCCGGCTTCAGCTCATGCTCGCGCAGCCGTTTCTCGCTTCAGCTATCGCGCGGCTGCCTTTGGTCGACGCGACCGCGCTGGGTTGGTGCGACACGGCTGCCACGGATGGCTACTACATCTACGTCAATCTTGCATTCACGGCGACACTATCGGACGACGAGCTCCGCTTCGTGCTCGCGCACGAACTCATGCACTGCGTCTTAGGGCATCCCGACAGGCGCGGAAAGCGCGATCGGTTTAGATGGAACGTAGCCGTCGACTTTGCAACGAACGCGTTTCTCGCGTCGTGCGGATTCGTTCCGCTAGCGAGCGCGCTTTACGATCGGCGCTATGCAGGGATGACTGCAGAGACTATCTACGAGGGCCTGCCAAGCACGAAGTCGACGTTTCAAGCGATACTGTCTATTCGAGGCAAGCGGGGCGATGACAGAGAGCCTGATGCGATACGGGCTCCGGGATTCGACATGCACCTCGAGGCGACCGACACAGAAGGATCGGCAATGCGATCCAAGCAGTTTCCGTCTCCTGAGGAGCGCCACCGGCTGCGAACATCTCTCGCGGCTGAGATGCGTAGCATGCTGCCTGGCAGCACCGCAGGATATCGGGCGGAGGAACTGCTCGCCGGTGCGACGTATACGGTGCCATGGCGCGAGTTACTCGCACGATTCGTCAGTACTGTGCGGCGGTCGGACTATCGACTCTTTCCCCCGAACAAGAAGCATCTCTGGCGCGGAATCTATATGCCTTCGATCGGCGTGCCGGGGCCTGAGCACCTCGTTATCGCAATTGATACGTCCGGCTCCATGTCCTCGGCCCAACTCGCGCAGATTCTGGGCGAGGTCAATGCTCTGCGCGCCGGCTTCGAGTGTCGCGTAACGCTGCTGCAGTGCGATGTCCATATACAGCGTACCGATGCGTTCGACCCATGGGCAGATATCGCGCTTCCGACGACGCCACAGCAGGTACACGGCCGTGGCGGGACAGACCTGCGCCCTCCGTTCGAGTGGGTGGAGAAGCAGATGAGGGAAGAAGGTCAGGTACCGGACGCAATCATCTACTGCACGGACGGATACGGCCCATATCCTGACGCGCCGCCACGGGATGTACCGGTGCTCTGGGTGCTCACGTCGGACGGCGTCGCTGACGTGCCATTCGGAGACTCGATTCGTCTTGATCGCCTTGGGCGCGAATAGGTTGGCCTGACCGGATGCGTCGTGCGGCCGTACGACGATCGCTTCTCGCGTACGTCGACACCAGCAGAGCAGATCGGGCGAAATGCGTGTGGGGCGCTGGCAGCGAGCCACACTCTCTGAAGCTATCTGCTCCTTCTTCGCTGTCGTCCTCGGGTAGACGGCGTTCCGAATCCCAAGGAGCGGAGCGCATCCGCAACGTTGCCGAACACGCTGAGCGCCTCTGTCTCGAGACTGGGGAGCACGAAACACTTGCCACCATACATGAAGACGGCGGCACCAGCCTGAGCCGCCTCGTCAGGCAGGTCTACGGGTTCTCCGAGCTCAGAAACAACAGCTTCCGGGATGTCTGTCAGCGTCATGCCGGCTCGGACGAGGTCGAACTCTCCCGAGATGACGAAATCAGCGAAGTCAACTCCGTCTGCGTCGCAGTACTCAATGACATCTTCCACGCTGGCCACATCCTCGACATCCTGAAGCTTGAGCATCCACCTTGTGTAGTCCTCCGTTCCCCTGTTCGGGATATCGGAGCCGACCCACTCATCGACTCTGGCCTGCAGCGAGCTCCTCATGCTTTTGACTTCTGAATTCACAGCCATTCCTATTCTCCGGTTGAGTTTCGGGGCTAAAGCTGCGTTCTGGTTTCATTCGGCGTCGAGCTACTGCACGTCGACGAGGGCACGCTCATGCTGTCCGGCATGCGGCGCGTCAAGGAGGAACCAGGCTCGGTATGAACTATGGCGGCGGCGGCGCGGTCCCTGCCCGAGTCGACGGGCTTCATCCGAGTCGCGTTCCTTGTCGTCGAGAGCCGAGGCGCACGCATTCAGCCCGGACGACTCATGCCAGCTTATCAGGAACGTCTCAGCAAGCCGCAATCGGCGCCGCACCTCGCGCGTATGACCGAGCGTCAGCACAGCGATCGCGGCTGAGCCGCTGAAGCCAGGCATGTCAGCGTCGAATCGAGCCACGTCGACGCTGAAATAAGGATCCAGCAAGGATTCGAGGAGGGGACCGGTCGAGCATTCTTTGCGCTCAGCGGTGCGCCGCAGCATTGCCCCACGCGGTCGCATATGCTCAACAAGCGCCTTCATGGGGAACCCGATTCTGGCCTCCTCACACTCAGCGCATATCAGGAGCACGTTATGGTAGTCCGTGAGTGGCTTCTTCCACTCCCAGTGACCGCTGTTTTCGTCGTCGCGCCCGACGACTTGCCTGCGTGTGCCCATGAGTTCCTCATCGACATTGAAATGCCCACCTCATAAGGCGTGCTCGCTCAAAGCCACACGGAGCAAATAGAGCACGCTCAGACGAGCTCGAGCGGTTCGGCAACTTCGCGAGTAGCAACCAGCGAAGGCCTAACGCTAGGCTGCCCCTCTGACAGTGAGCGGGTCGGAAGTCGCAGGCGCAGCCAGCTGAGACTGCTATCCACCTCCAGCGCCACCTCGCGCTTGCAAAACACTGCTCAGCTGAGGAAAACATTGAGACGCCGAACAACCGTCAGACTTCGACATAACCGAACAATACCCTGCGATTACATCCGCCGAATACTCACCTTCGTCTCCATACAAGGCCGCACATTCAAATTTGTCGCCCCGATCTGCATCCAAGAGTCCGACCGCTGGTAAATATCCAACCCGCGACCGATGCGGATCGACCAGCCCGTGTCCGTCCGAATCTCACGCTTATCGCCGGCCTCATCAAATCGCCAGACGAACTCGATCCCCACGTCAGCCAGGCTCTCGCCGAGCGCGGCGAACTTTGGCTCGATCTCTGACTTCTGAAGCTCGCTATCGACACCGGTGATCAACTGAATCTTCTTCACCGTCTCGGCCTGCACACAGAGGACGGACATCCGGATGAATTTGTTTAGCTAGCTATAGCGGCGGACATACGCCTGTTCAACAACCAACTCGGTCCCATCAACGAGATACGCACCAAAGAGTGCTTCA
>Ga0163144_10020862_pt1 | contig 13064 bp, 12 predicted proteins | sample OliLak19BULKMAT1_FD_123175 | JGI IMG/M metagenome (GOLD analysis project Ga0163144, IMG submission 123175) | Freshwater microbial mat bacterial communities from Lake Vanda, McMurdo Dry Valleys, Antarctica - Oligotrophic Lake LV.19.BULKMAT1 | ecosystem: Environmental > Aquatic > Freshwater >...
AGCGCGCCGAGCATCTGATGCTCGTCGATCTCGGACGCAACGATCTCGGTCGGATCTGCGCCGGCGGTACGGTGTGCGTGCACGAGTCGTTCGTCGTCGAGCGCTACAGTCGCGTGATGCATCTGGTCTCCGAGATCCGTGGACGGCTGCGCGACGGCGCCGGTGCCCTCGATGCGCTGGTCGCCGCGTTCCCGGCCGGCACGCTGTCGGGCGCGCCGAAGGTGCGCGCGCTGCAGATCATCGACGCGCTCGAGGCCGGCCCGCGTGGCTGGTACGGCGGCGCGGTCGGTTATCTCGGCTACGACGGCGGAGCCGACTTCGCGATCTGCATCCGCTCGCTGGTCGCGAAAGACGACGTGCTGCGGGTGCAAGCGGGCAGCGGCATCGTGTTCGACTCGGTGCCGGACGCCGAGGACGCCGAGTGCCACGCGAAGGCGAGCGCCGTTCTACGTGCGATCGCGATCGCTCGCGGTGCACGGGCCGAGGGGGAGCTGCCATGAGCGCCGCGCCACGCGTCGTGATGATCGACAACTACGACTCGTTCACGTTCAACCTCGTGCAGTATCTGCTCGAGCTCGGCGCGAGTGTCGAGGTCGTGCGCAACGACGTGACCGATGCCGCGGGCATCATCGCCATGGCGCCGACCCACGTCGTGCTGTCGCCGGGGCCGGGCACGCCCGCCGACAGCGGCGTGTGCCGCGAACTGTGCACGCGCATCGCCGCGTCCGGCGAGGTGCCGCTGTTCGGCGTGTGCCTCGGGCACCAGACGCTGTGCGAGGTGCTCGGCGCGACGGTCGGTGCGGCGCCGCGGATCATGCACGGCAAGACCTCGCCGATCGTGCACGACGGCACTGGCCTGTTCGCCGGCTTGCCGAGCCCGTTTCTCGCGACGCGCTACCACAGCCTCATCGCGGTCGAGTCGACGCTGCCCGAGGTGCTCGTCGCGAACGCACGCACCGCCGAAGGTGAGCTGATGGGGGTGCGTCACCGGACCCATCCCGTCCACGGCGTGCAGTTCCACCCCGAGTCGATCCTCAGCGAGCACGGCCACGACATGCTGCGCACGTTTCTCGCGCTCGGAGGCACGCGATGACCGACGCCATGCATGCAGCGCTCGACCGTCTGCGTCGTCGCGAGGATCTCGACGCCGACGCGATGGCGGCCGTCATGCGCGACATCATGGCCGACCAGTGCGATGCGGCGCAGATCGGTGCGCTGCTCATGGGCCTCGCGAGTAAGCGCGAGTGCCTCGCCGAGATCGTCGGTGCCGCGCGAGCGATGCGCGAGGCCGTCGTGCGGATCCCGTGCACGCGCACGGGCCTGCTCGACACCTGTGGCACCGGTGGCAGCGGCGTGCCGCGATACAACGTGTCGACCGCGGTCGCGATCATCGCCTCGGCGTGCGACGTGCCGGTGGCCAAGCACGGCAACCGGGCCGCGAGCAGCAAGTGCGGCAGCGCCGACGTGCTGGAGAACCTCGGTGTGTCGATGGAGACACCGCCCGAGATCGTCGGCGCGATGATCGACGAATTCGGCCTCGGCTTCTTGTTCGCGCAGGCGCTGCATCCGGCGATGCGTCACGCGGCCGGGCCCCGCCGCGCGCTCGGGTTCCGCACCGTGTTCAATCTGCTCGGGCCGCTGTGCAACCCCGCCGGCGCAACGCGTCAGCTCCTCGGCGTGCACGACCCTGCGCGATGTCGAGATCTCGCGGCCGCGCTCGGCGAGCTCGGCAGCGAGCGCGTGCTCGTCGTGCACGGCTTTCGCAGCGGCGTCGTCGCCGGTCCCGCGAGCGCGGCAGGGATCGACGATGCGAGCACCGAGGGCGACTCGCTGGTGTGGCAGTGGTATCGGGGCACGCTGACCGAGCGCGTCCTGCGTCCCGCGGACGCCGGGCTGCCCGAGGTGCCGATCTCGGCACTGCACGACGATCACCCGCACGGCAACGCCGGTGCGCTCCTGAGGCTCTTCGACGGCGATCCCGGGCCGTACCGCACCGCCGTGCAGTACTCGGGCGCGCTCGCGCTGCTCGCCGGCCGTGACGGCGACTGGGCGGATCTGCCGATCTTTGCCCAGGAGATCGGCGCCGCGATCGATGATGGACGCGCGCGCTCGCGGCTCGCCGATCTCGTCGGTCGCAGCCACGATAGGGCGGAGTATCCTCAGCGCGGCACCTCGTGATGACGGACGCGACCACCTACCTCGATCGGATCCTGGCCGCGAAGCGAGCCGCGCTCGCGTCGGGCCGGAGCGACCGCGCGAACTGGACCGACGCGCAGTTGCAGGCCGAACTTGCCGGGCTCGGTCCGTGCCGCGATTTCGCCGAGGCGCTGCGGCACCCCAGGCGCACGCGCATCATCGCGGAGTTCAAGCGCGCGTCGCCATCGCTCGGCCCGATTCGCGAAGGCGCCGACGTCGTCGCGATCACGCGCGGCTACGAAGCTGCTGGTGCGGTCGCGCTGAGCGTGCTCGCCGACGTCCACTTCGACGGCTCGATGGACGACGTGCACCGGGCTGCCGCGAGCGCGTCGGTGCCGGTGCTGTGTAAGGACTTCGTGCTCGACCGGCGGCAGATCCTCGACGCGCGGCGAGCGGGTGCCGCCGCGGTGCTGCTCATCTGCGCGGCGTTGCCTCCACCGACGCTCCGACCGCTCGTCGAGTTCGCCCACGAGGTCGGCATGCAGGTGCTGTGCGAGGTGCACGACGAGCACGAGGTCGATCGCGCGCTGTCGGCGGGCGCGCGGATCATCGGCGGCAATGCCCGCGATCTGCGATCGTTCACGGTCGACCTGCAGCGCGCCGTTGCGCTGCGCCGCGCGGTGCCTTCGGGGTTCCTGTATGTCGCGGAGAGCGGCGTGAACGGTCCCGACGATCTGCAACGGCTGGTCGATGGCGGCGTCGATGCGATCCTCGTCGGGTCCGCGCTGATGTCGGCCGACGATCCCGGGGCGTTGCTCGCCGAGTGGATCGGCGCCGTGCGCTGATGGCCTGCGCGCTGAAGATCTGTGGCGTCACGCGGGCGCAGGACGTCGACGCCTGCGTCGAGCTCGGTGTGGACGCGATCGGCTTCAACCTGTGGCCCGGCTCGCCGCGCGCGCTGGGGTCCGACGTCGCACGCACGCTGGTCGCTCGCGTGCCGAGGCCGGGGCCGCTGCGGGTCGGCGTGGTCGTCGATCCGTCGGCGGAAGAGCTCGCGATGTGGATCGAAACGCTCGATCTCGATGCGGTACAGCTGCACGGCACGCGCACGATCGCGGACTATCCGAAGATCGCCGTCGCCCACGTCGCGGTCATCCGCGGCACGCCGACGCTCGGTGCTCTGCCGTGCGCTTTGGCGAAGTGGATCCTGCTCGATGCCGCGGTGCCGGGCTTCGGTGGGCGCGGCGTCGTGCACGACTGGGCCTGGGCCGCGTCTGCTCGTGCCACGCTCGCCCCGACCCCGGTCTGGCTCGCCGGCGGTCTGGATCCGGACAATGCCGCGGCGGCGATCGCAGCGGTGCGGCCCGCGGGCATCGACGTCGCGAGCGGTGCAGAGACGGGAGTACCGGGACACAAGTCGCTCGAGCGCATCGCCGCGCTGCGGGCGATCTGCGATAGGGTGCTGGTGTGAGCGACGCGGCCGCCGCCGGTACGTTTGGACGCTTCGGCGGCCGCTACGTCGCCGAGACGTTGATGCCGGCTGTCGTCGAGCTCGGCGAGGCCTGGGCCGCGGCGCGGATCGATCCCGACTACCTGCGCGAGATCGACACGATCCTCGCGCAGTGGGTCGGTCGTCCGTCACCGCTGTCGCCCGCGCTGCGGCTCGCGGCGGCGCTCGGCACCCGTTCGCGCCTGTGGCTCAAGCGCGAGGACCTCAACCACACCGGCTCGCACAAGATCAACAACTGCGTAGGGCAGGTGCTGCTCGCGCAGCGCATGGGCAAGCGTCGGATCATCGCGGAGACCGGCGCAGGTCAGCACGGTGTCGCGACCGCGACGGTGTGCGCGTACGTCGGCCTGCCCTGCGTCGTGTACATGGGTGCGGTCGACGTCGAGCGGCAGGCGCTGAACGTGATGCGCATGCGGCTGCTCGGCGCCCAGGTCGTCGCGGTGCACGCCGGCTCGGCGACGCTGAAGGACGCGATCAACGAGGCGATGCGCGACTGGGTCGCCCATCCAGCCGACACGCACTACGTCATCGGATCGGTGATGGGGCCGGATCCGTATCCGACGATGGTGCGCGAGCTGCAACGCGTGATCGGTCGCGAGACCAAGGCGCAGCTCGCCGCTGCAGTCGGTAAGCTGCCCGATGCTATCGTCGCGTGCGTCGGCGGGGGCAGCAACGCGATGGGCATCTTCGCCGAGTTCGTCGACAGCCCCGAGGTCGCGCTGTTCGGGGTCGAAGCGGCCGGCGAGGGGCTCGGTGGTCGCCACGCCGCGACGATGGCGAAGGGCAGCGAAGGCGTCTATCACGGCATGCGCTCGCGGGTGCTGCAGGACGAGCACGGTCAGCTCTGCGAGGCGCACTCGATCTCGGCCGGCCTCGACTACCCTGGCGTTGGTCCAGAGCACGCGTGGCTCGCCGATACCGGGCGCGCGCGCTATCTCGCCGTCGACGATGCCGGTGCGCTCGCGGGCGTTCGCATGCTCGCGCGCACGGAAGGCATCATCCCCGCTCTCGAGACGGCGCACGCGATCGCAGCACTTCCCGAGGTGCTCGCGGCGCTCCAGATCTCCGACGGCGTGGACATCGTCGTCAACGTCTCGGGCCGCGGCGACAAGGACATGCACACGATCGCCGCGCGACTCGACCCCGATGGAGGCGGCGCTTGACCGAGCGCCTTCGCGGGGCGTTCGATCGCGCGCGCGCCGAGAATCGTGCCGCACTCGTCGTGTACCTCACCGCGTTCGACGGCGGCCGCGAGCATTCGCTCGCGTGCCTTCGCGCGGCAGCGGACGCCGGTGCCGACGTGATCGAGCTCGGCGTGCCGTTCTCGGATCCGAGCGCCGACGGCGGCGCGATCCAAGCTGCGATGGTCCGTGCGCTCGCCGCCGGCGCGACGCCGAGCGCAACGATCGAGCTCGTTGCCGCGCTGCGCGAGCACACGGCAGTGCCCGTCGTCTTGTTCGGCTACGCCAACCCGCTGCTGCGGCTCGTGTCGAAGCAGCCGGCCCTCGCCGCGCGTGTGGCCGGTGCCGGCGCCGACGGTGTGCTCGTCGTCGATCTCCCGCCGGAGCACGCCGCGATCCTCCGCACCGATCTCGTCGCCGCCGGCCTGGACTGGATCGGTCTGGTCGCGCCGACCACCACCGCGGCACGCCGACGTCTCGTCTGCGACGCGGCGACCGGATTCGTCTACGCGATCACGCTGCGCGGCGTCACCGGCACCGCGATCGCGAGGCACGACGAGGTCGAGCTCGCGACCCAGATCGCCGAGCTCCGCGCCGTCTCCTCGCTGCCGATCGCGGCCGGCTTCGGCGTCCGCACGCCGGCGGACGCAAAACGAATCGCCGCGGTCGCCGACGGGGTCGTCGTCGGCAGCGCGCTCGTCGACGCTGCGCACGCCGGCGTCGCCGAGCTGTCCCGTGCAGTCGCCGCGCTACGCGAGGCGGTGGTGCGATGACGCGCGCGCTACGGACCGCCGCGACCGAGCCGCGTCAACGCCTGACGTGCGGTCGCGATCGTCGAGCGCAGGCCATCGTCGACGACGGATGCGATCGCATCGAGCGTCTCGCCGCCCGGCTGCAGCGGCAGCGCGGGCGAGGTCGCAACGACGTCGCGCGCGCCCGGGGCGGGCAGCGGCGCGACCTCACCGACGCGCAGGCGAAGCGCGCTCACCCCGGCCAGCGGCGCACCCTCGCGGATCCGATCGAGAAGATCCGCGCGGAGATACTGCAGCTCGTGCAGCCACTGGTTGTCGACGACGTGCACGACGAGGGTCTCGCCGTCGATCGCGACCGGCGACGCGACCTTCGCGAGTCGGGCCGGCAGCATGTCGACCCACGCGATCTGCACCCGCACGAGGCGCAGACGGTCGCCGGGCACGATCGATCGCAGCGCCTTGTCGGCGAGCTCCGCGGCCGGGATGCTCCGGCCGTGATTGCGACGACGCGTGCGCACGTCCATGGAGTCTGCCACGGCCGGCCGCACGCCGCGGTCGCTCTCGCGCCGACAATGCTCCGGGCCGCGATCACGATCGGAGCCGTGATTGTCGGTGCGTGCGCGCCGACCGTCGGCTGGGAGCGCGAGACCTCGCGCGTATGTCCCGAGGACGGGCCCGCGGTCGTCTGCATCCAGGCAGTCCCGGATCGCGGGGTCGTGCTCGAGGTCGGCGGTGCCGAGCTGGTGCCGGGCGAGTGCGCGCGCGCGCCCGAGGGCGGTGGCGCGCTGCGCGTCACATGGACCGACGCGCGCGGCGGCGAGCACGACCAGCGGATCCGCGCGACGCGAGGCCGACGTACCGTCGTCGCGCTCGAGGCCGACGGCGAGCTGCGCGTCGTCGCGGGGATCGCTTGCGACGCTGGGATGCCCCCCTTCGTGCCGATCGAGTGACGGGAGATCGGGTAGTCTCTCGGCACCAGTGAACACGCGAAGGGCAGCAGCAGGCTTGATCGCGTCCGCCGTCGCGCTCGTCGGTGCCGGTTGCAACAAGGGCGACCGCCGGACTTGCTCGACGGTCGGTCGCGACGGCGGCGTGCTGCAGTCGTACGACACGGTGCTGACGATCGCGATCCAGCCCGAAGCGCTCGACGAGACCCAGCATCTGTGCCTGTCGCCGACCGAAGCGCCGCCGAGCATCTTCGGCGAGGCCTACCTGCTCGACCCGCCGGTGCGCCTGAACTACGACGCTGTCGTCAGCTATCGCGGCGCGCTGCCGGACGACCTCAGCGACGTCAACGTCGGCCGGATCTCGGCCCGCGACTTTGCGAGCGGCGATGGAGCGTGGGTCTCGCTGAAGGGCTGCCGCGTCGACGAGGGCGAGCGCCACGTGCAGTGCCTCGACACCGAGCTGTCGAAATTCTACGGCCTGCTCGATCGCGTGCTCGGCGACACGAGCGACACGATCGCCGACACGTCCGGCGACACCGGCGACGCGACGACCGACTCGACGGTGTCGATGACGACGTCGATGACCGACCCGACGACCGACACCGACCCGCAGCCGATCGACTACCCACCCGAGTGCGACTCGCTGGCCCGCGGGCCGTACGACATCGTCGGGCAGGGCACGCTGTTCGAGCCCGAGGCCGACAACGACGGCCCCGAGGACATGGCAGCGGACGGGCAGGGCGGCTTCATCGCGCGCAGCGGCACGCGGCTGTTCCGACTCGACGTCACCGGCGGCACGCTCGGCACGCCGAACGATCCCGGCTTCTTCGTCAGCGAGCTACTCGACTCGCCGCTGTTCGGCAGCGCGACGCTCGGCATCCGCTACGCGCCCAGCGGCAACCTCATCCTCGCGCAGGGCGACGACGACGTGATTCGCTCGATGTCGCCCGACGGCATGCTCACGACGATCGTCGAGGGCATCGATCTGCCGAACGGCGTCTTCGTCGATAACGACGGCTTCGCCTGGTACACGGAGTTCCTCGCGAATGGCGTGTGGCGCGTCGACCTCGCCGGCGGCGCGCCGACGATGATCGCGATGTCGCCGCAGCCGAACGGGATCCACTACGACCCGCTGCGGCAGATGGTGTTCTATCCGAACTTCATGAGCGGCGAGCTGTGGGGCGTCGCAATCGGTGACGACGGCACCGCGGCGCAGCCCGTGCTCGTGACGACGGTCGAGGGCGGCACCGTCGACGGCCTCGCGATGGACGTATGCGGCAACCTCTACGCGGTCGACAACGCGGGCCCGGTTCGACTGCTGCGCGTGTTCATGGACGATTTTGGCATGATGACGGAGGCGGTCGAGGAAATCGCGGTCGGCCTCGGTCAGCAGGCGAATGCGACGTTCGGCGTCGGCGCTGCGTACGGCGCGTTCGAGACCGCGATCTTCTTGACCGGGTTGCCCGGCGAGATCGAGTACGTCGACGTGCACATCACGGGCGCCGCGGTTCCCGGTCTGTCTGCGCCGCCGCCTACGGTCGACGATCCGCCGGATACCACCGGGACCGACTCCGGTGGATCTGGATCGTCATCCACGGGCGCCGCGACGACGTCGGGCGGCACCTGAGCAGTGGTCGAGAGCTACTGCTGTCGAGCTACTGCTCGACCAGACGCCGAATCACTTCGCGGAGGCGATGCACGCCGCCCATGTCGCGCGCGAGGAACTCGAGGCCGACGCCGTCGGGGTTCTCTGCGTTGCGCACGACCGCGAGCACCTCGAGCGGACGCTCGCTGCCCGGTGGTGTGATCTCGACGATGATCTCGTCGCCTTGCTTCGGCGGCTTGCCGGTGAGCAGCAACGCACCGCCTTCGCTGATCTCGGACAGCGCCGCGATCGCGAAGTCGGTGCCGCTCGGAGCACGCCACCGCACCTCGACCATCACCGGCAATCGCACATGGCGACGACGCGCAGTCAGATCGATCGTGCCCGTGCCGACGTCGCGGAGGAACTCGAGCTTGCGCCACTCGGTGCCCGTGCAACGCAACACCCCACCGGCACGCACGCGCAGACGCGGCCTGGCGGAGTGCCAATCCTTGCCGATCGCGCGCACCATCATCTTGCCCGGCAGTCCCGCGAAGTAGACCTCGAGCAGCACTTCTTCGCCGGGCTCGAACGGATCGGTCGAGTAGACCTGCAGCGAGTGGGCTTCGGCCCCGGGCTCGAGGGACTGGACGTACGCGTCGGCGGAAATGTAGTGGCAGCGAATTTTCCGCAAGGTCGAATACCGCTCTCGGAGAGGTCTTCGGCCGACCGTAGCACAATCAGCGGGGGCGGCGCAGCGCCGTCGCGCGCCGTCGTCGGGTCGCGAGCAGCAACAGGGCGCCCAACGGCAGGCCCATGGCGCTGGAACCCAGGCCCTCGCGGCAGCCGCAGCCGGCGCTTTCCTCGGTCTCGCCGAAGGTCGCGGGCAGCGGCCACTCGTCGTCCTCGGGATCGTTCGGGGCGCTGCCACCGGTCTCGCCGCCGTCGTCGCCATCGCCCGCGGTCGTCGGGTCCGCGGGCGGGTCCGAGTCGCCGTCGCCCGTGTCGAGGCCGGCATCACCACCCGTGCTGTCGCCCGCGGCCGTGCTCGGCAGCCGCACGACGAGGCGCGCGCCAGGATAGCCGCCGTGATCGAGCGGCACACTCACTGATCGAAAGCCGAGCGCGCTGCCATCGATCGTGTGCGCGCCCGCGCCGACGCCGGTCCACGCGAACGCACCGTCGGCACCGACGACGATCGGTGCGCCACCATCGAGCGCGACCGATGCACCCGTGACCGCGAGCTCGTCGAGCGAGCAGAACCCATCGAAGTGAGTGATCGTCGCGAACGCATCGCCGAGCTCGGCGCACGGGCTGTCGTCGGCGAGCACGACGCGACGCTTGCCGATCATGTCAGCGCCGGCGTGCAGCACCGCGAGCTCGGTGCCCGCCGGCACGACGCATTTGCTGCCATCGCCGAGCGCGGCGGGATCCTCGAGCGTCGTCGTGAGCACGGTGTCCGCCGTCGCCGTCACCGCGCACGCGCGATCCGGATCGACGACGACGCCCTCGACGACACCTTCGCCGACGACGTCACGCACGAGCGCCATGTACAGGTCCCAGTCCCAGTTCGGCCCCGGATCGGTGTGCGTCTGCGCCGGCAGCTCGACATGTCCGACGATGTGATCGCGATCGAGCGGCAACCCGAAGCGGTCGCACAACCATCGTGCGAGCTGCGCAGAGTGGCTGTATGCGGCCCAGGTGTACCAGCTCGCATCGTCGACGAAACCCTCGTGCTCGATACCGATCGCGTACGAGTTCGAGTTGCCGACGTGCCATGCCCGGTCGTCGAGGTTGACCATCTGCGTGATCTCGCCGTCCTCGGCCCGCATGCAAAAATGCGCGGAGACGTCGGACGACGGGTTGAGAAACCAGTTGATGCTGCCTTCGTACGAGCCCTGCATCGTGTGCACGACGACGTACTGCACCTCGGTGATGCCGCCGGCGGTGAAGTTGCTCGAGTCTGCCTCGACGAACTGCGCGGCGAGCGGATACTCCGGCTCGGCGAAGGACACCGGCGGCATCGACCAACCGGGCTCCGCGTACGCCGGCGGCATGTGGTGGTGATCCTCGTGCGCAGCGTCCGGGTCCAGCAACTCGTCCGGTGCGGCGCCCGCCTCGGCGCTCACGAGCAGGCACAGAGCAGGGACCGCGAGAGTCGCGGCGCGGCGGAACCGTGAACGGATGCGTGCCATGTTCGCTGCTCGACAGCGTCGCACGGCCGCGCGCCGGCCAACAACGCCACTCGGTACGCAGATGTGCTTAGGGCCCCGGTGGAAATGGACTTGCCGCCCGGCCACCGCACTGCGCCACGATGGCTTCGTTGCGAGGCCTCGCAGTACGCCCGGTACAGCTTCGGCCTCGCGCCTTGCCCTCATGGCGCAGCTCGGCGGCCCGACGACAAGTCTATTTCGACCGGGGCCCTTACCGAATCGCGTCGCCGCTGTCGCCATCGTATGGTGGCCCGCGTGAGTGTCGACGAGCGCTGCGTCGTGGTGCTGCCCACGTACGACGAGCGGGAGAATCTACCGGTCGTGCTCGCGGAGATCTTCGACGCACAGCCGGATGTTCGCGTGCTCGTCGTCGATGACGCGAGCCCCGACGGCACCGGTGCGCTCGCCGACGATCTCGCGAAGAGCGACTCGCGGATCCGCGTGCTGCATCGCGCCGCGAAGGAAGGACTCGGTCGCGCGTACGTCGACGCGTTCACGCATGTGCTCGGGTGGTCCGAGCCGGTCACGCAGATCGTGCAGATGGACGCCGATCTGTCGCACGAGCCGCGGGACATCGCGCGGCTGCGCGCCGCGTGTCGCGACGGAGCTGATGTCGCGCTCGGCTCGCGCTGGGCACCGGGCGGCGGCACGAGCGACTGGCCGCTGCGCCGGCGCGTCATGAGCAAGGGCGGCAGTCGCTACGCCGGCACCGTGCTCGGCGTCCGTGTGGCGGACATCACGGGCGGCTTCAAGTGCTGGCGCCGCGACGTGCTCGCCGCGCTGCCGCTGTCCGAGATCCTCACCGTCGGCTACGGCTTCCAGGTCGAGATGACCGCCCGCGCGATCCGTCAGGGTTTCCGCGTCGTCGAGGTGCCGATCGTGTTCCGCGAGCGCACCCGCGGGCGCTCGAAGATGACCGGCAAGATCTTCCGCGAAGCCCTGGTGATGGTGTGGCGCCTGCGTTGGGCCCTCAACCGGAGATGATGCCGGGGATGATGCAGGAGCGACACGGCGCTTGACGGACGCGGGCGCGCCAGCGCAAAAAGAAGCTGCAACCTTGGGCACCAAGATCTATCTGTCGACCACCGGTGCGCCCGTCGATCCGAGCGAGGCGAAGATCAGCGTGTTCGATCGCGGCTTCCTCTACGGCGACAGCGTCTACGAGACGATGCGCACTGCGGGCGGGCGGCCGATCGAGCTCGGTCGGCACATCGCACGGCTGCATCGCAGCGCCGACGGTATCGGCCTCGCGATTCCGTTCGCGGACGACATGCTCGGCGACGCGATCGCCCAGACCCACGCCGCGAGCGGCAACGACGAGAGCTACGTCCGCGTGATCATCACGCGCGGCGAAGGGCCGCTCATGCTCGACCCCCGCAAGTCGGAGGCACCGACGCTCGTCATCATCGTGCAGCCGCTGCAGGTGCCGACCGAAGACGCATATCGCCGGGGCATCGCGGCGGTGATCGTCGGCACCACGAAGACGCAAGGCGCGGTCGATCCGGCGATCAAGAGCGGCAACTACCTCGGCAGCATCCTCGCGCTGCGTCAGGCGATCGCCGAAGGCGGTGACGACGCGATTTTGTGCACCGCGACCGGCGAGATCGCCGAGGGTGCGACCAGCAACGTGTTCTTCGTTGTCGGTGGCGGACTGCGCACGCCGGATCTGCAGTTCGGATTGCTCGCCGGCATCACGCGCGAGCTGGTGTGCGAGCTGGCGACCGAGCTCGGGCTCGCGGTGACCCACGACCGCGTGTCACCCGACGATCTGCGCGCCGCCGATGAGGTCTTCTTGACGTCGTCGGTGCGCGGAATCATGCCGGTGACGAGCATCGACGGGCGGCGGATCGGCGACGGTACCGAAGGCGCGGTGACGCAGCGCGTGCGTGCGCGCTACGACGCGTATCTCGACGCCTGCACGCGCGCCTGAGTCATCCGTAGGCTGGGGGCGTATGCTCCTGGCGTGCACGATCGCCCGCCCGGCGCCGACACCGAGCCCGGCATGCCGCGGTCGGACGAGGGGCTCGGATCGAGCGAGACGCTCGACGGCTCCGGGGGTCCTGGGTCGGCGCGTCGCCTTGCCGCGCCGACCCACATCGGCCGCTACGCGCTGCTTCGCTGGCTCGGCGCGGGCGCGATGGGGTACGTGCACGCTGCGTACGACGAGACGCTCGATCGCAAGGTCGCGATCAAGCTGATCCGCGACGACCACGCTCACTCGCCGCTCGCACGCGAGCGACTGCTGCGCGAAGCGAAGGCGATGGCTCGGCTGTCGCACCCAAACGTCGCGCACGTGTACGAGGCGGGTGAGCATGCGGGCCGCGTGTACCTCGTGATGGAGTTCGTCACGGGCACGACGCTGCGCACGTGGCTCACGGCCGCGCCACGCAACTGGCGGGCAATCGTCGACATGTTCGTCCGCGTCGGTGCCGGCCTCGCCGCAGCGCACCACGCTGGCGTCACGCATCGCGACTTCAAGCCGGACAACGTGCTCGTCACGACGGCGGGCGAGCCCAAGGTCCTCGACTTCGGGCTCGCGGATCTCGGCTCGGTGCGCGGCACGACCGCGGATCTGTCGCAGATCGCACGATTCGATCGCGAGGCGATCGACATCACGTGCACCGGGGCAATGCTCGGCACGCCGGCGTACATGTCACCGGAGCAGGCGATGGGACGGAATTCCGACCTCGACGCCCGCAGCGACCAGTACGCCCTCGGGCTGATCCTCTACGAGATCCTCACG
>Ga0163144_10020864_pt1 | contig 13063 bp, 7 predicted proteins | sample OliLak19BULKMAT1_FD_123175 | JGI IMG/M metagenome (GOLD analysis project Ga0163144, IMG submission 123175) | Freshwater microbial mat bacterial communities from Lake Vanda, McMurdo Dry Valleys, Antarctica - Oligotrophic Lake LV.19.BULKMAT1 | ecosystem: Environmental > Aquatic > Freshwater > Lake...
CCGCGGCGTCACCTGGGTGCCGATCCGCGATCTGGAAATTCTCGAGATACTCGAGGACCAGGACATCCGGGCGGGCTGACGCCGGATTGTCTCTGTATGTCTGCCTCAAGCGGTTGGTAGTGGGGGCAGTCCACTGCTAACCCGTCTCAGCTTCGAATCCCTGATAAGTGGCGGTTTGCAGGGAATTATCGAGCAATTCTGGCATTCATCTAAAATTTGCTTGCCCTAAGTGCAACGAATTCGATGATCTACGGCGAAATTCCCTACTAAGGTTAGCAGGCAATTTTTGCCGGCTAGCAGGGAAGCATCAGGGAAGTTTTCCTGCTGTATGGTAAGCGTCTATTTCTCACACGCTTGTTGGGGTGCTGCCTGCCGCAGCGAAGGTGCTGTCGGAAAGGGAATGCTTCGACAGTTCCGGGCCAGCTAACGCGCCTTCTTAGTCGCCAGAACATCGCGCAGTCGGGTTGCAGCAGCGCGTCCGATGGCAAGCGGCTCAATCATTCCATCAAATGTGATGTAAGCAGTCGCGCGAGATGGTGTTTCGATCCTGCGCAGCCTGTCGCGGTTTATGATCAGCGACCGGCCGAGCCTCAGGAAGGGTGGCGACGGAAGCAGGCTCTCGAAATGCGCCAGGGTCCGCCAGATCATCACCTCGGGCTGGTCGGCCACGTGGACGCGCGTGAAATCGCCGTCGGCGCGCAGCGCCACGATCTCGGCCGGCTGGGCGAGCACCGTCCGCTTCGGTGTCCTGAGTTCGATGACGCCTGAGCCGGCGGTCGGCGCCGCCTGGGACAGTTGCCGCTCGACGCGGGCCAGCGATTCGGCCAGGCGCTCCGGTGCGACGGGCTTCAGGAGATAGTCGACGGCATCTACGGCGAAGGCTTCGACCGCATGCTCGGCATAGGCGGTGACGAACACGACGATCGGCGGGCGTTCCAGCGCGGCGAGCAGGTCGAAGCCGTCGCCGCCGCCCAGCTCGATGTCGAGAAAGACCAGCTGCGGTTGCGTGTGCTCGATGGCGCTGATGGCCTGCTGGGTGCTGTCGGCTTCGCCCACGATCTCGACGGTGGGGTGTGCGGCGAGCAGGCGCCGCATTGCCGAGCGCGCCAGCGGTTCGTCGTCGACGATCAGGACTCGCATGGATCGCCCTCAAGGATGAGTTTTGCCACCACCTTGTTCTCTCCGCCGCCGCGATCGCGGAGCGTGAACTGGTGGCGACTGGGGTAATGCAGGGCGAGGCGCCGACGCACGTTCTCTAGTCCGATGCCGGAGCGGCGTTGCCGCGGCTTCGGCACGCCGTCGAACGAGCCGGTGTTGTCGATCTCGATATGGAGCGCATCGCCTACCAGGCGAATGTCGATGCCGACGTCCAGCCCGTTCTCGCGCCGGCCGTACTTGACGGCGTTCTCGACCAGTGGCTGCAGCAGGAAGCTCGCGATCCGGCGCGATGCCGCGGCGGGGTCGGTGTGGAGCCTCGTTCGGAGGCGATCGCCGAAGCGCGCCTGCTGCACGCGCAGGTAGGCCGAGAGCCCGCCGACCTCGGCCTCGACCGTTACGACAGTCTGGTTGATGCCGTCGAGTGAGTGCCGAAGGTAGGCCGTGAGATCGCGCAGCATGGCGAGCGCCGCGTCGGGATGCTCGGGAATCTCCTCGGCCACGCCGTTCAGCGCGTTGAAGAGGAAGTGGGGATCGAGCTGCAGGCGCAGCTCCTCGAGTTCCGCGCGGAGCGCCTCGGCTTCCGCCCGTATGGCGCGCTTGTGCTCGGCCTGCTCGGCCACCTCGGCGTGGATCCAGAAATAGCAGAGGCTCCAGCCCGCCAGCATGATGGAGTAGTGCGTCAGCGGAAAGATCAGTGCTTCGATCACGCCACGGCCCGGAACCGCCCAACCCGCGACATTGCGGAAGGCGAACACCAGGCCCGCTATGATGGAACCGCCGCCCACCGACAGGAGCGCGATCCAGGCGACCGCGCGTGCCGTCAGCCTGTCGCCTAGAGCGTGGGAGGCATAGATGCTCCGCATGGCGGTGGAGATCAGCACGAGGCACACCACGATCAGCGCCGTTCGCTTGAACGCCGCCGGGAAATCGTGAACGAGCAGTCTTACGCTCACCAGATCGATGATGGCGAACAGGCCCCAGCCCAGGGCCTGCGCCCGCCAGAAGATCGGTACGCCGTTCCATCTGGCAAAGGCCGCGCCAGCAATCCTGCTGAAGACAGTTGTGGTCAAGCGCGTGGCTCCGGCGATTTCCCGTCGAGCAAAGGGCATTTGCCGGCAACAGGCAAGCGCAGGCCCTCGATCGGATCACGCTTGCGGCCGCATTCACCGATTTTTCTGGCGGGTTCACCGAGTGGCGCCATCGGGGCCGATGCGTTCCCCCGGCGGCGGTGACATATCGCGACTGCGGCTGCATGACGCGGCGTTCCAGGGAGGGGCAGCGAGATGGCGAGCATCAACTACACCGTTGGAGACAACTGGGGATCGGGTTTCGTCGGCAACATGACCGTGCCGGGCGGGACCCAGGGGCTCCACGGCTGGACCGTTGAGTTCGACGCTTCGTTCACCATCTCGAACATCTGGGGTGCCGAGATCGTGAGCCACGTCGGCGACCACTACGTGGTCCGCAATGTCGCCTGGAACTCGAACGTATCGGCGGGTGGGAACGCCACGTTTGGCTTTCAGGCGGCACCCGGCGCCGGTGGCACGGCGGCATCGGGCTTGATGCTCAACGGCGCGGGCGATACCCCGCCGCCCGCCGTCCTTCCGTCACTTTCGGTCGGCGATGCCTCGATCGTGGAAGGCAGCGCCGGAACATCGCAGCTTGCCTTCACGGTCACGCTCTCGCAGGCGGCCACCGGCCCGGTCACGGTCCAATATTCGACCGCCAACGGCACGGCGACGGCAGGCTCCGATTATGGCGCGCAGACGGGCACGCTCATTTTTGCGGCCGGCGAGACGTCCAAGACGATCCTCGTGCCGGTCACCGGCGACAGCGCCGTCGAAGCCAGCGAAACGCTGGCCCTCAACCTGTCGTCGCCGAGCGGCGCCACCCTTGGCGACGGCTCGGCGGTCGGCACCATCACCAACGACGACGTGGCGACGCCGCCGCCGCCATCCGGCGGCACGTCACTGGGTTACACAGTCGTCAGCAACTGGGGATCGGGCTTCACCGCCGAGATGAAGGTAGGCGCAGGTGGCGCCGGCCTGCACGGCTGGACCGTCGAATTCAACAGCACGGCCACTATCACCGGTCTCTGGAATGCCGTCATCGTAAGCCACACGGGCAACCATTATGTGATCCGCAATGAGGCATGGAACGGCGAGGTCACGGCCGGCAAGAACGCCACCTTCGGCTTCCAGGCGACGCTCGGCAGCGGCGGTACCGCGGCGTCGGGCTTCACCATCAATGGCGTCGCCGTCGGCAGCGATCCCGCGCCGGTGTTGCCAAGCCTCTCCGTTGCCGATGCGACGATCACCGAGGGCAACAGCGGCACGCACGAGCTGGCCTTCACCGTCACCCTTTCGGCCGCCTCCACGAGCCCGGTCACGGTGGCCTATGCCACGGGCAACGGCACCGCGATGGCGGGCACCGACTTTGCGGCGCTCGCGGGCACGCTCACCTTCGCGGCCGGCGAGACGTCGAAGGTGGTCCGCGTCCAGGTTTCGGGCGACACCGCGGTCGAGGCCAACGAAACCCTTACCCTCAACCTGTCGTCGCCGAGCGGCGCCACCATCGCCGACGGCGCGGCCGCGGGCACCATCACCAACGACGACGCAGCACCGCCGCCGCCGCCAACGATCAGCATCGGCGATGCGAGCTTTGCCGAAGGCAGTGCCGCGGCACCGGGCCATGCCACCTTCACGGTAACCCTGTCGTCGGTCTCCGCCTCGGCAGTGACGGTGAACTTCGCCACCGCGAACGGCACCGCGACTGCCGGCACCGATTATGTCGCCCAGACCGGCTCGCTCACCTTCGCGCCCGGAGAAACGCAGAAGACGATCCAGGTATCGGCGATCGGCGATGCGGTGGTGGAGGCCAATGAAGGCTTTAGCGTCGTCCTCTCGAGTCCGGTGGGAGCTACCCTGGCCGATGGTACCGCGGCGGGCACCATCACTAACGACGATGCAGCACCTCTGCCGGCCCTCAGCATCTCCGATGCGTCGGTGGTCGAGGGCGATCCCGATACCGGCGGGACGGCATCGGGCTGGTTCAGCACCTTGGGCAACCAGATCGTCGATTCGGCGGGCCATTCGGTCCAGATCGCCGGCGTGAACTGGTTCGGCTTCGAAAATTCGGACCTGGCGCCGCATGGCCTCTGGACGCGCAACTATCAGAGCATGATGGACCAGATGGTGGACCTCGGGTTCAACACCATCCGCCTGCCCTTCTCCAACGACACGATCCGCGCCACTGGCACACCCAACATCAACTTGTTCCAGAACCCCGACCTGCAGGGTCTCTCGGCCATGCAGGTCATGGACAAGATCGTGGCCTATGCCGGCGAGATCGGACTAAAAATCATCCTCGATCACCATCGCAACGACTCGGGCGCGGGCGCCTCGGCGAATGGCCTCTGGTACGACGCCCAGCACAGCGAGGCGCAGTGGATCGCCGACTGGCAGCTGCTGGCGCAGCGCTATGCCGACAATCCCACGGTGATCGGCGCCGATCTGCACAACGAGCCTCATGCCGGCACCTGGGGTGGCGGCGGGCCCAACGACTGGGCGGCGGCGGCCGAGCGTGCCGGCAATGCCATCGGCGCGGTCAACCCCAACATGCTGATTTTTGTCGAGGGCGTGGCTTCTTACCAGGGCGAGAACTACTGGTGGGGCGGCAATCTCATGGGCGTGCGCGACCGGCCGATCGACCTCGCGGTCGACAACAAGCTGGTCTACTCGGCCCATGATTATCCGAACTCGGTCTGGCCCCAGCCCTGGTTCCAGGGCGACAATTTCGCCGCCAGCCTGCCAGCCAAGTTCGACCAGATGTGGGGCTACATCTACAAGGAGGGGATCGCGCCGGTGTATATCGGCGAATTCGGTACCAACCTCACCGACCCCAAGGATGCGGCCTGGCTGGAGGCCATCACCTCCTACCTGTCGGGCGATCTCGACAACAATGGCACGCACGACCTGCCGGCCGGCAATCAGGGCGTGAGCTGGACCTTCTGGTCATGGAATCCCAACTCCGGTGATACGGGCGGCATTCTGGGCAACGACTGGAACAGCGTTAACCAGAACAAGATGGCCTATCTGACGCCGATCCAGTTCGACTTCGGCAGCGATGGGGAACGGGGTGGCGGCGCGTCCGGCGTGGCCAGCCATGCCGACTTCGTCCTCACGCTCTCCGCGCCGGCAACCGGTACGGTCACGGTGAATTTCCACACCGTGGTGGGCGAGGCCGGCGCCGCGGATTTCATCGGCAGCAGCGGCTCCGTCACCTTTGCCGCGGGCGAGCAGACCAAGACGATCTCGATCCCGATCGTGGGCGACGATCTCGACGAGGCGAACGAACACTTCACCGTGGTGCTGAGCAATGCCTCGGGCGCCACCCTGGCGCGCGCCACCGGCATCGCCACCATCATCGACGATGACGATGCGGCACCGACGCCGCCGACCCCGACGCTCGCCATCGGCAACGCGACCTTCGCCGAAGGCCGCGCTGCTGCACCGGGGCACGCCACGTTCACGGTGAGCCTGTCGGCCGCTTCGGCCACCGCCGTGACCGTGACCTACGCCACCGCCAACGGGACGGCGACGGCCGGCACCGACTATGTCGCGCAGTCCGGCACGCTCACCTTCGCCCCGGGGCAAACGCAGAAGACCATCCAGGTTGCGGCGATCGGTGATACTGTCGTCGAAGCCAACGAAGGCTTCACGGTCGTGCTGACCAATCCGTCCGGCGCCACCTTGGCTGACGGCAGCGGCGCCGGCACGATTACAAACGACGATACACCGCCGCCCGTTCCGACCGGCGACCTCTCCGGCCAGTTCGCCGTGACCGATTCCTGGAACGGCGGCTTCAACGGCAACGTCACCGTCCACAACGACGGCGCGAGCCTGAGCGGCGGCTGGCAGATCGCGATCGACATGCCATACCTGATCACCGACATCTGGAACGCGAAGATCATCTCGCACGATGCCAACGGCTATGTGATCGGCAATGTGGGGTGGAACGGCCAGCTCGCGCAGGGCGGCGAGCTCAACTTCGGCTTCGTGGCCTCGGGCCAGCTGAACCCGTCGGCCGTCCATGTCCATGCCGTCGTGGAGGAAATGCCGGACTCGGTTCCGACCGTGCCGACCGGCCTCGAAGCCACCACCGTTTCCAGCACCTCGACCATGTTGAGCTGGGATGCGTCGAGCGTACCGGGCGGCGGCACTGTCACCGGCTATGCGGTGTTCGAGAACGGCCAGCAGATCGCCACCGTCAGCGGCACAACCCACACCGTCACCCACCTCACGCCCGATACGGACTATCACTTCTCCGTCGCGGCGATCGACGTCCTGGGTCTGTCGGCACAGGCGAGCCCGATCCTGGTGCACACCGACATTCCCGATCCGCACGGCAGCGTGGATCACATGTTCTCGCCCTATATCGACATGGCGATGCCGGTCGACGCCGACCTGGTCGGCATCTCTCACGCCGGCGGCATAGAAAACTTCACCCTGGCCTTTGTGCTCACTTCCGAGGAGGGCATCGGCTGGCAGGGCAGGGGATCGATCGACGACGACACGCTCTACACCGCCTCGGGGGTGATGACGTCGATTCTGGAGCAGGTCCAGGCGATCCAGGCGTCCGGCGGCAACATCACCATCTCGTTTGGCGGTGCGGCCGGGGTGGAAGCGGCGCTTGCCGCGCCGAATGCGACCGTCCTGCAGGCCCAGTATCAGTCGGTGATCGATCGCTACAACATCACCTCGATCGACTTCGACATCGAAGGAGCGGCGGTGCAGCACCAGCAGTCGATCACGATGCGCGACCAGGCCATCGTCGGGCTGCAGGCGGCCAACCCCGACCTCAAAGTGTCGTTCACCCTAGCGGTGCTGCCGACCGGCCTCGTCGCCGACGGCCTCAACCTGCTGCAGCGGGCGATGAACGACGGCGTGCGCATCGACATGGTCAACATCATGGCCATGGATTACGGCCAGAGTGTCGACAACAACGGGCAGATGGGGCTGAACGCCATCCTGGCCTCCGAGGCGACCCAACAGCAGCTCGCTGCCATGGGCCTCGACGCCAAGATCGGCATCACGCCGATGATCGGCGTCAACGACATCATCTCCGAGGTGTTCACCCTGGCCGATGCAAGGGCGCTGCTCGACTACGCTGCCAACGATCCCGACGTGGCGATGCTCTCGATGTGGTCGGTGGCGCGCGACAACGGCAACACGGCCGGCGCACACTATGCCTCGCCGGACAGCAGCGGTATCGCCCAGAGCCCGTTCGAGTTCGCGGGCATCCTGAACGACTTCGACCATATCGTGTGACCTGATGCGCCCCACGACACGTTCAGGCCAAAAACCGCTCTCGGAGCTGGCGGCAGCGCTTGCCACCTGCCGCAAGGCATTCAGCGGCGTGGCCGTGTTCAGCGCTATCCTGAACGTGCTCTATCTGACGGGCTCGTTCTACATGCTCGAGGTCTACGACCGCGTGCTGGCGAGCCGCAGCGTGCCCACCCTCGTGGGCATCAGCGTGCTGGCCCTGATCCTGTTCGGCTTCCAGGGTGTCCTCGACATCATCCGGAGCCGGGTGCTCGTCCGGATCGCGGGCTCCCTCGACGAGGCGGTGAGCCAGCGCGTCTATCATATCCTGGTGAAGCTGCCGTTGAAGGCACCGGGGCAGCACGGCCTCCAGCCGCTGCGCGACCTCGACCAGGTCCGTTCGTTCCTGTCGACTGTAGGGCCGGCGGCACTGTTCGACCTGCCCTGGATGCCGCTCTACCTCGGCATCTGTTACCTGTTTCATCCCTGGATAGGAATCGCGGCGACGGTGGGCGGGCTCGTCCTCGTGGTCGTGACGCTGCTCACTGAGTTTCTGACGCGTGCGCCGGCGGGCCAGGCCGCGGGGCTGGCGAACACCCGCAGCGCCCTGGCCGAAGCGAGCCGGCGCAATGCCGAGGTCGTCCATGCGATGGGCATGGCCGGCCGCCTCGGCGCGCTGTGGAACGAATGCAATCGCGGTTACCAGGCAGCGCAGCAGCGCGCCGCCGACGTCGCCGGAGGGCTGGGTGGCCTCTCGAAGGTGCTCCGCATGGTGTTGCAGTCGGGCGTGCTCGGCATCGGCGCCTATCTCGTGATCCATGGTCAGGCCACCGCCGGCATCATCATCGCGAGCTCGATCCTAACCTCGCGGGCGCTGGCGCCCATCGAACTCGCGATCTCGCACTGGCGAGGTTTCGTTGCGGCCCGGCAGAGTTGGCGTCGCCTCAACGACCTCATGGCCAAGCTGCCCGCCGACATGCCGCGGATGGCACTGCCGAAGCCGGCGCAGTCGCTTACCTTCGAGGCGGTGAGCCTCGTTCCTCCCGGCACGAGCCGGGTTGTCGTCCAGGACGCGGCGTTTCAGCTGAAAGCGGGCCAGGGGCTGGGGATCGTCGGGCCCAGCGCCTCGGGCAAGTCGTCGCTGGGCCGCGCCATGGTCGGAGTCTGGACCGCGGCACGCGGCAGGATCCGCATCGACGGCGCCGCGCTCGATCAATGGTCGCCGGAAGCGCTCGGTCCGCACATCGGCTACCTGCCGCAGGACATGGAACTGTTCGCCGGCAGCGTGGCCGACAACATCGCGCGGTTCGAGACCGTGCCGTCGTCGGAAGCGATCATCGCCGCGGCCCGCGCCGCCGGTGTCCACGAGCTGATCCTCGGCCTGCCCGACGGCTACGAGACAGAGATCGGCGAGGCCGGCGCCGCTTTGTCGGCCGGTCAGCGCCAGCGCGTTGGACTCGCCCGTGCCCTTTACGGCGATCCGTTCCTCGTGGTGCTCGACGAGCCCAATTCCAGTCTCGACAGCGAGGGCGACGAAGCGCTGACGCGCGCCATCCTGGGTGTTCGCGCGCGCGGCGGCATCGTCGTCGTGATCGCCCATCGGCCGAGCGCCCTGGCCGGCGTCGACACTCTCCTGGCGATGCGCGGCGGCCGCCAGCAGGCTTTTGGGCCCAAAGACACCGTGCTCCGCGAACTATTGCCGAAGCGGCCGGCTGCAGTGGCCGCAACACCGCTGCGGGTGGCGACGTCATGAGCTTTCATCAATCCATTGGCCGGCACCTCGCGCTCGGCGCTGCGGCCATCTTCGTGCTGGTCGGCGGCGTCGGCGGCTGGGCGGTGACGACCGAACTGTCCGGCGCGGTGATCGCGTCGGGTCAGCTCGTGGTCGATTCGAACGTGAAGAAGGTCCAGCACCCGACTGGTGGTGTGGTGGGCGAGCTCAGGGTTCGGGAGGGCGATCGCGTCAAGGCGGGCGATGTCGTGGTGCGGCTGGACGAAACCCAGACGCGGGCCGGCCTGGCGATCGTGACCAAGGCCCTCGACGAACTCGCGGCGCGCCAGGCGCGCAACGAAGCCGAGCGTGACGCAGCCCAGCGTGTGTCCTTTCCGCCCGACCTGTTGGGGCGGGCTGCCGATCCGGATGTCCTGCAGGTGATGTCGGGCGAGCAACGGCTGTTCGAGATTCGCGGCTCGGGCCGCGACGGGCTGAAGTCCCAGCTCAAGGAACAGGTGGCCCAGCTCGAGCAGCAGATCCTGGGCAATCGCGAGCAGGAGGCCGCGAAGGCAAGGGAGATCGACTGGATCCAGCAGGAGCTCAAGGGCGTTCGCGAACTATGGTCGAAGAACCTGGTGCCATTCGCCCGTGTGACGGCGCTCGAGCGCGACGGTGCACGGCTCGATGGCGAGCGTGGCTCTTTGATCGCTGCAATGGCCCAGACCAAGGGCAGGATCGCGGAGATCCAGCTGAAAATCCTCCAGGTCGACGAGGATCTTCGGACCGAGGTCGGCAAGGAGCTTGCCGAGATGCGCGGCAAGAAATCGGAGCTGATCGAACGGCGGGTTGCCGCCGAAGACCTGCTCAAGCGGGTCGATCTCGTGGCGCCGCAGGACGGCCGCGTCTTCCAGCGCAGCGTGCACACGATCGGCGGCGTGATCCAGGCCGGCGAGCCGGTCATGCTGATCGTGCCCGACTCCGATACGCTGATCATCGAGGCCAAGATCGCGCCTCAGGAGATCGACCAGGTGCATCTCGGGCAGCGGGTCGTGGTGCGGTTCCCGGCCTTCAACCAGCGCACCACGCCCGAACTCGACGGCGAGATCGTGCGCATCGGCGCCGATGTCACCCAGGAAGAGAAGAAGAACGAGAGCTACTACTCGGTGCGCATCCTGGTTCCTGACAGCGAGCTTGCACGCCTCGACGGGCTGCGGCTCGTGGCCGGCATGCCCGTCGAGGTCTTTATGCAAACCGCGCCGCGGACCGTGCTGTCCTACCTCGTGAAGCCGATGCAGGACCAGATCGCGAAGGCGTTTAGGAGCAGGTGATCTTGGCTCCGAGTAGCATCGCCACGACGCAACCTGCATCGATGTGAACGATGAAGTGAAAAGAGCGGCCGTTATCCGCCCACGTTCCGGTTACTCCTCGAGTATAGAGTCAAGTATTCGAAGCAATTCGATTATCGCGTCTCGCGCAGTTGCGAGAAGGGCAATTTTGATGGCAGTCGGTCGGTGGGCGAGGCGCAAAACGGCCTCTAGAACATCGTCGCTGTGATGCAACAACATTATTAGGTGTTCACCTCCAGGTGAGTTCTTCCCAGCGAACCAGTTCTTCACGGTTCGCTCATTAGCACCAGTCCACCGCCTTACGATTTCGACGGCCTGGTGAGTGTTATCCCAACCGAAATCGCCTATGGTAGTAACCTGCACTTGCAGCAGTTCCCGGGTGACAACGGTATCCAGTTTGAAGTGCCGAGGCCCGGCGAAGAAATTAACTACCGGGCCCAAGGGACGAACGTGTGACATGGCGGACCTTGCCGACATCGGTTTGGAGTGGAGCATAGAGCAGGCGAGAGCCGGCCAACGTAATCCGCTAGCGAAGAGCATAAGGCACTGGGAAGGGCCGATGCCCTCCAAGTTGCTGGACTTTCTTGCCGGAGTTGTTTCTGGCGACATCAAGCTTAAGCGCCCTAAGAAAGCGACCAGGCCTCTTCGCAACATGCGCGAACGTAATGTCGTGTTTGTGGTCGGTGCGTTGATGGCGAATATGGGCAAGAAGCGCGACGCGGCCCTGCGCACGCGCCTGACGCGTGAAGCGTGCGAGCATTTTGATACGACACCCATGCTTGTGGCTGCCTACCTAAAGCATCCCCCTGCCGCTAAGCGCCGCCGTCCGCGCAAAGATGCGGGCCGAAACCCCTAACGTCCGGTTTATGGATGCATGAACTCCTGAAAGGAGAACATCATGTATCCTACTCTGGAAAACGTTCCGCTTGATCGAATCAAGCCCAACCCGAGGAATGCCCGCACCCATTCCAAGAAGCAGATCCGGCAGATTGCGGCGAGCATTCGTAAGCTTGGCTTTGCGGCGCCGGTCTTGCTCGATGAGCACGACGTGCTCATTGCTGGGCACGGTCGCGTCGAGGCCGCGAAGTCGCTCGGAATGTCGTCTATTCCGGCGATCGTTATCAAGGGGCTCAGCGAGGGCAAGAAGCGGGCGTTGATGCTCGCAGACAATCGGATCGCCCTAAGCGCAGGCTGGAACCGCGAGCAACTGGCTATTGAGCTCGCTGAGCTTCCGGAGATTCTCATCGAAGACGGCCTCGACCTATCCGTGACAGGCTTCGAGCCGACCGAGATCGACCTGCTGCATGCCGATTTTGAAGATGAATCGCGCGATCCGGCAGACGACATCGATGTTGATGGTCTGGACGGCCCCGCCACGACGCGACCGGGCGACCTCTGGCAACTGGGCAAGCATCGGCTGATCTGTGGTGATGCCCGCCGCCCGGACGACCACGCTCGCCTGCTCGGGGACGAACGGGCGGATATGGCGATCCTTGACGGGCCATACAACTTAAAGATCAGCAACATCGTGGGGCGAGGCGTGCGTAAGCACCGCGAGTTCTCAATGGCCTCGGGTGAAATGAATCCGGACGCGTTCGTTTCTTTCCTGAGTGAGACCCTCGGCGTCGGCGCCCAATTCTCGATGGATGGCGCCGTTCACTTCGTTTTCATGGATTGGCGTCACATCGACGAACTCGTGAGATCAAGCCGTGGCGTCTACGGGGCAATGCTCAATTTGATTGCATGGGTCAAGACCAATGCGGGCCAGGGCAGCTTCTACCGCAGCCAGCATGAATTGATTGGTGTGTTTAGGGTCGGTTCCGCGCCGCATCTAAACACGATCGAGTTGGGCAAGAACGGCCGCAACAGATCCAACGTCTGGACTTACGCGGGAGCAAATACTTTCAGGAAGGGACGCCTGGAGGATTTGCACGCCCACCCGACAGTGAAGCCGGTCGGCATGATTGCCGACGCCATAAAGGATTGCACCCGTCGCGGTCAGATTGTGCTCGACAGCTTCTGCGGCTCCGGGACAACGCTGTTGGCGGCAGAGCGGGTAGGGCGTCAAGGCCGGGGGGTGGAGATTGACCCTGCCTACGTCGATTTAGCGATCCGCCGCTGGCAGGCATTTACCGGTCGCGATGCAGTGCACACGAAAACCGGGCTGACCTTTGAGGAGATGGGCACTCATCGCGGCGACAGCCCTGCGACCGCCAATGACAGAAATCCGACGGGTCGGCGGCGCGCCGCGGCCGGTCGGGCGGCGAGGTGATCGTCATGAACCAGAACAATTCCAAACGCATTCGTCTCGGGCGATCACGCAAGAGTTCCGGTGCAAAGGACCCGTCCAATGATGCTAGGCGAGCCGAAGCCGAGGCCAATAACGGCGCGCGAGAAGGCGCGCCAGAAGGTCCTCCTAATTCCGAGGAGGGTTATAGGGTTGGATACGGTCGCCCTCCGAAACACACCCGTTTCAAGCCCGGCGAGTCAGGCAATTCCAAGGGTCGCTCGCCGCAATCCCG
>Ga0163144_10020865_pt1 | contig 13062 bp, 12 predicted proteins | sample OliLak19BULKMAT1_FD_123175 | JGI IMG/M metagenome (GOLD analysis project Ga0163144, IMG submission 123175) | Freshwater microbial mat bacterial communities from Lake Vanda, McMurdo Dry Valleys, Antarctica - Oligotrophic Lake LV.19.BULKMAT1 | ecosystem: Environmental > Aquatic > Freshwater >...
CCCACCAAGGCGCGGGCGGGTGCAAAGCGGGCAAGGGGCGACAGGAGCCAGAGCGAACTGCCGCGCGAGTTGGTGGCCTGCTGGATCGAGACGCCGCTAGGCCCGATGCTCGCCGCGGCGAGCAAAGCAGGCGTCTCACTGCTGGAGTTCGTCGACCGCCGCGCGCTCGCGACACAGATCGCGACTCTGCGGCGACGGGTCGCTGGGGTCGTCCGCCCGGGGACGAACGAGCATCTTGAGAAACTCAAGCGAGAGCTTGAGCAGTACTTTGCCGGGCGGAGCGCGACGTTCACGGCGAAGCTTGAAGCGCCGGGAACGGAGTTTCAGGCACAGGTGTGGGAGGCTCTCAAAGCGATTCCGAGCGGGGAGACGCGGTCATACCTGGAGATCGCCAAGCAGATCGGCCGACCGACCGCGACGCGCGCGGTGGCGAGGGCGAACGGGGACAACCGGCTGGCGATCCTGATCCCGTGTCACCGGGTGATCGGCGCAGATGGGAGCGCGACGGGGTATGGCGGCGGGATCTGGCGGAAGGAGTGGCTGCTGGAGAACGAGCGGGCGATGGCGGGGAAGGTGAGCGTCGGGCTGTTTGCGGAAGTAACGAAGTGAGGCTTAGATCACCCCGAGCAACTTGAGCACGATGAACGTCTGAACGATTGCCTTCACCAAGTAGGTAAGCAGCCCCACGATAATCGTGTCCTGCAGGTCCATCTCCAAGAGATCCATCAGCAATCCGACATAGAAAAACAGGGCGATCGTCCATCCGATGACGCCGCCCAAAATGGGCACAAAGCCGATGACCGTACCGATCAGGTCAACGAGCGCATAGATCCCAGCCAACCGCAGGATGGTAAGGTGAACCGGCGCATCGAATCCGATCCAGATCAAGCAACACACCCAGTAGACCGCAAGGCCGATAGGTACTTGAATCGCATACCCGATCGCGTAGCCGACCACATGGGAGGCTCCACCCCCCTGCTCCAACGCTCTGATGAGGAACATGCCGATCAGGCCTATGACAAGGTAGGCCAAAGGCTTCCGATACGTTTCTCGTGCGACTTCGACTGACGTTTCCTTATCTCGCTCGCGCCGCGTAGGCCGCGTGTTGACGGTCCCGCACTCGGGGCACTTGGGTACCTTCAACCCTCGGAGGTCGTAGCCGCACTTCTTGCACTGCTGACGCACGCCGCGGGGCGGGTCGGCAGACTTGGGAACATCGCTTTCCGTCAGGATGCGCCCGTGGGCCTTGCTGTATCCGCATGAAACGCAGACCGCGGCGTTCTCGTTTACCGGGCGGCCGCAGTTGGGGCACGGGGCCACTTTGGGCTCGTTGGCAGAGGGCGCAAGATCAAAGACATCGAAGCCATCGGGCTCAGCGTCCCCTGCCACGGCCGGAGCCGGGCCGCTGGGTGCGGGTCTGGTGGTGGGCTTGGGCGCGGGGTTGGGTGAGGGTTTGGGGGTAGCCTGCTGCACTTGCAGCTTGTCCACGCAAGGCTGGCAGGTGTATCGACCCTGCAGGTCCTTGCTCCGCGGCTTGCCGTTGCAATCGGTGCCGCAGCGGGTGCAGGTCTTGGCGCTTGGGGAGGGCGATGCGGGCGTGGTCATGTGGGCAGCCTCTGACGCAGTACGAGTGCCAACAGATGGAAGAACGCGGAAAGGAATGCGTAGGGTGGTAAGCCGCAGCGTACCAGATCTGCCGCGACCGTCAACTGTTACAATGCCGGAATGGACATGAGAAAGGCGAAGTCACACCGGAGCGCTGCTCTGCTGCTGGGGGTCGGGGCGGTGGTTGTCTCGCTGGCCATGCTGTATGCCTGCAACGGCAGCATGATGGGGTCTCGGCGGCTGGTGGAGGTGTTTGACAACGGCCCCGCGGGCGGGCCGCGGGGGCCGAGCGAGGGGTACATGTGGGTGGGCAAGAACGCCGACCCGCCGCCGGGGAAGACGTGGGCGCCGACCGATCCGGATACGCTGACGCCAGAGCAGCGAAAGAGGATCCGGTGATGGAGGATGGCAAGGTTGAGAATGCTGCGGAAGCTGGCGACGCTGCGGAGACGCTGCCTGTTGTACTGAGGATCCTCGGCCCGCTGCCGTGCGTGAAGTGTCTCTACGACCTCAACGGGCTGGGGCAGGATCAGAAGTGTCCGGAATGCGGGACGGAGGCCGCGCGGACGCTCGGCTCCCTCGCAACGGCGAGTGTTGACGACCTCGAACGCATCCGCACTGCGCTGCTGTACATCGGGCTGGCCATGACGGCAGGCCCTGCGGCTGTCGTGGTAGCGATCTGGGGAGCCGGAATGGTCGCAAGTTCGTTCATGGTCGCGAACTCACTCACTGGGCGGATCGGCGAGTTCGCGCCATTCCTGGTGTTGATGTTCGCCGCGACCGGACCGGTGCTCTCTTCGATTGGCTGGCGTCGGCTCGAAGTGGTGCGATTGGCAACCGCTCCTGATCCGTTCGCAGCACCAGCGCCCAAGTCCATCTATCAGTCAAACCTGCTCCGTCGGTTGGCAGTGATCTTTGCGTTGATGTTCCTGACGGCACCGATCGTGGCTTTCATCATGCTGAATTCGGGCGAGGCTTTGGGAGGCTCTCTCGGAGTTGGATCAATCGGCGGGATGTACATCTGCTGGGCGCTCAGGATGTATCTCGGTCTGGGAGCGCTCGGCGAACTGCGCCGACGCCTGACAACGGATGCCGGCCTGAGAGTACTCGGTACGTTTCGGCTTCTGATCTTGATTGTGACATGCGTGGTTGTCTCGGCGATTGCGACATTCGCCGTACAGCCTTCGGTGGGTCTCTGGTTTGTCATGGCTATCTACCTGTGCTTGCTGAGCGCAGCGGCCCTCGCCATGACATGCGGAGTCTGGGCCCTGCTGCTACGGAGGCGTGCGACGACATTCCTGATTCCCGCAGTTGCTCGCTCGCAGCAAGCAGCAGGATCCGCATAGCGCCCCCGAACGTCTGCACTCCCCCTACCGTTCCCCCATGGAGATCGCCGTCATCATTCCGGCCGCGGGAAGCTCGCGCAGATATCAGGAGGGCCACGCCTTCGGCTCGCCGCGGAGCAAGCTCGATGAGGACCTTGGCGGTCGCCCGGTGCTGCACCGCACCGTCGAGCTCTTCACCAAGCACGACGGCGTGACGCACGTCATCGTCGCGGGTCCGGCGGATGCCGCGGCGTTTGAGCAGTTCCAGTCGCGACACGCCGACAAGCTGGGCTTGTTTGGCGTGAAGATGTGTCGCGGCGGGGAGACGCACCGGTACGAGAGTGTCCGCAACGCGCTGGCGATGGTGCCCGAATCGGCGACGCACATTGCGGTGCACGATGCGGCGCGGCCGTGCGCATCGCTGGAACTCATCGACCGGATCTTTGAAGCCGCGGCGGCGGGGCACAAGGCAGTCGTGCCCGGTGTGCCGGTGGCGGACACGCTCAAGCGCGTCGGAGGGGAGGTCGCGGCGAGGGCCGAGGACCCTGTCGCGGCGATCCTTGGTGCGGATACCTCAGCCGCGGCGAGGGCGCACGTGGTGATCGAGACCGTGAGCCGCGAGGGGATGATGGCGATCCAGACCCCGCAGATGTTCGAGGCAGGCTTGTTCCGCCGGGCGTATGCGCAGAAGAACCTCGAATCGACGGATGATGCGCAGCTGGTGGAGCGAATGGGCGAGCGTGTGGTGGTGGTGCAGGGAGAATCGGGCAACATCAAGATCACGCGGGCGGCGGACCTCACGATCGCACGGGCGATTCTGGGTGTGCGGCCGCCGGTAGAGCGGGATGTGCTGAAGCGGTTTTAGGAGTTTCACCACGGAGCACACGGACAGCACCCTGATTCTCAACTTCAACGTCCGCATCCTGAAGGACGGCGTCACCCGCCGAGTGCTCTAGCCCCGATCCCTCCGTGGGCTCCGTGGGCTCCGTGGGCTCCGTGGGCTCCGTGGTACAACTCTGAATCCCGCGGCGGGTTTCATGCGACTACCGTTGCGGGCAGACTGCGGGTGGGCGAAGGGGGATAGCGGAGCGAATGCGTTGGGTGGGATGTACAAGATCGCGCTACGAATGCTCCTGCGGGACCGCGGGAAGTACCTCGCGCTGGTCTGCGGGTTGTCGTTTGCAACGCTGCTCATCGCCCAGCAGGGATCGATCTTCCTCGGACTGGTGCTGCGCTCGACGGGCGTGCTGCAGAATGTCGGCCAGCCCGACTTGTGGGTCGTCGATCCGAGCACGCGGTACATCCTTGAGACGCGGCCCGTGGGCGAGCAGTTTGTGGGCCGCGTGCGGAGTGTTCCGGGCGTTGCGTGGGCGGAGCCGATGTTCAGCAACTACGCGAACGTCGAGTTTGCGGATGGAACATTCAAGCGGGTGCAGCTCATCGGGATCGACCGGACGACGCTGATCGGTCAGCCGCCGGAAATGGTCGAGGGCTCGCTCGAGGATCTCCGTGCGCCCGACACGGTGCTGGTGGAAGAGTCATCCCGGCCGAAGCTGAACAATGCGAAGATCGGCGATGTGCTGCGGCTCAACGACAAGCGGGCGGTGATCGTGGGCTTCTGCCGCGCGAAGCTGGGGTTTGAATCCAACGCGATTGTCTATACCACGTTTGATAACGCGGTGCGGTTCACGCCCGTCGGGCGTGAGCGGGTGACGTTCATTCTCGTGGGCGTCAAGCCGGATGCGGATCGCACGGCTGTCGCGGCGGACATCAGGAAGTTCACTGGGCTGGGGGCGTTCACGCCGGAGGAGATGTCGCGCCGGACGATCGGTTTCATTCTGTATGAGACGGGCATCGGCATCAACTTCGGGATCACGGTGCTGCTGGGGTTTGTGGTGGGGCTGGCGGTGACGGCGGCGATCTTCTATCAGTTCACGCTGGAGAACCTGCGGCACTTTGCGGTGCTCAAGGCGATGGGGACTCGCAACAGCGTGCTGGTGCGGATGGTGCTGCTCCAGGCGGGGGTGGTGGGCATGATCGGGTTTGGGATCGGGTGCGGTCCCGCGGGGATCTTCACGATTCTGGGGCGCAAACCGGGCGCGGAACTGGCCCCCTACTTCCCCTGGCAACTGCTGGCGCTGACGCTGGTGGGGATGATGATCTGCATCGGGCTGGGGAGCCTGCTGAGCCTGCGCAGGGTGATCACGCTCGAGCCCGCGGTGGTGTTCAAATGAGCGCACTCTCGGCGGAGAGCACGGTGCGCGTCGCGAACACCGGCGAATCGCTCGCGGTGGAGCTTCGCGGCGTCACAAAGACGTACGGATCAGGTTCGACTTCCGTGCACGCGCTTCGCGGCGTGGATCTGGAGGTCAAGAAGAGCGAGCTGGTAATGCTGGTCGGGCCATCGGGCTGCGGTAAGACGACGCTGGTTTCGATCATCTCGGGCGTGCTGGGTGCGGATAGCGGGGTCGCCAAGCTGTTCGGGATCGACTGGAGCACGCTCGGCAACGAGCAGCAGACGCTCCGCCGCGGCGAGCTGGTGGGGTTTGTGTTCCAGCAGTTCAACCTGATCCCGACGCTGAGCATCATCGAGAATGTGTCGGTGCCGCTGCTGATCCGTGGGGTTCGGGAGCGGGAAGCGCTCGAGCGTGCCGCGGCGGCGCTGACGAGTGTCGAGCTTGGCGACCGGACGAAGTCGCTGCCGTCGCAGCTCTCCGGCGGGCAGCAGCAGCGCGTGGCGATCGCGCGGGCGCTGGTGGGTGAGCCTCGGCTGATCGTGTGCGATGAGCCGACGGCGAGCCTTGATGGGCACACGGGGCAGGTGGTGATGGACCTGATCAAGGACACGGCGAGGAGCCGGACGGATGAGAACCATCGGCGGTGCGTGATTGTGGTGACGCACGACACGCGTATCTTCCACTACGCGGACCGGATCGTGGAGATGGAGGATGGCCGGCTGAAGAAGACGCTCAGCCAGCACACTCTGGAAGAGGCGGCGCATGTTCCCAGGTTTGCCGAGGAGTCACCGTCGCCCGATGAAGCGTCGAAACCGTAGCTCATTAAAGGGTCGTTTGGATTGTTGGTTTCACTGCCAGTGGCGTTCAATCAGAGTACAGAAGCACCATGTTCAAGCGATTCTCCATCCTGCTCTCGATCATCGGACTGGTCATTATCGTGTATGTGGTTGCGACGTCGAATCGCGAGATTCCGTCGCCCCCGCCCGCTGCGCCGCCGAGCGTGAACCCGTTCCCGCGGGGGATCGCCGGTCTGGGGATGGTCGAGACGGCGGGGCGCGAGGTGAATGTCGCGGCGACAGAATCCGGGCGAGTGATCGAGGTTTTCGTCGAGGTGGGGGATGTGGTGAAGGCGGCGGACCAGCTTTTTCGTCTTGACGACACGATGATGCGGTCGGAGTTGATGCGCGCGGAGGGCGCGCGGGCGGCGGCGGCGGCGGAGCTTTCGCGGATCGAGTCGTGGCCACGCGATGAGGACATCCCGGCGCTTCGAGCTTCGGCGGATGAGGCGAGGTCGCGGCTTGCCGATGCGCAGGACCGGTACACGAAGCTCACCGCGGCATCAGAACGCAACGCCGCGACACCCGATGAGGTTGACCGGCAGCGGTTTCTGGTGGAAACGTCGCGGGCGACCGCGGCGGTTGCGCAGGCGAATCTGGATCGACTGCTCGCAGGTCCGTGGAAGGCGGATGTGGATGTCGCGAAGGCGACACTCGCGCAGCGGGAGTCCGAGATGCAGGCGATCGGGCTGCGGCTCGAGAACCTGACGGTGCGGGCGACGCGGGACGGCTCGATCCTGAAGCGGAACATTGACCCGGGTGAATATGCGGCGACAGGGATGGGCGGGGGCATGCCGGCGCTGGTGCTGGGAGATCTGTCCCGACTTCAGGTGCGTGCTCAGGTGGATGAAGAGGATGCGACGCTGCTGAGGATGGGTGCTGAGGGCCGCGGCAGGGTGCGCGGGCAGGATCCGCGGGAAGTATCGCTGAAGATGATCCGCATTGAACCGCTGGCGTTGCCCAAGTCGCAGATCACCAACTCCAACACCGAACTGATTGATACCCGGGTGATCGAGGTGATCTTTGAGGTGCTGCCGGGAGACCGCCCGCCGCTGTATCCGGGGCAGGTTCTGGATGTGTTCATCTCAACGGCTGAAATTGGCGGTGAGTAAGACCTTACACGGTTCGCCGGGGTGCATCCTGGGGGGGGTTCGACGTTAAACCTTGAAGTAAGGGGACGGCAACTTGCGCGTCCCCTCCGCGCGTGCCCGAAGTTTGGCACGCGGCTCGTCTGCTCATGAGGAGGCGGCGTGTGGCAAATCTGAAGATCAAGAACAATCGCTGGTGTGTCGCGGCGGCCCTTGTGGCCATTGCGGGTGTCGTTGGTTCGGTGGAGGCGCAACAGGGCGTCCGCCGGAGCGGGGGCGGCAACCCGGGAGGGAACCGCGGGCCCACGGCACAACCCCGGCAGCAGCAGGCTCCGCCTCAACAGCAGCCCGCGGCACAGCCCCGGCGGCAAGAAGCTGCGCAGCCCCGACCCGCTGCGGCCCCGCGCCAGACGGCCCCACGTCCGGCCGCGACCGCTCCTGCGCCGAGAGCGCCAACGCCACGTCCGGCCGCGACCGCTCCCGCGCCGAGAGCGCCAACACCGCGCCCGGCTGCTCCGGCTCCTGCGCCGAAGGTCACCGCGCCAGCACCGCGTCCGGCTGCTCCGGCACCAAAGGTCACTGCACCCAAGGTCTCCGCGCCGAAGGTAGTCGTGAAGCGCCCCGAAGCACCCAAGGCAACGCCCCCGGTCATCGTGAAGCGCCCCGATGCACCCAAGGCAACGCCCCCGGTCATCGTGAAGCGCCCCGATGCACCCAAGGTGAACCCGCCCGTCGTCGTGAAGCGACCCGATGCGCCGAAGGTGAACCCGCCCGTCGTCGTGAAGCGACCCGATGCGCCGAAGGTAAACCCGCCCGTCGTCGTGAAGCGCCCCGATGCGCCGAAGACTTCGCAGCCGTCGAACAACCTGAACAAGCCGATTGTGCGCGATCGCGACATCAATCCGCCGAAGGTCGTCTCGCCGCCCGCGAGGAAGCCGCTGGTCGGGTCGAGCAATGGCCTGGTGAAGTCAGGGCCTGCGATCAACCGGCCCGTGGATTCGCTGAGCGTGTCGCCCACGCCGGATCGTCAGCCTCGCGCAGGCGGAGGCGGGAAGAGCATTCGTCGGGCTGGCGGCGCGGTGATCGGGGCGGCGGCAGCTCCCGACCCGGTGGTTTTCAACCAGGATGTCACCTTCGACAGCGGTCTTGACCGCTCGAACGGTCTTGTGCGTCCCGTGTATGAGCAGTCTTACCGGGACCACTCGTACGGTTACTCGCACTACGTCTCTCCGTCGCGGCACCGTTCGTATGTGTCCTACTCCGGCGGGTACTGCGCGCCGATTCATCCGTACGGAGGGTATTACTCAAGCCCGTACTACGGGAGTTCTGTGATCTACAGCTCCTACGACCCGTTCTACTCATCTCGGTACTACGTGCCGTGCCCGCCGACGTACATCAACCCCTGCGGGCCGACTTATTACACGCCTGCGTACTGCCCGCCGACGTATTACGCACCGAGCTACCGCGACTCTTGGAACGTCTCCTTTGGAATCAGCAGCAGCTCATCGTGGTTCGGGGTCAACTATGGCTCTTCGTGGTCGTGCCCGCCGTACTATGCCGGCTCATACATCTATCGAGCGGCCCCCTGCTATGACCCGTGCGGCCCGCGATATGGCTGGTGGCGTCGGCCGGTGTGGGGATGGACAACGTACTCGTGCGATCCATGGTCCTATGCGGAACCGCGCGGCCCGGTGTATCCCTTCGAGACAACCGAGTACACCGGTGCAATCGGCCTGACGCAGGCCGCGGCGCTGGATGCGACGGCGGAGTTTGAAGAAGCGGTGTACAGCACCATGCGGGGGAACTACCAGACCGCGATCAACGCCACGCGGCACGCCGTGCTGGGTGCGCCAGAATCGTTCGGGCCTGGTCAATCTGACCTTGATAGGTATCAGCTTCAGCGCGCGACGTGGGCGCTGACGGTGTATGAGAACCCGCCGCGGGCCGTGGTCAATGACAAGGACGCGGCGTTCATGGTCGCGGCGATCTCGGCGCTGTCGGGCGATCACGAGTCCGCGTTGCAGGCGGCTACCGAGGCACGAGACCTTGGGGATGACCACCCGGCGACGCTCGAACTCATCCAGCGGCTTGCGATGGACGATGCCCGGGCGGATTGGGGCGTTCAGAACACAATGCGTTGAGCATTTCACCCTGACGCATCGACTTCACAGGCGACGCCGGGCGCGACATCGCGTCCGGCGTTGTTCTGCGCCGGTCGTCGGCGGGCCGGGCGACGGGGCGTGGCGCATCCCAGGCGGGGGGCAGGGAAGCGGCGATGCGGAGCATGCCGCCTTCGATGATGGCACCCGCCGCGATGTGAATGCTGGGCGCGGCGAGATCGCCCTTGACACGCGCTCCGGGGCCGATGATCACCGGCCCGCCGGAGATGAGGTTTCCTTCAACGGTGCCCTGGATCTCGATCCCTTCCATGGCCTCGATGACCCGTGCGTTCACCAGGCCGTTTCGGTGGATCAGGATGCGGCCGCAGGTCTGGAGCCTGCTGGTCCAGCAGTGGTCGCGGACGACCAGATCGTCGAGCGTTACCCGGCGGGAGCACCAGGGGCAGGAGATGGACATCGCGCGGGGCGGGACATCAAACTGCCGCCGGCAGTGGTAGCAGGTGGCCGTGCGTGAAGAAGCGGAGGTGGCCATCGTGTGCGGGCGAGGCGCAGCGATGCCGCGCGGGTGTCGCCGCCGGGTCGCCGAGAACCTCCGTGGCAGGTGCGGACCTGAGGACTCAGTCCTCGTGGTGGTCGCGCCCGTTGGAATGCGCCGACTCCGCCGGGCGCGAACGTGTGAGGCCCGAGAGGCGGGCTTCGAGACCGGCGAGCGTCGCTTCAAGATCGGCCGGACGGCTCTGTATGCTGCCCGCAGCGCGTGCTCGCCGGGCGTCGGGGGACAAGGCGGTGTTATCCGCGGCCTTGGGCTGAGGAGCGACCGCAGAGACCGCGTCGCCACCGACACGGCAGTGTCCGACAAACGAGGCGCCCTCGGCGACGACCAGCGTGGTCGCGGTGACATCGCCGATGACGCGTGCCCGGTTGTTGAGCTGGACCCGCTCGCGGGCGGTGATATCGCCTTCGACGACGCCGTCGACGATGACGTTGCTTCCTTCGACGCTGGCTTTGCAGGCCGCGCCCTCACCGATCTGCACCTCGCCCTTGGCGACGATTCGGCCTTCGAACGTGCCCAGGATCCGAGCGGTGGAATCGAAGACCATCTCGCCCTTGATGTGGGTGTCGGGGCCGATCACGGTGGTTGTCAGTTTGCCTTCAGGCATGGGGTCGATCCTTGGGAGAAAGTGAACCGCCGCGCGGTATGCGAACCCGGCGAGGGGGTCAGTATCGACCGGCGCGGCATTTCGCTTTGAGTTTCTCGGACTCGGGGGTTATCCGGACGTGCCACGCCCAGGAAGGCGGGCCGGACATCGCGGTCTCGTACTGTCGTCAACGGCCATAGAAACGGGCTCCACACCGCCGTCGCGCGGGGGGGAGGGGGGGCGTGTCCGCGTCAAGGTTCTCGGACCTGCCGGGCCCGCAGGATTCCCCCAGTTCCACAGGCTGCGGGGACGGCCTCAAGTGATTCGTTCAACGACCGATTACCTGAATAGTCAGGTTCTCGCACCGCGCACCGGGAGGTCCGCTTTGTCAGCTGTCACCAATGGCAACGCCGTGTCTCGCCAGCCTTTGGCGCGCAGGCTCTTCGGAAGCGGAGAGTCGATGGTTGCCTCGGCCGGGCTTGGCGCGGCCGCGATTCTGCTCGGAGCGGTCGCCGGGAGCGCGTGGTGGGCTCTGCACACCCACCAGCAGACCCTGCGTGAAGCGCGGGATGCGCAGGTGCGAACGGTGGGTGAGCTTCTGGCACGCACTGCGGAGACGATGCTGGCGGAAAAGGACGCAACACGCACGCGCCGGACACTGGAAGGTACGCTGCGGAACTACGGGTTGACGAACCTGACGGTGACGCTGCCCGGCGGGGAAGTGATCGCCGATGGCCGGCCGGGCGACACGGAGGCGGCATTGCCTGCCGAGCCGTGGCATACGCAGGTCGCGGCGGAGATTCTCCCCGGCGAGCTCAGCTCGACGATCGAAGCGGATGGCTCCAGGCTCCTGCGGATCGGGATGTCGGTGCCTCGGCTTGGCCCGGCGGTTCTGACGATCACCGACAACGCCGAGCCGCCGATGTGGGCGGCGTGGCGGCTGCAGGCGGGGATCGGCGGGTTTGGCGCGCTGGGGCTCATTGGGCTACTGCTCGCATACCGCCGGATGCGGTCGGGCCTTCGCGCGGTCGGCGCGATCCGCGATGCGCTGGCGGCGGTGGATGCGGGGCGAGAGGGAGGGTCGGAGCTTGCAGTCAGCGCAGCGCTGGGCAAGGAGGCCGCGGCGTGGAATCGCCTGCTGGCCGAGCGCGACCGGCTTCGCGAGCGCGTGGCCACGGAGCGAGCGGCCGAGAGCCTGTCGAACCGGCGTGGGCGCGATGGCGATCTGGCCAGCGCGTGCGACGCGTTGTGGCAGGGCATGCTCATTGTCGATGAGCAGATGAAGGTCAAGTACATCAACGGCGCTGGCGCGGTCTTCCTGCGGCACAAGCGAGAGGAACTGATCGGGCAGGATGCCGCGGGATTGCTGGAGGATCCGAAGCTCGCCGCGGCGGTGCAGGGCGTGGCGATGGGGACGCTCCGGGCGCGCACGGTGATCGAGGTTGATCGCACGGCGGAGAAGAACGGCGGGGTGCTGCGGTTCTCGGTGCGACCGGTGCGTAAAGAAGACGCGGCAACGGCCCTGGTGCTGATCGAGGATATTACCCAGCAGCGCGTGGCGGATGCGTCGCGGAACTCGTTTGTCGCGCAGGCCACGCACGAGCTGCGCACGCCGCTGACGAACATCCGGCTGTATGTCGATGGGCTGCTGGAGGAGCCCGACCTTGAGCCGGCCAAGCGTGCCCAGAGCATCAACGTCATCAGCCAGGAGGCGCGTCGGCTGGAGCGGATCGTCGGCGACATGCTGAGCGTCGCGGAGATCGAGGCGGGCCAGCTCAAGCTGCGGCGCGGCGATGTCCGGCTCGATGCGATGTTCACCGAACTTCAGGGCGACTTCCGGGAGCAGGCCGAGCAGAAGGAGATCAAGCTGGTCTTCGATCTGCCACCGAAGCTGCCGGTCATCAGCGGTGACCGCGACAAGATCATGCTGACGCTGCACAACCTGGTGGGCAACGCCATCAAGTACACGCCGGCCGGCGGCGAGGTGACGGTGCGGGTGCATGAGGAAGGCTCGAGCCTGGTGGTTGATGTCGCTGATAACGGCATCGGGATCAAGGCGGAGGAGAGCGAGCTGATCTTCGACAAGTTCTATCGCGCCAAGGACAAGCGGATCGCCGGGATCACCGGCTCGGGGCTTGGGCTGGCGCTGGCAAGAGAGGTTGCGAGGCTGCACGGGGGCGAGATCACCGTGCGCTCGCAGATGGACAAGGGCAGCACGTTCACGCTTCAACTGCCGGCATCGCCACCGCCGCTGCGGGCAGCGGCATGAGGCGGGTCGAGGGTCGGGCATCGGCACGGATAGGCACCAGGCTTCGGTAGGCATGTGAAACGCGACGACCATGGAGATCCACGAGCAGAGACAGGGCGCCGTGACCGTGCTTCGGCCGGTAGGGCCGCTGTGCGCTCAGGATGCGGATCAGCTCCGGCAGCACATCACCGAGGTGATGGGGCGCAGCCTGGGCCGGTTTGTCGTGGATGCGACAGAGATTCCGTTCATCGATTCGCGCGGGCTTGAAGTGCTCAAGGAGACGACCGACGAGCTGTCGGAGAGCGGGCAGGCGCTACGGCTGTGCGGGGCCAACGAAACTGTGCGGGAAGTGCTGGAACTGACGAGCATCTCTGAGCTGTTCGAGCATTACAGTGATGTGACCTCCGCGATCCGGAGCTTCCTGTGAGTTCGCCGACTCCGCCACCGCCTCCGAACCCGCCCAA
>Ga0163144_10020866_pt1 | contig 13062 bp, 7 predicted proteins | sample OliLak19BULKMAT1_FD_123175 | JGI IMG/M metagenome (GOLD analysis project Ga0163144, IMG submission 123175) | Freshwater microbial mat bacterial communities from Lake Vanda, McMurdo Dry Valleys, Antarctica - Oligotrophic Lake LV.19.BULKMAT1 | ecosystem: Environmental > Aquatic > Freshwater > Lake...
CCGGTTGATCACGTGGTAAACCCCGCCCTCCGCCTCCAAACGTAGTTTTCTGGGCATCGCCGCACGCTGTTGCCGCCCCTCGCTTCGTCAACCACAAACCACAAAGCCTGACCCCCGTCTCTCGACTACTTCAAGGACCCCGACGACAAGCAGTCGATGATCCGGCTCCTCGTTTATGCGAACGAGTTCGAGCTCGAGGGCCTGATCGCCACCTCGCTCGCCTTTGGCGATGGCGCGGTGCGGCCGGAGCTCATCCATGAAATCATCGACGACTACGCAAAAGTTTACCCCAACCTGCGCCTGCACGGCCGGCCCGGAGCCGAGTTTCCCGCTCCGGCTGCATTGAAACTCCTGGTGAAGGCCGGCGCGCCCGTCGTCCGGACGCCCAGCCGCGGCCGGCCGGGGTTCGCCATCCCGTATCCGCCCGGCGGACACGACACTCGCGCCTGCACGCCCGCCGAAAACTGGATCGGCGCCGGCAAGGACACCGCGGCGTCGCAGCACATCATCAAAGTCGTCGAGCGCGACGATCCCCGGCCCGTCTGGGTCGCGGTGTGGGGCGGGCCGATGGACCTCGCCCAAGCCCTCTGGAAAGTGCGCCACGAGCGCTCGCCCGCGGACCTGGCCCGCTTCGTCGGCAAACTCCGCCTCTACCAGATCAGTTGGCAGGATACCGGCGCCATCTGGCTGTGGGAAAATTTTCCCGAGCTGTTCCGGCTGCAAAGCACCACCGTCGCGCATGGCCTCTACGCCGAGGGTCCGCCGGAGTTGCGCGATGCCGCCTGGGTGCGGGCCAACCTCACCGAGGGTCACGGCGCGTTGGGCGCGGGCTATCCTGCGGCCAACGCCACCGGCCAAACCGCCCTCAACGTGAAGGAGGGCGACACCGCGAGTTTCCTGCATCTCCTCGCCCCCGGCCTCACCGATCCCGAGCAGCCGACGTGGGGCGGCTGGGGCGGGCGCTTCCAGCCCTTCGATGCCACGTCGCGCCGCCACATCGATGCCCGCGACCGTCATCCGGCGTCGGACGATCCGCGGCGCGAAAGCCGCTGGACGCTCGCGCGCTGGAACGAAGCGATCGCCCACGATTTCGCCGCCCGCATGGATTGGTGCGTGCAACCCCGCGACCGCGCCAACCACGCGCCCATCGTGCGCGTCGACGGCGACACCACGCGCCGCGTGCTCCAGCGCCGGGTCGCGACCGGCGCCACGCTGGCGCTCGATGCTGCCGGCACGCTCGACCCCGACGCCCACGCGCTATCGTATCGCTGGTGGCAATACTCCGAGGCCGGCACCTGCACCGAAGCCGTGAAACTGGAGAACGCCGACGCGCCCCGGGTGCACCTCGTCGCCCCGCGTGTCGCGCAGTCCCAAACGCTGCACCTCATTCTGGAGGTGAAAGACAACGGCACGCCGCGCCTGACCAGTTATCGTCGTGTCGTCGCCACGATCGACCCCAAGCCATAAGGCGCTGCGGTCGCAATTTCCTCCCACGCTCATGGGCTCCGCCCCCGCTTCACCCGCTCCGCTTCGCCGCGCTATCGCCTGCCCGCTCTCGGATTTTCACTACGCGGACTCTCGCCGGGCGATTCTTTTCCGCCGCGTTCGCAATTCATCGATCCTGTCTCTCATACTCCCCGCCCTCGTGAAGCACCTCCCAATTCTCTTCCTCTGCCTCCTCGCCTGCACGCTCTCCGCCGCCGAGCCGGCGAAACCCAACATCGTCTTCATCCTCTGCGACGATCTCGGCGTTAACGATCTGCACTGCTACGGCCGCCGCGACCACCGCACGCCCAACCTCGACCGCCTCGCGCGCGACGGCATGCGTTTCACCAGCGCCTACGCCGCCCAATCCATCTGCTCGCCTTCGCGCGCCGCGATCCTCACCGCGAAGACTCCCGCGCGACTGCACCTCACGACCTACCTCCCCGGTCGCGCCAACTCTGTCGCGCAAAAACTCCTCCACCCGCAAATCGCGCTGCAGGTCGGCCTCGAGGAGAAAACGCTGCCCGACTACTTCAAGTCGGCCGGCTATACCACCGCCGCGATCGGCAAGTGGCACATCGGCGGCGTCGGCTTCGGCCCGGCCGAGCACGGCTTCGACGTCGTGAAGACTCCCGCCGTCAACACCACGCCTTCCGCCACCGAAGGTAGCAAAGGCGAATACGCGATGACCCGTTTCGCCGAAGAGTTCATCGACGCCAATCGCGAGCGGCCCTTCGTGCTCTACCTCGCGCACAACAATCCACACATCCCCTACAAGGCCACGCCCGAGCACGCCGCCGCTCACGCCGGCGCCTTCGAGCCCGTCTACGCCGCCGTGATCGAGACGCTCGATACCGTCGTCGGCCGCGTCCTCACGAAACTCGATGCGCTGCAGCTCACCGAAAAAACCCTCGTCATCTTCACCTCCGACAACGGCGGCCTGCACATGCCCGAAGGCGGCCACGCCCGCGTCACCCACAACACCCCCTTCCGCGCCGGCAAGGGCTTCCTCTACGAAGGCGGCCTCCGCATTCCGCTCATCGCGCGTTGGCCCGGTCGCATTCCCGCCGGCGCCGTCGTCGATACGCCCGTCATCAACACCGACTGGATTCCCACGCTGCTCTCGCTCGTCGGCCTGCCCATCCCCGCGGGCCTCGATGGCATCGACACCACGCCGGTCCTCACCGGTCGCGGCTCGATGGCGCCGCGCCCCTTCCACTGGCATTTCCCGCACTACAATAACCAAGGCGGCCGCCCCGGCGGCGCGATGCGCGACGGCACCTGGAAACTCGTCGAGTTCTACGATGCGCCCGACGCCCCCGAGCTCTACGACCTCGCCACCGACATCGGCGAGAAAACCAATCTCGCCGACCGCCACGCCGACCGCGTCCGCACGATGCGCGCCGCCCTCGCGAAGTGGCGCAACTCCATCCGCGCCCAGTTGAACACCCCGAATCCCGACGTCGTCGCTTCCCGCTATCGCGAAATCTACACCGATTTCGACGTCAGCCGCTTCGAGCCCGCGTCCGCCTCCCACGCCCAATGGTCTTCCGTCGCGAGCTGGCGCAATCTCATGAACGCGGCGGTGCCGGGCCCCGCGCAGAAGGCCAAGGCCGCGAAGCAGCCATAGCCGGCGCGACCCTGAACTACGCACGGTGCACCGTTTTTCACTCCACGCCCTGCTGCTGTCTTTTGTTGGAGTCACCCTCCGCCTCGCGGGAGCGGAACCGGGTGTCGTCGTCGACCGTTTCGGCTTCCACGAAGTGACGCTCGTCGCGCGTGGCAGCTATGTGAATCCCTACCTCGACTGCAGCGCGGAAGCCACGCTCACGGCACCCGATCGTTCCCGGCGCAAGCTTCCGCTCTTCTGGGATGGCGCCCAGACTTGGAAACTTCGCTTTTCGCCCGACCAGGTCGGCGAATGGCAGTGGACCGTCGCCAGCCCGGATGCGGGATTGAACGACCGCCGCGGCGACTTCACCTGCCGGACCTCGACCCGTCGCGGCAGCCTCGCGGCCCGCCCCGATGCACCCCATCACTTTCGCTATCAGAACGGCGAGCCCGTCTGGTTCATGGGCGACACCGCCTGGTCGTTCGTCACCGACGTGCCCAAGGAAAAACACGACGATGCCGCCGTCGCGCGCTATCTCGAACGTCGCGCCACCCAGGGCTTCAACGTCGTGCACACGATGCTGCTCAGCGAGACCGGCGACGGCAACGCCGGCGGCGCGCCGTTCACGCCACTCGCCGAAGAGAGACTCAATCCCGCTTACTGGCAGGCGATCGACCGTCGCGTGGCGTTCGCCAATTCCCGCGGCATCGTCATGGGCCTCGCGCTGGCGTGGGGCCGCAAAGTGGCGCAGGGCGACGGCGAGCCCTACGCGTGGGCCCGCTTCCCGAGCCGCGCCGCCCGCGAACGCTACGCACGCTACATCGCCGCGCGCTACGGCGCCTACGACGTCTACTTTCTCCTCTCCGGCGAATGGCACGGCGAGGTCCGCACGCGCCGGCCGGTCGCCACCGGGCTCGAGGTGCGGGACGAGTTCATCGCTCTCGGCCATGTCGTGCAGGCCGCCAACGCTCACCACCGCATGATCGGCATCCATCCGATGAGCCAGGATGGCAGCGTGCGCGAATTCAACCGCGCCTCCTGGATGTCTTTCGCGGACTACCAGCAGACCTACAATCAACTGCACGAATCCATCCTCACCTCGCGCCACATCCCGAAGCCTGTCGTGAATTCCGAATACGCCTACCATCTCCGCGACCAGGATGGCGACGGCCAGCCCGAGAAACAGAACAGCCTCGACGAACACGATATTCGGCACGCGTCGTGGGACATTGCGATGGCCGGCGGCTATTTCGTCACGGGCTTTGGGACGACCTACTTTGGCGGCAACCGCGACCCGGGGCCCTTCGACCCCGAGGCGGCCAAGAACGTCGTTTGGGAAAACCAGATTCAGCACCTGAAAAAATTCTTCGGCGCCCTCGATTACTGGCAGTTGATTCCAGCCGACCTGCAGGTGCGCGCGTCTGAACCGCGTGGCGCCGACCGCAGCCATCGCATCGAATCCAATCGTCCAGGGGTTCGCGCACGCATCGTCCCGCGTCCGCCGGTCACGACCTATTGGGCGCTGCAGATTCCCGGTGAGACCTACGTCGTCTACGCGCGCGGCCTCACGACGCCGCTCACGCTCGTCCTGGAGGGCATCGGCGGAAAATTTGCGATTCGGCACTTCAATCCGCGCACGGGCGCGTTCACGGATCTCGCCTCCCAGACCGCCGCCGAAGGCGTGGAGATGGGCGAGGTCGCCCGCGTCGATGCTGCCGTGAAGACGACAGCAAAGCCGCGCAATGCCCTCACCCTCACGCCACCTGACGAGCAGGACGCAGTGTTTGTCGTGCAGCGCATCCGCTGATGCTCCGGCGCCAACCGCGTGACCCAGCGCTTCGCCTGGCGATTCACAACCCCGAACCCCTCCCCATGTTGCCCCCGATCGCCACGACCGCTTTCCGGACGGTTCTCCGCCCCCACACTCTGCTCACAGGTGTCTTCCTATTGACGAATGCGGCCGCCGCGACCGCGGAGACGACGGTGTTCGATCTCGATCTCACGCGGGGCTCGGCGGGAACGGGTCAGGTGTCCGGCGGAGTCTGGCAGAATGGCTGGAGGTGCACGGGCGCGAAAGACGAGCGGATCGTGTTCGACGCGGGGCGGGCGGTGGCGAACGGCCGGCTCGAGGTGACGTTCACCGCCGACGAACTGCCGTGGAAATCGCAGCAGGGAAAAATCAACTACGCGGGGCTGCACGAAAATCCGGATCTCACGCAACGGGGTTTCGACGGGGATGTTTTTTATGCGCGGACGGGCGACGCAAAATATGCGTTTTCCAACGTGAAGGCGGCGGGCCGGGCCTTCGACCGCAGCGAGCCTGAGCCGCGCGTCGGCGCGGCGGAGCAATGGGTCGCCGACGGACGCACGGAGATGACCGTCGTGTTTGAGTGGCGCGACGGGGTGCCGATTTTCACGGGACCAGACGGCACGCGCACGGTGCTGCCGCGCGACGTGATCGGTGGCGACACGCCGGTGGACCGATTGCGGTATGCGTTTATCGGGTCGGACCGCTACACCGAACTCACGGTGAAGGGGCTGTGTTTCAAGCGGGTGAAGCTCGTGGACCTCGGGGCGGATGTCGCGGGGCCGGAGCCGACGCCGCTACGCGTGAGCGAGAATGGCCGCGGGCTGGTCGACGGGACGGGGCGGCCGGTGTTTTTGCTGGGAGACACGGCGTGGGCGCTGCCGGCGCGGACGAAGCGCGAGGAGGCGGAGCGGTATTTGCGACTGCGGCGCGCGCAGCGATTCAACGCGGTGACGTTCGTGTTGTTCGTGACGGGAAAGAACGAAATCGTTTCCGGGCTCGCCAACGCCTACGGCGACGAGCCGTTTGCGATGAACGGCGCGCTGCCCGATCCGACGCGTCCGATCGTGACGGTGGGCAGCGATCCGGCGGATGCGGCGGCCTACGATTACTGGGATCACGTGGATTATCTCGTGCGGCTCACGCGGCGGCTTGGGCTGTATGCGATCGTGCTGCCGACCTGGGGCACGGGCGTGGCGGGGTCCTATGACGGAAAGTCGCGCGACGGCGTGGTCTTCGACGAGGCGAGCGCTCGCACGTATGGCCGGTGGGTGGCGGCGCGGTATCGCGACGAGCCGCATGTGCTCTGGATGATGGGCGGCGACCGGCCGGCGGTGCAGGGCGAGACGGATTACAAGCCGGTGTTTCGCGCGATGGCGGCGGGCGTCGCGGAGAGCGCGCCGGGCCAGCTGCTCAGTTATCACTCACGCAAGGGCGCGCCGCAGTCGGGGGCGTTTTTCCACGACGACGAGTGGCTGGATTTCAACAGCGTGCAGGAGTGGCCGGACCGGCAGATCGCGAAGATGACGGAAGATTGGGCGCGCGGGCCGGCGAAACCGACGTGGCTCTTCGAAGGGCGCTACGAGGCGTTTTATCGCGGCAACACCAAGCCGGAGCAATGGGGCGAGTGGCAGATGCGGCAGCAGGCGTATCAGACCGTGTTCGCAGGGGCGTTTGGGCACGTCTACGGGCACGAGCGCGTCTTCGCTTTCGGCACGGACGGTGTCGACTGGACCCAACACCTCGACACACCCGGCGCGCGGAGCATGACGCATCTCGCGAAAGTGATGAATGGCTTTCAGCCGGGCACGCTGATCAATCGCCAGCCGGAGCCGGCGCTGATCGACGGCGAAGAGGGAAAAGCCGAGCGGTTGAAATCGGATCGTATCAGCGCGAGCAGGACGGCGAATGGGCGGGTGGCGATGTTCTACAGCGCGAGCGGCCGGCCGGTGCGGGTGCGGATGGAGCGGCTCACGGAAGGGAAGTTTTTCGCATGGTGGTTCAATCCGCGCGAAGGGAAGTGGCACGCGGACGGAAGCGAAACGGTGGCGCAGCACTTCTTCGCACGCGACATCGCGGGCGGTCCGGGAGCGGCGGTGAAGGAGTTTGTGCCGCCTTCGAGCGGCGAGGGGCAGGACTGGGTGTTGATCCTGAGTGTGAGCGAAGGGATCTGAAGCGTGAGAGTTCCGGCTCGGATTTCGACGGGAACTGCGAGCGGGACCGAGCGGATGGAACACCCCTCGCTCGCGCTCGCGGCAACACGCTTGCCAAAGCCGGACCAAGCTCCGGATATTTTGAGTGAGACCGAATGAATCCCACCCGCCTCCTTTTCACCGCCGTCGCACTGGTCGCCGCGTCGTCCGCATTCGCCGCGGAGCGGTTGAATCTGGTGGCGATCTTCACCGATGACCAGGCTCCCTGGACCGTGGGGCAGAGGATTTCCCCCGAGACATCGCGGCAGCTTGATGAGGTTAGAATTCAAGGAAGCTCGCGCAGCAACGGGTCATTGACCGAACGCATCCACGCCATGAGGTCGGCGTCGAGTTTCGCGCGCGATCTTTGACCTTCTCCCTCCCTTCATGAAATCCCCGCACTCCATCGCTCTGCTCGCGCTCTTTTACACCGCACTCGGGCTTTCCTCTCTCTCCGGCGCCGATTCGCCGCGGGCCTCACGCGAGGGCGCTGCCACCGAGGCACCGTTGAACGCCATCGCCGGCTGGATCCACTTCAAGTCAGCGCCGGACTCACTCTACCGCCATCTCACCGGCGAGGCCTATGCACTCCTCGAGCAGCGTAATTCCCGGGTGCGAGCCTTGAGCTCCGCCGCCGATTGGAAGTCGCAGCAGGAGAGCGTGCGCCGGACGCTCGGAGAAATGGTCGCGCCCTGGCCCGAGCGGACACCGCTCAATGCCCGCATCATGCGGACCATCGAGAAGACCGACTACCGCATCGAGCATATCGTTTACGAATCGCAGCCCGGCTTTCATGTCACCTCGTCACTGTTTCTGCCGCGCCATCTCTCCGGGAAGGCTCCCCTCGTCCTCTATTGCAGCGGTCATTCCGATTCCGGCTACCGCGGCGGCTACACGCGCACGATCCTCAATCTGGTCAAGAAGGGCTTTGCGGTCTTCGCCTGGGACCCGATCGGCCAGGGCGAGCGGCTGCAATACCTCAACAAGTCCGGAAAGTCCGCGGTCGGCGTAGGCACACGGGAGCACGCTTACATGACCGTCCAGGCGATGCTCACCGGCTCGTCGCTCACGCGGCATGTGATGTGGGACGGCATCCGCGCCATCGATTACCTCGAGACCCGCCCCGAGGTGGACACCACGCGCATCGGCGCGACGGGGCGTTCGGGCGGTGGATTTCAATCGCTCTACATCCCGGCGTTCGACGACCGCATCTACGCGACCGCGCCGGAGAATCACGTCACCAACAGCACGCGCATCCTGCAGAAGATCGGCCCGCGCGATGGCGAGCAGAACCTCTTTCACATGTTCGCCCGCGGCATCGATCACCCCGATCTGCTCGCCGTGCGCGCGCCGAAACCCACGCTCGTCGTCGCCACGGCCAACGACATCTTCAATATCGACGGCACGCGGGAGACCGTGCGCGAGGTGGCGCTGGCGTATCGGGCCTTCGGCGCGAGCGACAATTTGGTGCTGATCGAGGATATCGCGGGGCACCAATCCACGACGCAGAACAACGAGACGATCTACGCGTTTTTCCAGCAACACCTCCGCAATCCCGGATCGCCCAAGACGGAGGAAATCGAGATGCCCTCCAACGAGGAGATGCGCGTGACCGGGACGGGGCAGGTGAGAAGCGAATTTGGCGGAGAAAACGTCGCGAGCCTGACCGGGCGCGAAGCCGCGCGGCTCACGGCGCACCTCGCTGCCGAGGCCAGTGCCGGCCGGATGACCGCGGCCCGCGTGATCGAGGCCGCGCGGCGCCAGAGCGGTTTCCGCGCTCCCGCTCTTTCCGACCGGCCGGTGCTCACCGGCAGCGCGCGGCGCGACGGCTATGTGGTCGAACGCGGTTTCCTCAAGGGGGAAGGCGACTACCCCATCCCATTTGTCTCGATGGTTCCGGCGCAGCCAAACGGAAAGGCGATCCTTTATCTGCACCCGGCGGGTAAAGCGGCGGAGGGCGGGAAGGGACAGGAAATCGAATGGCTCGTCCGCCAGGGTTACAAGGTGCTCGCCCCCGATCTCGTCGGCACCGGCGAGGTCGGCCTGGGCGAAGACGAGGCGGCCAAGGATTTCTTCCACCGCGTAAACACCGGCGTCAGTTACCGGACGTGGTTTGCCGGGATGTTCATCGCCCGCAGCATCGTTGGCGTGCGCGCGGCGGACGTCGTCAAACTCGCCACCGCCCTCAAGACCGACGGCGCGAGCGAGGTTTTTGCCATCGCGCGCGGACGCATGGGCCCGGTGTTGCTGCATGCCGCGGCCTTTACCGACGCGATTACGCGGGTCGCCATCCTCGATGCGCCGGCGTCGTATCGGTCGCTCGCGACGACCGAGATGTATGCCTCGCCGTTCATCGAGGCGTTCGTCCCGGGCGCCCTGCTTTCCTATGATCTTCCCTACCTGGCCGGGGCACTGGCGCCGAGGCGCGCCCTCCTGCACAACTCCGTCGATGGCGGCGGACGGAAGCTGACGGCGGACGCGGCCGGCGCCGAGTATGCTGCCGCCGTCGCCGCCTACCGCGCCGCGGGCCAGCCGGACCGATTGCGCGTCGCTGAAGGCGAAGACGTGCAGTCAGCACTGAAACGTTTCCTCAGCGAATGAAACGGAACCCCTCGCGACGAAACGACACCGGCAGTAACCGCCCAGTCCAAACCTTGAACGCTCCCCGCCAACCATGAACACCCCCAAGCTCCCCTCCCACCTCCGCGCACTCCGGGTTTTCCACGCGCTCGCGCTGGCCCTATTCGCCGGAGCATTTTCCGCTGCTTACGCGTCGACCGGCACCATTGAAGGTCGTGTCCTCAACTCACGCAGCGGCGCCGTCGCCGAGAACGCCCGCGTCAGCATCGAAGCGACCCCACTGGTCGCTTTCACCGATGCAGACGGCTTCTATCGCCTCACGGACGTCCCGGCCGGCACGGCACGCGTGCGCGTGTTTTATACCGGATTCAGTCCGCACTTCGAGACCGTCACACTCGCGGCGGGCGCGATCGCCCAGCGGGACATCACGCTCGCGGACAGCACGCAGTCCCCGGGGAAGAACGTCGACTCGGTCGTGAAACTGGACGCCTTCAGCGTCAGCGAGACTCGCGAAATGGAGGCCGCCGCCATCGCGATCAACGAGCAACGCTTCGCCTCGAACGTAAAGACGGTCGTCTCCACGGACGAGTTCGGTGCGGTCGCAGAAGGCAACGTCGCCGATTTCCTGCGCTACTTGCCCGGCTTGACGATCGACCTCAGTGGCGGCGATGCCCGGACGGTCTCGATCGATGGCGCTCCCGCGGAGAATACCCCGATCACCCTCGCCGGGATCAGTCTCCCGTCCTCGAACAGCACGGGCCGGCAGGTGGAGGCGGGCATGTTCAACCTCAACAATGTCTCCCGCATCGAGGTGTCGCTCTCGCCCACGCCCGATTCCCCGGGCTCAGCGCTCGCCGGCTCCATCAACATGGTTCCTCGCAGTTCATTCGAGCGGTCCCGCCCCGTCTTCAACGGCAGCATCTACGTGATGATGCGCGACGACTGGATCGAATTCGGCAAACAACCGTCGCTCTATCGCGACCCGCGCCGCGTGATCCACCCGGGCTTCGACTTGTCCTGGGTGGTGCCGGTGAACAAAAAATTCGGTTTCTCCGTCTCCGCCGGAAATTCCACCCAATACTCGCACCAGACCGGCCACACCAACACGTGGGCCGGCGTCAACACCGCCACCAACGGCAACGCGCTGCCGCACACCACCGTCGACCGACCCTACCTCTCCTCCTACCAGATCACCGACTCGCCCAAGGAAACCGCCCGCGCATCGCTCGGCCTGACCCTGGATTTCAAGCTGTCGGCGACCGACCGCCTCTCCGTCTCGCAGCATTACACCGCCTTCGACGGCTGGACGGCCCAACGCACGATCCAATTCAACCCCACTCGGATTGTGCCCGGCACCTTCACCCCGACGTTTGTCCAGGGCGCCGCGGGAGCGGGCACCATCAACAACAACAGCGGCAACGGCCGCGTGCGCGAAACCCGCATCCGGATGAACACGCTCAATTGGCGGCACGACGGCCCGATCTGGAAATTCGATGCCGGCTTCGGGCGGGCTTACGGCACCGACGCGATCCGCGCCACCGACAAGGGCTTGTTCCAGAACATCGTGAGCCGCCGCACGGGCGTCACGATCGGCTTCGACCAGATCTCCGACACGCGTCCCGGCGTCATCGCGGTCACCGACAACGCCACCGGCCGGCCGGTCGATCCGTTCGACTTCGACAGCTATTCGCTGATCTCGGTCGCAGGGACTCCGAACTTCTCCAGCGACATCAATCTGAGTGCGTTCGCGAATGCGCGCCGCGATTTCAACTGGCGCGTGCCCGTCACGCTCCGCAGCGGCCTCGACTTCCGGCAAACCAGCCGCGACATCCGCACCGGCGCCTACACGTGGGCCTATCGCGGGGCAAATATCCCCGGCAGCGCCGGTCCCTTCGTCGATGCGACCACCCGCCAGCGCTCAGGCCCTTACGGTTTCCCCGCGATCGAAAGCGCCGATTTCAAAGGCACCTTAGACTACTTCAAAGCCCACCCGGAGGAATTTACCTTCGACGCCAACGCCAACTACCGCGCCCTCGTCAACAATTCGAAATACGCGCGCGAGATGATCTCGTCGGCCTATCTTCGCGGCGACGTGGCGCTGCTTGACCGCCGGCTCAATCTGGTGGGCGGCGTGCGGTTCGAGCAGACCAACATCGAGGCGCATGGCCCGCTCACCGATCTTACCCGCAACGTTCAGCGCGACGCCTCCGGTCGTGCGATCCTCAACGCCGCGGGCCAGCCCGTGCCGATCACGACCGATCCGCTGCGGACCGCCCAGCTCACGCTCATCGATCGCGGCACCGACGTGAGCAAGGAATATCTCCGCATGTTCCCCAGCCTCAACGCCAGCTACAACCTCCGCGAAAACCTCATCGCGCGCGCCGCCATCTCGACCTCCATCGGCCGCCCCGACTTCGATCAATACGCCGGCGGCGTTTCTCTGCCGAACCTCGAGAATCCGCCCAGCGGGATCAACCGCATCGCGGTCAACAACGCCGCCATCAAGCCGTGGGCCGCAACCTCGTATCGGGCCCGGCTCGAATATTATTTCCGCGGCGTCGGCCAGTTTTCGGTCGGCGGCTACCGCCGGGACTACGAGAACTTCTTCGGCAACACGATTGTCCCCGCGACCCCGGAACTCCTCAGCCTCTACGCATTGGACGCCTCCGAATATGGCGGCTACGACGTGGCCACCCAATACAACGTGCCGGGCACCGTGCGGACGACCGGATGGGATACGAGCTACAAGCAATCCCTGACGTTCCTGCCGCATTGGGCCCGTGGTCTGCACGTGTTCGGCAACATCAGCTTCCGACGCACCAAGACCAACGATCTCGGCGCGCGCGGCTTCAACGACATTCCCAAGAGCGGTGCCTGGGGCATCAGCCTCACGCGCCCGCGCTTCACGCTCCGCCTCAACGTCAGCTTCCGCGCGTCCCAGCGCCAAGGACGGATCAACGGCGTCGAGCCCGAAACGTTCAATTTCGTGCCGTCCCGCAACACCGTCGATGTGCTCGGCGAATACCACGTCTGGAAGCGTTTCACCCTATTCGGCAATCTCCGCAATGTCGGCGATGTGCCGAACGAGACCGTGACCGAAGGACCGAACACGCCCGACTACGCGATCCTGCGCATGCGCCAGCGTTACGGCTCGCTCTGGACCTTTGGGATCAAGGGCACGTTCTGAGCCGCATGAATCACACGTTGCTTGGAAATTGTTTTGTCACAGAGCGCCCCGAGTTCGGACCCAGAGTTCACAGAATCTTGAGAGTGCCGAGTTCTTGGACGGCCGTCAGGCGTCGGCGCGCTGCAATGCGGTCTGCCGATCGGCGATCTTGACGGAGAGGTCGACGCAAAGGTCGACGAGCTGGCGGAAGCGTTTGAAG
>Ga0163144_10020868_pt1 | contig 13061 bp, 13 predicted proteins | sample OliLak19BULKMAT1_FD_123175 | JGI IMG/M metagenome (GOLD analysis project Ga0163144, IMG submission 123175) | Freshwater microbial mat bacterial communities from Lake Vanda, McMurdo Dry Valleys, Antarctica - Oligotrophic Lake LV.19.BULKMAT1 | ecosystem: Environmental > Aquatic > Freshwater >...
ACCAAGTGATTAACAGTCACCTGCTCTACCACTGAGCTACCGGGCAGTGACAAAAGAGGGGTCAAAAAGAGGCGGCCACTCTGGCTTGTCAATCTCTCTATCGTGTAAAAAAGGGGAAAGTTAAGGGCCGATAAAAGTTTTGGTTGCATCGTCCGGTCGCGGCCGGTCAACTCGGCACTCTTTTCCATTACGCCTGCCTCCAATTCCGGAGTCACAGGGGGAACGAAACCATGAAGAAATACCAACTCACCGTCACGTCGCGCGAAGGCACCGGCCGCAGCGCTTCCCGCCGCCTCCGCAAGGCCGAGAAAATCCCCGCGATTCTCTACGGCAAGCACACGAAACCCGAGAATCTGGCCGTCAACGGCCCGGAGTTCATCAAGCTCCGCAAGGAAATCGGCGGCAAGGCCGCCCTCATCGAGCTCAAGCGCGATGCCGGTCCCACGGCTCTCTCCTTCCTTCAGGAGATCCAGCGCGACCCGATCACCGACAAGTATCTTCACCTCGACCTTCAGGAAGTGAAGGAAAACGAGAAGATGGTCATCATCGTCGCCATCCACGTCATCGGCGAGGCCTATGGCGTCAAGACCGAGGGTGGTATCCTTGAGACCGCCTCCCACCGTCTCCGCATCCGCTGTCTCCCGAAGGACCTGCCCGATTTCATCGAGGTCAACGTCGCGGAGCTGAAGGTCGGCGAGGCCATGCACGTCAGCGAGCTTAAGCCCATCCCGGGCGTCGAGTTCCTTGACGACAAGAACCAGACCGTCGTGCTCTGCGTCGAGCCGCCGGCCGAGGAAGCCGCCCCGACCCCCGCCGCCGCTGCCGCGCCCGCCGACGGTGCCGCCGCTGCTGCTCCGGCCGACGGTGCCGCCGCCGCCCCGGCTGCCGCCGGCGACGCCAAGGCCGCCGCGCCCGCCAAGGGCGACGCCAAGGCCGCCGCAGGTGCCAAGCCCGCCGCGCCCGCCAAGAAGTAATGTCTTTTCCCGGGTTGCGCGTCCGCGCGCGGCCCGTTTTGCACGCCGTTCTTTGAGTCATGTCCGTCACGCTGATCGCTGGACTGGGCAACCCCGGGCGCGAATACGCCGCCACCCGCCACAACCTCGGTTTCACCGTGGTTGACGCGCTGGCTGCGTCCGAAGGCCTCAAGTGGAAATCAGAACCCCGCTTCGAGGCCGAGACCGCCCGCTGGGATGTCCGACCCGGTGTCACGCGACTCCTCGTCAAACCGGCGACCTACATGAATGACAGCGGCCGCGCCCTGCGCGGCCTGCTCGACTTCCACCAGGCCGCCGTCAGCGACCTCATCGTGGCCTACGACGATCTCACGATCGACACCGGCTCCGTGAAGGTGTCGGTCACCGGCAGCGCCGGCGGCCACAACGGGGTCGCCAGCCTGCTCGAGCACCTCGGCGGCGGATTCGTCCGCTACCGGCTCGGCATCAACGAACCCCGCCCCGCGGGGATGGACATCAAGGACTTCGTGCTCGGGAAATTTTCGAAAGAACAAACCAAAATCATTGATCAAAAACTAACCTCCTTCGTGGACGGCCTCCGCCTGCTCATCAACCGCGGGCCCGCCGAAGCCATGAACACCCTCAATCGCCGAGACCACCATGAGCCAGAACAAGCGTAACTACAAAGCCTCCTTCATCCTCGACAACCGCGGCAAGGAAGATTCCGTCGATCAGCTGATCGAGGGTGTGAAGAAAGAAATCGCCGCCGTGCAGGGCGAGGTCACCGCCGTCGAGAACATCGGCCGCCGTGACTTCGCGCGCAAGACCGACGACCAGTTCCCCTCCGGAGTCTACATCCAGGTGAACTTCTCGGCTCCGGCCGCCGCCCCTGCCCAGCTCCACGAGCGCCTGCGGCTCAACGAAAGCATCTACCGCGCGCTCGTCGAGAACGCCTAAGCGTCCTCGCGCCGCCCCTCCTCCCATGGCCAATCTCAACAAAGTCATGCTCATCGGCAACCTGACGCGCGATCCGGAACTCCGGGTCACGCCGAAGGGCACCGCCATCTGCCAGTTCAGCCTCGCCGTGAACCGCAAGTTCAAGGACGAGAGCGGCGGCGAGCGCGAAGAGGTGACCTACGTCGACATCGAGGCCTGGAGCAAGCAGGGCGAGACGATCGCCAAATATTGCACCAAGGGCCGCCCGCTCTTCGTCGAGGGCCGCCTGCGCCTCGACCAGTGGGAGGACAAGACCACCAAGGAAAAGCGCAGCCGCATGAAGGTTGTGCTCGAGAACTTCCAGTTCCTCGGTAGCGGCCGCGCCGATGGCGCCGCCCCCGCCGGCGGCGAGGGTGGGGAAGCCCGCTCCTACGCCCCCCGCGCCCCCACCCCGAAGCCCGCCGCCCCCGCGGCGCAGGAAAACCTCGACGAAGACGTGCCGTTTTGAGCCGCCCCGCCGCCTCCCTTTAAACCAAACTCCAACTAGATTCCGATCATGGCTAATCACGAAGTTCTCCTCCTCAAACCGGTCGACGGCCTTGGCGCCGAGGGCGACCAGGTCAAAGTCCGCGCCGGTTACGCGCGCAATTATCTCCTGCCCCAGGGCATGGCGGTGCCGCTCACGCTGGCCAACCGCAAGCATGTCGAGGCCCTCAAGAAGGCCCGCGGCCTCCGCGAGGCCAAGGAGCTTGACGGCGCCCAGGCCCTCGCCAAGCAGATCGAGAAGGCCGGCATCGCCATCGCCGTGAAGACGGGCGAGGGTGGCAAGCTGTTCGGCGCCGTCACGGCGAACGACATCCATGCCAAGCTCACCGCCGCGGGCATCACCCTCGAGAAGCGCCGCATCCACCTCGGCCAGCCCATCAAGACCCTCGGCAAGCACGAGGTGAAGATCAAGCTGCACCCCGAGGTCAGCGTCGAGCTCACCTTCGACGTCGTCTCCGAGAACCCGATCGAGCCCGCCGCGTCGTAAGGTTCGTCCGAACCTCGACCTCCGAGACCGGCCATGGCCCTGACGCCCGTTACTCCCCGACGCGGCTCGCCCCCGGTTGAGCAGACCCTGCCCTCGGCGGCGCCCGACCGCTCGCCCCCGCACAGCGCGGAGGCGGAGGAGCACGTCATCGCCTGCTGCCTGCTCGACGGCAACGACACCATCGCGCGCTGCCTGGAGGCGCGCTTGGCGCCGGAATCGTTCTATTTCCCGGCCAACCGCCTGCTGTTCGAGATTATCGTCGGGCTCTACCAGAAGGGTTCGGCCGTCATGCTCGAGGTCCTCGCCGAGGAGCTGAAGACCCGCCGCCAGCTCGAGGCGGTCGGCGGCTTCGCCTACCTCATGCAGGTCACGGGCAAGATCCCGACGACCGCGCACGCCGGCTATTTCATTGAGAAGGTCCGCGAGAAGCACCTGCTCCGCGAGCTGATCAAGGCCGCCACCGGCGCCGTCGAGCAGGCCTACAGCTTCACCGGCGGGCTCGAGGAGTTCGTCGACAAGGTCGAGCAGGACCTCTTCAAGGTCACGCAGGACCGCGTCAGCGACAGCGCCCAGGAGATCAAGGAGTCCATCAAGGAGGCCAACACCGTCATCGCCAAGCTGCTCATGAAGAAGGGCGAGCTGACCGGCGTGACGTCGGGCTTCAAGGACCTCGACGCGATGACCTTCGGCTTCCAGCGGCAGGAAATGATCGTCATCGCGGCGCGCCCCTCGATGGGCAAGACCAGCTTCGCCCTGAACATCGCGGAGTCGGCCGCACTGCCCAAGCCCGGCAAGGCCGAGCCGGTGGCCACCCTGATCTTCTCGCTCGAAATGAGCGCCTCCCAACTCGCCCTGCGCATGCTCTGCGCCCGCTCGCGCGTGAACATGAAGCTCCTGCGCGACGGCCTCGTCAGCCGCGACGGCCACGAGGTCAACGCCCTCGGTCAGGCCGCCGAGGAGTTCAAGAAGGCCCCCATCCTGGTCGACGACTCGAGCGCCCTCACGATCATGGAAATGCGGGCCAAGGCGCGCCGCATCTACGCCCGTCGCAAGCTCGGCCTGATCATTGTCGATTATTTGCAATTGCTCAACGGCACCGATCCCCGCGCCCCGCGCGAACAGCAGGTCGCCGAGGTGTCCCGCGGATTAAAGGCGATGGCGAAGGAACTAGACCTGCCGGTCCTAGTCCTAAGCCAGCTTAACCGCTCTTCGGAGAAGGAGAACCGCACGCCCCGCCTGTCGGACCTGCGCGAATCCGGCTCCATCGAGCAAGACGCCGACGTTGTGCTCATGTTGTCCCGCCCCAAGGAGGCCGATGAAAAGTTCCAGACCGCGGCCGGCGCTGCGGATTTAATCGTTGCCAAGCAGCGCAACGGACCGGTAGGTGATTTGAAACTAACTTTCCTTCAAGAAATTACGCGCTTTGAAAACTTCACTCCGTAACCCGTTTGCGCGGGTACTGCTCGCCACCATTTTCCTGTTTTCCGGCGCCACCGGGCTGCTCGCCCAGGCCGAGCTTTCGCCCGATCAGGCGCAGGCTCCGACCGGCCCGGCCTCCCGCATCGGCACCATCACGATCAAGTTCGTGGGCATGGCCAACGTCAGCGAGCAGATCGTGCGGGCCAACATGGCCCTGCGCGAGGACACCGACCTCGACGAGGCGCTGATCGACCGCGACATCCGCTCACTCTACCGCACCGGCCTCTTCGAGTTCATCGAGGCCAAGCGCGAGCAGGCGCCCGGCAACCTGGTCAACTTCGTCTTCGAGGTGACGCCCAAGTTCCGCGTGCTCGCCATCAAGTTCGAGGGCACGAAGGCCTACAAGGACCGCCGTCTGCTCAAGGAGACCAAGTCCCAAGCCAACGGCGCCCTCGACGAGCGTCAGATTAAGGACGACGCGCAGAAGATCTACGAGCTCTACCAGAAGGCCGGCTACAACCAGGCCCAGGTTACCTACAGCATCGACCGCAACCGCAGCACCGGCTTCGGTACCGTGACCTTCAAGGTGCGCGAGGGCGCCCGGGTGAAGATTTCCGCCATCAACTTCGTCGGCAACGACCACGTGAAGGCCAAGAAGCTCCGCAAGGAGATGGAGACCAAGAAGTGGCATCTCTTCTCCTGGCTCACCGGCGGCGGCCGCCTGAAGGACGACGAATTCGACGACGACCTCGGCAAGCTGCGCGACTACTACAACGAGCAGGGCTATCTCGACGTCGAGATCGCCGAGGACAAGATCACCTTCGACTACCCCAAGCCGGAAAAACTTGTCATCACTATCCGCGTGGTGGAGGGCCGCCAATACAAGATCGGCGACCTCAGCTTCACCGGGAACAAGATCTACTCCGAGCGCATCCTCCGCTTCGTCCCGCGCCAGAAGAAGGGGATGGTCTTCGTGCCCTCGAAGCTGGACAAGGACGTCGAGACGCTCGAGGAGTTCTACGGTCAGGTCGGCTACCTGCAGACGCGCATCCGCCTCGTCCGCAAGCCCAACCTCACGACCGGCGACATCGACATCGAGTATCAGGTCAACGAGAGCGAGAAGTTCCAGGTCGAGTCCATCGTCATCGAGGGCAACACCAAGACCAAGAGCATCGTCATCCTGCGCGAGCTCGTGCTCGGCCCGGGCGACGTCTTCGACTCGCTGCGCATGAAGATCAGCAAGCTGCGCCTGGAGAACACCCGCTTCTTTGAGGACCCGGTCAACGTCACCGATGAGTCGACCAACATCCCGGGCCGCCGCAACCTGAAGATCTCGGTCCGCGAGGCGCGCACCGGCAACCTGACCTTCGGCGCCGGCTTCAGCTCGCTGGAGCGCGCGGTGGTCTTCGCCGAGGTCACCCAGTCCAACTTCGACCTCTTCAACCGCCGCTCCTTCTTCCAGGGCGACGGCCAGAAGTTCCGCCTCCGCTTCCAGATCGGCTCGCAGTCCAGTGAGGTGATCCTGGCCTTCGAGGAGCCCTACCTCCTCGAGCGCGAGCTCGCGCTCGGCTTCCAGCTTTACCGCCAGACCTCCGACTACAACAGCGCCTTTTACGAGGAAATCCGCACCGGCGGCGAGGTCTACCTGCGCAAGCGCCTCTTCAACTGGCTCGAGGGCCGCCTGTCCTACACCTACCAGATCGTCGACATCGCCAACGTCTCCCCCTCCGCCCCGGCCTCGATCCTCTTTGCCGAGGGCGCCTCGACCACGTCGAAGATGAACCTGACCCTGACCCAGGACTCGCGCGATAAGATCATCAACACCACGCGCGGCAACTACGCGACGGTCGATCTCGGCGTGGCCGGCGGCCCGCTGGGTGGGGACAATCACTACTACAACCTCGAGTTCCGCGGCTCGAAGTTCTTTCCGATCGCCGAGTTCCAGGAACAGGTACTGTCCGTCCTGGGCCGCGTCGGCGTGGTCGACAGCTTCGGCAAGAGTGACGAGCTCACCACCCGCACGATCATCGATCCCACGACCGGTCTGCCGGTGACCTCCGCGCCCTTCGTGCCCGGCGTGCCGTTCTACGACCGCTTCTTCCTCGGCGGTCCGCAGACCCTGCGCGGCTTCGAGTTCCGCACCGTCGGCCCCAAGGACCTGACCGGCGAGCCCACGGGCGGCAACACCTACGGCTTCCTCAGCCTCGAATACTCCATGGACATCGTAAAGCCCGTGCGCTTCGCGGTCTTCTACGACGCCGGCTTCGTGAACGTGGACTCCTACGACTTCAGCCCCGCGGAATACAACGACAACTTCGGCTTCGGCCTCCGGCTCTTCGTCGCCGGCGCCCCGCTCAGCCTCGACTTCGGCATTCCGCTGACCGGCGACCGCTTCAACAAGAAGGGCACGCAGTTCAACTTCTCCTTCGGCACCCGCTTCTAATCCGCAACCTCACCCCCCATTATGAACAAGATCATCCGCACTCTCCTGACCCTGGCAGCCCTTGCCACCGGTTCCACGGCTCTGCTCGCGCAGCCGGCCCTGAAACTGATCACCGTCGACGTGGCCAAGGCCTACGACAGCTACTACAAGGCCGAGGAAGGCATGGCCAAGTTCCGCGACGCCCAGCAGAAGGCGCAGGAGCAGGCCGAGGAACTCCGCAAACAAGGCCAGACCATGGTCGACGAATACAAGGAACTCGGCGAGCAGGCCAAGAACACCCTCCTCAACGCCGAGGCCCGCACCAAGGCCGAGCAGGCCGCGCAGAAGAAACTGGAGGACATCCAGCGCAAGCAGGCTGATCTCCAGAACTTCATCCAGAGCACCGAGCGCTCGCTCCAGCAGCAGATGTTCACCCGCCGCGAGCTCCTCCTCGAGGAGATCACCAAGACCGTGAACGAGATCGCCAAGCGCAAGGGCGCCACTCTCGTCATCGACAAGTCCGGCCCGTCCTCCTTCCGCATCCCGGTCGTGCTCTTCGCCGACCCGGGCTACGACATCACCGAGGAGGTCGTCACCGAGATCAACAAGGACCGCCCGGCGCCCGCTCCGGCGGCGGCGACCCCGGCGACCAAGCCCGCCGCGGCCACCCCGGCCCCCGCGACGCCCGCCCTGAGCTTCACGGTCCCCAACGTCGGTACCAAGCCCGCCGAGCCGGCCAAGAAGCCGTAAGAATTCTTGCCAAGCCCTGTTCCAGCGAACAGGGCTTTTTTGTGCCCATGCAGGTCGCCTACACCCCCGCCGAGATCGCTGCCATCGTCGGCGCCCAACGCACCGCCGGCTCCACCACGCAGCAGATCCGCGACATCGCCTCACTGACATCTGCCCGCGCGGGCGACCTGTCCTTCCTCGGCAACGCCAAATACCGCGCCCAGGTGGCGGAAAGCACCGCCACCGCGGTCCTGCTGCCGCCGGACCACCTTGGCGAGCCCAAGCCGGGCCAGGTCTTCATTTTTGTCGAGAACCCCTCCGTGGCGCTCGCCAAAGTCTGCGCCCGCATCGAGGCGGCGCTCTGGCCCAAGCCCGCGCCGGGCATCCACCCGAGCGCGGTCGTGGCGCCCACGGCCCAGGTTGATGCCGCGGCGCATGTCGGGCCCCTCTGCGTGGTCGAGGACGGCGTGTCCATCGGGGCCGGCAGCGTGTTGCAGGCCTCCGTCTTTGCCGGCCGCGATGCCCGCATCGGTGAGGGTTGTTACCTTCTGCCCGGCGTCGTGCTTGGCGCCGGTTGCTCGCTGGGGAATCGGGTGCGGCTCCAGCCCGGCGTGGTCATCGGTTCCGACGGTTTCGGCTATGAGCTCGTCAAGGGCCGCCACGAGAAACTCCCGCAGATCGGTGTGGTGGTCGTCGAGGACGACGTCGAGATCGGCGCCAATTCCACCCTGGATCGGGCCCGGTTCAGCCGGACGGTCGTGGGGGAGGGCACCAAGATCGACAACCTGGTGCAGGTCGCCCACAACGTGATCATCGGGAAACACTGCATCCTGTGCTCCCAGGTGGGCATTTCCGGCAGCGCGACCCTCGAGGATTACGTCATCCTCGGCGGCCAGGCCGGGGTGGGCGGCCACATCACCCTCGGCAAGGGCACCAAGGCCGGCGGCCAGGCGGGCATCGCCTTCGACACGCCGCCGGGCAGCTACCTGAACGGCACTCCGGCCATCCCCTACATGCTGGAGCGCCGCCTGCAGGTCCTGCACCAGCGCCTGCCCGATCTCTTCAAGCGCGTCGAGGCGCTGGAGAAAAAGCCCGAATAAACTTCCCGCGTTTCACCATCTCCGTTACCAAGCCACTGCAATGAGGGACACGAAGCTCAAGATTTTTTCCGGCTCATCCAACCGCGCCCTGGCAGAGGAAATCTGCCAGTCCATCGGCGTCCCCCTGGGCGACGCGACCGTCACCTGTTTCCCCGACGGCGAGTCGTTCGTGAAGATCAACGAGAACATCCGCGGCGCGGACACCTACTTCATCCAGTCCACCTGCCCGCCGACCAACCATCACCTGATGGAACTGCTGATCATGATCGATGCCGCCAAGCGCGCGTCGACGTCGCGCATCACGGCCGTCATCCCGTTCTACGGCTACGCCCGCCAGGACCGCAAGGACCAGCCCCGCGTGCCGATCACGGCCAAACTCGTGGCCGATCTCCTCACTGCCGCCGGTGCGAACCGGGTCCTGGCGATGGACCTCCACAGCCAGCAGATCCAGGGTTTCTTCAACATCCCGGTCGACCATCTCTTCGCCTCACCGGTCTTCTTCGAATACCTGGCGACCAAGAAATTCAACAAGCTGGTGGTTTTCTCACCCGATGTCGGCGGTATGAAGATGGCCGCGGCCTACGCCGACGTCCTCGGCGCCTCCCTCGGCCTCGTGGCCAAGAAGCGCACCGGCGCCACCACCGTCGAGGCCATCAACGTGGTCGGCGAAGTGGACGGCTGCGTCGTGCTGTTGGTCGACGACATCACCGAGACCGCCGGCACGCTCACGGCGGCCGCGAAGATCCTGAAGGACCACGGCGCCCGGAGCATCCGCGCGGCGGTCAGCCACTGCGTGCTCAACGAGATCGCCTACGAGCGCCTCAAGGGTGGCCTCATCGACGAGCTGATCACAACCAATTCCGTGCCGATCGAGACCCGGGGCCTGCCCATCACCGTCTTGAGCATCGCCCCGCTGCTGGGTGAGGCCATCCTGCGCATCAATACCAACGAGAGCGTCACCAGCCTGTTCAAAATCAAGGGGTTCTAGGCCCCGCTTGCGGAACTGCCGGCAATGGTCAGTGTCATTGACCGCTTCCATTTCCCCTATGAAAAACAAGTCGGTTGCCCTGCTCTTTGCGCTGTTCACCACGATCCTCGGCCTGACCGCCGGCCTCTTTGCCGCCGATAAGGCCGTGGACAAGACCGCCGCCCGGCCCGCGGTCAAGAAACCCACGCTGAAGATCGACGCCTCGTCGATCAGCGACACCAAGTCCGCCGTCGTCCTGAGCTACGCGGACGCGTTGGAGGCCATCCGCCCCGCCGTCGTCTCGGTCTACTCCAGCAAGATGGTCCGCCAGCAGGTGCCCGAGTTCCTCCGCCAGTTCGGCGCTCAAGGCCGGGAGCAGAAGCAGCGCGGCCTCGGTTCCGGCGTCATCATCTCTACCGACGGCTTTATCATCACCAACAACCACGTGATCGACGAGGCCGACGAGGTGAAGGTGCTGCTCAATGACGAGCGCGAGTTTACCGCCAAGGTCATCGGCACCGACCCGAAGACCGACGTGGCCGTCATCAAGATCGAGGCCGAGAACCTCCCCGCCGCCACCCTGGCCGACAGCACCAAGCTGCGCGTCGGCGACGTGGTCTTCGCCATCGGCAACCCGCTCGGCGTCGGCCAGACCGTCACCATGGGCATCGTTTCCGCCACCGGCCGCCGGGTCGGCATCCTCGACGAGGTCGGCGGCTACGAGGACTTCATCCAGACCGACGCCGCCATCAACCAGGGCAACTCCGGCGGCGCGCTGATCGACGCCCGCGGCCGCCTCGTCGGTATCAACTCCGCCATCATTTCCACCTCGCAGGGCAACATCGGCATCGGCTTCGCCATTCCGGTCAACCTCGCCAGCAGCATCATGCACAGCCTGATCGACACCGGCACGGTGTCGCGCGGCTACCTCGGCGTCTCGACCGACGCGATCACCGCCGACATGGCCGAGTCCTTCGGCCTCAAGCCTGACCAGAAGGGGGTCATCATCACCGACTTGAACCCCGCGGACGGCCCCGCCGCCAAGGCCGGCCTCCAGCGCGAAGACGTCATCATCGCCGTCAACGACAAGGCCGTGAGCACCCGCGACGATCTGCGCCTCGTGATCGCGCAGACCCCGCCCGAGACGAAGGTCACTGTGAAGTTCATCCGCGACGGCAAGACGCAGACCAAGGAGGTCACGCTCGGCAAGCTGGCGGACGACAACGCGCCCGAAGGCGAACTGATCGCCGGTGTCTCCGTGGCGCCCCTGACCCGCGAGCTTCGCCGCGAAAACCGCGTCGATGACCGCGTCGACGGGGTGTTTATCACCGAGATCGCCGAAAATTCTCCCTATCGCGAGATCCTGCCGCAGGGAGCGGTCATCGAGCAGATCAACAGCGTGCTTGTCACCGACCTCGCCACGGCCAAGCGCGCTCTGCGCGACGGCCGCAACCGCGCGCTGGTCTACTACCGTGGCGTCTACCGCTACATCATGTTCACGATCCGCTCAGGCGGACGTGGGGTTGCCCCGTAAATAATCAAGGCGCACCAACCGGTGCGCCTTTTTTTCGGCCCATGTTTGATTCAGATGGAGGGCCGGTCTCCTGACCGGCCGCGGTCGGCCGGGAGGCCGACCCTCCAGAAAGGTTCATAGGAACCGACCGGAAGCAGTCTCAGCTGCCCGGTTTGCTCGCCGGCAGTTTCGCCAGTTCGGGTGGCACCTGGTCGGCGGGGTAGGTGGGATAGCTCATCGTAAGCAGAGAGGTGCACGGCACGTCAAACTTCGCCTGGCCGGCGCTGCGGTCCACCAGCACCGCCACGGCCACAGTCGTGCCGCCGTGTTGCTTCACGATGTCGAGGCACTCCTGCACGCGGCCGCCGCGGGTGATCACGTCCTCGACCACGAGGACCTTCTCGCCCGGCTTGAAGGTGAAGCCGCGGCGCAGCACGAGGACGTTGTTTTCCTTCTCGGCGAAGATGAACCGGCACTTGGACTGGCGGGCCACTTCCTGGCCGATGACGAGCCCGCCCATCGCGGGGGCCAGCACGGTGTCGTAGGCCAGGGCGCCGAGCTTCTGTTTCAGGAGGGTGCCGAGGCGCTCCACCGCGGGCATGTCCTGGCAGACCTGCGCGCACTGGAAGAAATGCCCGCTGTGCAGGCCGGAGCGGAGAACGAAGTGTCCCTGCAGCAGGGCCTTGGTGCGGATGAAAATTTCGGTGACCTCCTGGTGAACGGCATCCATGGGAAAAACGTGGGAGATTTTTCCGGCGAAGGGAAATCCTTTCGGCGGCGCCGTCCGACATTGTTTATTCAGAAGCCAAGAAACCAGAAATCAACCAGCATGGCTTCCCGGCTTCTGAATTAATCAAGGGTTTTGGATTTCATCCGTGCCATCCGTGAAACCCGTGGTTAAATCAATTCTGTGCCTGCTTCATCCGACAAACCAGCCCTCGAGGATGAACTGGGCGATGTCTTGGAGAAAGCCGCGCGCAACGTGCCGCTGACCGTCGAGAACCTGGCCGCCGCGACCGGGATCGAGCTCAGCCGGCTGAAGGACGCGATCGATTACCGTCCCGACCTGACCCAACCCGAACTGGCGCGCCTCGCCACGGCGCTCAATCTCAACGAGGTGGGGCTCAATGCCCTCGCGCAGGGCCGGTATCCCTTGCCCGACGCCGAGGGGCTGACGTTCTGCCTGCACCCGCTGCGCATGCCTTACGGCGTCGGGGTGGCCAACGCCTACCTGATCAGCACGGGCGGCGACAGCGCGGTGCTGTTCGACACCGGGGCCAGCTACGCGGAGTTGCACCGCGCCTGGCCGGCGTCGATCCATCGGCTCGATGCCGTGTTCATCACGCATTACGAGGCCGAGCACATCGGCGGGCTCGAGGTCGTGCTGCGCGAGAGTGAGCTCGGCCATTTCCACGGGCCGGCCAACGGCCGCTGGCCCCAGTGTCGGGCGGTGGGCGAGGGGCAGCAGGTGCGGGTGGGGGACTTGAAGATCACCGCCTTCAGCACCCCGGGACACGCCGACGCGCACAATTGCTATCTCGTGGAATCCACCGCCCGTCCCCCGGGACCGCCCGTGCTGATTTCGGGCGACCTGATCTTTGCCGGCTCACTGGGCGGCGGTTATTTCTGCTGCCAGCGCCAGCTTACGCATTCCCGGCGCATCATGGGCCTGTTGCCCGACGAGGCGGTCATCGCGCCGGGCCACGGCCCGTTGACCACGGCGGCCAACGAGCGGCGGTTTAACCCATTCCTCGCGCTATAGCGTGCAGGCTTAGCAGCTGAAGGCGAGGCCGACCCGCCACGAACTGAGCAGTCTCGTGTTGCCGCCGGTGCGGACGGCGAAGTCGGTGTGGAGCAGGGAGCGGGTCCGGCGGAGGAAACCCCCGCCGAGGTTTCCCGGGAGATATTTGGGCCAAGGCGCTGAAGCGGTGAGGCCGGCTCAGGCCTTGGTGGCGAGGACGGCGCGGAAGATCCCGGTCGCCTCCTCCA
>Ga0163144_10020869_pt1 | contig 13061 bp, 15 predicted proteins | sample OliLak19BULKMAT1_FD_123175 | JGI IMG/M metagenome (GOLD analysis project Ga0163144, IMG submission 123175) | Freshwater microbial mat bacterial communities from Lake Vanda, McMurdo Dry Valleys, Antarctica - Oligotrophic Lake LV.19.BULKMAT1 | ecosystem: Environmental > Aquatic > Freshwater >...
ACAGGCGGAACGACGTGAAAATCGAACCAGGACAAGGCGCACGCAAAACTCTGACGCCCACCCGGCACTGACTGTGCGCCCGTTCTCGGAACCCGTTACTCGGAACCCGTAACTCGGAACTCGGAACTCGGAACCCGGAATCCGGATCTCGCTTACCGCCGCCCGGTGTGGTGCTGACCGTCGTTGATCGGCTCTTCGATAAAGAGTTCGCCGTTGCGGATCTTGATGTTGTAGCCACAATCCGGGTTTGTGCAGACCCAGGCCTTGAACATGATTGGCGCGCCCTGGCTGCCAAAGTCAGAAAACGGCACAAGATCGCCATCCTCACATTTGCGGCACTGTGGAAACTGATACATCCCGCCACCTCCCCATCTACGGGCGGGATACTACCAGCCAGCGTGAAGGTCAGCAAACCTCAGAGCGCGCCCGGCGGGAGCTACGCCGGAACTGTGGCCGCCGCGAGATCCATGTCCGCCCGCAACATCGCGAAATCATCCTCGGTGGCCTCGTGGAGGTTGCCCTGGTAGGCGAGCGTCCAGTTGGCGCGCGGCCATTTCCGCGTCCAGCTGAAACGGTCATGATACGGCTCCGCGTCGAGCCAGCGGTCCTCGGGCAGGACGATGACGGGCTCGATGGAGGCGCGATAGGGGTAGAGCTCGTCGGCCTTCTTCGAATTCGTCCAGATCCGTGTCCGCTCCTCGACTACCGGGCCGGTCACACGTGCCATCGCACCGATCTGTTTCTTGCCCGTGACGTAGAACGCCAGGAGATCGCCGGGCGTGATCTTCGAAGCCATGATGCGCCGCGTGCTCTTGAACCCGTGGCGCGTGAAGCCCATCTCCGCCGTCTTGCCGAAGACTTCGGGTCCGCCAACGACTACCCAATATCGCGTCATTTCGTCGTGCTCCTCGCAGCCAACCGTGGAGTCATCCTATCGCGTTCGGTGCGCTATATCTCGCTCAAGAACCCGCGCACGAGAACGTCTTTTCCGATCGACTCAGTCGTAGGGTCTCTTAGCGTCCAGGCATCGGCCATCGTCCCCGCCCCTTCGCCGCCGACGGCGCTCAGGCCCGCCCCTCCAAGGATGACAGGCGCGATGAACGCCCACAGTTCATCCACATAGCCGCCGTCAAAGAGCGACCCAAGCAGCGTGCCGCCGCCTTCGCACCAGACCGACATTATCCCGCTGGCGGCCAAGACGGGCATGAGTTGTTCCATGCGGACGCCACGTTCGCCGCCTTCGCAAATGACGACGCGCGCGCCGGTGGCCACGATCCGCTCGCGCCAATCCAACGGGGAGTCGTCGGTCGTCACCACGATCGCCTTGCCCGGTTGTCCGAAGATCCGTGCGCCCGCGGGAATACGGGCCCGCGAATCGAGCACCACGCGAACCGGCTGATGCTTCGCGAGGTTCCCGCCGGGCCGCGCAGTCAAAGCAGGGTCGTCGCGCAGCACCGTTTCGCTCCCCACCATGATTGCGTCGATCCAGGCGCGCTGGCTGTGGCCGAGGTCGCGCGCTGCCTCGCTTGTTATCCACTTCGAATCGCCGTTCGCCGTCGCGATCTTGCCATCGAGGCTCGCCGCGAACTTGGCGATGACGTACGGGATGCCGAGCTGGCGGTGCTTGAGATAAGGTCGAAGGAGCGTCCGCGCCTCCTCCGCGCCGTCGCCCACTTCAACTTCAATCCCGGCAGCCCGCAGAATTGTGACTCCCGCGCCAGCAACGCCGGGATGGGGATCGAGCATCGCGACATGTACCTTGCGGACCCCCGCGGCGACGAGGGCTTGCGCGCACGGGGGCGTGCGTTTCCCCGGGAATGGCGCACACGGCTCAAGCGTGGTGTAGACATCCATCCCCCGCGCATCGACGCCGTCGAGGGCGACCGCTTCGGCATGGCGACCACCGTTCGCTTCGGTCGCTCCCCTGCCGACAACCTGTGAACCCTGCACCACCACCGCGCCGACCCAGGGATTAGGCGACGTTCGCCCGCGCGCGCTCTTGGCGTCATCGAGCGCGAACTTCATGAAGCGCGATGCGGTCATCCCTTCGCGGCCCCCGCGAGCCAGAGATCGTGGAGCGACTGCGCGTGGCCCACGTGCTCACGGAGATGTGCCACACCGTGGAGCAGGCACTGTGTGCCCGTCTTGGCAAAGGAAGCGTCCTCCGGGAAGTCGATCCAGGCCGCGAGATGCGCATCCGTGCCAGCTTCCAACAACCCCGAGACCTCGGCCTCCAGCGCATCGACCTTCGCGATGAGCTTCGGAACGGTGACACCCCGGGTGGCGAACGACGCCGCGCGTTCCCCCACGCGGTATTCCGTCAGCGAAGCCGCCCGCCCGCAACCGAGACCGATGAGGAACCGGGAGGCGGTCAGGCTGTGGACAATCAGGACGCTGAGAGGGTTCGTCACTCCCGGCGCGGGGCTCCAATCGAGCGCTTCGTCCGGCAGGCCGTCCAGGGACGCCCGGAGCATGTCGAACGAATCTTTGGCGACGTTGAGCGCGGCGATGTGTGTCGGTGTCATCGCCACATAGTACCGGAGCCTGGGCGGAAATGACGTGCCTGCTGCGTACGCGGACTGATTCTGCCGATAGTCGAATCGGGAGTTGTACGTGTCCGTGGAAGTCCAACCCGTCGCGCCTGGTCCTGCGCTCGTGCTCGGAGGCGGCGGGGCGTTCGGCGTGATCCAGGCGGCCTACATCCTCGCAGCCTACGAGGCGGGCTTTCGGCCGAAGATCGTCGTTGGCACCAGCGTCGGTTCGCTCAACGGCGCCCAACTCGCCCTCCACCCGGATGAGCCGGAGCGGCTGCTCAAGATTTGGCTGGGCCTGGACTCCATGAAGCTTGTGCAAATGCAGCCGCTGCGGGTGATGCGCCAGGTGCTGCGCAATCCCCGCGCGCTCTTTGCCAACGAGATTGTCCCCCAGGTGCTCGCGCGCCACATGCGTGGCGCCTCATTCGCGGACCTCAAGCTCCCGCTCGGAGTGGTTGCGACGAACCTCACGCGCGGCGAAAAACGCGTGTTTCAGACGGGCGCGTTAGAGCAGGCCATTCTCGCATCGACGGCCATCCCCGGCGTCTTCGACCCGGTCACGATCGACGGGGAGCTGTATGTCGATGGCTGCCTGGCCGCCTCCGTGGACATCGCCACCGCCGTTGCCATGGGCGCGACCGAGATCCTCGCGATCGACCTCACGCCGTCTCCCGGCCTCGCTCAGCCGAAGACGATCTTCGGCGTGATGCGCCAGTCATTCTCCATCCTCTCGCATTCGACGACGGAGGCGATGGAAGAGTGCGTGGCCCGCCAGATGCCGGTCCGTGTCGTCCGCCCGGACCTCTCGCAGTCGTCACCGTGGCGGCTGGGCGATAGCGCGGGCGCCGTGGCCCACAACATCCGCCTTGCGCGCGCCGCCATCCCTGATGTGCTCGCCGGAGGGCATATCATCCCCGCCGAATCGGTCTGTAAGTTACCGGTCTTCGAAGAAGCTTCGGAACCGGTGCTCCAGAGCCAGTTCTTCCGCGCGCGAAAAGCGGGCTGAACTACCCCTCGGTCGTTAGGGCATATTCGAACGCGTCCGCCAGGGCAATCCAGCTCGCTTCGATGATGTCCGTCGATGAGCCCACGGTCGTCCAGTAACGCACTCCGTCGGTGGATTCGATGAGGACGCGGACTTTCGCGCCCGTGGCCGCCTGACTGTCGAGGATGCGCACCTTGTAGTCCACGAGTTTGACATTCGCCAGCGCGGGATAGGGCACGGTCAGCGCCTTGCGCACGGCTGCATCGAGTGCATTCACCGGGCCGTTGCCCTCCGCCGCCGTGTGGTGCAGTTCGCCCGCCACGCGCAACTTCACGATCACTTCGGCGAGCATCTCGTTGAGTTGCTGGCGATCGGTGCTGTGCCGTCTCCGTTCGACGATGACGAAGTCCTCGAGTTCAAACGGCGCCTTGTAGGCGGGCATCGCGCGGCGCACGAGCAGTTCGAAGCTGGCCTCCGCGCCCTCGTACTGGTAGCCCTCGCTCTCGCGCTGTTTGACGGTTTCGAGGAGCTTCTTGATTTCGTCCTGGGTGAAGGGGTAGTCGATGCGAAGTTCCGCGAGCTTCATCAGCAGGTTGCGCTGCCCGGAGAGTTCGCTCACGAGCACGCGGCTGGTGTTGCCCACGAGCGCTGGGGAGGTGTGCTGATACGCGCGATCGTCCTTCATCATCCCCGCGACGTGGTACCCCGCCTTGTGGGCGAAGGCGCTTGCGCCAACGTAGGGCGCCTGCATGTTGGGCACGAGGTTCGCCAGTTCGCTGACGTAGTTCGAAACCTCCGTCAGCCGCGCGAGCTGTTCGTCTTCGACGACGTTGATGCCCATCTTGAGCTTGAGGTTCGCGAGGATAGTGAGGATGTCCGCGTTGCCACAGCGTTCGCCGTAGCCGTTCACGCAGCCCTGCACCTGCCAAACGCCCGCTTCGACCGCCGCCATCGTGTTCGCGACGGCGAGGCCGGCGTCGTTGTGGCAATGGATGCCCAGGCGCACGTCGTTCATGCGGTGCTGAATCGCGTCGATCGCGCGCAACATGTTGAAGGTTGTCATGCCGCCGTTCGTGTCGCAGAGCACGAGGGCGTCCGCACCGGATCGAGCGGCTGTGGCGAGGCACTGGAGCGAATAGTCGGGGTTGTCGGCGTAGCCATCGAAGAAGTGCTCGGCGTCGAAGAAGACGGTCTTGCCGAGGCCCTTGAAGTACTTCACCGTGTCCGCGATCATCGCGAGGTTCTCTTCGGCGCTCGTCTCCAGGATCTCGCGCACCTGGTACATGCTCGCCTTGCCGACGAGCGTAATGCCCGGCGTGTCGGCGGCGGCCATGCTCTGGATGTTGGGGTCGGCCGCACAGGTGATGCCAGGCTTTCGCGTGCCGCCGAAGGCGCTCACCCTGGCGTTCTTCAGCTTCACCTCGCGGAGGCGCCGAAAGTACTCCGCATCCTTGGGGTTCGAACCCGGGAAGCCGCCCTCGATCCATTCGAGGCCTAGCTCATCGAGCTTCTTCGTGATGCCGATCTTGTCTTCCACGGAGAGCGAGATGCCCTCCATCTGAGAACCATCGCGAAGGGTGGTGTCGTAGAGTTGGACGCGGTCGGTGGGCATCGTGAAGTTCCCGTCTTGAGTGTTGGGGATGCGGTGGGCGCCGGCGCGAACCGGGTTCGCTGGAATAAGTTGGATAACGCGGCGCCGAAGGTTCGTCCGGCTCGTAGGGCGAACCCTTGCTTACGCGCGGGCTACGGTACGGCCAGGAAGTGGGCGCGGCGTGGAATGCCAGCCCCGCGGGATTGCCGCGGGGGATCTATCACCAGGCGCGAAGCACGCGTGTTCACGATAGCAAGGGTAACACGGCGTGTACTGACAGTCCGTAGCGCGCGTAAGCAAGCGCTGGGATGCCCCGGCCCGCGACCAGTTGTGCGGCCGCCAACAGGATACTGCCGGGTCACGGGCGCGCCTTGGAGGCGCTGAAGAAAGTCGCATTCTTGCACTCCGGGACGTTGGCTTCCTTGCTCGCGATGCGCCTTCGCACGTCTTCCGAAGGCAGGGGCGGAGTCTTGGTTACGAGAGAGGTGGGATCGTCGAGCGCGTCCTGGAGGTACTTCTGGAAGTCCTTGTGGAACTTCGCCAGGTCCTGGGGCGGTGTCACCGGCTTCAGACTGGCAATATATTCCTTGATGACCTTGGCAATCTCGTCGGACGAAGTCTTGCTCACGAGCGCGTCCGAGAAGTTCGACAGTCCGGTGCAGATGATCTTGAGATACTGCTCGTCTGTGGAGGCGTCGCCCGCAGGTTTGGCGTCATCACCGCTGCAGGCGGCGAACAGGAGCGCGATGGCGGCGAATGAAGAGACGGTGAGAACGGCGAGAGTCGAAGGTCGAACCATAGACCTTCATGGTACAAGGGCGATCACTGTGGCGCTCCGCGCATGCGGCGAAAGACCCTGGCCCGAACCCCCCAACCGTAGCGCGCGCGTAAGCAAGCGCTGGGATGCCAGGCTCTGCAATCCCCAGTTTCGCAGTCACACTGCGGCGGACTTCCCGATTCAAGCCATTGACAATCTGCTCCGAAAGCTCAACGATCTGCTTGCCGTCTATCCGCGAGGAAGGCGAGCCTGAACTGGCGAACCCGAGACCCGAAATCCGCCTGGACCCGCGTGGCCGGTACGGATGGCAGATCACAGCGACGGTCGAGTGACCCGCTTCTGACTCCTTCGACCGAGCCCCGCCGGAACACGGCGAGGCTCGTTCTCTTTCCGGGAGCGCCGAAGGTCGAGGACACCGTGGCCCGTCTCTCCATCCACAAGCTGGCCGATTGGAAACACCAGGGGCAACGCTTTGCGATGCTCACCGCCTATGACTACCCCTCTGCCCGCCTCGTCGAGCAGGCGGGTATACCGGTCATCCTCGTCGGCGATTCGCTCGGGAGTGTCATCCTCGGCTACGAATCCACTGTGCCGGTAACGATGGATGACATCCTCTACCACACGCGCGCAGTGGTCCGCGCCACGCAGCGCTGCATCGTCGTAGCCGACATGCCCTTCATGAGCTACCAGGCCAATGCCGACGATGCAATCCGCAACGCCGGGCGTCTCCTCCAGGAGGGCGGCGCGACCGCCGTGAAGCTCGAAGGGGGCAGCCACGTCGCGCCGCTCGTCCGGCGCATGGTCGAAAGCGGTATCCCCGTGATGGGCCACCTCGGGCTCACGCCCCAGTCCGTGAACCAGTTCGGTGGCCACAAGGTCCAGGGCAAGACGCCTGCAGCGGCTGCGAAGCTCATCGCCGACGCGCGCGCGCTCGAAGAGGCCGGCGCCTTCGCCGTCGTCCTCGAAACCATCCCCGCGGAACTCGCGAAAACGGTCACGGAAGCCCTGGCGATACCCACGATTGGCATCGGCGCGGGCCCGGATTGCGATGGCCAGGTGCAGGTGTTCCACGACCTGCTGGGCATCTACGATGACTGTCGCCAGATGAAACACGCCAAGCGCTACGCCAACCTCGGGGAAACCATCCGCAACGCCGTGCGCGAATACAACGGCGAAGTCACCTCCGGCCTGTTCCCGACGCTCGGGCACGCCTTCAGCGCGGAGGAATCGAAGCGCCCCGAACTGGCCGGGGTCGGTTGAACGGCATGGAGATCCTCACGACTCCCGCCTCCATGCGCGACTGGCGGCGGGCGCAGTTCAGCTCGATCGGCTTGGTGCCCACGATGGGCTATCTCCATGAGGGCCACCTCTCGCTCGTGCGCGCCTCGAAGGAGCGTGACAACCGGACCGTAGTCAGTATCTTCGTCAACCCCACGCAATTCGGACTGGGCGAAGACTACGACCGCTATCCGCGCGACGAGGTCCGGGACCTTGCCCTGCTCGAATCAGCGGGTGTGGACGCGGTCTACCTCCCCGCGCCAGGCGAGATGTACCCCGAGGGGTACCAGACCTACGTCGCCGTGGAGCAGGTCACACAGCCACTGGAGGGCGCCGCCCGCCCCGGACACTTTCGTGGAGTGGCAACCGTCGTCCTCAAACTCTTCAACGCGGTTGAGCCGGACCGTGGGTACTTCGGGCGGAAGGACGCCCAACAGCTCCGCGTCATCCGGCGCCTGGTCCGCGACCTCGATGTCCCCGTGGATGTGGTCGCGTGCCCAATCGTGCGCGAGCCGGACGGCCTCGCGATGAGCAGCCGCAATATCTACCTCACGCCCGAACAACGCCACGCCGCACCGGTCATCTTCCAGTCGCTCGAAGAGGCGAGGCATCGCTACGAGGCCGGTGTCCACGACGCCACCGCTCTCCGCGAAATGACCCGGCGGATGCTCGCGGGCGAGACCCACGGCGAGGTCGAGTACGTGAGCCTCGCGGACGACGACTCGCTGGTGGAGCTGGATGGCGTCGTTGCTGGGTCTGCGCTCCTCTCTGTCGTGGTCCGTTTCGGAAAGACGCGGCTGCTGGACAACCTCGAACTGACGCCGCGATAGTCGGTCGAAAACCGGCTCACGCGGAGACTCGGAGACGCAGCGCTCAGCACTCCAACAGTTCGGCGACTTTGCCCGCCTCCCCGTAGACGACGGCAAGCTGGTTGAACTGACGCCCCAGCGCAAGGCCCTCTTCGCGCGTGGCGCCGATGATAAGCAGGCTCTTCTCTGCCAGCCAGGCGCTTACGCCGACGCCTTCGCCGGGGTAGGTCTGCCAACCGTGGGCGCCAACCTCGGCGACGAGTAGTGCCTGGAGCCGCGCGTTCTCGTCCGCCGTCTGTTTCACGGAACCCGGATTCCAGGCGGTGACGTACGCCCAGGTTGTGGCGCCTGCGTCCGTCAGGAGCTTTTCGACTACCGAAGGCACGGGCTTCCCCGCACGTATGATCGTCTTCGCGCCACCGGGTAGCTCGACCACGTATCGCGTCTTTTCGTATGCATCCAGGAGCCGGGTTGCGAGCATTGGGAATCCTTCAGACGAGCGTCTCCGTCATCATCAGCCAAGCCCTGCTCGTGTGCATCGTCACTTCATGCGGCGCTTGCTCGGTTGCACGCGGGGTGGTTCACCCTCTGCCTTGGGATAGTTCGGCGGATAGGGCGCCTCGCCCTGGCCGTCTCGTTCATGTTTCGCAACGAGTTCCAGGAGGGGTTGCAGCGAAAACGCATGGTCGTCGATTGTCGCCGAGGCATCGCCACGCTCTGCGAACAGCGGGGGCACCGTGAGGATAGTGTAGTCGGCGAGTTCCACAGTCGGGACTTCGGACCACTCAATCGGGAACGACACGCGCGCGTCGGGCGTTGGACGGATGGAGTACGCGGACGCGACCGTCCGGTCCCGCGCGTTCTGGTTGTAGTCGATGAAGACGCCGTGTCGTTCTTCCTTCCACCACTTTGTCGTCGCTAATGCGGGCACACGGCGTTCGACCTCTCGGCCGAGGGCCAGGGCACATCGTCGCATGTCGCTGAAGCCCCAGTTGCGTTCGATACGCACATTGATGTGGATGCCGCGCGACCCCGAAGTCTTTGGGTAGCTGCGGTACCCCAGTTCATCCAGCACGGCGCCGCACTCCAATGCGACGTTGCGAACGTCGGCGAACGTCGCCTCGGGAGTGGGGTCGAGATCGACGCGCAGCTCATCCGGGTGGTCGACATCGTCTGCCCGTACGGGCCAGGGGTTGAGGTCCACGCAGCCGAGGTTCACAGCCCAGAGCAGGTCCGCCGCATCGTCGCATACCGCCAGGTCGGCGGAGCGCCCACTGGGAAATTCGACATGGGCGGTCTCCACTCCGGGAGGTCGCTTATCCGGGGCCCGCTTCTGGAAGAACGGTGGCTCTGTCGTGCCATTGACAAAGCGCTTGAGCACCATCGGGCGATTCATGACGCCGCGAAGGGCGCCATCGGCAACGGAGCGGAAGTAATTCACGACATCGAGCTTCGTGTACCCCGCGGCGGGGAAGTACACCTTCTCCGGGTTCGTCACCGTGACACTGCGCCCGGCGACTTCGATCTCGATCGATGGATCGGCCATGCGGGTAGTCTACCGGATCACCGGACGTTCCGGCCGCGCCAAAGAACCTCAGCGAAACGCAGGAACGACATCGTTCATAAACGCGTCGTAGGCCTCGATCTTCTTGCCCCCGCGCCCGAGGTTGAAGTCCGGGATGATGACTTCGCTTACGCCCGCGTCGCGGTATTCGGCGATGATGTCCCGCACCTGGGCGGCGTTGCCCGCAATCAGCGGTCGGCCCGCGGCCTTCATCCGTTCCACCTGCTCGGCGTCATCGGTCAGCACGAGCAGTGCGACGGCCGAGCGCTGAATAGCGGTCCGCGGGCGCCCGATCTTGTCACAGTGCTCATCGAGGATGGCCATCTTGTTGCGGAGCGTCTCTGGCGTGCCCCAGACGTTCCATTCGTCCGCATACTTCGCCGTGATCCTGAGCGTCACATGCTCGCCGCCACCGCCGATGAGCAGGGGCAGGGGGTTCTGGACGGGGCGTGGATTCAGGGGCGCGTCTTTGAGCTGGTAGAACTTGCCATCGAAGTCGGTCTTCAGGTTCGTTGTCAGTCCCTTGATCACCTGGCAGGCCTCTTCCAGGCGCTTTTAGCGCCCTGGCACCGTGGAGAATTCGAGGCCATAGGCGGCGTGTTCGTTCTCCTGCCAGCCGGAGCCCAGCCCGAGGACGATGCGCCCGCCGCTGATGACGTCGCATTGGGCCGCCATCTTCGCGAGCACCGCCGGGTGGCGATACGTGTTCCCCGTCACCAGCGTGCCGATGCGTACGCGCGGGACGAGTGCGCTCAATGCGGCGATCGTCGTCCAGGCCTCCGCCGTGGGTCCGCTCGTGTCCGCCTGGTTGGGCATGAAGTGGTCCGCGAACCAGACTCCGTCCCAGCCTGTCGCTTCGGCGTGCTTCGCCACATTGAGCGTGTCTTCCCAGGTGTTCGCCGAACCGGGCCAAACGCTGAATCGCATCGTGTTCTCCTTCGTGTGTAAGCCTTGTCCGCCGCACGCGGTGAGGCCGCCCTGACACTAGAGGAATCTGCCGAGCGCGTCTATGGTCCGGACTCACCCGCCGGCGCAAGCACGAGCACCACAGCGCCAAACGCAGTAGAATCGCGCCATCTGCTTCCCTGAGGTACCTCATGCGTTTCAACGACACTCCCGAGCTCGCGACCTGGCGCACGACCGTCAAAGAGTTTGTCAAGACCCACTGGGAAGGCGACGGGGAGACGTACTCCGAGGCTGGCGATATCGCCCATCCGACTGCCGCCGACCGCGACCGCATGGCTGCGCGGGAAGCGAAGAACCAGCGCTGGCTGGATCAACTCGCGAAGCCCGGTTGGCTCGCGGCCGCCTGGCCGAAGAAGTACGGCGGCGCTGACATGTCCGTACTGGAACAGTTCGTCCTCAATTCTGAACTCCACGAGGTTGGCGCGCCCGTGAGCCGCCAGATGCTCAACCTGGTCGGTCCGACGATTATGCTGCACGGCACGGACGACCAGAAAGCGGAACACCTGCCGCCCATGCTCCGCGGCGAGGTCAACTGGTGCCAGGGATTCAGCGAACCGGGCTCCGGCTCCGACCTCGCCAGCCTTCAGACACGCGCCGTCCGCGACGGCGACGACTACGTCGTCAACGGCCAGAAGATCTGGACATCGGGCGCCCACCGCGCGGACTGGATGTTCATCCTCACCCGTACCGACCCGGACGCGCCCAAGCACCGGGGAATCAGCTACCTCCTGCTCAACATGAAGCAGCCCGGCGTGCAGGTCCGGCCGCTCATCAACCTCGCCGATGGCCACGTCTTCAACGAAGTCTTCTTCGAAGACGTGCGCGTGCCCGTGCGTAACCGCATCGGCGAAGAGAACCGCGGCTGGTACGTCGGCACGACGACGCTCGACTTCGAACGCTCGAATATCGCCCGCGCGATCACCGCTCGGCACTCCGTCGAGCACCTCACGAAATACCTCAAATCGCGCACGACGGCGGGCGCGCCGGTGAGCGACGCCTACCGTCTCGAAGTCGCTGACCGCGCCGTGGAGACCGCCGTCTGCGAACTGCTCTCGTTCGTCGTCATCAGCATCCAGGCCAAGGGCGGCGTGCCGAACATGGAAGCGAGCATGTGCAAGATGTACGGTTCGGAGCTCTCGCAGCGGCTGGCATACACGTCGATGCACGTCACGGGCCTCAAGGGTCAGCTGCGCCGCCAGGGCGGACTCGAGCTCGAAGCGGAACTGACGCCCGCCATGAGTTACATGAGCACCGTGCCCGCGACGATCGCCGCTGGCAGCAGCGAAATCCAGCGCAACATCATCGCGACGCGCGGGCTCGGATTGCCGCGCGGGTAGGGCTGAGGTACGGATCGATGCAAAATCGCCTCGTCGCCGTCGTGATCGAAGTCTCTGACCTCGACCGCTCGGTGCGCCTGTACCGGGACGGTTTCGGACTCGACCTCCACGCCTCGAATCACGACGAGGAAGGCGACCGCTGGATTGGCGGCCGCCACGCCGCCCTGTCGTGGACGGATGGCGCATTCCTGCACTTCGCGCTCTACCAGGCGAAGGGCGACGGGCCAACGAAGGGCGTCCAGATCGGCTTCGCGGTCAGCGACATCGACGAGGCACATCGGCGTGCGGTAGCTGCTGGGGCCACCGTCCTGCACGAAGCGCGGGACGAACCGTGGGGCCGCTCCGCGCGCTACCGCGATTTTGACGGCAACGTGATCGAGTTGACGCAGCGAAAGTAGCGATCAGCGGCTCTCGGCATCGTTGGAGTCTGCAGCCTGCTGCGCGCCGAGGACCTTCTTCATGTCGCCAGCGAGCATCGCTCCAACATCGAGAGCGAGGCCCGGAAAGACCAGGCTGTGGACCACTCCATTTCCATCCGGCGGAATCGGCACAAAGTCCCCGTCTTGCAGGGAGAACCACGTGATAACCGCGTCGAACGTCTGCCAGACGATGTATTCGCGCACCCCGTTGCGCGCATATGCCGTCATCTTCGCGCCGAGGTCAATAGACACCGAACTGGCTGAAATTTCGACGACGAGTTCGGGCGCGCCCACGATGTAGTCCTCGGCGCTGAGCCGCGTCTGCCCGCCAAATTCCGATTTAACGAAGAGGACGGCATCTGGTTCCGGTTCGTTGCGACCATCAAGAATGAGACTGCACGGGCCGCAGGGGTAAACCTCTGGATGCGCCGCGCTGTAGACGGTGAGCCAACCCAGGATACGTCCCTGAGGACCGCCATGAAGTGTGACGCGGGTGGGTGATGCCATGAACACCGCTCCTTCTATCAGCTCCACATGCGTCAGTTCCGGTTCCAGCTCGTATCGACGGTGAAACTCGGGTTGGGACAGACGGTCGCCCGCTTGAAGAGGGGGAGTTGTGCGGTGGGGCGATGTTGGCGCGAGTGTCATGTATCCTCCCCATCGCTCAGTTGAGCTTCGAGCACCTTCTTCATGTCGCCAGCGAGCATCGCTCCAATATCGAGGGCGAGGCCCGGAAAGACTTGGCTGTGGACCACTCCATTTCCATCCGGCGGCATCGGCACAAAGTCCCCGTCCCGGAG
>Ga0163144_10020870_pt1 | contig 13059 bp, 8 predicted proteins | sample OliLak19BULKMAT1_FD_123175 | JGI IMG/M metagenome (GOLD analysis project Ga0163144, IMG submission 123175) | Freshwater microbial mat bacterial communities from Lake Vanda, McMurdo Dry Valleys, Antarctica - Oligotrophic Lake LV.19.BULKMAT1 | ecosystem: Environmental > Aquatic > Freshwater > Lake...
CAAGCGTGGGCCTCGGCGATCTGCACGCTCGGCGCGCGCGGCTTCACGCCCGTCGTCGCGCTCGACGGAATTCCCGGTCACCCAGAACGCGCCGCGCCCTGAGCGAACAGCACGCGCAGCTCGCGGGCGCGTCGGCTCAGCGCATCAGGCTTAAAATAGATCGGCGACGATGCCGTCGAGGAACAGCCAGCGCTCGTACGGCACGCGCAGAACGTCGCCCTCACAGACGAGATCGCCCGCGCTCTGTCGGCGCGCGAGCGCGGCGCTGCGGTCGCGTCGTGGGTCGACGCCGGTGCGCTCGGCGAGCGCGCGAAGATCGAGCCCTTCGCGTGTGCGCAGGCCGAGCATCAGCGCCTCGCGAACGCGATCGTCGGGGGACAACGTCTCGCGCTCCGCGGCCATCTGCACGAGGTCGCGCGACGTCGCCGCTGCCATGTACGCGGTCGCGTCAGGCGTGTTGCGCCAACGGCGCGCGGTGCGTGTCTCGAGGTCGCTGATGCAGCCGACGGCGCCGGCGCCGAGCCCGAGATAGTCCCCGCCGCGCCAGTAGTGCAGGTTGTGCCGCGACTCTTCGCCCGGCCGCGCGTAGTTGCTGACCTCGTAGTGCTCGAGTCCGCGCGCGGCGAACGCGGCGTGCGTCGCGGTAAACGAGTCGGCGACGTCGTCGTCCTTCGCGAGCGGCAGCTTTCCCTTTTTTGCGAGCGCTCCAAACTGCGTGTCTGGCTCGATCGTCAGCGCGTACGCAGAGACGTGTCGCAGGCCGAGCGCGGTCAGCGTCTCGACCTCGCGCCCGAACTCTTCGGCGCTCTGACCGGGCTGGCCGAACATCAGATCGCCGCTCACCCGCGGTACCGCCGCGAGCGCGTGCTCGAGCGCGGTGAGCGCGCCCGCGGGATCGTGCAGACGTCCGAGAAAGCGCAGGCGCGCGTCGTCGAGCGACTGCACACCGACCGACAGCCGATTCACGCCGACGCTGGCGAACGCCTCTGCCTTGCTGCGATCGAGCGACGACGGATTGCACTCGACGGTGATCTCGAGCGCGTCTTCCTCGCGCCCAAACGCGCGGCGAATGCCGTCGAGCACACGCCCGAGCGCGCGCGCGTCCCACAGCGAAGGCGTGCCGCCGCCGAAGAACACCGACACGAGCGCGCGTCCGTCGGTGTCTGCGCGGCGGGCCTCGAGCTCCGCGACGATCGCGTCGGCGTACGCCTCGTGCGGCACCTCGGCGCGCGCGATCGGCCGCGTCGCGAAGTCGCAATAAGGACACTTCTGCAGGCACCACGGGAAGTGCACGTAGACGGACGCGCGTAACACGCGCGCATCGTGGGCTGCGCGCGGCAGCGGCGCACGCTGCGGAGGGGCCGACTGCTGCGTAGAGGCGCAGACGCACGAAAGCCGGCGCGGATCGCTCCGCACCGGCTTCGTGCTCATCGCGCTCGTGCTGCGCGGCTATCTCGCGTCGATCACTCCGGTCGCGCGAACACGAACGGATAGCTGACCATCGTCACGCCCTCGGAGGCCGTGAACGACCAGCGCGAGACGGCGTGCGAGACGCAGCTCTCGGTCTGCGGATCGCCGAGGTCGGTGCGCTGACCATCGGTCACTGCGGACTGCACCGAGCCATCCGGCGCCACGATGAACTGCACGCTGACGCGGCCCTCGAGGTCCGGGCGGCTGATGAGGCGCTGCTCGTAGCAGTGGCGGACCTCGGCGAGGTGGCGCTGCACCGTGCGGCGAATCAGCTCGCGCGAGAGACCGCTGGTGGTGGTGACGGTCGGCAGCGGCTGCGGCGGGATGCGACTGGTGCGGTTCAAGCTAGTCGGACCGACGCGCTGCGCGGTGCCGCTGCAGCGATCCATCGCGCCGCTGCGACCGTACTGCGCGACCAGGCGATCGAAGTCTTCGCGCGAGCAGCCGCCGGTGGTGCCGACCGTGTCGAGGTTGCCGACGCCGTAAGTCCCAGCGCCACACACGCCGCCCTGACAGCCGCCGCCACGGCCGATTCCGTACATCGCGAGGCCGCCTGTGCCGCTGCTGAAGCCGCTGCCGGCGAGCAGGCCATACGCGTCTTCGGTCGCCGAGCCCATCGCCTCGGCCGCGCCGAACGGCGAGCTGATCGTCGACTCGCCGAGGTGCATCTGCGCGAGCACGCCGAGGATCCCGACCTGCGACGCCTGCGCCGCGGTGAGCGGGATGCGCGTGTCGGTCGAGTGACCACGCGCGCGCATGCCGCCGCCGGTGTTGCGCGTCTCGTTCACCGCGCCTGCAGCGCCAGCCTCACCGGCCGCCGCCTTGCCCTCGTTCGTCGCCGCTGTCTCGCCTTCCTCGGCCGCGATCGGCTCGGGCGGCGTGACGACGTCGGCGTCGAGCGCGTAGCGCATCATGCGCAGCTGCGCTTCGTCGGTGTCGAGCGTGAGCGCGCTGGAGCTCGGCGGCATGAAGAACATGCCGATGAGGAACGCGGCGTGAACGGCGACCGACGCGATCAGCCAGCGATGATCGGCGAGCCGCAGCATCGGCGCGCTCTTGGCCTTCTCCGCCGGCGCAGTCGCACGAACGAAGAACGCGAACGCGCCGAGCGTGATGCGCGCGCGCGTGCCGATCGGGCAGCGCAAGAGGCGCGCACCGCTCGCGTCGCTCGGCAGCGTATCGAGCGCGACGACGCGCGCGCCGGCCGGCTCGTCGACCTCGATCAGCGCGTCGGCGCCCGCGGGGATCCGCACCAGCCACGCATCTTCACCGACGGCCGCTTCGGCGAGCGTGAACGAGCTCGCCACCGCCTCGCGCGGGAGCACGAACGACGCGCCGTCTTCCTCGCCGACCGTGACAGTCGCCGGCGAATTCCAGAGCTCCGCACGTTGCGGAGCGCCATCCCACATCAGCACGACCTCGAGCGCCAGCGATCGTTCGTTCATGTCCGTAGCCTCCGCCGCAATGGACAGCGACTCGGTCCGCGGGTTCCGAAAAAGTGCAGGAAATGTTCGTGCAGACACGGAATACGGCGGAGGGAATTCGCTGTGCGGAGCTGGCGTAGATAGGGGCCGCGCTGGCGGCTGCGCCTCTTGACGTTCCCGCAGGGTCCCTTACCTTGGCCGCGCCGAATGTCGAAGCGTGACTATTACGAAGTCCTCGAGCTTGAACGCTCAGCGACGCCGGACCTCATCAAGAAGGCCTACCGGAGCGCTGCGCTCAAGTTCCATCCCGATCGGAACCCGGGCAACGCCGCCGCGGAAGAGAGCTTCAAGGAGGCGTCGGAGGCGTATCAGGTCCTCTCCGACGAGCAGAAGCGCGCGGCCTACGATCGCTTCGGACATGCGGGGCTCGAGAACGCCGGCTTTGGCGGCGGCAACGCGTCGGACATCTTCAGCCAGTTCCGCGACATCTTCGGCGCCGACATCTTCGGCGATCTGTTCGGCGGCGGCGGTCGACGCGCCAAGCGCGATGGTCCGCTGCGCGGCGCCGATCTGCGCACCGTCGTCTCGCTCTCGCTGAAGGACGCGGCCATCGGCCTGAAGACCGATGTCGAGCTGCAATATCCGGACGCCTGTGAGACGTGCAAAGGCAGCGGCGCAGCGACGGGCACCGGCCGCGAGCAGTGCACGACCTGCGGCGGGCGCGGACAAGTCGCGCATGCGCGCGGGCCGTTCGTGCTGTCGACGACCTGCCCGCAGTGTCAGGGCGAGGGCACCGTGGTGCGCGACCCGTGCAAGAGCTGCAACGGCCGCGGCGAGGTCGCCGCGCGGCGCACGGTGAAGGTGACGATCCCAGCGGGCATCGACGATGGGCAGACGCTGCGCGTCAGCGATCAGGGCCAGCCTGGACGCCGCGGCGGCCCGGCAGGGCACCTCTACGTCACCGTGCAGGTCGAGCCGCACGCGCAATTTCAGCGTGACGGCGCAGATCTCGTGCACGAGCTGCACGTGACGTTTCCGCAAGCGGCGCTCGGCGCAGAGCTGCGCATCCCGACGCTCGAGGGCGGCGAGACGAAAGTGAAAGTGCCCGCGGGCACGCAGTCGGGAGAGACGGTGGTCGTCTCGGGCGCCGGCATTCAGCGGCTGCAGGCGCGCGGCAAAGGCGACCTCGTCGTCGTCGTGGTCGTCGACGTGCCGAAGAAGCTGTCGTCGAAGGCGAAGAAGCTGTTGTCGGAGCTGGCCGACGAGCTCGGCAAGAGCTGAGCGCGCGACTCCCGCAAGCGCACGCTACTCGCTGAAGCGCGGCAAGCGGCGCTCGTCGAGGAGCGCGTAGGTGCCCCAGGTCTGCAGCACACGGCGGGTGTAGCGGCGCGACTCGTCGTACGGGACGTTCTCGACGAACACGTCGAGCGGCTCGGTGGAGCGCGCGCGCTGCCAGCGATCCATCGCGCCCTCGCCGGCGTTGTAGGCACCGGGAACGAGGCCCGGTCGGCCCGGATAGCGGCGCACGAGAAAGCCCAAGAAGCGCGAGCCGATGCGCACGTTGATCTCTGGGCGGCGCAGCGCCGCGGCGTCGCTCGGCAAGCCGAGCGGCTCGGCGAAGCGACGTGCGGTGCCGCTCATCAACTGAATGAGGCCACTCGCGCCGACCGCGCTGCGCGCCTCCGGATCGAACGCGCTCTCTTCGCGCGCGATGGCGCGGACCAATGAAGCGGGGACGCCCTCGGCGGTCGCGGCGTCTTCGATCACCGGCGCGTAGGCGTGCGGATAGGCGAGACGCCACAGCGCGCGCGCGCGGCCGGTCGGCGCGACCTCGAGGCGCGAGGCGAGTCGCTTGCGAATCAGCGTAGACGAGTCGCGATACGCGCCGGCACGATCGAGCAGCGCGGCGACGAGCCAGAGCGCGTCGGGATCGGCGCCTTCACCGTTAGCACCGAGCGCGGTCAGCTCCAGCTGCGCGAGTTCGACGTCGCCGGTCCGTAGCAGCGCGACGGCGCGCGCGAAGGCGGGCGCATCGAGCTCCGCGCGGCGCGGGAAGACGAGCGGCACGTCGCGCGCGTCGCCGAGCCACGCGGCGCGCACGGCGTCGGCGCGGGCTGCGTCGAGGCGCGCGAGCTGCACCAGCGAGAGCTGCGCGTAATACGCGAGCGGCGTCGTGAGGCACAGCGCTTCGTGGCCCTGTGCGGCGTCGGCGCGACGGCCGAGCTCGTCGAGCAGGCGCGCGCGCCAGTACGCCGCGCGACCCCGGACGTCTTCGCCGGTCTCGGCGGGCCCCTCGGCGATCGAGCGGTCGAGCTCCGCGAGCGCGTCCGTCAGCTTGCCCTGCGCGCGCAGGCGCCACGCCGCGAGAAAGCGCGCCTCGCCGCGCATGTCACCGAGCGGATAGCGCGCCGGAAGGATGGTCAGGCGCTCCGCGAAGCCAGCGTCGTCGGCGTGCTCGCGCGCGACGATCGCCGCGCGCAGCAGCGCGTCGTCGGCGAGGCGATGTTGCGGCGCGTCGCGCTCGAGCGCTTCGAACTGGGCGATCGCGTCGGCGTGGCGCGACAAATTGTGCAGCGCGCGGCCGGCGCCGTAGCGGGCCCACGCCTTCACTTCGAGATCGGCGCACTCATCGGCGACTGCGACGAACAGCGCGGCCGCCTCAGCGCGCGCGCGGCGCCGGTCGAGCGCGCGCGCTTGTTGTAGGCGCGCAGTGCAGCGCCGCGCGACGTCGCCAGCCGCCGCGAGGCGTACGGCGACCGCGGCATACGCCTGCTCGGCGAGCTCGTTGCGCGCCGACTCGTAGAGCGCGTCGGCGCGCGCGAGCGCGTCGTCGAGCGTCGGCTCTGCGAGCGCCGCGCGGCGCTCGTCCGGCAGCAGCGCCAGCAGCGCGGTCGCCTTCGCCTCGGCCGTGCGTCCTTGCTCGGCGAGCGGCGCGCGCGACGCGACGCGACGATAGAGCGCGAGCGCTTCTTCGCGCGCGGCGACGTCGGCGCGCTGCGCGAGCGTATCGGCGAGCGGCATCGCCACGGATGCCGCGCCGACGCTCGGCCGTGCGGCGCGCACCAGCGCACGCAAGAGGACCACGGCGTCGTCGCCGCGACCAGTGCGCAGCAGCGCGCGCGCTTCGACGGCCCGCGCGCGATCGCGGCCGGCCCAGCTGTCAGCGGCGAGCGGCGTCGCGAGGCGCAGAGCGCTCGGCGCGTCGCTCTCTTCGAGCAGCTCCGCGTGGCGCAGTCGCGCCCACGGCGCGAGCGCGTGCGTGGTGGCGCCGACCTCGGCGAGCGAGCGGACGCTCGCCGCACGATCGCCGAGTCCAAGCTGCACGCGCGCGAGCACGAAGCGCAGCTCCGCCGACGCGACGTCCGCCGGCTGCGTCGCGAGCGTCGCGAGCGCCAGCGTGCGCGCACCGGCGAGATCCGCTGCGGCTATGCGCGCGCGGACGAGCGCGAGCGGCGACCCTGCGGCGGGACGTGCGACCTCGGGATCGAACGTGGCGACGACGTCGTCGGCGAGCGCGACGGACGGCCCCGTCGGCGTGTTCGCGTGCGCCGCACAGCGCGCGAACATCGCAAGCGCGACGATCGAGACCAGCGCGCCGGTCTGCACGCGAGGTCGGAGGCGGAGCCACGGCGCGGGCGAGATCACGAGACGAGCCTGATCGACCTAAACGGCCCCGCCAACTTTCTGCGCGCTCGGTCGCGGATCGGCACGACCGATACGCACCGGAACGGTGTTGACCGCAGTGATCTTTCTCACGGTGCCGGCGAGAGTGTACGCTTTGGCTTCGCGGAGGTTCGTAGATGTCCCGTCGTCGCTCGCTCGCATCGCTTCGTCTTTTCTTCGTGTGCAGTCTCGTGCTCGCTGGCTGTGCGAGCGGCGGTACACGCAGCGTCCCGGCCGATGCCGCAGTGACACCGCGGGATGCGAACGTCGACGGCGCGACCGTGGAGCGCGACGGCGATGTTGCGGACGACGCTGGCGCTGACGCCGAGCCGCCAAAGGATCTGGGCGGCGAAGTGGATCTCGGCCTGTGCGACGACGTCGACGGCGATGGCTATCCGCGCGGCGCGGGCTGCGCGGCGGCGATGGACTGCGACGACGGCAGCGCTTCGGTGAACCCGCTGGGCACCGAGATCTGCAACGCGGTCGACGACGACTGCGACGGATCGATCGACGAAGACTCCGGTGGAACCGTCTCGTGCGGAATCGGCGCGTGTGCGCGCACCGCGCCCGAGTGTGTCGGCGGACTCACCGACACGTGCGCTCCCGGAGCTGCCGTCGCCGAGACGTGCAACGCGATCGACGACGACTGCGACGCGATGGTCGACGAGGACTTCGGCGGCGCGACGACCTGCGGCGTCGGCGCTTGTCTGCGCACCGTCTCGAGCTGCGCCGGTGGCATGAGCGGCACGTGTACGCCGGGCGCACCCAGCGCCGAGTCGTGCAACGGCATCGACGACGACTGCAACGGCCTGATCGACGAAAGCCTCGCTGCGCTCGTGTGTGGTACCGGCGCGTGCCAGCGGACCGTCGTCGCGTGTTCCGGCGGCGCGCCGCAGAGCTGCGTGCCCGGCGCCGCGGGGACGGAGGTCTGCAACGGCGTCGACGACGACTGCGACGCGATGGTCGACGAGACGCTCGCGCCGCTCGCCTGCGGCGTCGGCAGCTGCGCGCGCACCGTCGTCGCGTGCATCGGCGGCGTGACGCAGTCGTGCACGCCGGGAACGCCGGGCGTCGAGGCGTGTAACGGCGCCGACGACAACTGCAACGGCAGCGTCGACGAGCTGCTCGGCTCGGTCAGCTGCGGCGTCGGCGCCTGCCAGCGCAGCGTGCCGGCGTGTACCGGCGGAACGAGCGGCATCTGCACCGCCGGCTCGCCGAGCACCGAGACCTGCAACGGCGTCGACGACAACTGCAACGGCATCGTCGATGACGGCGTGTGCGGACCGACTGCACCGTCGAACGACACCTGCGCGGGCGCGCTGCTGCTCACCGGCGCAGGCGGCGCGCGCGGCGATACGCTGGTCGGCGCGACGGCCAACACCAGCGACTGCGGCTTCGCCGGCGTCGATATTTTCTATCGCGTCGACATCAGCGTCCGCAGCGTCATCTACCTCGACACGTTCGGCACAGCGTTCGACACGAGCCTCTCGTACCGCGGCACCTCGTGTCCAGGCACGGCGGTGCTCTGCGAGGACGACGACTGCGCGACGCTGCAGGATCAGATCGCCGTCGTCGCGGCGCCGGGGACGCACTTCTTCGCGGTACACACGCGCAACAGCGGCGTCACGCCGGGCCCCGTCAGCCTGCGCTGGCAGGTCATGCCTGCGGCCGCGGGGACCAACACGCGCATCACCGCTGCAGGCAGCTACGCCGGCACGACCAGCGGCGCGAGCGGCATCGGCGCGAGCTGCGGCGGCTCGGGCGGCAGCGGCGAGAACGGCTACCACTGGACGCAGTGCGCGGGAGCGACGCGCTCGGTCAGCGCCAACACCTGCACCGCGTCGTACGACACCGTGCTGCACGTGCGCGGTCCGGCCGGTGAGATCGCCTGCGACGACGACACCTGCGGATCGCTGCGCTCGCGCATCACCGGCGCATCGACCAGCGGCGTCGGCCTCTTCCAGATTGTCGTCGACGGCTACTCGACGTACTCGAGCGGCAGTTACACGCTCGCGCTGACGTCGTTCTGATCCGCGCTCAGTGCGGCCGACGGCCGGCGATCAGATCGTCGGCTTCGGCCTCGGCGCGAGACTCCTCCGCGCGTCGCTCGCCAGCGAGCCACGCAGCGTGGTGCTTCTCGACCGCCTCACGCGCTGCGCGCGCCTCCGCTAAGCCTTCGCGCGCGCGCTCGCTCGCGGCGGCCGCTTCGACGCGTTTTTGCAACGCGTCAGACACGCTCTTCGCCAGCCGCGATGACTCGTCACCGCGCCGCTTCAGCCAGTCACCGGCACGCAGCGTCTCGGCGACGCTCCGTCCCAGCGCATCTGCTGCGCGCTCCAGCTGCGCGACCCGCGCCGTCTCTTCGCGGTGCGTCGCCAAGCGCGCCTGCGTGTGCGTCACGCGCTCTTCGGCCTCTTGCTGCTCGCGCAGCCGCGCGGCGAGCGCGTCTTTCGCAGCGGCCTCTTCGTCGGCGCGCAGCGCGCGTGCGGCCTCGAGCGGGTAGCGCGTCCGGCCAGCCACGGCTTCGCTCAGCGCCGGCTCGCGTTCAGCGTCGCGGTGACGACGTCGCTGGTCGCGCTGGTAGCGCTCGACCAGCTGCCGGCGAGGTCACCCGGACCGATGGCGTCGAGCTCTGTGTCGGCGTCAGTGTCCATACCCATGACGGCACCCTCGAGGTGCAGCAGATCGCGCTCTGCGTCGAGCGTGACCAGCACGTCTGCGAGCGTGCTCACCAACGTCATCGACGTGCTCGCGCACGCGGCGCGCACACAAGAATCGCCGCAGACATCGGCCACTGCCGGCGTCGCCGCGGCCCAGCGCACGACGGCATCGCAGCCGCCCTGCTCTGCGACCAGCGCCGCCAGATCGCCGCTCGCACCGCGCGTCGCCGGCACCGAAGCGAGCAGCGCTGCGGCCGTAGAGCCGAGCCACACGCGCAGATCGAGCGCCTCGAAGACGAGCGTGCTGCGCGACGGCGAGAACCCTGCAGCCACCCGCGCCGTCGGCGTGCCGGTGGGCCCCACCGCCATGACCTCGATCGGGTCCACACCGAGCCCGAGGCTCCAGATGCGCACTTCAGTGAAGCCGTCAGGCGCGGCCGTGCCGCTCGCACCGAGCTCGAGCACGCCGGTCACGCGTAGGTCCGCGAGGCCTGTCGCGGCGACGTCGGCGAGCGCCGAGAGCGCAGCGCTCGGACGTGTGCCCGCTCTGTCGAGAGCGCTCGACAGAGCGCCGTCGAGCGAGTCGACCGTACGCGCCGCGCGGAGCGCATCGGCGGCGACGGGATCGCGGTCTGCGACGTCGAGCGCGATCACGTCGAGCACCATGCTCGCATCACCGCCAGCGAGCTCGAAGCCGCTCACCACCAGCGCAGTCGCGTCGCGCAGCGCGTCTCCAGCAGCCAGCGCGCGGACGTCGAGCGCCACGTCGTAGCCGCCCGCGGCGGTCACCGCGACGTCCACCATCGACGCGACGGTGACGGCCTCGCCGCCGTTCTCGATCAGCACCTCATCGACGCAGCCGCGCGTGAGCAGCGCGCCGCTCTCGCTCTCGCCGCGTGCCACCACCGCGTAGCGGAGCCCGGCGGGCAGCGCGACGAAGCGCGCAGCCGCGTCGAGCTCCACCAGGCGTTGCTCGCGATCGGGTACGGCGGCCGTGATCGTTTCGTCGCAGCTCGCGCCGCCGTAGATCGCGACCACTCGCGCGCTGAGGGTGCGCGCGCCCGCATAGCGGACCTCTGCGCGCAGCGCGCCGAAGCCTGCGTCGCCGATCGCCACGTCGAACATCGCTGGCGCCGCGCCGACGGCCGAAACGCGCACACGGAACGACGCGCGCGTGCGCCCTGCGAGCAACACGCCGGGCGCTTTGCCGTCGCGATCCGTGACGGCGGCGGTCTGCGCGAGCGACGAGTCGTGCGCGACACCGACCATCGCGAACGCGACCTCTTCACCGATGACCGCGCGTCCATCCGCCTCGGCGTAGCGCACCGCAAACGAGAGGCTCTCGCCGAAGAGCACGGTGCGCGCCGCAGAGCCGTCGATCAGCGTCAGCGCGCGCACGGGAGTCACTGGGCCACCGTCGCTCGTCGGTGGCGGCCGAAGTATCGCGGCGCCGCCCGAAGAGCAGCCGACGAGCGCGCCGACGACGAACGCGCCGAGCAGCGCGGCGACGACTGAGCGGGCCGCGAGAGCCGCAGCGATGGGGGACCGTCCGTACGACAAGCGAAGACCTCAGCGCGGAGCATAGCGTCACGCGCACACGCTGGCGAGGTCGCGACACGGCTCTCGGCTCTCTTGCCGTCGGACGCGCGCCCTCCTCGATTTTCTCGCGCCGCGCGGGAACGCGAACGTGTGGTCAGTGGTTGGCCCCCGTGATAGAGGGACGCCCTCGATGCGCTACGCGCTCGCCATAGGATCACGCTATCTGCGCTCGAAGAAGCGCTCCACGATCTCGGTCATCACGACGATCGCGGTGACCGGCGTGGCGCTCGGCGTGGCCGCGCTGCTCGCCGTCATGAGCATCACCGCGGGCTTCCAAGAAGAGTTCCGCACCAAGGTGCTCGGCGTGAACGCGCACGTCCTCGTGCTGCGCTACGGGCTCGATTTCTCCGACTACCGCGACGTCGTCGCGCGCGCGCGGGCGATGCCGGAGGTCGCCGGCGCGGCCCCGTTCGAGATCGACGAGATGATGCTGGCAAAGGGCGACCGACTGAGCGGCGTCCTCGTGAAGGGCATCGATCCCGCGCTGATGCCGAGCGTGCTCGATCTGCCGAGCCAGATGATCGCGGGCAGCCTCGAGGGTCTGCGCGTCGCCGGGTCCGCGCCGCCGGTGCGCCCCGAAGATCTCGATCGCGACGCGCTCGGTGACGACGACATCGATCTCGATCGCTTTCTCGCGGAGCTCTCTGCCGACGCCGGAGCGGAGCCCGCGCCGATCGTCGATGGCGCGACGAACGCGGGCGACGTCGCGGTTCGACACTGCGCCGCGTGGGACACCGACTGCATCCCCGGCCAGCCGCGCCCAGCCCCGCTCGCCGGTGCACCCGATGCCGGCGCCGACGCCGAGGCTGACTTCGTCGTCGTCGACACGCTCCCGGACGAAGACGTACTCACCCCCGACCAGATGCAAGCGCTGCTCGATGGCGACGCCGACGCCGGCGTGCTGCTGCCGACCGATGAGCAGGAGCGCGTCTACGTCGATCAGATGAACGCCGAGGCCGACTTGCACGCGCGCGAAGAGCGCCTGCCCGGCCTGATCGTCGGCGTCACGCTCGCGCACACGCTCGGAATCGAGGTCGGCGACGAGGTGAAGGTCATCTCACCGCTCGCCGGCATCGACTCGAGCTTCTGGCGTCCGGGCACCAGCGCGCCGCGCAGCAAGGACTTCCGCGTCGTCGGCATCTTCGAGGCAGGCTTTCAGGAGTACGACACGCGCCTCGTCTACGCCGATCTCTATCAGGCACAGATGCTCGCCGATCGCGGCGACACGGTGACCGGCGTGGAGCTGCGCCTGCACGATCTCGAAGGCGCGCACGACGTCGCGCGCAAGCTCGAGCGCGCGCTCGGCGGCGGCCCGTACCACACGCTCGACTGGCAAGAGCTCAACCACAACCTATTCACCGCGCTCGAGATCCAGAAGGTGATGCTCAGCCTGGTGATCGCCACGATCATCTTCGTCGCCGCGTTCAACGTCGTTGCCACGCTGATCATGGTGGTCCTCGAGAAGAAGCGCGAGATCGCGATCCTCAAGGCGATGGGCGCGAAGGACTCGGCGATCCTCGTCATCTTCCTGCTGCAGGGCACCGTCGTCGGCGTGTTCGGGACGCTGCTCGGCCTGCTGATCGGCGGCGCGATCTGCGCGTATCTGACGGTGTACGAGTTCCCGCTCGACCCGAAGGTCTACCTGATCGATCACCTGCCGGTGCGGACCAGCCCGATGGAGTTTCTGCTCACCATCGTGATCGCGCTGGCCATCTGCATCACCGCGACGTTGGTGCCGAGCTGGTGGGCCGCGCGCCTGCTGCCCGCCGACGGCGTTCGCCACGAGTAGACGGCCGGGCGAGCGCTGACCCGGCTCGCGTGCAGCAGCGCTTCTCACGGGCGCAGCGCTCTCGGCGCCATCAGCGCGGGGCGACGCTCATTCGGGTGCGGCGGGCGCGACCTTCTTCTTCAGCACGCGCTTCTTCTTCGGCTTCGTGCTGGTGGCGGCGGGCGCCTTCTTCGCGAGGATCTTCAGCACGGCGGCGCGCTCGTCTTCGGGCAAGACGGCGGCGACGATCACGCGGCTGGTGCGCAGGAAGGTGCGGCGCGAGCCGTCCTCGAAGACGAACTCGCGGCGGTCATCGTGTTCGGCAGTGGCGATCGCGCGGCCCCAGGAGGGCTCGTTCGAGTTCGCATAGATCGTCGGAGATTGTTCGGCCATCTGTAATTTCCCGTCTTCCACGCCGTGGAGTCCGACGGGGGCGTCGGCGACGATTCGGCGCAACCGTACTCCGGAAACCGCC
>Ga0163144_10020872_pt1 | contig 13058 bp, 11 predicted proteins | sample OliLak19BULKMAT1_FD_123175 | JGI IMG/M metagenome (GOLD analysis project Ga0163144, IMG submission 123175) | Freshwater microbial mat bacterial communities from Lake Vanda, McMurdo Dry Valleys, Antarctica - Oligotrophic Lake LV.19.BULKMAT1 | ecosystem: Environmental > Aquatic > Freshwater >...
CAGCAATCGGGCCAGCGATCGGATCAGTCTTCACCACCGCCAGCATCACCCACAACTCCGCCACCCGGGCCTGATTCGCGCGGCGAAGCGCCACCGGCCTGAGGCTCGTGGTCCATGATTTTGCGCGATCGACCAGCGGCCTGCGGTGACGTTGTCGGCGGCCGACACGGCGAAGACGGGCCTGCGACGATGGCGCATCAGGCCGGTTCGTTGCCGTTTCGTCGCGGCTCGCGGAAGAGGGCCACGAAGATGAACAGGATCACAACCGCGAAGATGCTCGGCACCATCCAGATGGCTTGCCAGTCTTTGGTTTCGGGCGCGTCTGCGACGCCGGGATTGGTGTAGTGGGTGACGAGGGAACCGAAGAAACGCGCCCCGAGGCCGAGGCCGAGTCCTTGGGTGACGAGCACGAGGAAGCCCTGCGCCTGGCCACGGATTTCTTTGGGGGCGACCTTGTCAACATAGATCTGGCCGGTGACGAAGAAGAAGTCGTAGCAGATGCCGTGGAGGACGATGCCAGCGAGGACCATCCACGCGACATGCCCGTTGGCGGAGGCGGAGAAGAGGCCGTAGCGGAGCACCCAGGCGAGCATGCCGGCGGCGATCATCCATTTGACCCCCAGGCGTGCGAAGCAGAGGGGCATAACGAGCATGAAGAGGATCTCGCTCATCTGGCCGTAGGACATGGTGAAGGTGGGGTTGGCGAAGCCGACGAACTCGACAAAGTTGCGGGCCTGGCCGTAGTAGCCGGCGAGGGGGATGCAGATGAGGAACGAGCAGAGGATGAAGACGAGATAGCTCGGGCGGAGCATGAGGGCGAGGGCGTCGAGGCCGAGGATCTCACGGATGGTCACTTTTTTGCCGGCCTGGGAGGGAGGGGTGTGCGGGAGCAGGAAGGAAAAGAGCCCGAGGAGAATTCCCGCGGCGCCGGTGATATAGAACTGGGCGTGGGATTTGTCGCCGCCTTCGATCCATGTGAAGGTGGTGCTGGCCGAGAGCGCGAGACCACCACCTACGACGATGTTGCCGACAATCCAGCCGATGGTGCCAAAGACGCGCACGAGCGGGAACTGCTTCTGCGGGTTGTTCATATGGGCGAACGAGAGCGTGCCCGTGAGCCCGAGGGTGGGCATGAAGCAGAGCATGTGGGCAAAGAGCAGGAGGATGTAGGGATGGAAAAAGTTGTCGTCGGTGCTGGCCGATGAGCCCAGCGAGAGGCTGGGCACTGCCAGCATGGCGGCGGCGCCGAGCAGGTGGAGCACGCCCAGCACGCGCTGGGTGGGAAAGAAACGGTCGGCGATCATGCCCAGGAAGAACGGGGAGATGATGGCGGCGATGGGGCCCACGGTATAGGCCCAAGAGATGAGGCCGGTGAGGCCATTGGCGTTCATCCACCCGGTCATGGAGACATACCACGAGCCCCAGATGAAGAACTCAAGGAACATCATGGCCGAGAGGCGGCTGGTGATGGAAAAGGCGGAGTCCGCCGTGGGAGAGGGCGGGAGCGTGGTCGGCATCATGCGCAGAATTTACAGGGTGGCGACCCGGACCGCAAGCGACGCGGCTGGATTCGCAGCGGTGAGGGTGCCCACATCGCCCCGAGCGGGGGTAGAGGGCGGCGGTGGAGATCCTTCAGGGCGGCGGCGGATTGGCGGGTGGATCGAGGCGAAACAGGCGCGCGTCGCCAACTTGGAGAACTGGCGTTATTTTGTTCGCAAGGTCGCGAATGGAGGCCGCAGCGGGCGCGATGGGCGCGGCCGAGATGAGCGATGCGGCGTGGGTGTCGTTTACCAGCGAGAACGCGGTGGCGATGGCGTCGGCGGTGGCGCCGCACAGGGCGCGGCCGCGGGAATCATGGGGGACGACGACGGTGGCGGCGCGAACGCGGCTGGCTCCGAGCCCGGTTTGGGGGTCGACGATGTGGGCGTAGCGCTGACCGGCGATCTCCACAAACTGCTGGGAATCGCCCGAGGTGGAGACCGAGGCGTTGGCGAGGAGAAGCACGCCGGCAGCATGGGCCATGCCGCTGTCGGGACCGGGAGCGATGCGCCAGCCGGGCTCACTGGGGGGGCTCCCGGCGGATGTGTTGGTTGACAGGTTGGTAGGTGGATGAGGGGGAGGGTCGCCGACAGCGATATCGCCGGCGAGGGCGACGAGACAGGAGGGAGCACCGCGCTCGACGAGGACGCGGACGGCATCGGCGGCGGCGTAGCCCTTGGCGATGCCGCCCAGATCGAGCTGCATGCGCGGCTGCGCGAGGGTGATGGTTTGTGATTCTCGGTCCAGCACAATCTTGCGCCATCCGGTGCGCGCGCGTGCGTCCGCAAGTTCGTTATCTGATGCGAGCAACCCGCTCTTTCTTACCGAGCGCCAAAGACTTGTCAATGGTCCGCAAGAGATATCAAACGCGCCGCTTGAGCGCTGGCTGACGAGCTGTGCGAGCTCGACGACGCGAAACAGATCCGCGCTCACGCGATGCGGCACGCCAGACGGGGCGGCGCAGAGTTGATTCAGCTCGCTGTCTCTGCGATAGTCTGAGAACATGGCATCGAGTTCGCCGAGCCGTGTGAACGCGGCGGCGGCGTGGTCGGTGGCGGCGGCTTCGTTTTCGCACGCCACGATGACCTTGGCTTCCACGCCCATGATAATGCGACGAAAAGTCCACAAAGTTGACACTTTTCGCAGCGCTGGCGAAACGACCTGCTCAGCGGCCGGTTCAAACGGCGGCGATGTTTGGGGTTTTTTCTGGCAACTGGCCATGACAAGAACACTCGCCAGAAGGACCGCCGCGAGCGCGCCGCACGAGCTTGGAGGCGGTACGCTGGTGCTCATGCCATCAGACCATTGCTCGCGAAGTTTACCCATGCTTGCATTATTGATCGCGCCGATCCTGACTTCGCTCTGTCATGCCGGCGAGCCACCCGCGCCGAAATTGACGCCCGCGGCCTCCATCCCGCCAGCCGCGACGAACCCCGGCGGCGTTCACTTGACAGCACGCGAGCCGTTCAAGCAGGCGATTCCGGCGGCGGCGTACTCGATCGAGCTGCGGCCGGTGCCGGGAAGTGCCGACGGCACGATCAAGCCGTTTTTCATGAGCGCGACCGAGATCACCTGGGACGCCTTCGACACGTACATTTATCGCCTTGATGACGACGCTGGCAAAGCACCGCCCGCGACAGTTGGCGCCGTGGCCGTCACGCGACCGAGCAAGCCGTATCTGCCGCCCGATCGGGGCTTTGGCCATGAGGGCTACCCGGCGATGACGATGAGCTTTGAGAACGCCAAGGCGTTTTGCGTGTGGCTAAGTGCGCACAGCGGCAAGACGTATCGCCTGCCGACCGAGCAGGAGTGGGAGCACGCGGCCCGCGGGGGCGCAACTGCGCCAGCTACGGAGAGGCCAGCTACGGAGAAACCGGCTACGGAGAAACCGGCTACGGAGAAACCGGCTGCCGACAAGCCAGCGACTGAGAAGCCCTCAGAGTCGGCGCCTGCGGCGGCCGGCCTGGGCGAGACGTCATGGTTTGAGGCCAACAGTGACGCATCAACGCACCCGGTGGCCAAGAAGAAGGCCAACGCCCTCGGGTTGTTCGACATGCTCGGCAATGTGCGTGAGTGGTGCGTGGGCCCGGATGGCAAGGGCGTTGCGCGGGGCGGCGGCTACATTGACCCGGCCGAGAAAGTCACGGTGACGGCGCGGGAGCCGAGCAGCCCCAAGTGGAACGCCAGCGATCCGCAAATTCCTAAGAGCACATGGTGGCTGGCCGACGGGCCGTTTGTGGGCTTTCGCATTGTTTGCGAGGATGAGTCACCTGCCAAGCCCGATGCGAAGACCAAGTAATTGCTGAGGGCGAACGCCCCCCCACCACCACCACCCGCACCACCACCACCACCCCACCACCACCTCCACCGCCTCCCGCCTCCCGCCTCCCGCAACTCTGCTTGTTTGATCCTCGCTTTCCATGACTTTCGCCCTGGAGTTTTCATGCCTCTTACTCGACGCGATTTTCTCACCTCGGCTGCGGCGTCTTCGATTCTGGGGCCCACGCTTGTGAGCGGAGCGAGCGGCGCGGCACCTCGCTCTGCACCGGCGGAAGCAACGCGGGCCTGGGGGCCGGTGATTCCGAGCGGCACGGTGTTGAAGGTGGGCCTCATCGGCTGCGGGGGGCGCGGCACGGGCGCGGCGGTGCAAGCTTTGCGGGCCGATCCGAACCTGATGCTGGTGGCGATGGGCGATGTGTTTCGAGATCGGCTGGATTCGTCGCTCAAAGGGATTACCGACGAGATGGGCGAAGAGGCCAAGACCAAGGTGGCGGTGCCGGCGGAGCGGCAGTTTGTGGGCTTTGACTCACACCAGAAGGTGATCGACAGCGGCGTGGATGTGGTGCTCATCTGCGGGTATCCGGGCTTTCGGCCGGTGCAGATCAAGGCGGCGATCGCGGCGGGCAAGCACGTGTTTGCCGAGAAGCCTCTGGCGGTCGATGGGCCGGGCATTCGCTCGGTGATTGAATCGGCCCGCGCGGCCAAGGCGAAAAACCTGGCGTTTTTGGTGGGCTTCTGCTGGCGGCACAACCCGGGGATGAAGGCGGCGTTTGAGCAGGTGCACGCGGGGGCGGTGGGCGAGGTGCTGGGCGTGCACACGACGTATCACACCGGCACGCTGAGCAAGCGGCCGCGGCAGCCGGAATGGACCGACATGGAGTTTCAGCTTCGCAACTGGTGGCACTACACGTGGATCTCGGGCGACCACATTGTGGAGCAGGCGGTGCACTCGATCGATCGGCTGGCGTGGGCCATGAGTGACAAAACGCCCGCGCTCGTGAACTGCCTGGGCGGGCGGGCGGCGCGGCAGGGGCCCGAGAGCGGGCACGTGTTTGACCACTTTGCGGCGGTGTATGAGTATGACGACGGGCGGCGGGCGTTGCATACCACCAGGCAGATCGACAACACGCCCAGTGACAACAGCGACTACATCGAAGGCTCGAAGGCACGCTGCACCATCAACGGCTGGAAGCCGCTTTATGAGGTGAAAGACCGGGCCGGCAAGTCGCTGTGGAAGGGTGGCGGCAGCGGCGACGAAGCGAGCAAGATGTATCAGTTTGAGCATGATGCGCTGTTTGCCAGCATTCGCGCCGGCATGCCCATCAACGATGGCGAGCGGAGCGCCAACTCGTGCCTGATGGCGATCATGGCCCGCATGAGCGCGTACACCGGGCAGACGGTGACGTGGGAGAAGGCGATGAACAGCGAAGAGTCGCTGGTGCCCGAGACGCTTGACATGAATGCCCCCGCGCCGCCGTCCGAGGTGGCGGTGCCGGGGAAGACGAAGTTCAAGTGATGGCCCGGCCGCACTGATGTTGGAACGAAGGTCGTGAAGTACTCGAACCCGCCGGCGACAACGTGGTCTTGCCGGCTTTGCTTAACGGAGGATTTATGCCGATTTCCCGCCGCGCGTTTTTGTCTTCGGCTGCTGCATCTTCGATTCTGGGCTCTGCTGCGGCATCCTTTGGCTCGGCCGGAGGAGCGGTTGCGGGCCGGGCGGGCGGGCGTGGCCCGGATTCCGCGAAGTCGCCAACGACCGCGCCCGCTCACACGCCAGCGGACGGCGGGGCGCGGACGCTGCGCAAGGCGGTGATGTTCGGCATGATCGCCGATGACGGGGTGAAAACGATTGCCGAGAAGTTCGCGCTGCTGCGCGACTGCGGGTATGACGGGGTGGAGATGGACTCACCGTCAGACTGGAAGGCTGACGAGGTGCGGGCGGCGATGGAGAAGACGGGGATTGTGGTGCATGGGCTGGTGGACTCAGCGCACTGGAGCAAGCCGCTGAATCATCCGAGTGACAAGATCAGCGGCGCGGGCCTGGCCGCGCTGGAAACGTGCCTGAAGGACGCCAAGTCGCTGGGGTGCTCGAGCATTTTGCTGGTGCCGGGCGTGGTGAACAACGATCTGCCGTATGACGAGTGCTACACGCGCTCGCAGGCCATGATCAAGAAGGCGCTGCCGCTGGCCCGCGAGTGCGGGGTGAAGATCGCCGTTGAGAATGTGTGGAACGGGTTTTTGCTTTCGCCGCTTGAAGCGGCGCGGTATGTGGATGACTTCGCCGACGCGATGATGGCGTTCCACTTTGACATCGGCAACGTGATCAACTTTGGTCGGCCGGCACAGTGGGTGAAGATTTTGGGCCAGCGGATCGCCAAGCTGCACATCAAGGATTTCTCACTCAAGAAGCGCGACAGCGAGGGGCTGTGGAAGGGTTTCAGCGTGGAACTGGGCGACGGCGATGCGGGTTGGAAGGACGTGATGGCGGCGCTGGATGCGACTGGTTATTCGACCGCGAAGGTGGGGAACTGGGCGACGGCGGAGGTGGGTGGGGGTGACCGAGAGCGGCTGAAAGAAGTGGCGCGGCGGATGGATGTGATTTTGGGGGCGTGACACGGGGCGAGGGCGTCCGAGTCGCCGGCTCAGCACGCAAAGTACGCACCAACATAGTCAGCGAAGTCGTCGGGATCGACATCACCGCTGCGGTTGAAATCGCCCGGAAGCAGCGGATCGCTTGAGAAAAAGGCCCCGATGAAATCGGCAAGGTCGTTGGGATCAAGAGCGCCGTCGGCATTGAAGTCCGCCGCGGCGCAATCTGGGCCGGGCGGCGGAGGTGGTGGAGGCGGCGGGGGCGGGGGCGGCGGTACCGCGTTGGGGTCTTCATACACCGGCCACGGTCGGTCGTACAGCGTGTCCGCCGCGAGGGCCAGCTCGGCCACTCCCGCCGCTGTCGTGCTATATCGCTCGGCGATCTGTGCCAGATTCAGTGTTCCGACCGGCCGGTTGTACAACTGTGAGAAGATGACCATGCCTGACAACAGCGTGCCACGCAGGTTGGGGTGGGTCAGGTCGCTGTTGTACAAGTTGGAGTAGCCCGCCGCCTGCCACGCATCGCCGGCAAAGGCAATTTTCGAGCGCCCCGGCGAGGTGATGTTGTTAATCGCCAGTGCCGACGCAAGATACCCGTTGCGAAGCTCGAGCTGCATCCGGGCCGGGCCCTGCGGGAAAAACGATGTTGGGCCTCCGTAAAACTGCGCGTTGCCGGCGCCACGAGCCCAAGTCTGAAACATCACCGGACGCACCGCCGGGCTTCGAGCTGCGACCGCTGCGAACAGCGCCACCGAATCCTGCACATGCCGATTGACGTCACCTATGTGCGTAGGCCGCGTCGAAAAATCCTGAAGCACCACCGCATCCCAGTCTTGTGAACTTTCGATTGCGAAGTTGATCACGCCAAGGTTGGTCGAAAGGTGTTCGGTCAACGAGAAGGAGTTCATCGCGGCGTTGACGATCCGCGGCGACGGCAGGCCGGCGAGCAACGCCAGATCGCGAACCGGGCGCTCAAAGCCGGCGTTCTGGAGCATGTAACTGTTCCCGTAGAACAAAAAGTTCGGCGGGACCGGCGGCGGGTCGTCGCCGCGGGCATCGGACGGCAGAGCGACCACCAAGCCAACGACAGCAAAAACGAACGCGACGGGGAGGCGTACGTGCATCTGGTATTCCAGGAAACAAACAGCTGAGCGATCCGGAATACTCAACAAGATACCAGATCAACGCAGTCTCTACCAGTGCTTCCCCTATCAGTTCTGGATTTTCCCCCCCTATTTTATGCTAATATAGACCGAACAATGCGGCAATTACATCACAGTTTCGACGCTCGTTCACACTCGATTGTGGATTGCCGTCTGCGCAGGCCCTGTCGCGACACCCGTGAGGCCCCCCTCGTGTCAGCACCCAAAAAACACACCGATGTAGTCGGCCAGATCATCAGGATCGACATCGCTGCTTTGATTGAAGTCCGCGGTTGTCAGCGGCGGAGCAGAGAAGAACGCCCCGATGAAATCGGCGAGGTCGTCCGGATCAGTTGAGCCGTCGGCGTTAAAGTCTGCTGCGATGCATTCTGGGCTCGGCGGAGGGGGGGGCGGGGGCGGGGGATTGGGATCCTCGTAAACGGGCGCGGGGCGATAAAAAATCTGGTCCGCGGCGGCCGCGAGCTCGACGGCACCGGCGGGTGTCGTTGCGTATCGGGCCGCGAATGCGCCGACGTTGAGGTCGCCAACGGCGCGGTTGTAGATCTTTGAGAAAAGCACCATCCCGGCGAGATAAGTCCCCCGTGCGTTTGGGTGGGATTGATCGCTGACGTACAGATTGGAGTACCCAGCGGCCTGCCAGGCATCGCCTGCAAACGCTACCTGTGCCCACCCCGGAAAGACCGCCGCGTCAATGGCCTGAGACGAAAGCAAGTAGCCGTTGCGAAGTTCGGTCTGCATTTGCGACGGGCCGCTCGGGAAAAAGCAATAGGGTCCGCTGTAGAACATGGCGTTGTCGCTGCGCCGAGCCCACGTTTCGAACATCACGGGCCGAACACCCCAACTCCGCTCGGCGACCGCGAGGTACATCTGTCGCGACGTGTTGATGTGCTGTTGCACGTTGCCAATGCGGGTTGGCATCGTCGAAAGGTCCTGAAGCACCACGAAATCCCAGTTCTGGTTCGCCGGGATTCCCGCGTTGATTGGGGCGAGATTGCGCTCAAGATGGTCGCGCAGCGCGTATCCGCTGGTAGAGGCGTTGACCGTCCGAGGCGTTGGCAGCCCAGCGAGGGATGCGAGATCGCGCACTGCTCTGTCAACTCCGCCGTTGCTGAGCGAATAACTGTTGCCATAAAAGAGGATGTTGAGGGGAGCAGGCGGTGGGATGTCATCGGCGCGACTTTGCTGGACGATGGCGCTGAGAGCCAGAACCATTGTCCCGATAACACCAAGATTGACCGGCCGATTTATCACACTTTTGCTCATTGAATTCGGGACGAGAGGCAACCATCTGCTTTGGGAAGATACAAGATTGCGTGAAGCTGTGCCAGGTATTTCTTTTTCATCCACAACTTTCGGGTTTGGCTCGTCGATCCAACACCCTGATTTGGTCGATCTCGAGGGAAATCGAGCAAGCTGGGGCAAGACGTGGCATATCTCCCACGTTGTACATACCGTTCGATCCGCTCGTTGAGATGGTCGTTCCGAGAGCGGGGGTTTGAGTTATTGGAGCATGAGCGGTTGCTGAATGCTGCGCCACAAATCACGCTGCTGCGAAGCGATGTCGGCGACGCGCCAACTCACGAGCGGCCGATAACGGCCAACCCGAACGCTGCGCCGATCGGTACGGCTGATGCTCGAATCGAGGGTGTCGACGCGATCCGGATGTTTGCCGCGATTGGCGCGGCATGGCTTCACACGGCTCAATCTGACGAGCTGGCCCACACTGGAGAGTACGGCAGATTCGCCGTACCGGTGTTCAACACCATCGCCGCATACTTCCTTGTGCGGAGCATTCGTCGAAAGCCCGACCGGCATTACTTGCCGTATCTCCGGGTCCGACTCGCGAAACTTTATCTGCCTTTCCTCGCTTGGGGCGCGATTTATCTCTTTGCCCGCTGGGCAAAGTCGACGGTCACAGGCTCGCCTTTGAAACCGGTGCGTCCGGGCGTTCTTCTCGAGGGTCCATCCCACCAGCTTTGGTACCTGCCATTCGTCCTGATCTGCTGCGCGATTGGATTCCCGGTGGCACGTTGGGCGCTCGAGGCAAGGTGGCGGCAGTGGGCGGTTGCCTTGGCGTGTGGAATCGTCTGCTTGGTGATGGGCTTGAGCAAGATTCCAGATTTCCACGAGCCCCTTTCCAAAGTCGGACTTGACTATTTCTGGAACAGGGTTTGGTATCGGACTCCGAGTTTTTTGAGCGGATTTGCGATGGCGATGGTGGTCGGTCATCGTTCCTCGGCGTGGGATGTTGTGGCTGTTGATCGGGGTCACAAACGGCAGATTGTGGGAGCGGCCTGCTTTATCGCCGCCACATGCTTCGTCATTGCCGGAGTCAACTTTCCGAATATCGACCTGGGTGGCGGCACCATCATCGAGATTCGATCGACCTGGTACACCTGTTCCGGGCTGTTCTTCGTCGCATCGGCTTTCGGCGGATGGGAGAATCGCGGCACCAGGTTCCTTTCAGAACTGCGCTATTACGCATTCGGTGTTTTCCTCGCCCACACACTTTTCATCGAAGGTGCTCAAGCGGCGTTTGAGCGGTACGCGCCGGAGATCGCCAAGACGTGGTCGCTCGATATCGGGATCTACATCTTCGCCATCACCGGAAGCATCGCACTTACAGCGATCATTCACGCGTCAAAGTGGTTTCGGTGGATGATCCCGAGCTAACGGGAACGTACCGGGCGGCCACTTCATCGCCTGACGCGCACTGATTGATGTCGTTGACCGCCGGCCAAACCCCTCCTTTGCTTGCCTGTGCTTTCCCCCTCCCCCCCCTACCGCATGCTCGCGATTGATCTTGGCGACAAGCGGACCGGCTTGGCGGTGGCGGACACGCTGCTGCGGATTGCTTCGCCGGTGGGGCGGTTGGAAGTGCCGGTGGTGCAGCAGGAGGGGGCATCACTTTTGAGCGCGCTGGGGCGGGCGATTGGCGAGCATGGGGCGCGGGTGCTGGTGTTTGGGCTGCCGCTGAATATGGATGGAACGGAGGGCCCGCGGGCCAAGATGGTGCGCGGCTTCGCGGCGCGGCTGGGGGCGCTGCACCCGGCGTGCGAGGTGGTGTTCTTTGATGAGCGGCTATCGTCAGCGCAAGCCGACTGGACGATGAGCCAGGCGGGGCGGGAGATGGGGCACAAGCTGACGCATGGGCAGAAGAAAGCGCGGCGCGATTCGATTGCGGCGGCGGCGATTTTGCAGGGGTATATGAATGGGCTGGCGGCGGGATGAGGTCAAAGTAGACCCCGTGGTGGAGGTTCACCACCCGCTGCGGAGTTCGGCCACGATGCCGCGGGCGAGTTCCTGGACGGTGGCGTGCTGGCCGGTCTCGATGCGTTCGCCGATGCCGGTCGAGGGCGCGAAGTTTTCGGCGGCGACGAAGTTGCGGCGTGCGACGAGGACCTTGCCGGTGCGGTTGTCTTTCCACTCAAAGTCAACGGTGAGGACGACGGCGAGTTCTTCGACCATGCCACTGGTGCGGCTGGTCGAGAGTTTGCGGAGTTCGGCGCTGGTGATGGTGCCGCGGAGGGTGGTTTGCGGGCTGCCGCTCTGGACGACGGTGTAGGGCGTGGTCTGGCGGATCTCGGCGACGAGGGCTTCGGTGAGCTGTGTTTCTACGCCGCGCGAGAAGGTGGAGTTGCGAAAGACGGGGACCGAGATGGTCTCGAACTGGCGCGAGAAGGTGCTTTGCGTGGAGTAGCCGCTGCGCGGGTCTGAAGCGCAGCCGGGAAGGACGAGCGAGGCGGTGGAGAGGGCGGCGAGGGAGAGGGCCACGACCGCGAGGGCGGGGAGGGCGAGCGAGGCGGTCAGGATGCGGGGGCGAATGCGTGGCATGGGCGGAGCGTGAAGGCGTGAGTCGGACGGACCGGAGCGGAGTCTGGGGCTTACTTCTTCTCGGCCGGTGCGTTGGTATCGGCGGCGTCTTTGACGGGCTTGCGCTCGAGGACAGGGGTTTTTTCGGGCTTGGGGAGGGCCATGGCCCAGGCGCGGGCGTTCATGATGTCGGCGGCCTCGGTGGCGGCGCCGGTGCGGGGGAAACGGGCGAGGAGGCGCTGCAGGGTGTAGCGGGCGCTCACCAGGTCGTTCTTGGTGAGGTACCAGTTGGCGGTGACGAGCATTTGCTGGCCGCCGGATTCATCGATGCGGGTGAGGAGGGCTTCGTCGAGCCCGGCCTCGGCGGCTTTGGCGGGGTATTTAGTGCGGAACTGCTCGATGAGGACGGCGGCGTCAACGAGGGGCTTGCCGTTGTAGCGCGGGCCTTTGAAGCTGGCGATGTTGGCATAAATGCGGCGCTGGAGGGCTTTGGAGACGTAGGCGCTTTGCGGGTAGTTTCGGACGAAGAGCTCGTAGGCCTGGCTGGCGAGTTCCATCTCGCGCGAGCGGTAGTAGAAGTCGGCAAGTTCGATGCCGGCGCGCTCAGCGACGCGGCTGCCGGGGAGACGCTCCTGGCAGCGGATGAGGAGTTCCTCGCCGATGTCGCTGGCGTCGATGATGCGGTAGCCGAGGAACTTGCGTTCGAGGCCGTTGACGTATTTGACGGCGATGTCGAGCTCGCGTTCGACGGAGATTGGGTATTCGGAGCTTTGTGGGAAGTTGCGGATGACGGCTTCGTAGTCGTAGAGGGCCTGAAACTCGTTGCCACCGGCGCTGATGGCATCGGCGCGAATGAAGTAGGCCTGGGGAAGGAGTCGCGAACTGCCGCGTTTGTTGGCATCGATCCAGTCGTCGAGAATGCTCTGGGCGGCGGCAGGGCGATCTTCGGCGAGGGCCTTGCGGGCATTGGCGATGACAGCGGCATCGGTGCCGGGCTCGGGCGCGGCGGTGGGCTGCCAAGTGCCGGAGCCGTCAAGGCGGTATTCGTTGGGCGGGGGGGGCTGAGCGTCCGATAGCGCGCCGGGGATGGGAAGAATGGTCCCGGGCGCGGGGGCGACGGCGATGGGCGAGAGTGTGCCGGGGGTCGGGGCGATGGGCGTGACATCGGGCCGAGCGGCCAAGGCCCAAGAGGCCGTGGCGGCCACGAGCGTGATGGCCCAAGCTACGGGACTGGAGCGGTGGGAACACACGATTTGGACGGGGCGATTTCGGTGAGCCATCATGAAGAGCGACGATATGCCGACGAGCGGCGCGGCGGGGTTGGGGGGGGCGGAGAAGGGAGGAGAAGGGGCGGGAGGAAGTGACGAACCGCGGCGGTGGCCATGAAAGCGATTGCAGGAGAGAGGAGGGGTGGACATTTTCCCTATCTTGCCGAGGAGGACGCAGGGGGCAGGGCAAGGTTCCGGAAATCCGGCTGACTTGGCCCTGATGGGCCAGATTTTGCTTGCATTATGGCCGGTTGCACATGAGACTAAACATTCATCGAGGGCTTGCGCGCGCACAGCGCGGTGCGTTTGCTCACGGACTGTTGGAATTTCAAGAAAAGGAAGAGGTGGATCTCATGGCAAGTGTTTATCGCAATGTGTTTGGGATGACGACGGCTGTTTCAGCCGC
>Ga0163144_10020873_pt1 | contig 13056 bp, 29 predicted proteins | sample OliLak19BULKMAT1_FD_123175 | JGI IMG/M metagenome (GOLD analysis project Ga0163144, IMG submission 123175) | Freshwater microbial mat bacterial communities from Lake Vanda, McMurdo Dry Valleys, Antarctica - Oligotrophic Lake LV.19.BULKMAT1 | ecosystem: Environmental > Aquatic > Freshwater >...
CTGACGCGGCATCAGCTCCGCTCGATAGGTTGTTTGAGATTTTTGGTCCGACAGAAGCGGCAGCTGCTCCTAGCGCTTCATCGTCCTCGGATGTTTCGTAATCAGATGTATCGATTGGATCCCCTGTGACACCATTAGCAGCGTTAAATCAAAGATATCAAATTTGACGCTAGTACTACAGGAGCCACAGCCGTCGCTTTGAAAACAGACATCCAGAACGCACCTAGATGCGGGATTCGAAAAACTAGTGGAGAGCGATATGGCGCGTCATCATCGCCGTCATCAAGAGCTGGCGCGTCGTGAAGTGCTGAAGCACCACCTACAAGTGCTGAACTAGAAGCACCAGCCGAAAGCACGGAAGCAGCAGCTGCAGCAAGTGCTGAAATAGAAGCACCAACCGAAAGTGCTGAAACAGAAGCACCTGCAAGGGCAGGCGCTGTGCCACTGGCCGCTGCTGGAGAACTTACAATATCGTCATCAGAATCCGAAGGCAAGGGCAACGAATTCGCAGCCTGAAGTTCGAGATCGTCTGCGTTGGACATTGGAGGATGTGAGTTGGGATTGATGGCGTTGGTGAGCTGAGAAGACAAGCGATGCTATTCTCCCGGACGTGTAACGGGAAAGCGTTCTCTTTTTGAGGCTAAGCACGCACGGAAACCCCTAGGTTTTTCAGAAGTGTTGTTGCTGTGTGGGTGAGGTGCGTTGAAGTGTGCAAAGACATTCAGACTGCTTGATCCTGGCACCTCTCAACCAAGACACTCGATACTCCATTGGTGCTCAAATCAGGATTCGAAATTATGGCTGCGCCTCCAAGTCGCATCAAAACCACCAGCAACCAGGACCCCACCGAGATCTTTGAGGTCCTTGCAAAGCTTGGAGAGGGGTATAATTCGAACATATCTTCTTCTTTCAATGGTGGGCTGACGCTTTATTTGCTTGCATGGTGTAGTTCGTATGGTGCGGTTTACAAGGCACTAGACAAGCGAGATGGCCAGATTGTTGCCATCAAAGTGCTGGAAATTGAAAACGAGGATACCACCGAGCTGCAGCGTGAAATCAACATTCTCAAGGATTGCAAAAATGAGTACATCGTGGCCTACAAAGGCACTTGGGAAAAGGATGGACATATCTGGGTATCGTTTAGCAGCTTTGCGGTCAACCGTAGTTACACGATTACCTCACTCTGATTCAAATTTTTTTTTCAGATTGTGATGGAGTACTGCGGCGCGGGCTCTGTTTGCGACCTTATGGCCATTTGCGAACGCACGCTCCAGGAAGAGCAAATCGCAGTGATTTTGAAGCAAGCGCTCATGGGACTCCAATATCTGCATGCGAACAAAAAGATTCACCGAGACATCAAAGCTGGCAATCTTCTGCTTACCAGCCAGGGTGATTGTAAATTAGGTACGTTATGCTGTGTTCATTGGGGTCATTGAACCCAAAACCGAAGGTGTGGATGGTCTATGGATGCTACAGCTGACTTCGGTGTGTCCGCCGAACTCACCACCACTCTTGCGAAACGAAAAACCGTGATCGGTACACCGTACTGGATGGCACCGGAAGTGCTGCAGTCGACAGAGTATGATGGGAAGGTATGCGTGCCAGTAATGTTTCCGTGAGTTGCCGGCTGTCTCTCATGCAGTTCACGCGCGATGGCCGCAGGCCGACATCTGGTCATTGGCTATCACCGCAATAGAAATGGCAGTGGGTGAGCCACCGCACTCAGAAGTACATCCTATGAGGGTACGTGAATGGCAGGAGAGACGTGTGCGGAAGCGCTGGTTCCATCTTGCTTACCCACCGCCTCGTTTGATTCCAGGCGATCTTCATGATTCCAAATAGCCCGCCTCCCACGCTGCCTCCTAAAGAAACCTGGACTCAGGACTTTCACAACTTCCTGAAAATCTGCCTGCAGAAGGATCCCAGAGATCGGCCCACTGCTGAACATTTGCTTCAGGTGAATGCACTTTCGGTTGTAACGCCTGCGCGCTCTTCCTGTGCTTACTGTATTTGATGTGACGTTGCAGCATGCGTTCATCAAGAACTCCGGAAAAAAGGCGATCATTGCTGCGCTTGTTGATGAATGCATGCCCACGATCGAGGAGTACAGGCAAACAGAAGTTGAAGAGCAGGTGCGTTGCATGTGCAGTCTTTGTAAATGGTGAAGTCGCTGTATATCGTTGAACGTGCCTCTTGTCTTTCAAACCGTGTAGAGCAATAGTTCTGGCACTGCATCAAACAACGAATCATCCACGCTGGTCAAGAACAAAGACTTCGCGGGCAACGCGGGTGGCACTATGATTTCAAATCAAGCGTCGAGTACGATGGTGTATAGTAATGATGGCAGCGCAAGTGCAGCCAACGGTGCCGGTGACGAGGATTTTGGAGGCACCATGGTCGTCAACCCTAATGCGTACGTTTGCTAGATATTAGTGGCAATCTTCTTCGCACAATTCTCATCTCATCCGTTGTTATTTTCCGCAGCAAAAAGGGTGGGAATCAACCAGCGTTCATGATGTCAAACCGGGACGATGAGAAAAAGAACAGCCAGTTTGATACTATGAAATCGAAGGATCCGGACTTCAAGGACTTCTTCAAGACGGGCAAGGTGAGACGGCTGAAACTCGTGTGCCTTTTAAGGAGCAAGTAATGAATACCAATATTGTTTTGCAGAGCCTCGAGCTGTCACCGGAGAAGGGTTTGATGGAGCTGAACTCGATGCTGATCATGCTGAACAAAGCATATGACGAGGAGTCAAATGCTCTGGACCGGTATTATGAAGCAAGAAGGAAAGAACTGACGGATCTGATTGCGAAGAAGAAGAAGGCGGGTGCAAAGTGATGCAAACGTTCAGGTTCACACGGTTTAGTGACTAGTACTAAATATATTCTTCTTGTCCAACATCACGTTCAGCCATGAAGGGCGTTCGGCTGATCATCGAATCCCCCAAGTCTACTTAGCATACTTCGCAGTCCATTCAACTGCTGTTTTGATTGCGCCTTGTTCATCCGTCTTCCAATGTTGCGCAACGTTGTTGTCCAGAGGATCGTCGGGATTCGGCGCTTGCAGAAGCAACTGAATGCTGAGGCACACCTTGTCAATCTGTAACGCCGGGGACCATTTGTCTTTGAGAATGTCCAGACAAATCCTGCCAAGGCGATCGATGTTGGGATGGTAGATCTTCGTCAAGAACCGCACTTTCGGAGGGACCATGGGGTAGTCGTCTGGGAAAACCGCAAACATCGAACTTGACTCCGATGTGTGCACAATCGAGCGCAAACACTCGCGTTCGCACCTGACAGATACAACTCGAGTTTGAACACACCACCCTGGTACGCTGACCCTTGTGGACCAGCAATGACGACGTCGAAGTAGCGCATGTTGTCTTTGTGAGGAGTTGCACTGATGCCTGCAAGCCCAATTGGAAGCGCGCGCATTAGCAATGCACTGTGACGCCGAGAAAAGTAAAAGCAGAAATTGCTTACCCACGATAGGATTTTTACTCATGCGTTCAACCTCTTTGATGATACGGCGCGGTAGCTCCGCCATCGTGCCTGTGGATGGTGCAAAGTATCAACACTACCAAGCACCGCGAGTGCTTGCTGCAAAATTTCCTGTTTGGCGTGGATGAGTGCAGTTCTTGCTCCGGATAACCAACTCCAAAAAATCCGGTTTCCGAAGGCGGATAATACAATTCTGACCGACTGTGAGCGCGTTTCTTGCGAGATTGTATCGACGAAGACGCTCATGATCACCAGTGTTGCGCCTGCGTGATTGTTAAGTAGTCACCATGATTGCTGAGCGGCGGCTTGCCGCGGTGCTTTTGTTTCACGCTGGGCTCATTCTGTGTTGGAGCGTAGGATCAACCGCACAGGTCAGTACACATTTGGCTGCTGTGATGCCTCCTTGTAGCTGCCTCAACGGTTTTTCGGTGCTGTATCACATTCTCAGTCATCGCGATCAGCTTGCTCAAGCAACTCTACGGGATGTTGCGGAACTGGGATGACATGCAACTTTCCCAATGGGGTGTGCTGCGAAGGCAACCGTGCATGCTGCCCGGAAAACTCCATATGCGTCAAGCTCCCAAACGAACCGGGAAAAATCGGCTGCCTTAATATTTTGCAACACCCTGATGTGCGTCAAGCACTACGGGCAGGAGTAGATGACCTGAACCGTCCCTCAGAAAGCTCAGAAATCTCTCGTGGTGTCGAATCGTCAGAATCGTCCACGCGATCTATTCCGGCAATCGTGAAAAGCGAGTCCGCTTCGAATGCAGCAAGGAATGGCGTTGTTCTGCGAACGGCTCCAGGCAGCAGTACTGGTTCGTCCACCAAGGTACAGCTCAAACTGTATGTCTGCAAGTACGATCCGTTGCTGAAGATCGTGGTTGTATCCAGAACAAAGTGTATGTCCGCTATGACAGTGCTGTCCACGCAATTACGTCATCATTGGCCACAATACCGTTGGCATCACAGGTAATGTCCCGCCTCATCAGCCAAACAAGTTTTGGATGTTAAGTCTTTTTGTTTTGTTTTGGCAGTTCCTGTCCCCGCTGGTCGTTCAAGTGACCAAACACGCCATTCCTCTCGTAAGACATAGAGCAGTCGCAGTTGTGTGTGCTCTCAGCTGACTAATCTAATGCCGCGTTCGCACTCTCCAGCTGAACCAGCGCAATGAGAGCCGCATCACCAGTGTATCGAGCCCTCCGGTGCACAGGCCACGTGCTCGTCGTCTGCACCCAGAAGAAAGGCTTCGACTGCGTACATTGGTTTCAAAGGAACAGGACTCAAAGAAGGTTGTAGAGCAAGCTGAAAAAAACAAAGCCGCAGAGCGTGAAAAGCTGGCTGCTCAAAATGAGCGTGACGAGCAAGCTCGCAAAGCTGCTCACAGTAGAGCTTTGCAGGCAAGGCGCGAGGAATTGTTCAAACAGGAGCTTGCTAAGGTGACCCAACTTCGCGCGCGTCAAGAACAGCGTTTATCAGTGGTGCGCCAACAAGAAAATAATCACGAGGCGAGCTTTAAAACGGAGCAATATCACAAGGTGCTGGTGTTTTTGAATGTTCGCTCACCAGGATTTTGTAAGTGCTTACTTTTAATTACGATGCATTTCAGGTTCGAAGCGAGCAATCAAACAAACAAGGACGAGCAAAGGTGGGCTGATAGCTACACCTGTATGTATGGCTGCCTGCTTATAGTCCATTGATGTCGCAGATGTTGAAAGCTAGTCAGGCGACTGATGAGGAGAAACAGGAAGCCAGAAGAATGCTGAAGCGAGAAGCCAGGCGCATGCGTCGAAGTTTGCAAAAAAATGAAGAACAGTTCAAACGGCGGCAGGCATACGAGACACAAGCTCAACTTGCTAACGTAAGTGGTGATCGTGGAGCTGTTAAGTGAATCAAACGTGACACTCAAAGCCGCAATCCGCAGGCGGCAGAAGGGGACCAGAAAGATCGAATCCAGCTGAAACGAGAAGACTTCAACAAAAACTACAAGGTAACCCAATACGGTGTATCCCACTCATACGTTTCTTTTTTTTTGGGTGCTTTTTAAGACGGTCCATTGTGCTGATATCACGGTCACTGTAGGCAAGAAAAAGATTGCTTGCAGAGCAGGAAGGAAAACGACGAGTAAGTTGGCTGTGTGATGACACGTTGCTTACATCGCAATTCGGGCTGACAATCGTCATGCACGGTGTTTTCAGGAGCAACTGCGCATTGCGCAAGCTGCCGCTCAAAACTCTCAGGTGTGCTGTGAGCAAGTGCAGCTCTACGTGTTAGTTGAATCTCTGAAATGTGGTTGCGTGTGCAGACTCATTTTCAAGGACAGCTGGCAGCTGAAAACTTGGAAAACGCTCGAGACTTGCTTGATCGCGTTCTCAAAGAGAAAGCTGCAATGAAAATGAATCGTCGACGCAGGTTACGACGGGATCGTCGAAGACTTGTTGCAAGGGTACTGGCAGCGATTTGTTATCTAGTTATGACCAGTCAGCTCATCGTTATGGATTTTGGTTTCCGCTCAGCCATTCTTATCGCAAGACGAACGACCAAGACGCACTCGGCCAACCCGATGTGGAGCGGCAGCGTTACTACCTAATACCGCTCGATACACATTCATGGTTTGTTATGCTTGCCTATTTTGTCGCCATTGGAAAAAGCTGTGGTGTCTGAAGCGCTTTGATGACAGCTGTGGGTGAAGCCACAAGGTTACGCAGAAGCGGAGACGGTACTTTTCCACAAGGGAAGCCAAACGCATTTCGCACCAGCGCTGACGGTTCGCCCGTTCAGTACACGGTAAATTATTACATGCCGCGACAATCTTTGATTGGAGTGCTCAGCAGTGACGTATGATTCCAGACTGCGGTTGCAATTCGACATGCGAAGACCGCAAGGTGAAGGTTTTCGAGTCGACACGGACATCGATCGGATGTTACCGTTGCAGCGATGGACGCATGTTGCCATTGTAGCCTCATCATCGGTTTTGGAGCTGTTCGTCAACGGAACCAGTGCTTACAGGCTTCCGCTAGGGTCAGATGTGCTGCTACCGAATACAGGTAACTCCTGTGCACGAGCGATATCTCGATAGGCTGGCTCAAGCCCAAATGTGTCTTTGTCAGGCGATGTGTGGTGCCCAGGTGGCTGGGCGGGAGCAGCTCCCGCGGCTATCGCAGCGACAGCGGATTTTCGACTGTTTGGCTCTGCCATTCGCATGGATAGATGGTGGCCGAGAAACTCAAAACGCTTTTTCCGGCGACATACAATCCACGGCGCGACTGCTTCTGATGTGAGTTATGCGAATCCGACATTCGTGCAGTATTCCCCGTTTCTGAGGTGTCGACATTGTGATGCCAGGTCGTAATTGTTGCGAAAGTCCAACCTGCTGAGCTCGCAAATGAGACCGTGTGCGTGCCGGGCAATCTGTTCTCGTCAGATATTTCCAATCAGTTTACGTATGCGGTATGTACATTTTGTTGCGGTTTTGATGTAAGCCATCGGTCCTAATTCCCATCACATTATGTGCAGGCATGGTTCAAAGCCTCTTCATTCGTTTTCAATGGAACCGTGTTTCAGAAGCAAACTTCTTCTGCAAATACCCGGGATTCGTTCGCATTCGATCTTCGGGCCGATGACCAGTATGTACTTGTACTGCTTGCATGAAATGACTGTGCTGATCTCAGTGACCGTTGGCTCGATATCGCAGGGAATCACTTCTATTGGTGCAAGTCGCCACCACCGCTGGTACGATGGCGAACGTGACTCGATCCACGTCTGAATTGGACCTGACGCACTGGAATCACTTCGCGTTCGGTTACGACGCTCGAACTGAGGTCATGTCGGTAAGATACACCGATCCGTGCAGCACTGCTGCAATCATTGTTGATGCTACTTGATCTCTCTGGTGTTTTTTGCAGATATATGTGAATGGAAAACGTGTTATGACGAGTCCCGTTGCAGCCGCCAGCTTGCAACATTCCGGAGGTAAGCACGCTGAACCGAATCTCAAGCATTCCATTCAAATGCGTCATCATTTGGTTACGCGGTCATCAGGTGCGTTGCTTTGCGCACGCAATGGTGCTGCTCCTGGATCGATCGCGGATATGCGCGCCTACTCGTATCGAGCCACACCGCAAGAAATTTACAATCTGTTCCTGGCGAGATCGTTTGAGCTGTGATTGCACCCGCACAGAAATGTACGCATGTAAATTAAACCCATGCATATTATTACAGCCGAGTATATGAAACAGCCTGGTGATGGACGCAATAAAAGGATAAGCGAGCATTCCGAGGATATAAATATGGCTGCTTCAGTGAGAGTGCTTTTCGTCATCGGTTACGACACAGCAACCGGCATTCGTGCAATTGGCCACGCATTGCGTTGGGCACAGCGATCCCGCCTGAAAACACCCCAATCAGTGGAAAGATAGTGCACGAGACAAAGACACCAACAACCAACCTTCGACGACGCAACTGCAGTTGATAATGATACGAAGTCTGGCTGAATGCAGGTACTGTGGATACCGTGTAGATGAAAGACGCTTCGAACTGCGTCTAAGATCGGGTTGATATCCGTTGCGGTCTCGCACACCACGTGCACGGATGCTACCACCTGCAGGCACACCACCGGAACACCGAGTTAAAGCCGAATGGCGTCACACACACACGATTCTGCTCATCCGTTACCACCGCAGAATTCAGGCCCCACACGTGCAGTTCGTGGATGGCTACAACGTCTTTGACGGAAATCAAGTCCTCACGAAGGGCATCCACATCGACGTACAGAGGAGCACTTTGCAGTACCACCGAGTGACAGTGCTTGACCTGTTACGGAAACAAGTAACATAGCAGTGAATATGGCAACGCAAACGGTAAGGGTTATCAGAGCGGCTTGGTCAAGCATACCAAAGGAATCGTGGTGGCAAGTAGGATCGCAACGATGAACAGACTGGAGATGGGGTCCACGTACAGCACCCATGTGCCCGTGCCCTTCTCGATCAGCACGCCAGTGATCAGCACGCAGATGGAAGATAAACAGTCTCCCAAGAAATGTAGGAAAATAGCTCTCATGTTCACATCCACATCCTGTCACACGAGATATTTGACACCATCCATACCACCGTCAAAGCAAGCGCACGGACATGTCAGCATGCGAAAGGTGAACAACCTTATCTGCATGACCCAGAGAAGCGGGCGCCGCGTGGGAGTGGCCGTGGTGAGCCTGTGCTGCAGGATCGGAATGACTGTGACCGTGATCGTGCTCGCGATGATGGCCAGGCGGAGGCGCATCGTGCGAATGCAGGTGACCTACCACAGCATGGGCAACACCAAGTCCATATTGGTGAAGCGTACAGAGGAGCATTTTTGGAGAGCTACGTACCATGAGTGGAAAACAGGAACGTGCCGATCGTATTCAATACCAGACCAGCGCCCGCTATCCATATGAACCAGCTGCCTTGCTGGATCGCTGCGGGCGGAAAGGAGGAGCATCATGAAACACATTAGAAAGGTACAGTTGCAGCAGAGCCCTGAATACGTACGCTCAGGGTTGACCAAACGTGGAATGGCCTCCAAAGTCACATAAACGGCGAGAGATATGAGCGACCAACCGTTAGCGAGCCCACCTGTTCGTGCAGACAGGATGCGATGACGCCATTCGTAAAAATACAAGAATGATGAGCCAGTAACCGGCACGCGTACCTAACACTTCCAGGCGCGCCCATCCATAGGAATATCGGCTAGTAGGCGGTCGCTTTTTCGCCTTGAAACGATGAGTGAACGTCAGTACGAGCATTGTACAACGAGGGAAGCGGCGCAACGAGGATCCGCGTACCGTTTCGCAGTAGAAGGCAATATACAGCGCCCAAACGTCGCCGAGCGTGTGAAAGCCATCGCCCATCAAAGACAGCGAGTTCATATATAGGGCCACGACGATCTCCAAGATGCCGTACAGCAGCGAGATCCCACCGATGATAACATACTTCACTGACGGAGTGCAGCACGGCGTTCGAGGCCTGCGTTCAGCGTGTCGCATATGGATCAAAAACGGGTCACGGCGAAATGAACAGTTGGCTGCATGGCTACCTAGGCTCTTCTGAATGTGCATGATGTGCGTGAGAATGATGGTGGTGGTGGTCATCGTCGCTGTGTTGGTCGTCGGTCGGAGACACCAGCGAAATCAACGCATCTGTTTCTTCTCCTCCGTCGCGAGGAGCTTGCTTGTGACGTATCTTCCTAACCTTCTCGGCAATGCTCATGATTGACTGAAGTAAGCAAAGCTCATAGAGAGCTGTCCAGCAGCGCAGGCGCCAGGATAGACCGAGTACCGTTGCAGCAGCTGACGTAAGAGAGGCCCGCCTTGAGGCGGGATGTACCTAATTCGCCGCCTAACTAGTCTTAAACAGGGGTCATTTCGCATGACGTAGTGGCGCGCCGGGGCGATATCTCCATGCAGTACACGACGGGGGATGATCCGGAAAGTGGGGCCTGCTCTCACTGCCTGCAGCGAGAGTGCTGCGTCTATGATGCGGCGCTGAATGCGCACGTTTGCGAGCGGTGTGGCTTTGTATCTGAGTCAAATCCTGTGAGCATGACGGTGGAACTGGAACAGCACCACGACGGCACCCAACGAAGACCAGGACGCTTCGTTTCTGTGCATGCATCCACTATCCTGACCACGGTGCAAGCTGCCGCGCGAAGCAAATCGTTCCATAATGTTGCCACCGATGCTGATTCCTCACGCAAGGTACCTGCGGAGACTGCTGCGATCGCTTTGCCAGAATTTATCTAACCAATGTGCTTGATGTCCAGCACAAAATGCTTCGCAAGCTGGCACAATTGGCACACTCGCTGAATATTCCAGCAGTCGACCATTCGCAAATCATTGACCTAATGGATACGTTCCTCGATGGCAAGTATGGCCAGGGCAAGTACATGGAGCTGGTTGTCGGTAGTTGCATCTACGCTTTCTGCCGCCGAACCAAGCGACCTATAACGCTCATGGATACTGCGGTATGTCATTCTGTACAATCGTTTGATTTTTTATTTCGTAAATGGTCTAGGTTTGCTCCGCACCGTGCCCTGCGTGTTCATCTGGGCTGATCGTACATCGCTGCACCATTACACCACAGGTGGCGCTGGCACAGCCGGTGCACGAGTTGGGCCGGGTCTTCGGTGAGGTGAACCGCAAACTGCAGACCCGATTGGAATGTTTGGATCCAGAGGTGTTCATCGACCGTGTTCTCAATCTCATCCTGCCAACTTTGGAAGCGACTGTGCAATCGCAGACGACTGCGTTAGGACTCTCCATGCCAATTGCAGCGGATACACAGCGTGAAATCGGTACCAAATTGAGAACAATCAGAGCGACTGCAGTCCGTCTGTTGAGTTGGCGCAGCAGCATTGGCTTCTGAACGGTCGGTCTCCGCCAGCCGTATCCGCCGCTGTCATTTTGGTTGCTCTACGCACCTTTCGCATTCCCTATGACATTGAGGCGTTTGCAATGAATCTCAAGATGAACTCCAAGTACGTTGCACGTTTTCATACAATCTGATTTGTGTCGTAGATGTTTACACTCATATTGTCGTGCTTGGGGAATGTCAGAACCATATTGGCCAGACAGCAAGAGTTGGATGATGTTTTGGTCCGATTAGCTGCTCGTCTGCCGTTTGGAAGGGAGATCAACCGGAATACGATCGATTTACATCTTCCAGCAATCCTGGATAATTTGGAAATGTTGGTTGACCTACCAACCCCGCTGCCCAGTGTTAGCTCGAGTGGCTACGGTCAGGCTCTGCACGCACTGAATGGTGGAACTGAGCGAAGTTTGGTAGTGCGCAACGCCGGACAGCTGTTGGCATCTTCTGCAAGCACTATTGATCCCGCTCTTGGGATTGTGGCTACCGCTGACGATCCGCCCAGCTTCAAAAAGAACTGTGAGCGACGTTTAGACCGTCTGATGCGATTGAAACGGATCATCAATCGCCTGTCATCGCAAGATCGATTCAGTGGCGTGCTGCGTATCGACACTGCGGGACTAGATCTAACGCAGGTAGGCGGTCATGTGACGTGCGACGCGATTGGATTGGCAAGGAAGTCTGACGCTTTTGCGCACAAATGCAGGTCCCTGAAGATACGCGTACTAGTCTTGACGACGAGGATTTGCTGCTTCAGCGTCTTCTGCTATCAGGAGTCAGCTTTCAGTCTATCGTGGACACTGAAGCTCTATCAGGCTTGCTACAGCTGCTGCGCAGCGCTGAAATAGAGTCTGTGTCACGCGGATTGGACGAGAGTGAAGACGTGAACGAAGACGACATGCCGGAAGACGAATTGACGCGGTACATTCGAACTGATGCTGAGGTGAGAGCATCCTGTCTTAGTTGCACGTGGCTGCAGGGTATTGAGTATATTGTTGTGTCAGGTTGAGGCGATGCGGAAAATCCACAGGATTGCAGCTGAACACGAACAGGAACGAGAAGCATGCTCTCGCGACCAGAACAAACGGAAGAGAACGGCAATAGCCTCGCGAGAGGTCACTGCGGACTCGAAACATGGCGTGAAGGCAGAGGATCTTGATCATCGGTCTAGACGAAAGCGCGTTTGAAATGCGAAGTAAACGTTGCGTCATATTGAAACACGCAAAGCACGCGAACATGCATGCTGATAGCAATCGCTTCATTGATGCAACGGATTCTCGTCCAAAGTGGCGATGATGGCCTGCACAGCACACTAGGATCGGAAAAATGGTCGAAGAAACACAAAAACAGCACGAGCGCATACCTCAATCTGCGCCTCATTCCGAAATTGGAACAGTCCCGTATCGATCGGAACAACCGCTAGCTCGACTGACTTGCTTTGTAGCTTCTCTTCCATCACCTGCTTCAGGATCTGCAGGGCCAATTTTTCCGCTTGCGCCAAGGTCAATGACTGCGCAGCACACACCAAAACAAGCGGTTTCTACACAATCGATCGGATACAATTGCAAAAACATCCGGTCGGTACCTTGTTGTAATGCTCTTGTAACGCCGTGTTAGCTCCTTCAGAACCCGCGCCGATCGCTTTTGCTTCGTACTGAGAGTATGTTCCTGAAGGATCGGTGTGATATCTGCCATATACGCAAGTAGTGGCAGGTATTGAGCATGGAAGCACTTGCGACAACAACAGAATGCTAACAAAGTGACGTACAGTGCTGGCCCTTTCTCGTCTACGCCAGCGATCAAAAGCGACACACCGAAAGGGCGAGCCTGACCACAGTTCCAGTAGTGCATTGTCAAACAGTTGCAAGTAAACCAGCCCTACAATTGCCATGCGCGTACCACAGGGCCCTCTCCGAATTGCAAAGCAAGGTCGCACACGCTTTGAACGGTGGACTCGATTGAGATTCGTTCATCGTATGTGAACCAGTAGTTCTACGACATCAAACGATGCGAACGACGCTTGAGCACAGGCTTCAACAAGGGACACAGCAAACCACCCAACCTGCGTCTCCACTCGCGCGTGGTCAACCAGGGTGCGAGCATCAGCAGCCAAGCCGCTGATTGCACAGCCCAAGTCTGACAGAACGAAC
>Ga0163144_10020874_pt1 | contig 13056 bp, 14 predicted proteins | sample OliLak19BULKMAT1_FD_123175 | JGI IMG/M metagenome (GOLD analysis project Ga0163144, IMG submission 123175) | Freshwater microbial mat bacterial communities from Lake Vanda, McMurdo Dry Valleys, Antarctica - Oligotrophic Lake LV.19.BULKMAT1 | ecosystem: Environmental > Aquatic > Freshwater >...
GGAGTTTCATCAAGTTTCTCCGAGTCACATTTTTGCTGGCACTTTGCTGGCACTTTGGGTTTGTGATATTTGCAACCCCTTGTCCAAGCGCAACTTGGAGTTGGAGGCGAGGGTCGGAATCGAACCGACGAATGCAGCTTTTGCAGAGCCGTGCCTTACCACTTGGCTACCCCGCCATCACCGAGTTCTTCAGAGCCTATCGAACCCTTTCCTTCGATCAAGGCCAAATCACCCAATTCACAGATTTCACTCCAATCACCCTCATCAGCCACTTCACCCAACTCACCCAACTCTCATCATCCTCCAAAAATTACGGGAATCTTTTTGCCGAAGTCAGACCCCCCTGCCCCCTTGGTCCGGTATCACTGACTTCGGTTGCTTTTCGCGTGCCCTGCCGGGAAATCTTTTACTCCATTCCTTCCTCAATCCCTCGCTCTCTCCCCTTCGCATTTTGTGCACCGAACGGAATTATTCAGGCAGACGACGGCGGGGGGTATCAGGGACGGACCAGATCAAACTTGCGGGATTGGTTGCCTCTTGCCCGAGGTCTTGAGGGCCAGCATCAGCCAGAGGCACGCGGCGACGGCGATTGCGCCGGGGAGAATCAAAACGGCCTTTTGCAGGCTTTGCCAGCGGTCGGAGAGATACCCAACGATTTCTGACGACCACAGATCGCCAAACAGGTGGATGCAAAAAATTGAGATCGCCATCGCGCTGGCCCGGAGATTCACCGGAACAGTCTCCAAAATCAGGGTGTTGACCGGGCCGGTACAGAGAAAGATGAAAAACATGGCGGCGGCCAGGCAGCTCATCGAGATCCATTTGTCCGGGGCCAGGAACGCCGCCACGGTCAACGGAGCGGCACTCGCAGTGGAAAGGGTCAGCATCCATGCGTATCCCCCCGGGTTGTGCTTCTGCCAGGCGGTGGCCGCAAAACCGCCCGCAAGTGTGCCGACCAATCCCGTCACCACCAACACTGCCCCAAAGAAAATGGCCGCCTGGTCTTTCGGCACCCCATGGACTCGCGCCAGGAAGGTGGGTCCCCAAATCGCGAACGCTCCCAACGCAAACGTGTAGGCGGTATATCCCCAGATCACCAGGTTGAATTCCGGCAATCGAAATAATTTCAAACCATCCCCGGGCCTCGGCTTCGTCACGGCGGGGCCGCCCTCCGCGCGTCCTCGCTCGGGATCCCGGAATGGGAGCAGGATGACGGCGAAGGCCAAGCCGGGCAACCCCGCCCAGATGAAGGCATCGTGCCAGCTCCAGCGCGCGGCCACCTCCCCGCCAATGATATATCCCAAGGCCGCCCCCACCGGCATCGCCACATAAAAAATGGTCAGGGCATTGTTCCGGCGCGCGGCCGGAAAGGTGTCGGAGATGAGGCTGGGGCTGATGGTGGCATAGCTGGCCTCGCCGACCCCGACGAGCACGCGGCACGCGAGCAACCCGGCAAAGCTCGAGGCGAAACCGGTGAAAACCGTGCCGAGGCTCCAGATAAAAATGCCGGCGGCGATCAGCCATTTGCGCGAGGCGCGATCGCCGAGATAGCCAAAGATCGGCGAGGTGACGAAATAGCCCAGCATGAAGATCGTGTGGATGCGACCCAACTGCTGATCGTTCAAGGCGAAATCCCTTTGGATGTCCCCCATCACGGCCGGAACGATGTTGCGATCGAGATAATTAAAGAGGTTCAGCCCGGTCAGGATGAAGAGCATCCAGAAGGGCGGCAAAATTCGTTTCGTCATGACCGGCGGCGGGATGGTGGGGAGGCCCCGAGGAATTGCCGAGAAGAAAGTGGAGGACGCGGCTCCCATCGCGGCGGTCTTCCGGGGAATTTCAGCGGCCAGGTTGCCGTGGTGGGCAGGTTCAGGCTGGAGCCGGTGGGTGGGAATGGTCTGCCGGACGGCAGGATGATGCCGGCGTTCCCAGGATCAATAAACTTTCATCGTCTCCAACACCGCCTTGATGCGCGGGACTTCGTGGGTGCGGAACAAATCGGTCCGGCCCAGCGCGGCGAGCACGGCGAAAAAGGGTTCGGCGGAACGGACTTCCTCGCCAAAATATGCAAAGGCATGCGGCAGCGCGTGGCAGATGGGGAACCCGAGCGTCCGCAGCCGAAAGGTGTTGAGGAAGGTCCGCATTTGATGCCGCACGCGGGCTGCGCTGTCCTGGAGATTGCCGTAATAAAAGCCGAGGCCCGGGTCGATGAAGATGCGCGTCACGCCCTGGCGGGTCGCCGCTTCAATCTGCCGGGCAAAGTAGGCATACCACAGCTCCATGGGATCGCCGGACAGATCAAAATCCCCGACCTCCCGCACGTGCATTGCCTGCACGAAACAAATAATCACTGCCGCGTCGTGAGCCGCGACCATCCGGAACATCTCGTCGCTCTGATCGGTCCCGGTCAGGTTCAGGACATTGGCGCCCGCCTCGAGGCAGACCTGGGTCACGCCCGGTTGGTAGGTCTCGACGGAAACCAGGAGACCGGCGTCACGCAGTCCGCGGATGACCGGCACCAGGTGCGACGTTTGTTCGGTATCGTCCACGCGCCGGGCGTGAGCCAGGGTGGATTCGGCCCCGACATCGATGATGTCCGCGCCCTGGGCGGCCAGGGTCCGGCCACGCTGGATGGCCGCGGCCGTGGAGAGGCAGACGCTCTCGCGATACCAGGAGTCGGCCGAGAGATTGATGACACCCATGATGCCGGGTTGCGCATTGAAGTCGAAGGGCCTCCCACCGATGGTGAATTCCGCAACGCGATCGGGCGCCGAGGGGGGATGTTGTGCCAGCAAGGCAGCGAGATGTTCCAAGGTCAGCATGGGTAGGGACGGGCTAAAGTCCGGATTACGAGCGGCGGCCCCGATCCCAGAGGTCGAAGTAATACAGAGCCACGATGACCAGCGGATGCCGGATTTTTCCAGCCGAGATCAAGGCGGGAACTTCCGCAATCGGCACGAGGCGGGTGAGCATGTCCTCGCCGCTGTCCCATTGGACCGGATGCTGGAGCGTGCAATCTTCGACCAGGACGGTATGACAGGTGTTGCTCATGATGGCCGGGTTGGCAAACACCTCGCCGAGGGAACGCGCGCCGGCGCCTTCGTAGCCGGTTTCCTCCCGCAACTCGCGGACGCCCGTATGGACAGGAGAGGCATCGGTCTTGTCCATGATGCCTCCTGGGATTTCGAGTTCGACGGTGTTTGAGCCGTGCCGGTATTGCTCGACCATGACCAGTTCGCGATGGGGGGTGAGGGCCAGCACGTTGACCCAATCCACACAATCAATGATGAAGAAGTCGTGCGTCCGGCCGTTTCGCGGCGAAATCTTCTCATCGGTGCGCACGGTAAAGATGCGGAAATCCCCGACGGGCTTGGAAGCAATCGTGCGCCAGGGTTGGATCATAATTTACCGCGAGGCTGCGCGCTCCCGGGCGGCCCAGCCTTGCTTCATCAATCCGATTAAATGGGTGAGTGCCTCGTCATAGGTCCGCCCTTTTTGCGCCGCCAACTGGCGGGCCCGCTTGTCCAATTGTCCGGCCATCTCCATCGCCTTGTCCGCGGGACAGCCGAGGGAGACGAGGCCATCCCGGAGCGCGTTCAACTCCGTGGTTGAAAGGTCGGGTCGCGCGTCGGTGCCCGGAGAGTTTGCCACGGTGACGGGTGGGCTATTGGATTGAATTGCCGGGGATGATGCGGATGCTTTCCACGGCGACGCGTTCCAGGGGCGCGCTGCGATCGCCATCGGAGCCGGGACCGCAGGGGGTGGCCTCGAGTTTGGCGAGAACGTCCTCGCCTTTGATGACCCGGCCGAACGTGGTGTATTGGCGGTCCAAATCCGGTTTGGCGGCGAAGCAGATGAAGAACTGCGAACCGGCCGAGTTGGGATCCATGCCGCGGGCCATCGAAAGAACGCCTCGTTCGTGTTTCCGTTCGTTGAACTCCGCGTTGATCGAGTAGCCCGGCCCCCCGCTGCCCCATCGATCCTTGGCGACGGGGTCCCGGGTCAAGGGATCGCCCATCTGCACCATAAAACCGGCGATGATCCGATGCGACGCGGTGCCGTCATAGAATCCCTGACGGGCGAGCTTCTTAAAATTCTCGACCGTGTTGGTGGCGACCTCGGGCCAGAATTCCACGACCAGCTCCCCGGCGCTGGTTTTGATGACGCCGACGTCATTGGTGGTTTTCAGCACATCGACCCTGGGGGGAGCCGGTGGCTGAACGGGGACCGGGGCGGGCATTGGTGGGGACGGAGAGGCCGCGGTGGGAGGCGGGGAGGAATCCTTTTGGGATTCCTTTTGGCAACCGGTGATCGCCATGAATGCCGTCAGTGCCAACGCAAAAAATGCGGGTAACACGGATAATTTCATGACGTTGAGCTTGGCCCCGAGGGGGGATGAAGTCACGCGCAGAATTGAATCACTCGGTTGACGGTTGACGAGGCGGGGGGACAGGTCCGATAAGACGGCATGTTATCGGTGCTACGCCAATGGGCTGAGTTCGTCAAAATCTCCCATACGGTCTTTGCCCTGCCCTTCGCCCTGGCGTCGATGGCGATCGCCGCGCGCGCGAACCGGGGGTGGCCCGGGCTCACCACCTTTCTCCTGATCGTCGCGGCGATGGTCTCGGCGCGGACCTGTGCCATGGCGTTCAATCGCATCGTCGACGCCAGGTTTGACGCCGCCAATCCCCGCACCGCCCTGCGCCACCTGCCCACCGGGCAGATCTCGATGGCCAGCGCCATGACGGTTTGCCTGCTCGGCGCGGGAGGACTGGTGGTGGCGAGCTGGTTGCTCAACCCGATCTGCTTTTATCTTTCGCCGGTGGCCTTGTTTTTTGTCTGCTTCTATTCGTTGACCAAACGATTCACCGATTACACCCACGTCTGGCTCGGGCTGGCCCTGGCGCTCGCGCCGCTGGGCGCGTGGCTGGCCGTGAAGGGGGAATTTTCCTTCGCCCAACCGCTCGGGGAATCCTCGGCCTTGATCCCGATCCTGCTCGCGGTGTGCGTGGTTTTCTGGCTGGTCGGCTTCGATATCATTTATGCATTGCAGGACCATGAATTTGATCGGCGGCAGGGGCTTCATTCGCTGGTGGTCGCCTGGGGTCCCCGGAACGCGCTCGCCGCCGCCTTTCTCTCGCACATGTTCATGTGGGGACTGCTCGTGCTCTTCGGTTTGCTTTGCCGGTTCCGGGTGGCATACTTCACCGGCTTGATTTTCATCCTGGTCTGCCTGGCGATGGAGCACTGGCTGGCGCGCAAGCGGAGCTTGAAATGGATCAACACCGCGTTTTTCAAGCTCAACGCCGTGGTCAGCGTGGTCTTCTTCGCGGTGACGATCGGCGAAGTGGTCTTTCCGAATTTTCGAACGATGCGATAAAGCCGGATGCGGGATGCCCTCCATCAGGGCCGTGAACACCAATTAACGAAATGACCATCAGTCTCCGCCACAGTCCCCTGCGCGATCTCCATGACAAAGTCACCGCCGGCGAACGCATTTCCGAGGACGAGGCGTTGCGCCTCTTCGAAAGCAAGGATCTCAACGGCATTGGCGCGATTGCCGATGTCGTGCGCCGGCGCAAGGCCGGGGGGCGCGCCAGTTACATCCTCAATCGTTACATCAACTATTCGAATTATTGCATTCTCTCCTGCCAGTTCTGCGCGTTCGCGCGCAAGAAACGGGATGCCGACGGCTTTCAGCTGACGATCGAGCAAATGGTGCAAAAGGCCCGGGAGGCGCTGCGGTTGGGCATCACGGAACTGCATATCGTCGGTGGCCTCCACCCGTCGCTGCCGTTCAGTTATTACCTCGAGATGCTGCGCTCGCTCAAACAGGTCGATCCGGCCTTGCAGTTGAAATGTTTTACGGCCATCGAAACGCTGCATCTGGCCTGGCTCGCCAAAAAGACTGTGGCGGAGACGCTGGCGGAGCTCAAGGCGGCCGGGCTGGATTCCCTGACCGGCGGCGGGGCGGAAATTTTTCGCGCGGAGGTCCGCTCCCAGATTGCCAAGGGCAAGGAATCCGCGGAGGAATACCTGGACGTGCATCGCACGTGGCATCGCATGGGCGGACGCAGCACCTGCACGATGTTATATGGCCATGTCGAATCACTGGGGGACCGGGTGGATCATTTGCGGCAGTTGCGCGCCTTGCAGGATGAGACGCACGGTTTCACGGGATTCATCCCGCTGGCCTATCAACCGGACAACAACCGGATCCCGGTGCAGACTGCGCCCACCGGTTTCGACTCGCTGCGCACGATTGCGATCAGCCGGATCTACCTCGACAACTTTGATCACATCACCGCGTACTGGGTCGGGCTCGGCCTGAAGCTGGCGCAAGTGGCGCTCAGTTATGGCGCCGATGACCTGCACGGCACGATCATCGAGGAGCATATTTTCCACATGGCCGGCGCGGCCGCGCCGCAACTTCAGACCGAGGCGGCCATGCTGAAAGCCATTCGGGAGGCCGGCCGGGTGCCGGTCCAGCGCAACACCTTTTACGAACCGCTCAAGATCTGGGACGGGCCCGGCCGTTCCGAACCGGCGTCCGAGCAGCCCGCCTCGCCGGTGCTGGAGCAAAACCTGGCGTCCGCATAGGAAGCCATGGGAAGAGCCGTTCACCGAGTCAAGTCCTGTGAACATATTCGAATCCGCACTGTGAACTCCGACGAATTCCCCCGCCTCAACCTGGCCAAACCCGAATCGGCCCAGGAGATCGGCCGCCGCCTCCAACACGAGCGCCTTCAGCGTCAGCGGAAGCACGAAATCGAACTGGAACAGATGCCGATGGCGCCGATGCGCGTCGGGTCCGTCCCGTATCTCAATGCCGTCCCGCTCACCCGCGGCATCGAGGACCAGATCCTGCTCGCCCCGCCGGCGCGGCTCGGCGAATTGCTCCGGGCGGACAAGCTCGACGCCGCCCTGGTCAGCGTGACCGAGGTGCTGTTCCACGATCGCTATGACATCCTCGACGACATCGCGGTGGCGTCACTGGGCGAAGTCCGCAGTGTGTTCCTGGCGCACCGCAAGCCGCTGGAACAACTCACGAAAATCTTTTGCGACACCGCCTCCCTGACCAGTGTGAATCTCCTGAAAGTTCTCCTGGCGGAACGCGGCTTGAAGCCGGAATTCGTTCCCCTGGCCAATTACGAGGATGCGACGTTCCAGGAGGCGGTCCTGCTCATCGGCGATCCGGCCATCCGTTTTGCGCGCGCCCGGCACGAGCATGAGATTTGGGATTTGGGAACGGCCTGGATGGAACTGACGGGGCTGCCATTCGTCTATGCGGTGTGGGCGTTGCGACGGGGCGCGGACACGGCGGACATCCGCAAGGTATTGCGGGAGTCAAAAAAGTTCGGGCTCGAGACGCTCGACGAAATCATCCGGACTCGAACGGAGTTTGACCTCGATTTCCGCCGCGATTACCTGAGCTGGCACATCCATTACCACCTGGGCGTGGACGAGAAGCGGGGTCTGGCGAGGTTCATCGAACTGCTGCGCCAGCATGGGCTGGGGCCGGTGACGGATCCAACGTTTATTTAGGGAGGGGCCATCGAGGGCGGGGGGGAGAACAGGCTGGCAGCCTGACGCACTCAAATGCCGGCCGGTCGGTACCAGCCGGCGCTTGCCAGCTGGCGGCGGGTTTGGTCTATTGCCCTGACGCGATGTCCCCACACCCGCCACCCAGCCAGAGCGCCGAGGATTACCTGGAGCGCATCCATGAATTGATCGAGGAGAAGGGCTACGCGCGCGTGGTGGATATCGCCAACTCGCTGGACGTGAAGCAGGCTTCGGTCACCAGCATGGTCCAGAAGCTGGGCGAGCTGGGGTATTTGAACTACGAAAAATATCGCGGGCTCATCCTGACGGACAAGGGCCGGGCGGTCGCGACGCGCATTCAGCAACGGCACGAGACCCTGGCGCGGTTCTTCTCCCTCTTCGGCCTCGACGCCGAGATCCAACAGCGTGATATCGAGGGCATCGAACATCATCTCAGTTCGGCGACGGTCGAAGTGCTGGCCGATCTGGCGTCCTTTTTCGAAAAGGACCGGGCCGCCTTGAAAGCCTTTGCCAAATCCCGCAAAACCGTGAAAAAATCCTCCCCGCTCTCCTGAGATCCGGACCGGCAAAAACCGCCTGAACGCAAGCCGACATGAAGACGATCCCGGACAAAACCATCGACCGAACCTGGAAGCGCATCGACGAGCTGACCCCGGAGCAGGGCCAGTTGATGATGGAGAAAATGACGGCGGAGCAGCCGTTTGTGGTCGCCTATCTGATGGCGATCGAGGAAACGATCATGGCGGAGAGCGAGCGCGGGGACTTGCTCATGATCGGCTTGATCATCTGGCAATCGCTTGCAACGGAAAAATCGCCGTTGCGAATGGTATCCCAGAAGGACATGGAAACGGCGGAGGCGCTCAACGTGACCTTTCTGGAGGAATTGGAAGCGGGCTCGGAGATCGCCTATATGGATTCCATGCAAAAATTGATGGCGAGCTACAATCAAATGCCGCTGCTCGGCGCGGTGATTGAAGCCATCATGGCGGGCAACGAGGAGGAACCGGAACTGGCGCCGGAAAACATTGGCCTGACGCTGCTCCACCTGAAGACCATCATCGACTGCCTGGACCAGTAAGCCCGCAGTCCGGCGGAGCGGGCGTTCATCGATCCCGTTGCAACAGGAAGGTCGCGAGGGCTTCGAGGGCGAGGGCCTTTCCGCGAAAAATTTTCAAGGCCGCGAAGGCGCGCTGGGTCAGTTGCTTCGCGAGCCGGCGCGATTTCTCCATCCCGACAATCGACGGGTAGGTGGCCTTGCGGGCCGCGGTGTCCTTGCCCGCGGTTTTGCCGAGCTGCTCGCTCGACTGCGTGATGTCGAGAATGTCGTCGATGATCTGAAAAGCGAGCCCGACGTTATAGCCGAAACGGGTGAGGGCCTCGAGCTGGGCGGTCGTGCAGTTGGCGCTCATGCCGCCGAGCCGGACCGAGCAGGCCAGCAGGGCCGAGGTTTTGCGTTCGTGGATGTATTTGAGCTGCGCCTCGGCGAGGCGCTTTCCTTCCGCCTCGAGGTCGGCGACCTGCCCGGCAATGAGCTGGAGCGAACCGGACGCGCGGGCGAGTTCGAGCACGAGGGCCTGGTGCGGGTAACGAACCGTCGCCCGCGCCTCCGCGGCGATTTCGAACGCCTGGGTGAGTAATCCGTCGCCCGCCAGGATGGCAATGCCTTCGCCAAAGACCTTGTGATTGGTCGGCTTGCCCCGGCGGAAATCATCGTTGTCCATCGCGGGCAAATCGTCGTGGATCAGCGAGTAGGTGTGGATGCATTCGACCGCGCAGGCCAGGGGGAGCGCGTCCGCCTCGTCGCCCCCGCACGCCGTCGCCGCCGCCAGCACGAGCGCGGGCCGCATCCGTTTGCCCCCTGCGAAGAGGGAGTAGCGCATGGCCTGGTGGATGGTCGCCGGCCGCGTGCGGGCTTCGGGCAGGAAGCGATCGAGCGCCCGGTTCAGGAGGGCGGTGCGATCCTCCAGGTAGGATCGCAGATCAAAGGCAAGCGTATGACGAGCGCCGGTGCGGGTGGCCGTGACAGACATGGGTGGGTTTTAGGGAAAGGGAGGCGAGGGGGCAAGCGGAAGATGGTTTTCGCTGCAACGGGTTGAAGGGTTTAAGGCATCAACGATTCAGGAGGGAATGGGTGGAACGAAAACGGGTTGCTCTCGGGGAGGCGTAGTCCATAATGCGCGCGGACACAGACCCGGCGAAGCAATATTCATGAACGAGTGGAACATCCAGGCCCGCGCGCACTCCTGCCAGGCGTGCGCCAAACATTTTTCCGATAAGCAGGGATATCACACGCTCCTGTCCGATCTGAAGCACGAGATCCAGCGGCTCGACATCTGCGAAGCGTGCTGGTCGGCCGAGCACAGCGAAGGGGCGCGCGACCGGAAGGGATTCATTTCCCACTGGCAGGGCGTCTATGAAGTCCCTCCCCCGGCCCCGCCCGAGGCGATTCAAAAGGAAAACGCCGAGACCCTGCTGCGCAAGCTGTTCGAGTTGAATGATCCGAAATACGCGGCCGCCAGTTATATCCTGGCCGTGATGCTGGAGCGGAAGCGCATTCTCAAGGTCAAGGAACAGATTAAGCGGGAAGGCCAGCGCATCTTCGTCTATGAGCAGCCGAAGACGGGCGATATTTTCACGATTCCCGATCCGAATCTCCAGCTCAACCAGCTTGAGGATGTGCAACGGGCTGTGGCGTCTCTGCTCGAACATGGATTGAATCCGCCCGCGGAAAGCCCGGCCACCGGGTCACCGGAATCCACCGACGCAGTCGCTTCGCCCATGGCCGTGGGGATGGAGGGGGCGGGGGTGGTGGCCGAAGGTGCCGGCTCGCTGGATCCCGGAGACGAAGTCGTCACGCGCTAATCCCCCCACCCGTGTCCGCCCTCACCGCCCTCCAGGAGAGACTGGGATACGCCTTCCGTGACCCCGAGTTGTTGCGCCTGGCCCTTACGCATCCCTCCGTGGCGCACGAAGCCACCACGCACATGCCGCACAACCAGCGGCTGGAGTTCCTCGGGGATGCGGTGCTGGGGCTGGTCTTGACGCAGGAACTTTTCGAAAAATTTCCGGACCTGGGGGAAGGCCCGTTGACCAAGGCCCGGGCCCAGATGGTCAATCGACGGACGCTCGCGGAGGAAGCCCGCCGTTTCGGCCTGGGCGACAATCTCATCGTGAGCCGGGGCGAGGAGGCGAGCGGCGGGCGGCAGCGGCTTTCCGCGCTGGCGGACGCATTCGAAGCGCTGCTCGGCGCGATATTTCTGGATGGCGGCTACGAGGCGGCGAGCGGGTTCATCCTGCGCTGTTTTCGCGATGCCTTCGGGGAACTGACGGAGATTCCCAACCTCGACAATCCCAAGGGTGAATTGCAGGAACTGTTGCAAGCGCAATCGACCGCCTCGCCCGAATACGATTTAATCTTTGTGAGCGGTCCCGATCACGATCGGCTCTTCGAATGCGCCGTCCGTCACCTCGGCGTCGAGATGGGCCGCGGCCGGGGCAAGAGCAAGAAGGAAGCGGAGAGCAACGCCGCGGTGACGGCGCTGATGAAATTACGCGAAGCGAAGGCGCCACGGGGCCCGGCAGGGAATGTCGCTCCCGGAATCCATTGACGGGTCAGGGATGGCCCACGGTCTTCATCTCGTAGACGGCGGGTTTGGTTTTGGCGACTTCGACGGGGAGGGATTCGTTTGCTGTCCCGGGACGAAACCAGGTTCTCCAGCCCTCCTGCAATTCCAATAATCCCCACCGCCACAGGGCGCGGAGGATGGGCCGACCACTGGAAGGGGCGAAGGTGTAGCCGCCGAACATGAAGCGCCGGCCATGGTTCATCCTGGCGAGCTTCCCGCGCCCCCGGCGCGCCTGGGCGATGCGCGCGAACCGGCGGTTGTAGGTGCGCATGAGGTGATAGAAAGGGACCGAGGGCTTCGTGGTGAACACGGGTTCGCGCAACCCGGCCACCCCGCGCTTGAACGGCTGCGACGCCACCCCGATGTAATAAAGCCCGAGGTCGAGCAGGAAGGCCAGGCACATCAGGTCGTATTCCCCGATGTACTGATATTTGCCGTGATAGATCGCCTCCGCCCAGCGCGCGTAACTGCGACGGAAATCGGTGTTGTGCCGATCGACCAGCGGGGCCACCGCCTCGCCCCGTTGCTGGGCGAGGACCAGGTTCACGGCGCAGGTGACGGTGAAGGAAACCCAGTCCATGCCCGGACTGTAAAGCGGATCCATGAACCCGGCAGCGTCACCCACCAGCACAAAGCCATCGCCGGCGTGGGTCGTGCAGGAATAGGCAAGATTTTTGCGCCAATGAACGTCGCCCTCGATCCATTGGGCGTCGGCCATCAACTCCTTTCCGGCCGGATGCGCGCACAAAAAATCCTTGAGCCGCTGGCCGAGCGAACCGCCTTCCGGCCATTGCACCAACCGCTGGTCAAACACCACGCCCACACTCACGTCGCCGCCTTTGAGGGGGATGCACCAGGCCCACCAGCCATCGCCGGTAAAATGATTGGTGGCCGTGCCGCGGACGCCGTGGCAGGCCTTCGCCCACTCGGGAAATTTTTGGGCGAGCTCGAGGCCATCCCAGTCCTTGACCCCGCGCCAGCGGCTCCAGACCGAGGCAGTGGGGTGTTCGTGGTTGGACTGCCACCAATGCTCCTGTCGCGCCAGCAGGGCCGCCACGCCGGAGGCATCGATCACCCAGCGCGCCCGCACGTCGCGCGTTTCCGTTCCTGAGCGAACCGCCAGGGTCTGGGTTCCGCCGGGAAGGAGGCCGACCCTGGTCACGCTGGCGGGCCGCCAGAGTTCGGCGCCCGCGACGACGGCCCGGCGGAGGACTTCCTCGTCGAGGATGGCGCGGTCCACCTGATAAGCGGGCACGCGTGCATTGTAGAGGCCGCCGAATTCACTGCAGCCGGCGAGGGTGGCGGCACGATCATTGGAAAACCAGAAGCGCATCCCCTGCTTGACCAGGTGGGCTTCGTTGAGGTGTTGGGTTAAGCCGAGGACGCGCCCGAGGAAATCGGCGCTAATCTCCACGGTGGCCTCGCCGACGCGGCGGGTGAACGCGGTGGACTTTTCCAGGATAAGCACCCGCAGGCCAGGCTGCTCGCGCAGGAGCAAAGTCGCGGCCGCCGCGCCTGCGAGCGCGCCGCCGATGATGACGACGTCGTAATCCTCCCCGCGCCCGGTTGACATGGGATCAATCAACGCGATTGATATGCAGGTCGCTCTTCATGACCTTCCCGGACTCGGCCGAGATCGTGACGGTGCCGATATCGACGTTGGTGTTGGGTTTCTCGAGTTTGGCAGCCCAGAGCGTGACGCGCCAGACCGGGCCAAAATCCTTCGAGTGCTCGAGCTTTAGCTTCGTGGCCTTGAGAGTTAATTTTTCGAGGAGCGGTTCGGCAGTGGCGGTTTTGATGGCCTGATCGGAATCCACCTTCAATTTCTCAAGATCCATGGGGGCGTCGCCGCCGGAGAGCGGTTCGA
>Ga0163144_10020876_pt1 | contig 13056 bp, 11 predicted proteins | sample OliLak19BULKMAT1_FD_123175 | JGI IMG/M metagenome (GOLD analysis project Ga0163144, IMG submission 123175) | Freshwater microbial mat bacterial communities from Lake Vanda, McMurdo Dry Valleys, Antarctica - Oligotrophic Lake LV.19.BULKMAT1 | ecosystem: Environmental > Aquatic > Freshwater >...
CCGTTCGACAACACCTGGGTAACCTGGGTACGCTTCCATGATTCACCTCGACCGATTCGATACCCCGCCCTCAGCGTATCATCCCGCGTGAGAACTGGAAGTTATTTTTCGGTCGGGCCTAAGAGCCACTCGTTTGCCGTCGAATACCTGAAGGCCGCTCTGGCCGATGATGAAGAACCTGGCGTGCTGACAATCGCCTTGCGACATATCGTCGAGTCCCGCGGAGGGGTGGTCAAGGTCGCCAAGGCGGCCGGCATTGAACACGAAGGCCTTCGTCGTGACCTGCTGTCGCCGCGCGGCAATCCGCGGCTCACAACTTTGTTTGCTGTCACGAAAGCGCTGGGGCTGACGCTAACCGTCGAGCAACCTTCGGGCAGGTCTTAACGCTGAGTGCGATCGAGTTGTCGCGGCTGGCACGGTCAGGAGACCGTGCCAGAACAGCGTTGCGCCTCACCCATCGCGCTGCACCGTATCCGGCGAAAAGGCTGGCAGGCAGACGGCGATGTACTCCGCTCCCTCGGCTTCGGGCGAGCTGTAGCAGACCCATTCGCCGCGATGGGTGATGACGGCCTGGCCCGCGCGGACCTCGAGCACGCCCTCCTTGTGCTCGACGCGCAGCATGCCCGCGAGCACGATCGTGTATTCGTCGAACCGCGGCGTCTGGCCCAGCTCGCCATGACTTCCAGCGCAGTGCGTTGCATGCTGAACTCCAACGCGCCGCCCTACGCCACCGCCAGCGGGTGCTTGAAGCGGTCATTGAAGCGGCATAGATTGACGGCTCACGATCGATCGCGGCTCGCACGTCGCCCCTATTTCGGTAGTGGGTCAGTATGAATTCCGTTCGTTGGGTGCCTGGGGTTGACGGGCACCGCGTACTCGTGGTCGGCGAACCCCCAGATTGGTACGCGTCTGTGGGCTCACTTCGTTCGACCACAGGCATCCAGAAATCAAACTGACCCACTACCCCTATTTCCGCCCCGCAAAATTCCCATGAAAGCCATCGCCGTTCGCCCCGGAACGCCCAATAGCGTCTATCTGGCCCAACTGCCCAAGCCCTCGCTCGATTCGATCCCCAACGGCCGGGGCGTGCTGGTGCGGGTGCTGAAAGTTGGCGTTGACGCCACCGATAAGGAAATCAACGAAGGGCTCTACGGCGCCGCGCCGCCAGGTTACGACTTTTTGGTGCTGGGGCACGAATCGTTTGGCGTCGTCGAGCAACTGGGCGAGAACGTCAGCGGGCTGCGGGTGGGCGACTATGTGACGGCCACGGTCCGCCGGCCCGGCTCGTCGATCTACGACCAGATCGGCACCAGCGACATGACCAGCGAGGAAACCTACTACGAGCGGGGCATCAACCTGTTGCACGGTTTTCTTACCGAGCATTACGTCGAGGACGCCGACTTTATTGTCAAAATGCCCGTGGGCCTCAAGCACCTGCATGTGCTGGCCGAGCCGATGAGCGTGGCGGCCAAGGCCGTGCAGCAGGCCTACGAGGTGCAACGCCGGCTGAAGGTCTGGCGGCCCCGCGTGGCTTATGTGATGGGTGCGGGTCAGATCGGACTGTTGACGACGCTCATTCTGCGGCTGCGTGGGCTTGAAGTTTATACGTTGGCCCGCAGCGAGCCTCCCACGTTGAACTCGCAGATTGTCGAAGGTCTGGAAGCCCACTACGTAAGCACTTCGCAGACGCCGCTGGCCGAGTTGGCCAAGCGCGTGGGCAAAGCGGACCTGATTGTCGACGCCACGGGATCGAGCGCCGTAGCCTTTGGCGCGATGCAGGTGCTGGGGCTCAATGGCGTACTGGTCTGGACGAGCATCACGGGCGGCCGCGAACATTTGGAAGTGCCCGCCGACCGGTTGAACCTCGACTGGGTGCTGGGCAACAAGCTGCTCTTGGGCTCGGTCAACGGCAACCGCGAACACTTCGAGATGGGCATCCGCGACCTGGCCGTGGGCGAGGTCACGTATCCGGGTGTCATCCAGCAGATTCTCACCAACCCCGTGGCAGGTCTGGAGAACTACGCCGAGATGATGCGGCTCTTGGTCGAGGAAAAAAGCGCGCTCAAGGTGTTTGTGGAAGTGGCTGCGGGATAAAGGAGCGTGATCTGAGTGCGAACCCAAGCGCAAACCCAGGGAAGGCGGTCGATACCGTGCCTGACGATTCAGTCAGGGGCCGCCTTCCCTGGGCTTTGTGATTCGCTCGATCCCGCTTGCTCGCCAATTACTTCGCCATATCCTTGAGCTGCTTGAGCGGCCGCACGGTGATCTTGGACGAGGCCGGCTTGGCCGCGACATCCATCGTTTCGCCCGGCTTAAAGGGGTTGGGGACCCCCGTTCGGGCGGGCTTGGCGGGTACGTCCTTCTTGTCGATCTTGACCAGCCCCGGCAGGGTGAACGAGCCGGGGCCTTCCAGGCCTTCCTTGATCAATACGGCCAGCCCATCGAGTACGGCGGACACCTGGGGTTTCTCCAGGTGCGTCCGTTCCATCAGGGTGCTGATGATTTCCGTCTTGGTAAGCGGTTTGTGGGCAGCGTCTGCGGTCATCGCTCGTTAGTCCTTGCTTGCGAGGGTCCCGAATTAGTTTGGTTGCCGGGCTACCTGGTGCTAGCGGCCCCGGACAGGCACATTAGAAACATTCCGGCCGCCGGGGGCAACAGGGGCCGGGAGGGGGAATTGGCGAGGGGCCGGGCGGTCCCCGTTGTGGCGTCGTCCGCAACTCGTTATGGCGTGGTCTCCCAACCACGCCATCACCGCGCGTGCAACGGTCGGAAGACGGTCGCACAACGGTGTCAGATCCGTACCTTCGACAGCATGGAACCCACGATGGCGATCCCAAAGCCGGCCCAACCAACCGTCGGCGTCACGACGTCAACCCAACTTAGCACAATCAAAACGGTCCCGACGATCCAAAAGGACCAATAGATCTTATGGCGAAGCGCGGCGCGGTTGCTCAGCAATTGCGGGTCGCCCTGATAGACAGGTCCGCTCTCGACGGATTCGTGGTCGTCCATTTCACTCCCGGCTGGCGCTTCAGGCTTGTGGCACGCTACTTTGCGTTCGCAATCGGCTCGAAATCGACTCCCAGCGTCTTGTACCACGCCGTCAGCGGGGCCAAGGCATCGCGTGCCGGCTGACTCGGTTGGCGGATTGACACCGGCCGGGGTGCAACCAGCGCCGCAATCTGCAGCAGATCGAATCGCTCCAGCAGGCCGAAGCAGAACATCTCGGGCATCTGGTCGAACACCATATTGCCGTCGATGACCTCCTTCAAACTACCCCAAGCGCCTTCGATCTCGACCCCGGCAATCGACTTCTCGTCGAGCGCCGCCGCGGCGAGCGCCCAGAGGCTGGCCCGCGGACCCACGGCGACGATCGTCACGGGGCCGCCTGCATGCTCCTTTGAAGCCCACCGTGCGACAGCCGCCAGTTGGCTGGCGATGATCCCTAGTGGCCGCTCGCCCACCGAAGAGACGAACAAGTTCCAGAGATACGCGTGACTCTTGGTCTTCGCCTCGCCGATGCCAAACGGATCCACGGCCAACACGTTGTGTCCCTCGGCCATGAGACGCTCAACCGTGGCCGCGGCCGTGGCATGTCCGCCGTCGGCGACGACAAGGGTGGTCGGCCGGGGCTTGGCGGGCTTCGCTGAGCTCAGGTTGACCCGCTCCGCGGGCTCAAACCGAGGTGCAGGCGCAATCTCAACGACGGGCACGACCCAGCCGTCGTCCATCGTCAGCTTCCGATAGACGGCCACGATTTTTGCATTTCCCGCCGCGCCAACCGGTTCGCTCGTGGCCGTGTAGTCATGCGCGTGCAGCACCTCCCGCAGCTTGGTCCGGCAGTCTTTTTGCCAAGCCCGCGCCGCATTAGCTTCACTTGGCAGTTTTCCATCGCGAGGCAGTTGGGCGGCCAGCGCGATGGCAAGCGAGTGGAAATCAGCATTCTTCTCGGGCAACTTCACATTCAATTGCTCGGGCGTCTTCACTTCCGAATCGGAGGCGATTTCGATTGGATCGAACTTTGCATTGCCCGGGAAGAACTCGTCTCGCACCAACCGATAGTAGGCCTGGCGATTGTCGCGATCGAAGTTGTGCGTGCCTGGGTCGGAGTTGATGTGCGTCCGCAGCCGGCTTGCGTACCCCAGCAGGCGATAGAACGGCTCCGCGGCGGCGACCAACGGCGGCAAGGCATGATCGGCAGCAAAGCAGCAATCGTCCTTCGCGTTGTAGGTCAGCAGGGCGCCGCGCGGTGCGAGCATGGCCGAAAGGTGCGTGTAATCGGCGATCGACGCCAAGTCGACGGGCGTCTGTTCCGAGTCGCCCAGGTCCGAAACATTCCGGGCGCGGGTCAAAAAGCTGGAGTAGCCCGCCACGGGATTCGTCGCCGTCACGCGGGTGTCGAGTGCCGAGAGGGTGATTGTCTGCCAACCGCCGCCGGATAGCCCCGACATCGCGACCCGTTTCGGATCGACCTGTTCGTGGGATACAAGCACGTCCAATCCGCGGCGCATGGCCAAATAGAACGGCGCCAGACCGCTCGTACCGCATAGGTCGAGCTGATTCATGCGGCCGTGGTGGAAGTTTTCGGTCCGCAGTTGGCCCATGCCCAACCATTCGATGTCCAAGACGAGCATGCCGCGTTTGGCCAGGTTGATCGAGCGGACCTGCTTGTTCGGTGTCGCCTTGCCCGCCGGCTCGTGACCGTTGACGTGCAACGCGGCCGGCACTCGCCCTGCCAGATTGTCAGGTCGATACAGGAGTGCGGGAATCCACAAGCCCGGCAGCGCCTCGTAGCGCAACTTCTGAATCTTGTAGCCGGGGCCGCCGTCGATCGTTTCTTGCCACTCGACCTGGGTCTTCGCGTCGCGCCAGGCGGCCGCTTCACCGCGATAGACGACATGGTCGAGCACGGCTTGCCGGATCTTCTCGGCCTCGGCCTTCCATGCGTCGGCCGATTGCCCAGGGGGATCGAGCCGGCGCACGCGGGCTTCGCAGTAAGCCTGCACTTGCTCGAGCGCGGCCTTGGGCCCGACGACTTCCCGGGCAAGCAGTTCGGCCAGGCCTCCCGGCTCGGCGGCGAAAGCTTGTTGCGATGCCGCCAGGATCGCCACGGCCAGTAAAGTGTGCCAACGCGGTCTCATCATTTGCTCTCCAAGGAGTCTTAGAAGCCGGACTAAGGGTGATCAACCAATTGCGGCGGGGCTCAACCGGACGTGCCAAGCATAAAGCGCCGTGGATGAGTTTTCCACTATTCGCGCCTCGCCCGACCAAAACGCCCGGCACTTCCTCCGGTCCGCCGATTCGTACTCCGTTCTTGCTCTGCCGGTCGAAACGGTGATATAATCGTCGCGTGCGGCGACTGCGGACCGGCGTGGCGGCCGGCTTTCTCTTCCACCCCGCGGTCGCCCAGCGGTGTCGGGAACCTTTGGCTGTCCTGCGGCCTGCTATTGGAGCGTGCGCGCATAGCCCAAGGTTCCGGGCACGTTTGCGCCGCAAATCACCGTCATGCCGTTTTCTGGAAAGGTGGGAATGACCATGCGAGCTCTTTGGTCGCTACTTGGGTTGGTCGCCGTTGCTCTGGCCGCATCAGCATTGGTGGTAAGCAACGCCTCAGCGGACGATGTAAAGCCTGCAGAAGCAAAGTCACCCGCCGCCAGCAAGGTTGGCGGCAAGGTCGAGAACTTCACGCTCAAGGATTTTCGCGGCCAACCGCACTCGCTCGCCGACTTCAAAGGCAAGAAGGCCGTGGTCGTCGTCTTTCTGGGTGCCGAGTGCCCGCTCGCCAAACTCTATGGCTCCCGGTTGCAACAGCTCTCGACGGACTTCGCCGCCCAGGGCATCGCCTTCCTCGGCATTGACGCCAATCGCCAGGACGCCATCACCGAGATCGACGCCTATGCACGCACGCATGGCGTGACGTTTCCGATTCTCAAAGACGTGGGCAACACGGTCGCCGATAAGTTCGGCGCGACGCGCACGCCCGAGGTGTTTGTCCTCGATCCGCAAGGGACCGTCCGCTACCACGGCCGCATCGATGGCCAGTACAGCTTTGGCGCAGGAGTGGGCTACGCGCAACCGAAGCTCGAACGCCGCGATTTGGCCGAAGCCCTCACGGAACTTGCCGCCGGCAAGCCCGTCAGCGTGGCATCGACCGAAGTCAAGGGCTGCCTGATCGGCCGCGTTCGCCCGCCGGCTGATAAGGCTGAGGTGACGTACTCTAAGCAGATCGCGCGGATTTTCCAGAACCGCTGCCAGGAATGCCATCGCGATGGACAGATCGCGCCGTTCGCCATGACCAAATACGACGAAGTGGCCGGCTGGGGCGAGATGATCGGTGAAGTCGTCCGCGAGCAGCGCATGCCCCCCTGGCACGCCAATCCGGCGCACGGCGTATTCGCCAACGATGCACGATTGAGCGATGAAGAGAAGCGGCAGATCTTCGCCTGGGTCGATGCTGGCTGCCCCGAAGGCAAACCGGCCGACCTGCCCGCGCCCAAGAAGTTCGCTGAAGGTTGGCTGTTGCCCCGCGAACCCGACCAGATCGTGTACATGACTGACGAACCTGTGAAGGTGAAGGCCGAAGGCGTCGAGGCGTATCGGCACTACGTGGTCGATCCTAAGTTCACCGAAGACAAATGGGTGAAGCTGGCCGAGTGCATGCCCGGCAATCGCAAGGTCGTACACCACATCATCGTGTTCGTGCAACCGCCCACGCCGCGGATGTCGGAGTTAGGCCGACGCGCTGCCGCTGAACGGAAGGCCGTCGCGAACAATACCGACGCCACCAAGTCCGAAAAGCAGGCCGCCAAGAAAGAAGCTGAAGGGGGCAAGAATGTCGCCCGCGACGAAGACGGCAATCCGGAACTGCGCAACGGCGCCCGTGGTGAAGGCGGCGGACCGCGCCGTCGTAGCGACGGCGACAACGACATTTCCGGATTCGGCTTCCTGGCCGGTTTCGCGCCGGGCACACGGCCCATGGTCGCGCCCGACGGCGTTGCCAAGAAGATTCCCGCAGGCTCGAAGCTGGTGTTCCAGATGCACTACACACCCTGCGGCTCGGAGCAGACGGACCGCAGCTCGATCGGCCTGATTCTGATGGACAAGAAGGATGTAACCCAGCAGATGTCGACGACCAATGCCGCCTTCCATCAGTTGGAGATTCCCGCGGGCGAAGGCAATTACACGGTCGAGGCCCGCAAGACGTTCTCGCGCGATGCCGTGCTGTTGTCGTTGTTCCCGCACATGCACATTCGCGGCAAATCGTTCCGCTACGAAGTGACTTATCCCGACGGCAAGCACGAGGTGCTGTTGGACGTACCGCGGTACGACTTCAACTGGCAGAACAGTTTTATTTTGGCCGAGCCCAAACTGATTCCCAAGGGGACGCAGTTGCTGTGTACGGCGTCGTTCGATAATTCGCCCGAGAATCCCTACAACCCCGACCCCACGAAGACCATTCGCTGGGGACCACAGACCTGGGACGAAATGATGATCGGCTGGTACGACGTCTCCTTCCCCGTCGCCGAGGTCGACAAGTTGATCGAGGCCGAGAAGAAGCTCGAGAAGGACAAGTCGAAGGATGCGAAACCAGGGGATGCGGGCGGTTCGTCCGGGAAGTAGGGAAATACGCGATGGGTGCCATGCCCACGCCGGCGCACAGTGCTTCACGCTAACTACTGATCGTAATTTCCCGATTCGTGCCGCGCCAGAGTGTGCCGGCGTGGGCATGTCGTGAGCGTCCGAATCGCGAGACGAGGCTTCTGGGAATGCATCGGCGGCTTTGTCGTTCTCAATGGTTCTTCCTAGCAGCACTGCTCGCGGCACTCATTGCTGTTGGCTTCTGGCCGACCTTCGGGCCACCGCACGTTCGCTATACCGGAAGCGACCCCGATCGCAAGGTATGGAACTTTGGATGGCCTTTGGCGACGTGTATCGTCGACGCGGTCGCTGCGAAGTCCCTTAATTTCGGCCCCGAGGCTTACTTGTGGACCTTTGCTGTGCGCTAGTTGCTTCGCCGTGTTCTTCGCGTGGAACAACCGAGAGCGAGTGGCGGCCCGCTGGGCCGGCGTTCGGGCCATTTTCACTAAAAGTTGGCACGAACGTCGAATCTAGACGGGCGGGACGCCCGTCCCCCAATGTCCGCCGCCCGTTAGTCCCTCAATTTGCATGCCGCTGCCCCGCTGGCTATGCTCGGCTGGTGCAACGATTCCCGTAGGCTGCGGCGGCAGCCCCACCTTCCGTCTGCCGGCCACGAGCAATGGTGGGGCTAGCGCCCCAGCCTACGTTCTGGCGCCCTACGCTTTTTTCCCGCCGCGTCGTTTCGTCTCACAGGAGCAGAAACCCATGCCCGTTCGTCGCCCATTGGTCTCCGTACTCACGGTACTACTCGTTGCGTCGTTTGTCGCTAACTCTCGGGCCGATCAATTCGATCCCGTCCGCGCGCGGATCCATCGCGCGCTGACCGAGCGCGGCATTCCGTCGGTCGCCGTGGCCGTCGCTCGCGACGGAAAAATCCTCTGGGAAGAAGGCTTCGGTTGGGCCGATCGCGAGAACCGCCGCGCGGCCAACGAGCACACGATGTACTCGCTGGCTTCGATCTCGAAGCCCATCACCGCCACGGGGTTGATGCTGCTCGTCGATCGCGGGCAGATCGACCTCGACAAGCCAATCAACGACTATCTGGGCGACGCCAAGCTGGTGGCCCGCATGGGCGACTCTGCCGGCGCGACGGTCCGCCGCATGGCCAATCATTCGGCCGGCATGCCGCTGCACTATCAGTTCTTCTACGCCGATCAGCCTTTCCGCCGCCCACCGATGGACGAGACGATCCGCCGCTACGGCAATCTGGTCACGCCGCCAGGCGAGCACTATCAATACTCCAACCTCGGTTACGGCGTGCTCGATTACGTCATCGCCCGCACCAGCGGCAAGAGCTACGTCGATTTCATGCGCGAAGAGGTGTTTCTGCCCCTGGGCATGACGCACGCCTCGATCGACATCGGCCCGGGCCTGAAGGAATACGAAGCCGTGCGTTACGGACCCGACGGGCTACCGATTCCGTTTTATGATTTCGATCACCCCGGCGCGTCGGCCGTGTATTGCAGCGCGCACGACTTGGTCCGCTTCGGCATGTTCCACGTCGGCGACCGACAGCCCGACCAAAAACAGATCCTCAATGAGGATTCTCGCAAGCAAATGCAAGTGCCCTCATTCGACAAGTCGGGCGGAGGCGGTTATGGAATCGGCTGGGGAGTCGAAGTCGACGACCGCGGTTACCGGCGCGTCTCGCACTCGGGTGGCATGGGAGGCGTGTCGACGCTGTTGATGATGGTGCCCGAGCAGCACGTGGTCGTGGTCGCGCTCGTCAATTCGCGCTCGCAGTTGCCGCCGCTGCTCGCCGACCAGATCCTGCGAATCGTCTTGCCCGACCCGGCGCCCAAGACCGAGAGCCCGAAGAAAGACCCCGAGAAAAGCGCGGCCGCGACGGGCGAGTCCGACGGCAAAAAGGCCAGTGAACCGAAGCAGGGTCTGCAATCGCTCGTCGGCACGTGGAAAGGCAAAGTCCACACCTACCACGGCGAGCCGCAGTTGACGATCACCGTGAAGGACTCGGGCGACGTACACGTGCAACTTGGCTACCAATTGGAAACGCTGCTCTCAGGCGCGAAGTTCGAAGACGGCTGGCTGCGCGGCGTGTTTGCCGGCGACATCGGCACCGAGGACGCCAATCGCACCAAGTACCGCCTGGTCCTCGAAGCCAAGCTCCGCGGCGATAAGCTCTGCGGCTCGCTCGTCGCCCAGTCGACTGAGGCCAACCGCGCGGGCAACGCCCTAACGCAATGGGTGGAGCTGAAGAAGGATTGAGGAGGGAAGGGTCTCGCCGCCTACTCTTGACCTTGAACCGACGCTATGCAGATACCCCATGTTCACAAATAAACGACGCTCCCACGAAGTCTCTCGAAGGGGAGACACCGGCACGCGGCGATGCTAGGATATCGCCCATTCCGGGCCGAAGCCGTCGCCCCGACGGCTTTCGGCGAGGGGTGAGTACAGCTATGGAGAATGCAACATGAATCTTCCCGTGCCTTGCGTAGCAATTCTTGGCCGCGGTGTCCGTCGCATCGTCTTTGTATTTAGCGCTTTGATGGCGGTTGGCGGCGGCAGCCAGCTCGCCTCGGCCGCCACGGTCTTCGTCGGCCCCACTCCTTATTTGAGCTTCGCCGATAGTCCATTCACGGGCGGCTTTGCCTACTTCCATCTGGAGAACTTCGAGGACGGTGCTCTGAATTCACCCGGCCTCTCCTCGCCTATAGGCGTTGTGGCGAGCCCCAACGCGCTGACCGACTCGGTCGACGGCGACGACGGGGCGATCGACGGAAGCGGCGCCGCCGGCCGCAGTTGGTTTTCGTCAGCCTCGACGTCGACATTCTCCTTTGCCTTTGATGGCGTTGCCCTCGGCACGTTTCCGACGCACGCCGGCGTGGTCTGGACCGACGTGGGACAATCCACGCCCGTCACTGGCGTCACGGCAGTGACGCTCGAGGCCTTTGGCCCCGGCGGCGCTTCGCTGGGTACGCTGGGCCCGTTTACTTTGGGCGATGGCCAGGCCAGCGGCGGCACGGCCGAAGATCGATTTTTTGGCGCGATCGACCCGGCAGGCATTCGGCAAATTTCGATGACGGTCACCGGCAGCGTCGATTGGGAAGTCGATCACGTCCAATACGGACGGGTGCCCGAGCCGAGCGCGATCATTTTGATGCTGACGGGTTTGGCCGCAGCGCGGTGGGGCTGGAAGAAGCGCTCGCTAACCGTGAGAAGTTAGACTTGTTGTGTTGCGGTCCGTCGACGCTCGTGTTGTGTGATGGTCTCCCGACCATCACACTAATGTTTCGGCGCGGTGGAGCGCATTCGCCTCATGCGAGCAACCTACTGAGGCAGAATCTGGCGCGCACCGACCCTCCCCCGGCCCCTCCCTGCCAGGGAGGGGAGTGTTCTCAGCCTGGCAGGTACACGCCATTCGCCGCGGCGATGCTTGCGCCGTGCTCGAACTTGTGGCCCTGCTCGGCCAGGAGTTGTTCGAGCGCCGACAGGACCAACAGCACGTTGCTCATCCGCGAGCCGTGGCCCATCAGGCCGATCCGCCACACGCGGCCTTTGAAGTCGCCCAGTCCGCCGCCGATCTCGATGCCAAATCGGTTCAAGAGCGCGCCACGGACCTTGGCGTCGTCAACGCCCACGGGTATCCGCACGGCATTGAGCATCGGCAGTTGATGCCCTTCCTGGGCCGTGTACTGAATGCCGATGGCCGCCAGGCCCGCCTTGAGCGCGCGATGGTTGAGGGCGTGCCGTGCGAAGCAGGCGTCCAATCCCTCCTGATGTACCAGCCGCAGCGCCTCGTACAGGCCATACGTCATGTTGATCGGCGCAGTGTGGTGATACACGCGCTCCTGGCCCCAATATTTGGCGAGCATCGACACGTCGAGATACCAGCTTTGCACCTTGGTTTTCCGCTTGGTGATGACGTCCATCGCTTGCGGGCTGAATGAAACCGGGGCCAAACCCGGCGGGCAACTGAGGCACTTTTGCGAGCCGGAATAGATGGCGTCGATCTGCCAGCGATCTGTTTCCACCGGCACGCCGCCCAGCGACGTCACGGCGTCGACCAGCAAGAGCGCCCCCGCGTCGTGAACCAGTTGCGAAATCTCTTCGATCGGCTGCCAGGCGCCTGTCGAAGTCTCGGCCATGACGATGCCTACGACCTTGGGCCGGGCCGTTGCAATCGCGGCTTTCAAGTCGGCCGGATCAAAGACTTCGCCCCAAGGGCGCTCGACGCGGGTCACGCGGGCGCCGGCACGCTCGGCCACGTCGACCATCCGCCCCCCGAACACGCCATTGACGCACACGACCATCGAGTCGCCCGGCTCGATTAGATTCACCACCGTGCTTTCCATGCCAGCCGAACCCGTGGCGCTGACGGCCATCGTCATCGGGTTAGCCGTGCGGAACAGCTCGCGCAGCATCTGCTGCATGTGGTTCATCAGTTCCAGGTAGTACGGGTCCAAATGGCCGACGGTGCTGGCGGCCATCGCCCGCAGCACGCGAGGGTGGATATCGCTGGGACCAGGCCCCATGAGCAATCGAACGGGCGGTGCAAGTTCAGGAGCGGGCATGGGTGGGGGTGAGGGGTTAGTGGTGGAATTGCGGATTGCAAATCAATTCAAATCAAGCCCAGGGATGGCGGTCAATTCTCCATCCATCGCATTGAGCTGTGACCGCCTTCCCTGGGTCTTCGTCCATGCGCTTAAGCGATCACTCCGGCGGCGCTTCCTGCACGAGCCGGCTGATCTCCTTGAACTGCGGCGTGCCAGATCGTTCGCACCACTCGAAGAGTGCCGCTTCAGTCGTGGTGAGCGTCGCACCAGCAGATTCCATGCGCCGCAACGCCGTTTGATAATCGATTTCGAAGCGGGCCCCGATCGCGTCGACGGCCAGATACACGCGGAAGCCGGCCGCCATCAGGTCAAAGGCCGTTTGCTGCACGCACACGTGGGCCTCGATGCCGGCCAGCAGCACCCGAAAGATCCCGCGCTCTTGCCAGCCGCGAAAAATCTGACCGCACTCGCCGCAACTGAATAGTGTCTTGGCCGGGATTTCGCCCAAGCGCTCGCGCAGCTCGTGTACCGTCGGGCCTAGACCCTTCGGGTATTGCTCCGTCCCCGCAGCCTCAACGGTCAGGATTTTGGCGCCGTCCAGCAGCCGGCGAATGTTCCAGATGATCCGCGGATGGCCAGGCACGAGCGTAATCAGCTTACCCTGCACGTCGACAACCAGCAGGCCCGTGTCGGCCGCCGACATCAGCTCGGGACTGCGCGTGAGGGGCGTGCTTTCGCTCATGCCCGCAGCATAACGAAGGCCGTCGGCAGTGGCCAGGGGTTAGCCCAACTTCCCCAACGTTTTGGAAAAATCCGTTGGGCGGGGATTTTTTTGGACTTTTTTTCGACGTAAGTCGTGTTGCGATGGCGATGCCGAGTGGGTTCGTCGAAGTTTTTTCCGCCG
>Ga0163144_10020877_pt1 | contig 13056 bp, 5 predicted proteins | sample OliLak19BULKMAT1_FD_123175 | JGI IMG/M metagenome (GOLD analysis project Ga0163144, IMG submission 123175) | Freshwater microbial mat bacterial communities from Lake Vanda, McMurdo Dry Valleys, Antarctica - Oligotrophic Lake LV.19.BULKMAT1 | ecosystem: Environmental > Aquatic > Freshwater > Lake...
GAACGCCAAGTTCACCGCCTGCGGCGAAGCACTTGTCCCCACCGTAGTGAGTGGTGCAATTTCCCCGCCCGTGAATTGACCATCCCCATTAAAATCAATGTAGCCGCACACGTTTTGGGTTCCACCGGTATTGTTGAATACCGACAGCGCAATCGTTGGGGCAACGCCTTGGCGAATCGCCGGGAAGGTGACGCCATTTTCGTCGTTGGTATTAGCATTGTTATCGCCGTCTGCGTTTGCGGTAGGCACACCGGTTGCTTCGGTGTCATAACCGGCTATGCCTGCGCCGGTAACTGCTAGACCTAATCGCAGGTTGTTATTGATCAAATTGCTGGCGCCGCCACTGCTTGAGAGCGTTTCATAATTACCCGCTCCAACACCGCTGCCGCTGTCGGGCAGATCACCAAAATCCAAGCCAGACAAACCAAAATCCAAAGTGAAGTTATTTTCGCCGGGTGCGGTCAAGGTAAATTGAATCACTGCGGCACGCGCGCCAACAACTGGCACGGTTTGCGCAGTTGCATCGCTATCTCGTAAGTCATCGGCCGACACAGGGATTGTGGAGGTTTGATTTGCTGCGGCTAATCCACGCCCTTCCAAAGTACCAGCTACAGCAAACTCGGCGGGATCAATCACAACAAAATAACCAACGCTGTAAGGGTTTGGCAAAATGACGCTCGCATCGGTCGTGATTGGATCCGTCGCACCAACCGTGAAAGTGAAATTATAGAAGCCACCAGCTGCGGTGGTGGTACGGCCAACTTGCGTGCCGGCCGCGTTATAAAGAATCAAATCAACTCCGGCCACGCCCGGCTCATCATTGCTGGTGTTGCTGTCGGAATCGGTGATGTCTGCGCCTTGGAAATTGTCGCTGGTGTCAAACCATACGCGATTACCGACCACAGTCGTCGCAGGCCCGCTACAAACGAGTTCAATATCGCCCATGCCGCTGCCTTTGCCAGTGTCAGCGGTGCCCAGCACGACCGCGCTGTCATCAGTTATCAGTGAGCGTTTGTGCGACTGCCCATTGCTGGTACTGGACCAAATCAAGCCCTGGTCATAAAACTGGGTCGGATCATTGATGCCGCCCACCAGCCAGCTGCTCACGGTCTGGTCTGTCAAGTTGACCGCAGGACCGGGAACCAAAGTGGTGCGCCCGCCGTACGGCAGATACGCCGCTACGGCAAAACTGCCCATCATCGTTTCACCGTGGCCAGTGAGACCGCTATCACGCATACCATCGAGCAAAGTTGCGGCGGCGCCAGGACCTTGATCATTCCAAAAAAATTCGCCGCCTACCAGGTTAGCGTCTGGGCCATCGCGGCCTTGACCATTCTCAGGCACGCCCTGCGGCTCGTTGTTTGCGCTGCGGGTGCCGCACACGCCATCTGCTTCTAGATTGAACCCACCGGAACCGTCCGGGGATGCGCACATGTGATCGCCTAAGCCTAGGGCACGCACCGCAACTGCATCACCGGCTGGGTCATTACAGTTCAGGGGCGCGATTTCGCTGACATCCGGGCCAGCGGTGCAGGTGCCGACGCGGTCACCGGTGATATCGCGAAAGCCCAGCATCATGAAGCCATCGCGGTCAAAATCAATGTCGGCTAACAGCGGCTGTGGATATTCTATAAAAAAGTCATTCTGCGAAATGCTGCCCACGTTCGGGCTTTGTGAAGGATCGTTGTAAGGGATATTCCAATTTAGATTCCATGGCTGCCAAAATGCGCGCAGATCGTTAGGACTCGTGCACGTCAGATTGGGAACGCTGACGTTATCAGTCGTTCCGCCTCCAGTACAGCCGCGCGGGAAGGTCAGTGGGAATTCCAGAACAGGGGCTACATCAAAGGTTTGCGTGGTAGTGTTGAAGCGATAAACCGCTGCTTCCAGCTGGCTCAAAGTGCCGCGCGTATTGCCGGTGGCAGTCGTGGTGGATTCTGCGGTGCAGGTGACGCCAACATACAAAACGCCTTCATGATGATCGAGTGCAAAGGGCTGGGCGTCGTCAGGGTTGCTGCAAGCGCCGGTTGGAATCGCAACCGAAGGGTTCAAAAATGCGGTGCGCGGCGCTGGATTGGCATTGGTATACAGCACGCTTGCATCAAGCTGATACAGGCGCCTATCGCGCAAGCCGACGACATACAGCACGCGCCCATCTTCGGATAAATCAACATCGCCTAAACCAGTGCGGCCGACGCTTTGATACAGCGCAACTGCAGCGGCGTTGCGAGCAGCGACAGTGCCTGCGTCGGGCGCATCATAAAAATAATTCCAGACTGTTGCGCCGCGCGGATCGGCGCCGGTAGCGGTAACGCTATTGTTAATGTCGTTAATGTCGGCAAACAAGGAAACTGTGTTCGAGCCATCGCGATTAATTAGGAAAATCTGGCCCATTGGATTGGCCTGCGGATTGCTGTAACCCGCCGGCGTTAGATTGGGCCCAAGCTCGGTGTGGCGGCGCAAATAGCCCCCGGCAAGCAGCCGATTGCTGGCGCGGTGGTAGGCCAAGCCGTACACACTGCCGACATCCTGCACGCGCGCATCAACGTTCTGCGCGACTTCAGGCGCTGCGCCTGGCGCCGTAAATGCCGCGTTAGCCGCGTCAAAATTCACATGGCGAATCGAGGCTTCTGTCGTCTGATCCCCTTGTCGGAACAGACAAAACGACACGCCTGGATTGGCGTCGTCACCATCCACGAAATTAGCATCGGCAGGCATTGGGCACACTTGCGCCGGGTTGGTGACGACTAAATTTGCAGTCGCATTGCCCACACCAATAGGGTCAGTCACGAACTGCAGCTCGCTGGTGATGTTGCTGGCACCAGGTTGAGCCTTGGCGTAGCCGGGCATTTCAAAGGCGATTTGCACGTTGCCGTCGCTGGTTGCAAGCGTGTAGGTGCCATCCGCGTTCGTAGTGGTGGTGGCCACCAATGCCCCGGTCGCGCTGTACGCGCGCACCGTGATGCCCGCAAGCGGCACGTCCGTTCCAAGAAGGAATCCGGCGGCGCCATCAAATTCCTTGTAGGCCTGGCCCGTGGTGTCAGCCTGAACACCCAGCGCCGGAAGCAGCCCAAACAGCAAAGCTAAGCTGCGTACACGAAGAGAATGCCTGTTCATTTTGCCAACTCCGTTCCAAAAATCGGTGATTCGCGAAGGGTACCAGCAACTTTTCATGGTGCGCATCCAAAAACCGTAACTGATTACAGACAAGCAGTGATTCATTGCGCCGAGAGGAACCGGGGCCCAGCATCGAACTTCCTTAGGGGCGCGATTTATCGCGTCCGAACGCGTCCCGCGTGGGATGCCGGTGAGGCACGAACCGCACGATGGGTGAGGCACGAACCGCACGATGGATGTGTGCAGTCAATTGCCGCCTCTGCCACGGCGACGCGAACCCCGAACGGCACCGGTGGCATGGGTTTCGCCGAGCGGGGGCGATGAATCGCGCCCGTGCGGCACTGGGCTGTCGCGGGTACATCGGGCCGTGGACCCTGGAACGGGTGGCATGGGCTTCGCCGAGCGGACGCGATGAATCGCGCCCCTACGGGACTGGGCTGTTGCTCGACACCGCGGGACTGGGCTGTTGCTAGACACCACGGGTCTGGGCTGTCGCTAGAGGTTCCCACAGTTAGAACCGGCGTTAAGACAACATGTCCGGCATCCGAACATACAGCGCTCCGCTGTTGCGGTTTGCTCCTGTTTGCACAAAACTTCCATCTCGTGAACCTTTGGAGAGCCCACATGCGCAGCTTCGTTTTCGCCCTACTTTGGCTGCTCAACGTCGGCGCACAAGCTGCCCAGTTTAAGGCCGCCGCGTTTGAGGCACCCAAGCTCAGCGAGCGCTCGGCAATGACTCAGGGTTTATGGTGGGACCGAACGCGCGCCGGTGAGGGCGTGGAGCTATACCAGTTTGGCCGTGACCTGTTCATTGTTTGGTACACCTATCGTCCTGATCGAACGCCGGTTTGGTACACGGCGCAAGGAACCCTTGATCCACTCGGCAATGTCGCGGCGCCGTTGCTCATTCAACGCATGGAAGGCGGCGTGCGCCGGTCCGAAAGCATCGGCAGCGTGAAGATCGAGCTGCTGGCACCGGAGCGCATGCATTTTGCCTGGACGCTTGGGAACACCGCTGGCAGCCTTGAGCTTGCGCCGTTTCGAGCCTCAGCCGTGGTTTCGGAGCAGGACCACTCCGGGCTGTGGTGGCAGCCTGAGCTTTCCGGATATGGCATTGGCGTTACTGAAACTGGCGATTATCAGGCGCTCACGGTTTACGCCTACGACGCAGTTGGCAATCCAACCTGGCTGTTTGGCTCACGCAACGATGCCACGTCTGATCTGGAATTGATCTCGTTTCGCGGCAGTTGTCCCAGCTGCACTTATGAGCCGGCAAAAATCAATACGCGCGTAAACGCCCAGCTAGTTTTTGTGAATGCAACACAGGCGAATATCACAATTCCCAATGGCGCGCCGCTGGCGGTGAGCTACCTCGGACCGAAATCGATCCAGAGCTTCTCCGCCACGGGCCTGCAGCGCAAGGCCGATCAATCGCTGGCACGCATCAGCGACGCTCAAGCGCTGCAAAATCACTTGGCGCGCGCTTTCACAGCGTCAATCAATGAGGGGCAATTCGCGCCCTGCATTGCCTTTGCCCCCAGCGCGGAGGGTCGCGAAGCGTTCTCCGCAACCAACATTCAGGAGCAGTCTGTCGATGAAGCAGCGCTGTTAAGAACCGATGGCGAAATGGTCTATGCGCTGGATTCTGAGGCCGGAAAACTGAGAATAGCACGCTACCAAAATGCCAGTCTGCAAACCTTCGATAGCGTTGCACTCAAGCAGCAGAACCCGCTATCCAATCTGAGCTCGACTGGCTTTTTTCTAACCGATAATCAGATCGTGGTCACCAGCACCAGTTTTCCAAGCGCGCCGCCGTGCGGGGTGGTCTCGCGCTTCGCGGCCTCGGCAGCGTGGTCGAACGGCGAAACCGCGATTGAAATTTTGGATCGCAGCGATCGCAGTCGACCTTCACGTCAGTTTTCAGCCACGATCAGCGGCTATTTGTTGAGCAGCCGGCGGATTGGCAATCAGCTTTATCTGGTCACGCGTGATTTTCGCCCTGCTCCGCCCGGATTACGCCCGGTCAAGGATGCAAGCGACCTTTCTTTTAACCGCGCGGAACTGGGCAAGCAGCCGCTTACTGCATTGCTTCCGACGATCAAAATCGGAGACAGCACGCAACCGTTGGTGTTGCCCGAGCAGGTCTATGTACCGCCTACGGGCTATGAATTCGCAAATGCCGATTACATCACGGTGACGCGTATTCCACTGCAGGCACCCGAGCAGTTCCAATCGCTTGCGCTGCTGGGGCGAGCGCTTGATGTCTATGTGTCTGAAAACAATCTCTACCTGATTTCCTCGCGGCAGGCAGCATATTCACTGGATACGCCGGAGCTGAGCTTGGTGCAAGGCGCATACGGCGTCGATATCCACCAGATTTCGCTTGCGAATCATAGCCTTCGCTTCGTTGGAACGGGCACGGCTGAGGGCGCGGTACCAGGCCTGGGCAGCGGTCGCGGCCCGTGGCGCTACAGCGAATTAGATGGCCGTCTGCGCATCGTCACGGCTTCCACGGGTGACTGGGGCACAAATCGCAATCGATTGACCATCATGGAGCCCTCCAGCGCTCGCCCTGGCTTCCTGCGTACCGTTTCAATCTTGCCCAACAAGGCGCGTACCGCCACGATTGGTAAGCCGAACGAAGATCTTTACGCGACACGCTTTATTGGCGAGCGCCTGTACGCCGTTACATTTCGACGGGTCGATCCTCTATACGTCATCGACCTCAGCAATCCAAGTGATCCGAAAATCACCGGTGAACTGGAGATCCCTGGATTTTCTGACTACTTGCATCCTATTTCGCCCACCGTACTGGTCGGGATTGGACTTGCCGCAAGCGATGCGGGCGGCGGTATTGGCGATGGCCAGTTCGCGTGGTTCAAGGGTTTGCAGCTGAGCTTATTTGATGTTTCCAATCCAAGCGCACCCACTGAACTGCAGCGTATTGAACTTGGACAGCGCGGCAGCTACAGCGAATTGTTCAATCAGCATCAGGCTTTCAGCATTCTTTCGGATGGCGGCGAGCAAGAATTTGCCATTCCAGCGGTAATTCACCAATCGCCCGTGCCGCTGCCAGCGCCGAGTTCCTACGCACCGTTCAAGGAATCGGGCTTGATGCGCTATCGGATTACTGGCGCCGGCGCCAATACCCGCATGCAGGCCCTACCATCGTTGATCACCCGGCGCGCAACGCCACAGATTCCATACGCCGAGGGACAGTTCGGCGCGCGTTCAATCCTGTTTCAGCAAGCCGTTGTGTACTTCGAGAGCGGCAAGTTCTATTTGATGCAACGCGACGGAAGTAATCAAAGCGGACCGCTCTAGGCGGTAACCGAACGCTGTGTTGGAGACGTGCGCGATTCTGGCGCGTAGTTTTGGAGACATGTGCGGCGATTGCGGGTGGTTTGGAGACGTGCGCGACGATTGCGGACGCCGCCCGGACGCGATAAATCGCGCGCCTAGGGTGATTCAAGCCTTGCGCAGAAACTCGGACTTCAGGGTGAAGGCGACGCCGTCAATTTTGCAATCAACGTTGTGATCACCCACCTCCGGACGCACTCGGATGTTGCGCACCTTGGTGCCCAGCTTAAGCGTCAGGGATGCTCCTTTCACCTTGAGGTCCTTGATCAGCACCACGTTGTCGCCGTCGTGAAGCACCTGCCCGAAGGCGTCAATGACTGGCGATTCGCGCATTGCGGGCTCGCTCTTCAACTCGCTCTTCAACTCGCTCTTCAACTCGCTCTTCAACTCGCTCTTCAACTCACTCTTCAACTCAGGCTTGACAGACTGTTTGGACCACTCTGCGCCGCAATCTGAGCAAATCCAAAGCGAACCATCCGCGTAAACTTTTTCGGACCCGCATTTCGGACATCGGCTGGGGCTCACGGTTTGACGCCAGTCGAGAGGTCACCCGTCGAGAGGTCACCCGTCGAGAGGTCAAGCAAATCCACCTGCGCCTCACGCAGCTTTTGGTTCAAAACACTCAACTCCTTGCCCAACAAGGCATCGGATTGCGCGAGCGCCAAGTCGGCACGCTTAAACAACTCGCCCTGCAACGCTCGCTGCGCCTGGGTCGGCTTGGCATCGCCGGCGCTGATCTGAGACAACAGTCCCGCCAGCTTGTCGTTCAAGCGCACCGGGAAGTTCAACGGATCTTGCTCACTCTTGAGTTCGGTCTGGTACACCGATTCCAGGACCGCAACGCGGCGCTTTTCGAGCGCCTCCAGCAGCGCGCTGAGCGCTTTGTCTTTCCGCAAACGCGGCTTGAGCGCCGTGAACTGAGCGCCCAGCCGCGTCATGCCGTCGACGGCGTCGTGCACGGCATCCAGTTTACGGCTGACCAGCAGCGACAAATCCTGTTGCGCAAGCAGATCGTCAGCCTTGATCTCACTGCGCGGATCAGCCTGCAGCACGAAATCCTCGATCAACTCTTTGCCCGCAAACCGGAGCACTGCGCGGTACTTGCCGGGTGTGGCGCGAACTCCCTGCGTCTCCCTGTTCCAGAGCACCAAACCCTCGAACTGTTTGGGCGCTGGATAGCAACCGTCCCAGGCAAAGCGGTTCAGTCCCGATGCGCTGGGCAGCAGGCGCAAATCCTGTCCGATAAACTTGGCTGCGGCCTTGATTTCCTGTGCAATTTCCTCGGCTTCTGGCTTTCGTAGGTACTTGATGACTGCGTTTCCTGAGGAATCCTGGATTTCCAGTGTAAGCCCATCGTCGCCGCTTGCTGAACGAGGCAAGCGGTAGTAAATCATCGTTCCCGGCGGGGGATTGCTGCCTGCTGATACGGGTTTGGCGTCGGCCTGGGTTGCCACCCGGATGCTCGGCCGGGGTGGGTACAAGCGCAGATCAGCGTTGGTTTCGGACTGCAACAGGGGCGTGGTGTCGTCCAAAATCCAGAAACTGCGACCCTGAGTGGCCGCGATCAGATCACCGTCACGGAGCGCCAAATCCGTAATCGGCACTACCGGCAAATTAAGCTGGAACGCACGCCAGTTGGCACCATTATCCTGTGACAGGTAAAGACCGCGTTCGGTGCCCGCGTACAGCAGCCCTTGGCGCGTTGGGTCGGCACGCAGCGTGCGCGTGAAATGCTTTGGGTTGATGCCGCGCGTGATCAGCTGCCAGCTGCGACCGCGGTCATCCGTGCGATACAGATAAGGCGTGCGGTCACCCAGCTTGTACCGGGTGCCGACCAGATAGGCCTGATCAGCCGAGAACGGGCTTGCCTCGAGTGAATTCCAAAGCATGTCTTTGGCCGCCTGCTTGGGGCTGATCTCACGCCAGTTGGCGCCGGAATCCTCACTCAAATGGACCCGGCCATCATCACTGGCAACCCAGATCATGCCCGGCGTTTGCACCGATTCCGCCATTGCAAACAGGGTGGCGTAGTACTCCACGCCGGTGTTGTCCTTGGTGATCGGACCGCCCGACGCCGCCAGCGTCTTCGGGTCAGCGCGGGTTAGATCTGGACTGATGGGCTGCCAGCTTTGACCTTCATCGTCGCTGACAAACAGGCGGTTGGCGGCGGCATAGAGCCGCTTCGGATCATGACGCGAATGCAGCAGCGGAAAATTCCACTGAAAACGAAAGCGGGCATCCGCTGCGGCGTGGCCTATGGTTTCTTCTGGCCAAACATTGACCAACTGCCGAGCGCCGTTGCGATGGTCATAGCGCATCAGAAAACCCATGTATGAGCCACCGAAGACGACATCGGGCTGCTCCGGATTGGCTGTCACCCAGCCACTTTCGCCACCTGCGGTGGGTTCCCAATCACGCTCACCGATTGAGCCCGAAAGCAACGAGCGGGAGCGGATTCTAAGCGCGCTGTTGTCCTGCTGGCCGGCCAGCAAACGATAGGGAAAAGCGTTGTCCACCGACACGCGATAGAGCTGCGCGGTGGGCTGATTGTCCTGCGACGACCAGGTCAGCCCGCCGTCGGTGCTAATGGTGGCGCCACCATCATTGGCGATCGCCAATCGGCTTGGATTGGCGGGATCAAGCCATTGATCATGATGATCCGCATGTGGCGCGGCGATTTGCACAAAGCTCTTGCCGCCGTCTGCGGAACGATGCAAACGCACGTTGAGCACCCAAACCGCTTCAGGATCCTTGGGGTCTGCGGCCACGCGCGAGAAGTACCAGGCGCGCTGGCGCAAGGCACGATCGGAGTTCACCCGAGCCCAGGTTTTCCCGGCGTCTGTGGAGCGAAACAAGCCGCCATCGGCATGCTCGACCATCGAATACAGGTTGTCAGGCGCGCTGGCACTCACGGCAATGCTGCTGATGCCGCGCGGGTTCTGCTCGCTCACTTTGGGCAGGCCGGGATTGGCGGTCAGTTCGGTCCACGTTTCGCCACGGTCGGTGCTCTTCCAAATCCCGGAGCCCTGCCCGCCGCTGCTCAGAAAGTTGGGGCCGCGCTGCACGCGCCAGGTTGTGGCATACAAGATGCGCGGGTTTGTGGGATCCATCGCCAAATCATCGGCACCTGCCTGATCGTTGACGTACAGCACGCGCCGCCAGGTTTTTGCGCCATCGACGGTTTTGTAGACGCCACGCTCGGTATTTGGCGCAAAGATGTCTCCAAGCACGGCGGCATATGCGGTATCAGGGTCCGTTGGATCAACCACAATGCGCGGAATCGTGCGCGATTCGGGCAAGCCAGCAAAGCTCCAGCTGCGTCCGGCATCCACCGAGCGCCAAACGCCCTCGCCTTGACTGACGTTGCCGCGAATAGTCGCTTCGCCGGTTCCCACATAAATCACATTGTGATCGCTGGGAGCCACCGCGATGGCGCCAATGGAGCCGCCGAAGTAACCATCGGAGATGTTCTTCCAGGTGCCGCCGGCATCCAAGGTTTTCCACACCCCGCCACCGGTTGCACCAAAGTAATAGAGCAGCGGGTTGTTGGGCAACCCTACGACAGCAGCGGCGCGTCCACCGCGATAAGGGCCGACCTCGCGCCACTGCATGCCGCTGTACGGATCGCTTTGCGTCTCTGTCGCAGGATCGCTCCAAGCGGGACTTCCGATCAGCAGCAGGGTGACAGCGAGACTAGCGAAGCGCATAGCGAGATCAGACCAAGGCATTGGAAGGACGGGCAGTGTAATCGGCCCGGAGACGTACACGTGCCGAACGCGAAAAAATCGGCCATCACGCTGAGCAGTTTGGCTGCCGGCCAGGCCTCAGCTTGGACTGTCGCCCGTTCTGGTCGCCCGTTCTGGTCGCCCGTTCTGGTCGCCCGTTCATATCGCGAGTTCTGGTCGCCAGTTCATATCGCGAGTCCATATCGCGAGTTCTGGTCGCCCGTTCATATCGCGAGTCCATATCGCGAGTTCAGGCACCCAGCCCGTCGCGCAGCGCAGCGAGCACTTCTGCCAGCCGCTCACGACGCATGGAAAGCACGGTTGGCATGCCGCCACTGAGCCCAAAGCTGGCCACGAAATCAATTCCGCTGTCGAACGGCGCGGCCAGCGTTATGGTGTCCGCATCCACAACCAGAGCAATACGGGCTCGCTTCTGGCCTTCCAGCAGCAGCCAGGTCTTGTCGTAATCAGCCCGATCGGCTTCAAGTTCAAGCCAAACCGCGTGCGGGCCTGCGGGCTGATACTGCTCAGCGAAGGCTTCCGCCTGGAGCTCGCGGCGCGCGCATTCCTCGCCTGCCCGATCAATGCGCTGCCAAAAGCTGGGCTCAAACTCACCCCGGTGCAGCTGCGCCACAATTTCCAGCAAAAGCCCGCGATCGCCTTTGCTGCCGCGAATTGCGCGGTCAATGCGCGCCGCGCGGGCACTGGGAACGCCCATCCGGCTGTCAATTGCGCGCGCGTCGGCATCGCAACCCGGATAACACTCTTCCCCGTGGCGCAGCCATTTTGCCGCGCTCACCAGCCCATCAAAATCACCATGACACACGATGGTGTCGACCGGCCCAATGCGTGCGACCAGGTCGGCAGTGACCAATTCAGGGCACGCCGGATGCTGCGCTTTGCTGCGCAACACAAAGCGCGCGTCGTCCGAGAAAAGCGCATGGTGCAGGCTGTCATGGTGATCCACCCAGGCGCACAGGCGCGCGCCCAGTCGCTCAATAAAGCGCAATGTGATTGCCTCGAAGCTCTGACCACCGGCCGTCGAGGCAAAGGCAATGTCCAAAACCACCACCCGCGCGCCGAGCGAATCAACTCTGGGAAGCCCGCGCGGCGTAGCCAGCACTACCCGGGGCAGCTCAATTTTCATGCGCTGTGTCCGAACCGCTCAGCTGCGCGTTGCCTTTCCCAATGAAATCGAGCGCAGGTCCTCAAGTGCCGAAGCCCGCAAAGACTGCGCCGATAACGAACGTCGATCCCAAGGCCAGAAAAATACTCAACCAAACCAGCATGAGTTTGGCCCATACCAACCAGTCGACACGCGCCGCACCAAGCACTCCCATCAACACCGCGGAGGTCGGAACGATTAAATTGGTCAAACCATCGCCAAGCTGGAATGCAAGCACGCTTACCTGACGGGTGACGCCAAGCAAATCACCCAGCGGCGCCATGATCGGCATGGTGAGTGCGGCCTGCCCGGAACCCGAAGGCACTAAAAAATTGAGCATGGACTGGACGCCAAGCATCAACCAGGCAGCCAACGCTGCCGGCGTGCCGTCAAGCATGTGTCCCAGGTGAAAAAGAATCGTGTTCAATGCAGATGGAGACGCTGGATCGGTGCCGCCCAGCAGCAGCAGCATGCCCTTGGCCAGAGCAATCACCAGAGCCACCGGCAGCATCTGCCCTGCCCCGGTGGTGAATGCTTCTGCCAGCGCATTTGCAGACACCTCGCGCCGATTGCCGATCCAGGCAATAAGGCCGGCCAGCATGGCCATGGCAAAAAATTGCGCGGCAAGTTCAGGCAGAAAATAACTGCGCTGAGTGACGCCGTAAATCACCCAAATCAGGGTTGCGAGCAGCACCAGCAAAATCAGCCAGTCCACCGTTTTCGGCTTTGCGAGCACCGATTCAGTCGTCGACACCGACACCGGTATGCGGTGCCGAAGGGCATAGCGCATGGTCATGACGATCCCCACCAAAGTGAAAGTTGCCCACATCACGATGCGCAGAGGCGCCCCGGAACCGGGCGGCAATCCGGAAATGCCTTGCGCCACGATGACGCTGAAAGGGTTCATCCAGCTGGTGGCAAAACCAACCTGGGTTGCGACAAAAGTCACCAGCACGACGCACACCGCATCCAGCCCGAGGCGGGCAAAAATGGGCACCAGCAGCAACACAAACGGGATGGTTTCTTCACCCATGCCGAAGATCGCGCCCCCGAGCGAGAACAAGACGAATAATCCTGGCAACAACACCCAAAGCTGGTGCTCGAAACGCCCGACGAAGCCCAGGATGGCGCGATCGATCGCACCGGTGCGCATCAGTACGCCAAAACTGCCGCCCATGATCAGCAAGAAGGCAATCAGCCCGATTGCCGAACCAAACTTGTCGCCGGCCACCAAGCCCTCAAACGGCAGGTTAAGCAAACCGAGCCCACCGCCCTCAGCAAACAGCGGCACGGCCTGTGCAGTGCCGGTCTGCTGATAGCTCTCCAGCGAGATCTGCACCGCTTTGCTGCCGGCAGTACCGGCTTGCACCTCGGTAAACTTGCCCGGCGGTACAAAGGCCGCCAGGAATGCGGTGAAAAGCACCACAGCGAGCAGAATCAGCAGCGTGTCGGGCGTTCGACGTGACTCAGCGAGCTCCGCAGCTGGGTGGTTCATGTGGCTTCCTGTCGATCTGGTGATGGCAAACAGCTTAGCGTGAAACGCGCTCGGCTTCGTCGGAACCAGAAATTGTGGATTTAAGCGACTGCGCTTAAAGGCTCCGCGCAGAATGACGCTTGGCGGCTGTGTCGCTTCGAACGGCTGCGTCGCTTCGAACGGCTGCGTCGCTTCGAACGGCTGCGTCGCTTCGA
>Ga0163144_10020878_pt1 | contig 13054 bp, 9 predicted proteins | sample OliLak19BULKMAT1_FD_123175 | JGI IMG/M metagenome (GOLD analysis project Ga0163144, IMG submission 123175) | Freshwater microbial mat bacterial communities from Lake Vanda, McMurdo Dry Valleys, Antarctica - Oligotrophic Lake LV.19.BULKMAT1 | ecosystem: Environmental > Aquatic > Freshwater > Lake...
CACGAAGCGGTTGCCCTTGCGGACCAGCAGCGTGTGCATCAACTGGTCTTTCACTGTTGTTCCGGATGGGCGGAACGCCTCGGGCACGTTGTGCCACCCATTGGCTCCCCACACAAGAGAAACCTCGCCTGCACCATCAAGATGATAACGGATCTCCTGGGTGACGAGCGGAAGATCCGTCGCCAGGCCCGAGAGCCACGCCTGACGTTGCTCCGTCGCAACCTGACTTACCGTGGATTCGAATTCGATGAGGGCATCACCCTTGGCGCTTGGCAAAGATTGACCACTCTCCCAAAGTTTTACGGGAGATCCCTTCTCTGTCTTGGTGGTAAGAAACCCGTAGTCGATCACAGTCCCCGACGGCACCCGAATAGTAATAGCGAACGTATTGTTGGTGCGAACCAGCGGAGTCTGCATCGCCTTGTCCGGCACAATAGTTCCCGGAGGCCGCATCGTATCGGGTGCCTGTTGCCACCCATTGATCCCCCAGACGAGCCAGACTTCTCCTGCCTCGGGAGCGTGGTAACGGAACTTAAATGTAATGAGTTGCAATGATATATTGTCGCTTCGACTTACCTCTTGGGCTGCTCTCGCCTCATGAGTAACCAGAAAAAGAGGACCGACAAGACAAAGACAAAAAACCATGAAACAAGAGAGCGGAAATGTGGGCCACAGTATTTCGTGTAATGCGAGTCGATGCTTATAATTCATCGCTGTACGCATAAGTAGTGCTGTTAGGAACACGGACTCTCGATTCATAGCCGGCGGACTTAGGAACAGAAACACACCTTGAAAGCGCTTTCTCGAAGACGGGACACCTGGGGCATGAAATCAAAGCATCTGAACCCACCGCCCCACTGAGTAATTTTCGATAAGATCATCGTCGGCGTCTGATCGCAATATCGCAATACATGAAGTGGGCCAAGGAGAAATACACCGCCTCCCAGTCCTGTTCGAGACATAACTCGTTAACAGCATGAATAACACCATAGGGTGTGCACTCTACAGGTGACCAGTAGGTGTAATCATTGAATATGAGAAAACCACTTTCAGTTAGCTTAGATGTTGCGGCTTGGATATCTCGTTTAACCCCCTCATACTTATGATCACCATCTATATAGATAAAGTCAAAATACCTTTCTGGAAACCCTTGAAGGATTGTCGATGAGTCTCCTTCGTGCAAACATACTACGTCAGCATCTATGTCAGATTGGAATTGTTCTCGAATAGAATATCCTTGTAAATTAAGATCAATTAAATGCAGCTTCGTAGGCCGACAAATCTCTAGAATACTCTTAGAAAATTTCCCCGTTTCCACCCCAACTTCGGCGCAAATCCCACCGACCTTCATTCGGCAAAGCGCGGATTCTCGATCTGGGAGAATGCGACAATTCTCGAGATGTCGCTGCGTGAGCATAGGCATTAGCGGGAAACTGACCAAACCAAAGGAGTTCCTATAGTTCTCCATTTCCTTGAACCATGCCGTCCGTGCTTTTTCAAGCTGATTATCAAATTCACTCATTAGTAGCCTCCGTTCATGGAGTTGCATCCAGGAATAAAAATCGAAAACGTTGTCGTATTCATCAAAAGCCTGTGGAAAATACCGACTGGGCGACCGAATTCGTTCGATCTCCCCAACACACATGACGTCACGGCAGCACTCTTTTTATCCACAGACTTGCCCTTAAATTTTTCGCACAGCGCGGCATTTTCTCCGCCAGCATACCTCGATAGAAGTCCGTGTAGGCCGTCCGTGGGTCAGAGCCCGATCAACTCCGAGTACAACGCTTCATACTGCGGCGCAATCCGTGACCAACTGAGTTCCAAGGCGCGCGTGCGAGCCGCTTCGGCCATGGTCCGTCGGACATCCGGGTGTTGGGCGAGATACAGCAGCGCCTCCGTATAGCGATCCACATCGTTCCGTTCAATTAAAATGGCTTCCGGTCCTGGAAGATAGGCTTTGACACCGGGCAACAGAGTTGAGAGAACGGGTAATCCGCAGGCGATTCCTTCCAAGAGTGCATTGTTCGCCGTGGCCTTGGTAAGAGGCAGGAACAGGATATCCGCTTCCTGGTACAGTTTCAGCAGGGCCAGGTCATCGACCCCCTTATGAAGGATCACGTTAGACAGATCTTCAAGCCCTGTGGCCCTGGGTGAGACCACGTGGAACTCGATGTGATGATGATCTCTGAGCTGAGTGGCCACTTGGCGGACCGTCCGATAGTCTCGATAGTTGTGCCCCACCGAGATACAGCGAATCGGTCTGTCCTGAAGCAGTTTCTCTATCGGCCGAAAGAAATCCGTATCGATCCCGTGCAAGATGAGGCGGACGTTTTCTGGCCTCGTGAGCGATGAGAGGAAGTCCACCTGTTCCGGAGCAACCGCGATGACGCGATCGAATCGCGCCACCACGTCTTTGCGAAGGACGGAATCCAGCACCTCGGGAGGCTGATGGTAGGACACCACCAAATGCGGTCTGACTCTCCGTGGGAGAGAAGAGAGCCGTGGAAGGAACTGTGCGGCGTGTTCACCATCGAGATAATGCACCACCAACTCTCGCCGAGGACTACATGCGGCCAGCGTCGTCAGTTCTCCGCGCAAGTCGCTCAAGTTGTACCACGCCATGTCATTTCTGCGGACCCAATAGCGAAGCCACTCTCGTACGACGCGGCTCTGCAGCGGAAACTCTGAGTCGTTTTCCTGGACCAGTTGTGTCGTGAATCGATATCGACCGTCGTCCACGAATTTCAGAAACTGATTGATGCCGGCGTATTGCCCCCAATGTGGGTACCAGGTTCGGACGATACGGATCGTCGCCCGCGTGCCGACCACATCCGTGTGAGGGCGAGGAGGAGACACCGCGTGAGGTGGCGCAAATTGGCGTACAGGAGCCGGACCGGTCTCAGCAGCGGCCTGGGTGGCAAGGCCTGCGGCCAAGTGTCCGAACCGCTTCCGACCGTTCCATAAGGTCAAGGGGCTGACGAGTGCGCCAGCGAGCTCAGCCAGGACCATGAACCGCGTGGCCTTGCCGGGCCGGCGAAGACGTCGGGCGATCTTTTTCCACCCCCAGTCCCGCAGGACAAAGCGTACCAGCGAGAGACGACCGACCGTACGCTTGCGGAAGCACATGAGGAGATAGAGACCGAATGCGCGGCCATGGTCGAAGACCTGGGTGCGCACTGTCTCAAAGTCGCGTCTCGGCGTGTACCACGTGAGAGCCGCCGGTTCATACACCAGTGTATGTCCTTGAGCGACCAGGCGGTGCAACAACTCGACCTCGCCTCCGCCACTGGGGAGATCCACGGCGAAGCGGGGGTCGAATTGGCCGATCATGATCAGCGTCTCGCGATGAAAGGCCATGTTTGCACCGCTGCCGAAGCCGTTTGCCCACAAGAGATCACGGTCATCCAACTGCTGCCGTCTAATGACTCGACGATCGAGACCCCGGCCCAAACCGTACCCGCCATGCTCGAACCGAACTTGAGCGTCTGTCTCAAGCTCGGCCGGCGCGACGAGTCCGGTGACGGCCTTGACGTGTGGCAGAGTCAGGGTGGATCCGATGACAGTGAGCCACTGGCGGTCAGGGTAGCTATGGGGGGCGATGAAGGCGACCAAACTGTGTCGTGCCTCGGCAATTCCACGGTTGCGGGCACAGGCGAGACTCGCGTGCTCGCAACGGATGTATCGCACGGTCGAATATGTTTGCCATTCGGAGGGGTCCTGCGGGGCCGTCCCATAGTCGATCAGGAGCACTTCGAACTCCGGATACTCCAAATGGTGGAGGTGGTGCAGCAACTTGCCTACCCTGGAAATGGAATTGCCGACACACACAATCACGCTGACCGCGGGGAGCCCAACAGGCTTCGATTCAGCATTCCCATGCACCGCTCCGAGTACCGCCTGCATACACTGCCAACCGACTTGGTTGTCGACCGCGCGCGTCACAGACTCGATTGAAAGGACCGAAGACAGCGGACAGTCGCTATAAATCCATCCGATGGGGCGGCCATGGTATCGCACGAGGACAGACACACCGTCGTACCCGTCCACTGCGAGCGGCGTAATCTCCTGCGAGAGTTCTAGTTCAGTTATTTTTATAGACATACGAGGATCCAGGAAACGGCATAGCGGTCGAAACGGAGCTGCGCGAGTGTTCTCCAGCGGTAGTGGCTTGCTGGACGGTGAGCGCCCTCAGGAACGGCCATGCCAACGTACCGGCCAGCGAAGCACGGAGATGTTCACCTCGCAGGCGCTCACTGCCGGGGCGGGAGGGAATTCTGCCGAGGACACGAGGTCCATACCGAAGACGAACGGCGTGAGGACGCTCGGCATCGAGCCTCTGTTCTGCGGCCGGTACTCCCTCCTGCAGATCGATCTCTATCTCAGGGCCGATGTCATCTTCTCGCGCAGGACCTTCTTGGAGCAAATTCAATACTGAATGCCGATCGCCCGCCTCTTCAGTCACTCCTCGCAGGTACCAATAGTGACGGACCACTTTGAACAGCCGAGACCAGGTTTTCCGGAGGCGAGCGCGATCCAGCCAGACGAGGGACCGGCCAACCTGGATCGCGAGTCGGTCACCAAGAGAGGGAGCGCGGCACAAGAACCAGTGGACGACCCGGTTTCGCATGCTGAGATTGTCGTGAAAGGCTGCAAGGGGGAGAGTTGGGAGTAGGTGCCGATGGCGACGACCGATGAGCACATCTGCCTTCCCCTCCAATCGAGCGCGTTGGCACGCTCGCGCGACCGTCATATGCTCATGCTCGTGGTGGTAGGCCGTCGCCTCTCGGGCGTAGGCCATCCCATACCCGGCAGCGATCAGCCGAGCGCCGAACTCATAATCTTCGTGCGCAAATGGGAAGGTGGGGTCGAACCCTCCCACCTGTCGGAAGACGCACGACTCCAGCGACAAGTTTCCCGTGAGCACATCCGTATAGTTGAAACGGTGGCCGTACCGCTGCATGGCGACAAATTTGTCGTTCCACCATCTTTGTTGCGAGACACGAAAACAATCGGCACCGCGCTGCAAGACCGGCCAGTAAGGACCGATGACTAGATGGTCGGGCCGCTGTTGATGCATGGCGACATGCGCCTGGATGAGCGTCGGCGTTGGCTCGACATCGTCATCGAGAAACAAGAGGAATTGTCCCACGGCCGATGCGGCTCCGTGATTTCTGGCATAGGCCGGACCCTTGTTCGGCGATGGGATCGCAAGACACCGGAGTGCAAATGGGGCGACGTAGTGACGGAGCAGGTCCTCCGTTCCGTCGCTGCAGGCATCCATCACGACGGTGACGTCGACCAGGTGGGAAGGGTAGGTCTGAGCCGCCAACGCATCGAGTGTGCGGCGAAGAGACTCGCGACGGTCGTGCGTCGGGATAATGACGCTCACGCTGGGTAGGAATAGGGCGTCGGCCATCATCGTGCTCTGTTTCGAACGTGTTTGCGCGAGCGCAAGTAATGCCAAGTGCCGGTGAGGCAGCCGCGCAACTCCGCCACGCCCAAATCAAACTGGACCGGCGACGTGTGCCTGAACACCGAACGGAACAAACCGGGCAGTTGGGTCCTGAATAACCACGACAGGGCCGGTTGGATCATGGAATACTCACGTTCGACCAGAAAGCTCCGGGTCCAGGCCGCATAGACGCCAACGCCGTATCCGTAGATCATTTTGCGCAACTCGCTCCACGTGCGCCGATGACGATGCCACGTCAGCGCGCGCGGTTCATAGACGATACGATAGCCCGATGCCAACAATCGGGAAAACATTTCCGAGTCGCCTCCTGAACGCGTTCGCGTACCGGCGTCCAGTGCCTCATCGAAAGGGCCAACCAGCTGGAGAGCGCCTCGGCGAATGGCCATGTTGACTCCGGCCCCGATCTTTCCCGCGGCCATGGGATTGACGAGTGTGCGCTCGAAAACGCGTCGCTTAAATCCGCGCCCGAATGTGCTGTAGCGCTCGTGCCATTCCTGAGCATCGGTTTCCAGTTCTAGCGGCATTGTTAGGCCGGTTACACAGAACACCAACGGATCGTCGAAGTTCCGCAGGAGGGCACGCAGCCACCCTGGATCAGGCGCAGCATCGTCGTCCGAAAAGGCGACAATGTCGCCCCGGGCTTCTGTCAGGGCACGATTGCGAGCCACATCCAATCCAGGGACCGGTTCCCGGACATAACGCACACGGGGGAATTCACTCACAATCTGCCGAGTGGCATCGGTGGAGGGACAGTTGTCGATCACGAGCATCTCCTGCCCATCGTCGTGAAGACGCATCAGAGCATGCAGGCAGCGCCGTACGTCATCAGGACGATCGCGCGTGCAGACCGCCACAGTGGACGAAGGCAGGGGATGGTGCGCCAGTTGAATTCGGTCCCACTCAAGCCGGTCGAAAAGCCAGGCTTCCCAGAGTGGCCAGCCACCGGCTTGAACCACGGCATGTCTCAGGTCAACCGCGCTGATACAGCCATTGAACACCGGTACCGTGGTTTGGCCCACCGGTTGGCCGCGGAACCGAATGAGGAGGAGTGCCTGGTGGTATCGCTCGATTCCCGTGATGCCGGGGGGTAGGTCTTCGAATTCGAGATCGAGGACAGCGGTGGCCATACCAAACCAACTCCCAACTCCCAACTCCCAACTACGCCGTGAGGCGGTCAGACAATATACTCAAATTTTAACGCCAGCCCACCTTCCACCCCGTTAAGAAGAGGTCCGGTGAGCCCGTTTCTGGCACCCGACTCTATCGCAGATCACTATTAGGGTTACAACCCCTCGAAAGCAAGGATTCTCTGTCTTGCTGCTGTTCTGCCGAGGTCAACCGAGCTGGTGGTGTATCGGTCCCAGTGCCGGAGGCCGTGTCTCCTGACGGGGCCTGGCCGGGGGTATCCGGCCGTCGAATACCCCGGTGCAGGCGGAAGTACCACGGAAACCTGATTCGAACTACTCCGCAGCAATAGAAAAGATCGCCGCTAATCTCAGGTAGGATTTCTGGCGAGGAACTTCGGTGTTCGGAACCGAACGCTGCGACACCGTGAGCTCGCCTAACAGCAACCCGCTGCGATCGGTCTCGATCATGCACTCGTAATCGTACAGGTCCGGGACCATGTTCCACCGACACAGCCGTCGTCCGTTGTGATCGGAGAGGACCAACTCTTGTTCAATTTGCATCCACGCGAAAATCTTCACTCTCGCTTCCTTCTTGGATGAGGCGGGAATACGCAAGATGAAATGCGGCGTCGTCCCTGTCCGAGAGTTTCCACCTTCTAGCGCCCACCGCGCCTTTGCTTCCGGTGGTCCCCATGTTCCCATGATGTATTTGGCCGACAGGTCGTCTCTGTTGAGGGTCAGCACGGACGGGATGGAGCCATAGCTCGGCATATCCGCGAAGGCATCAGTCGATGGTTTTCCCTCGACGTGACGGTAGATCGCGCCGGAGAGAATCCAGGCCCACAGGAAATTGGGGTGTCCATCGTTATAGATGTAGGTCCAGGGAAGATACGGGCGATACTCTTTCGGAAAGGAGATGAGGTCAATACCCATGTCCGTAATCTTGGGGCCAATAATATATTCCGTGGACGGATCGGAATTCACAATGAAAAAGGCGGCCCCGTGCTGCCGGGTGATCACGTTGATGTCTCGATAGAGCTGCATGACCGTGCGTTCAACTCGCTGGAAGGTCGGATGGGTGTTGTCTTGAAAGACGAGATCATCCAGTCGGTGGATCGGGACCGGAAAGTCTTTCGCCCCCGGAACCTCGCGGCTCTTGTAGACGATGTCTTGGAAGGCATAGTAGAAGACATCGAGCGCATCCCAGAGGCGAAGCGTTCCAAGGAAGGAGTCTCGAACATAGAGGGAGGGTCTTTGGGGGACCACGTCATTGATCACCAGGGCTCCCTGTGGGTCGTAAAATGGCTTATACACGCGTGTCGATGGGTAGCGGTGGTCGTACGGGAGCGCGGTATCGCCATAGTCGTTCCAGCAGAATAAGAGCAACACGATATCGGGTTTGATTCGTTCGAGTAATCGTGGCAACAGCCGTCGTTCTTGAGAAGCGCCGTATGCGGGAATGCCGGCGTTAAAGATCTCGGCATTTACGTTGGCGAGCCGATAGCGGTGCGCGAGGGATTCGGTGAGTCGCTCTGAACTGTCCGAGCCCCAACCATACAGCATGCTATCGCCGATCAGGAGAATTTTTTTCGCGTGAGATCCGCTCACGCGTTGCAGCTTCTCGTCCCAGTCTCCATCCCGGAAGCCATCTGAATTGATCGAGACGGGAATCGCAACGGGATAGGAACCGTGTTGAGAAGGGGCACGGAGGTTAGCCAGACCGATCCACCCGACTTCCTTTTCGTACACGATCTCGCCGAGCTGGTGAACACCGTACGAGTTGCCTTCAAAGGCAAACCGGGAATAGATCTCAAGCGAGAAGGCGATACACACGAGCCAGGCGATGACCGTGATTGTCACCACCCTCATCTTCCTCAAGACAGGACTCATCTCACCCCCATTATTGTGACATGCCGGAAAATTATACTACCCTTCGGCCATTAAGCAATGATCGAGCGAGATTGTGCCGGGCTGTGGTGTTCGCACGGCCCTCTCTTGACGCAACCTGCGCAACAGAAGCCCTGAGGTACCGATGACAGGCGAGAACGGGCATGCTATGGTCGCCCCCTTGCTTGCCATAACGCCACCCGATCTGCCTCAGACTCAAAACGTGGATCTGGCTGCTGTCCAGGGGGGTGAATGCTGATTTCCCGCCGAGAGTTACTAAAGAAAGTTGGCGTCGCTGGAGCATACAGCGCCGCAGCCTCCGTCCTGGACGGCTGTCGCGGGGTCGGCGTCTTTGGTGCCCTCTCTCGCTCCCTGAGCGCCACCCATTTCACGGCGGATGTCAGGGAGGTAGTGGGTCCCTGCGATGCCCGCCTCTGGGGCAACATTGCCTTCGATCCGATGTATGCGGCGACGGTGGCGCCCGAAGCCAAACCAGTCTGGGACATGATTCGTGAGAGCAAAGCCTTCCGGTATGTGCGGTGTCACAACACCTTTAGCGATGCACCCCCTGGCGCTACACCCGAGCAGGTATGGGGGTGCCGCGTGTACACCGAGGATAAAAACGGGCGCCCCCACTTCAACTTCGAGTATCTCGATCAGGTGCTCGATATCTGGATCGGGGCAGGGTTGAAACCGATCCTGGAAATGGATTTCATGCCGGATGCCCTCGCAGAAGGAGACATTATCCGTAACTATGGAGGCGGGGCCATCAACCCGCCGCGCGACCTGGACAAGTGGCGGGCATTGATTTACGAGACGGTCGCGCATCTGATTCGGCGCTATGGACGGAATGAGGTGCGTACCTGGTATTTCGAGATCTGGAACGAGCCAGACTCGCTGACATTTTTCGCCGATGGGGTGCCTGATCGGGCCCCGTTCACTCGGGAGCGGATGGCACGATTCCTGAGGATGTACGACTACTTCGTGGATGGCGCGCTGGCGGCGGACCCAGAGATTAAGGTTGGAGGACCGGGGCTGGCGCACCATGAGGACTTTTTTAAATTGTTTCTCGATCACATCACGAACGGAACCAACGCGGCCACGGGGAGGCGCGGGACGCGGGCGGACTTCATCTCCTGGCATGCGTACGGCAGCAGCACAGAAGTGCTCGGCAAGAATTGGTCGCGAGCCAGGGTAGTGCGAAGTTATCCGGAGCTGTCGAGGGCGGAATTGCACCACACAGAGTGGGGACAGGAGTTACTCCCTGAGGACGACCGCCCAAACGTGCGCGTCTCCGGTGAATATGATGCGGCCTTTCTCTGCCGCGGTCTAGACAATGTGTTCACGCACACAGCGGCGCGGGTCGATCTGTTTGCCCGGTGGGGAGATCTCATCAACGGGTGGCGTCCCCTGTTCCGGCAGTACGGGACGCAGCTGGTGCCCCTGCCGATTTTTCACGCCTATGCACTCTTGGCCAAACTGGGCCCGGAGCGCATCCCCGTAGACGGGATGTGGCCGGGAACCCCGGTCCGCGCCTTCGCAACGCGGCGGGGCCACGCCCAGGCACAGGTCGTGCTGTACTATTTCGATGAGGCCAACCAGCACAGTGTCGGTGAAGCCTTTGACGTCGATCTCACCGTCCGTGGTCTGGCTGGAGCGACCGTGCCCCTCACGGTGTCTCGCGTGGACCGTGATCATGCGAATGTCTATCGCGCGTGGGTGGCGATGGGCAGCCCTGCCTCACCGACAGCGGCCCAAGCTGTCGAACTTGCGGCGCGCGCGAAGGTCACGACCGAACCCAGAGTGTTCAGGGTCGAGGGAGGTGAGGCGAACCTGCGCCTGGCGTTGCCGCCGAACGGGCTTGCCCTGGTACTCGTCGGACAGGCGGCGGACGAGTGAGTCGGAGCCGCTCCTGCACTGGCGCAACATGAAGCCGATCCACAGAAGAGGGACCAGAATCAGATCGAGGTCTTGAGTTGGAGTCTTAGGAGGTTTCTGCCGCACACCTTCTCGGTCGCAACATCGTACTCTCCCGAGCGATGCGCCCAAGTTGTGAGTCGGCCCATGAGCTGACGAGTGGCTCGGCCCCACGTCGCATACATCTTTTGAGGAGTGAGACAGAAGGGGATAAGCTCCCCACGGGCAATCTCCTCCCAAGCCGCCGCCGCTACGCCCGGTGTGTGTATGGACCGGTAGTCATCAATCGACACAATCCCGTTGTCCCGTAGCAGGGCCTTGGCAGTGCGAATATCCCGCTTCACAATGTCATACAGGTGACTACCGTCGATGTGAATGAAGCGAAAGGTCCGTGACAGCTTGCCCACCTTCACAAGATGGGCCGAAGGACATTTCACGATCACAGGCAGCCGGTCGTGAAAACGGAGGTAATTGTTCTCGAATAGCTCGCAACTCAGGTTGGAATACCAATATCGAGCCTCGGCTTGGTTGGCAACGGTCCTCGCAGACTGTTCAAACACGTCACAGATCACAAGGTGTTCGTCCTCCCGTGGAAAATAGCCCATGAGAATGGAACTTTTCCCATGGTAGACACCAATTTCCAACAGATCACCAGAAACACCGTCCTGTCTCTGTTGCTCATTAAGGACTTGGAACAGCTTCACGTCCTCTGGGTAGAACCATCCCTGTATGCTGTCCAGCGCCGTGAGATACTCGTCGAGTTGAGTCTTGTTCACTGGTGACATGATCACACCTACGAAGCTCTGAGATCAATAGTCTGTGGTAATCAGCCAACCCCTGCCGTGATACGTCCGTCCTTCGCTGTTAGATAATCGCCTTTCCGGAGACTGCTCTATTTTTCGTGGATCGCAACGCCTTATCATGGAGCGCCCTGGATTTGTTTTCAAGACATGAACTCCACAGAGAGGTGTGTCGTCTGTATCAAAAGGCCCATCCATCTGTTGTAGCATCACCGTTTCTGCAGGCAACCCAGTGCTAGATCGTTTTTGAAAACGGACGTGAAGCGCGTCGGCAGGCACGGTTGTGGCGACCACCATTACATTGGGACGCACGATCAAGAGCGATGGGTGGAGAAGTTACTCTGCAATGCCATGAAGGGATATCACCACCGCAAACACATTCAAGTCAGACCGGGGAGAACCAGAGAATTGGCCCCTTATATCCATAGGGTGTTTGGAGATCTTCCATCGTGGCCTGGCTGAATCCATCACGGAGTAGAGGCAAAATATCTTCAGGCGTACCTGGGTGAATATGTGTTTTGATTCAATCGTCGTGCTCACCCGATGCCCACATCCGCAGTCTCTTGGAAATTTCCGCCCAACAATCACCCCTGACATTGAAAATGCTGATCCAACCATAGCTAAAAATCTGTTGACTAACCTGTCCCTGCTTCCGCTTCGTTTATGATAAGAGATCCCATCAGGAGAGCCACCCCGATGATAGTCATATCCGATCCGCGGCCGTCGATGTTTTCCCATATCAATTTGGAGCAGCTTGTGACCGCCGATCATCCGATCCGGAAGATCAGGCCGTTGATCGACATGGCACGGCTTCGGCAGCTCTGCGCTCCCCTCTATTCCGAGGTGGGCCGCCCGTCGATTCCGCCGAGAAACTATTTCTGGCTCTCCTCGGTGGCCATCTCCTGAGCGTCACATCGGAACGGGTGTTGGTCCGCTAGCCGACCGGGAACCTGGTCCTGCGGCTCTGTGTGGAGGCGGGCTTGGTCAAGGTGAGGGTCGTGGCGATTTCACTTAGCGCGCGTCTCACTTGAGTGAGGACCATGTCGCCTCAATGGCGACGACGCCGGATAACTGGGCGCGCTCCCGCTCCGGCCTGTAAATATGAAACGGATGCATCTGCCAGTGATAGTCGTAAATGAAGCTCCAATCCGTCGGATAGAGCCCAACATTCATGAAATACTGTCCCGCCAGAAGCGGCAGGGATTTGATCGTACAGGTGATTGTGCCCTCAGGAGACAACGCGCCGAACGTCGAGGCCATTGAGGATATGGAAACTTCAAAGCACTTCACATGCGTTTCGTTATAGATTCCGACCAGGAGTGCGAGATCGTTGATTGATGGCGTGATCCGGTACGTCAATGTCAGGCGGAGGCCTTGCCCGCTCTCAAGCTTTTCCAGTGGCTGGTCCTCGTGGTCATAAAAATGGACGGCGGTGATCGAGGCTTCAAGGGTTCCTTGCCGGACTCCTTTCTCCGTCGCCAAGGGGCTTAGGTCAGTTTTTCCCTCTAGACTGGCCGCGCGGGTTTCGGTTCGTTGGCGGAGCAGGTCATGATAGGACGCAAGGGCGCTTTGAGGGTCGCCTTGCATGACAACCCGTCCTTCCTCAAGGACTAACACCTCATCGCAGAGACTCAGAATTTGTTCGGGACTATGCGATGTCACGATCAAGGTGGTGCCCGACTGCTTCAGCTTCGCGATCCGATCCATGCATTTCTTCTGAAAGCGCTCGTCTCCGACGGCCAGCACCTCGTCCAAAACGAGGACGGCCGGCTCGAACTCCATTGCGGCTGCGAAGGCCAAGCGCAAGTACATGCCGGTGGAATAGGTGCGAGTCGGCAGATCGATGA
>Ga0163144_10020880_pt1 | contig 13053 bp, 10 predicted proteins | sample OliLak19BULKMAT1_FD_123175 | JGI IMG/M metagenome (GOLD analysis project Ga0163144, IMG submission 123175) | Freshwater microbial mat bacterial communities from Lake Vanda, McMurdo Dry Valleys, Antarctica - Oligotrophic Lake LV.19.BULKMAT1 | ecosystem: Environmental > Aquatic > Freshwater >...
GGGGGGAAGGGAAGGCGTTCTTCTTGGAGATCGACGATGAAACGGGCGATGTGCGTGTACTTTCCGCATTGGCCGCTGCAACGGCTGTTGTGCGACCGGCCCACCCTGCGTGAGGGGGCGACGGTGGTGGTCGAGCCGCATGCGGCGCGGGGGCCGAAGGTGCGACATTGTTCGCGGCGGGCGCTGGAGGCGGGGGTGAAGCCGGGGATGCCGACAGCGGAGGTGAACGCGTTGGCGCCGGGGGTGCATCTGGAGGAGGAGGATCCGCGCCGGGACCGGGAGGCGTTGACGGGGCTGGCGGCGTGGGCGGAGCGGTACAGTCCGCTGGTGGGGCTGGAGGACGCGGAGGAGCCGGAGTGTTTGCTGCTGGATGTGAGCGGGTGCGCGGCATGCTTCGGCGGGGAGGAAAACTTGTTGCGGCGGGCGCGGCGGGAGTTCGGGGCGGCGGGCTGGCGGGTGCGGGCGGCGATCGCGGACACGGTGGGGGCGGCGTGGGCGATTGCGCATTGCGTCGAGGAGCCGACGACGGCGCCGACCGGGGAGACGGAGCGGCATCTGGCGCCGTTGCCGGTGGAGGGGCTGCGACTGGGAGAGGGGACGCGGGAGTTGCTCGATCATCTGGGGATTCGGACCATCGGGCAGGCGTTGGGGTTTTCGCGACGGGATCTGGCGGCGCGGTTTGATTTGGAACTGGTGCGGCGGCTGGACCAGGCGTTGGGGCGGCGGGCGGAGGTGATCCAGCCGCATCCGCTGAAGCCGGAGATCGAGGCGGCGCGGGAGTTCGAGTATCCGGTGGAGCACTTGCCGACCTTGAAGGTGGTGCTGGAGCGGTTGACGGAGGAGTTGGCGGAAAAGCTGCGAAGGCGGCGCGTGGGAGCGCGCGAAGTGGAGTGTCGGTTGTGGTATGCGCGATCCACGCCCTCTCCCCCCGGAGTACCGGACAGAGAGGGGAAAAGAATCGGTGGCGAGGGGATGGGGTCATCGCGGGTTCCGCCCCCCTCACCCCCGGCCCCTCTCCCCCCGGAGTACCGGGGGGAGAGGGGGGAAAGCGGCGATGAATCGCCGCAGTCCCAAAAGGAGTCCAGAAGGGATCTTGTGTTGGGGATGGGGTTGTTTCGGGCGACGCAGTCCGGGGGGCATTTGTGTGGGATGTTGTTGGGGCGGCTCGAGAGGGTGCGGTTGGAGGAGGCGGTGGTCGGGATGAGCGTGCGTGTGCCGCGCGTGGAGCCGATCCCGGAGAATCAGGGGGATTTCTTGGAGCCGGCGGCGGACGAGGAGGCGCTGGCGCGACTGGTGGATCAGCTCAGCAACAGTCTGGGGAAGGAGGAAGTGGTGCGCGCGGAGTTGGCGGCGGATCATCAGCCGGAGCATGCGTGTCGCTATGCGCCCGCGATCCGGCAGGGACGGAAAGCGGAACGCGGGAAGGGGCGGACGATCGCGGAGATGTTGGCGAGGCCGGAGCGCGGGCCGATAAGGCCGGTGAAGCTGTGGCCCAGCCCCGTTCCGCTCCAGGTGTGGGGGATGTTGTCGGGAGGAGCGCCGGCGCGGTTTCGCTGGGGGAGTCAGGATTACGACGTGGCGGATTCGTGGGGGCCGGAACGAATCGAGACCGGCTGGTGGCGCGATCCGGAAGTGCGGCGCGATTACTTCGTGCTACGGACGCGGCGGGGAAGTCGGTTCTGGGTGTTCCGGCAGGAGGAGGCGAGGTGGTATCTGCATGGGGCGTTTGATTAGAATGCGTGTCTTCCGCCAACCGTCAATGCCGGCGTAACGATTGACCGACAAGGCGTGGTCCGGCTGTATGATTTGCGGAAGGGCGAACGGTGATGGCGGCCGCTCCCATCTGGGATTTGCCGAAGCTGGAACCCTACCATCTGTCCGTGGATTGTAAGTTATGTTTCTTAGTAAATGGATTTCACATCGAGGCGAAAGGAATTAAAGGTTTAGATACATACGGGTTGAGTCAATTTGCGCCGCATTCACGGCCAGTGCGGCCTGGGTTTGCGCGGATTGGATGCGGCGCTTCACATCGGCAAGAAGCGCCGGGAAGTTGGCAGGAATGACGGTGGCGTTTGATTTTTTGCCCATATTCCACCGTCCCCCAACTTCCCAAGGCGCGGATCAACCCTTTCTTACTTCATCTCCAAATCCGCCGGTCTCACGCCTTTCTGAAAGCCGCCGAACGAGAAGTTGCGCGGCCGATATTCGCCCACGATGTCCACGCTCGCTCCGGTGTCGGGGATACGATCCTCCATGCCTATGGCCCAGTAGGCGGCGTTGACGATCATGCGGCGCGTGCCCACGCTTTCCAGGTCGTTGCTCGAACCCATCGTCGTGGTGAACACGCGCTGTTGTTGGCCGTTCTTTTTGAGAAGGCGCGTCCATGCCAACGGCATCATCGGTTCGTTCTTCTTCCCCCTCACCGGATCATCCGTCGCCTTCATGCCCACGAGCACTTGGCCCAGCACCAGCACATCGGTCTCTTCGGACTTGGGCGGACGGGCGGTGTACACGTCGGTCGGTCCCCAAATCTCGCCTGCCTTGATGCCGCGGACGATGGGGTGCTTTTCCTTGCCCTGGGCAACGATGCCGCGCGTGCTTTCCCGGCCGTGGCCGCCGTGGTGGGCGACCCAGGTCTCGCCGAGAACCTGGCGACCGAAACCGCCGCCCTTGCCGTTCCAAGTCCAGGACAAAAACTTCGAATCCTTTTTCAGGTTGAAAGCGTGCGTCGCCGTGCGCAGGCCGATGATCGGCTTGCCCGAGTCCACGTAGTCCGCGATGTGTTGCATCTGGTCGTCGGGCAGATTGCGAAAGCGCGTCGCGATAATCATGAGGTCGGTCGACTTGAGCGCTTCCAGACCCGGAATGTTGTTGGTGACGGTTGGAGTGATCTCGCCCGTCTTCGGATCGATCGCGAACAGGACCGTACATTTGAAGCCGTGTTGGGCCGCCAGGATTTTGCCCAGTTGCGGCAGCGCTTCCTCGGAGCGATATTCTTCGTCGCCGGAGACGAGGACAATGTGCTTGCCTTTGCCGGGGCCGTCTTTGCCTTCGTAGACGACGAAGGGCGCCGCCGGATTTTTGTCGCCGCAGTTCGCGAACGGCGCGGCCAGGAAGGACAGGAGTATCGCGAGGAGAGAGCACGGTTTCATGACGATGAATTCCTTTGAGCTTGCGGGATGCGTTTAGATGTCCCGATTGTACACGTTGCCGGTTCGGAAGCCAGTTTTCAATTATTCTAGCGCTTCCCATTCCGCCCCTTCCGCTTCGCATCTTTCTTGGCCCCAGAAAAAAACGCGGACACCTTGCAGCGAAACTCCGGCAGCGCCTCTTCGCCCGTGATTTCGTCCTCATCCTTAATGATCTTCGGCGTCCCTTTCGGTTGATGGACCGTCACGCTGCGATCCGACGGATCCACGATCCACACCAGCTTGACTCCGCTTGCCAGGTACTCGGCGATTTTGCGCACGACTTTGTTCGCTCGATCGTCCGGCGAGAGCACCTCGACGGCGAGCAGCGGCGGCGTCTCCGCGTAGCCCTCTTCCTCGTCTTCCTCCGCGAAAAAGGCGACATCGGGGCCGCGCACGGTGTCCGGGTCGCGAGACAGGACAACGCCGGAGTCATTGGACGTTACCTCTCCCCAACCTTTTTCGAGCCGATACATGCCAAGGTACAACGCGACCTTTGCGCACACCGATCCATGAGGTTTTTTCGGATTGGGCAATTCAACCACCTCCCCGCGCACGAGTTCCAGCCAACGGTTCTCGTTTTCCGGCAGGGCCGCGTATTCCGCGAACTCGTCCGCCGTCATCAGCTTCTTGGCCGGGGCCACCATCTTCATCGTTCACCCTCATCGCAAAAGAATGTCCAGCGTGAATTCTACCGCGCGTCCTGTGGCGCCGGTATCCTACCGGCACGAATATCCTGTGGCGCCGGTATCCTACCGGCACGAATATCCGGCGAAAAAAACTACTCTTGGCTCATTGCGGAGTCCAAGTTACGATATCCTCTCTCCCCCCTTTTCCCGCTTGAATCCTCGGCGGATGGATCCGCTCGGGTTGGGTATTCGTCAATGAGTGACCCCATGAATGCACATCCGATTGCTCAAGACGCTCCGCCAACTTGGGAGGGTTCGTCGCTCCCGAGCGACGCGTCCGCTTCTTTGCATTTGGAATCGGCATTGGACGTGTCGATAATCATACCCGCGTTTCGCGAGGCGGAGAATCTGCCCATCCTCGTGCCGCGCATCGCGGCCAGCCTGGACCAAGCGGGCCTGCGCGGCGAAATCGTCGTCGTCGATGATAACAGCCAAGACGGCACCGATTTGGCCTGTCAAGCACTTGCGGATTCCTTTCCCGTGCGATTGTTGGTGCGAACGCACGAACGCGGTCTGTCCAGCGCCGTCGTTCACGGCATGCGCCACGCGGAAGGCGAAGTATTCGTCGTCATGGATGCGGATCTTTCGCATCCACCGGAAAAGATTCCCGAACTCGTGCAGGCGGTCCGCGGCGGCGACGCCGACTTCGCGATCGGCAGTCGCTATGTTTCCGGAGGAGCGACCGACGAAAACTGGGGCCTGTTTCGCTGGGTCAATTCCAAGGCGGCGACCTTGTTGGCCCGGCCGTTGTCCAAGGCGAAAGATCCCATGGCGGGATTCTTCGCGCTCGCGCGGCAAACTTTTGAAGAAGGCGCGGAGACCTTGGACCCCGTCGGCTACAAGATCGGCCTGGAGATCATGGTCAAGTGCGGCTGCCGCCGCATCAAGGAAGTGCCCATCCGCTTCCAAGATCGCGTGCACGGCCAGAGCAAGATGAACTTCACGGAGCAAGTCAACTATCTGCGCCACCTCCGTCGACTGTATGTCCACCGCTTGGGCCGTTGGGCGCAGTTCGCGCAATTCGTCGTCGTCGGCTCCACCGGCATGGTGATCGATCTCCTCGTCTTTTCGCTGCTGTTGACCATGCTGCCGGGCAGCGGAGCGCGTGCCGTCGCGATTGGGACCGCGATGACCTGGAACTTTTGGCTCAATCGCCGACTGACGTTTTCCGCCATGCGCGGCCGGCGCATCCTTCCCCAGTTCGTCCTCTTTTGTCTCGCCTGTTCGTTGGGGGCCTTCGTCAACTGGTCGATCTTCGTCACTCTGCACGCGCCCGAGGGACTCCTGGCCGATGCCCCGCTTTTGGCCGCCTTCGTCGGCATTTTGGGCGGCACGATCTGTAATTTTTTGATGAGCAAGTATGTCGCCTTTCGGCCGTCGGCCGCCCCTGCCGGCAAAATACCGGCGCCGCAATAGGCCATTGCAACGCGCCTCTGCTCGCGTTACCATCTACTCACTATGATCGACATTCAGCACGATTCTCCGGTGCCCATTCATGAGCAGATCATTGGGCAGATCATGGCGCATGTCGCGTCGTCGACCTTGAAGCCCGGCACGCGGCTTCGCGAGTATCGTTCCTTCGCCCAGGAATTGCTTACCAATCCCCAGGTGGTGGCCCGCGCCTACGGCGATCTCGAGTGGCTCGGCGTGCTGGCAAAAACTTCCGACGGGGTTTTTGAAGTCGCGGCGAACGCTGAGTATATCTGCCGGCTGCGGTTGCAGGACTTGGCCCGCAAGGCGATCCGCGACGGCGTCGCCAAGGGCCTGGCTTGCGGTTTGACCGAGGCGGACATTCAAGATGCCGTCCACAAGGAACTGAGCGCCGCCAAGGCGCCGCCGCTGCCCGCGGCGGAACTGTCTCAAGCGATCCAGAAATCCACGCATGAACGACGCAATCGAGATTCGCAAAGTATCCAAGACCTATCCCGGGAAACGGGCTCTGGACCGTCTTAGCCTCAATATCCCCTCGGGCGCCATCTTCGCCCTCCTGGGCGACAACGGCGCGGGTAAGTCCACCACGATTCGCATTCTCAACGGACTCACGCCGCCCGACTCCGGCACGGCGACTATCCTGGGCCACGATGCCTGGGCGGACGCCTCGCTGTTGCGCCGACACATCGGCTACGTCCCGGAACGCCCCAAGTATTACGACTGGATGCGCGTCAGCGAGATCGGCTGGTTCACCTCCGGCTTCCAGGAATCGGGCTACTACGACCGCTATCTGGAACTCATCGACCAGTTCCTGCTGGACCCGCGCGCCAAGCTCAGCATCTTGTCCAAAGGGCAGTACGCGAAGGTTGGACTGGCGCTTGCGCTGGCCATCGAACCCAAGGTGCTCATTCTCGACGAGCCGACTTCCGGTTTGGATCTCTTGGTGCGCCGCGAGTTTCTCGCCAGCATGGTGCGCTTGGCCGGCGAGGGTCGCACCATCGTCATTTGCAGCCATCAAGTCGCCGAGGTCGAAAAGATCGCGAGCCATGTGGCATTCCTGCACGCCGGCAAGGTGCTTATGACTTGCACGATGGACGATTTGCGCGATCTGATGATTCGCGTGCGTTTTCGCGCGGACGGCGTTCGCCCGCCTTCCCAGCGTCTGGGCACCGTCCTGCACGAGCAAACCGTGGGCGGAAGATGGCAACTGATCCTGCGCGAACCCGACCGGGCGGCCCTCGACGAATTCCGCCGCGCCCCCGCCATCAGCGATTACGAAGAAGCGCCTCTTAACCTCGAAGAGGTCTACTGCGCTCTCTTTGCTCGGAAGGAGGGGCCGGCATGATCCTCACGTTCGCCTGGAAGGAGATTCGCGAGCACCGGGCCATTTGGATCACGATGGCGATCCTCACCGTGGTCCTGGGCATCGGTCTGGGAAGGCTCATCTCCGCCAACGATCCCCGCGCGGCGATTGGCAGCGCGGCCGTCACCATCCTCGGTCTCGCCGCCGTCTACGGCGTCGTCTGCGGGGCGATGATGCTCGCGGGCGAGCAAGAAACGGGCACGCTCGTCTTTCTCGACGTGTTCCTCGGCAGCCGGGCCAAGCTTTGGCTTATCAAGTTTTTTCTTGGCGCCGTTTTCGTCCTGACCCAAGCCCTCACGGTCGCCGCCGGTTTGGTTTATCTCGAGCAGGCGATTCCCGATTGGGGACTGTCCATCTTGGGCATTTCTTCGCGCCAGCTGATCGCCGGACCAAATGCCGCGGCGTCCAGGCACTTCCTTTGGTTCTTCATCCTTCCCGCCATTACTCTGGAAGCGTACGCTTGGGGACTTTTGGGGTCGGCATTGAGTCGGCGCGTCCTGTCCGGCGCCGCCATTGCCGCTTTGGCCGCCGCGCCGGTTTGGCTGATTTCCGTCTTTACGCCGCCGCCTGTTTTCTTGGGTGTTCGCATCGTCGTCGCCCTTCTTGTCCTGGGCGTGTCGCTGATTCAATTCATCTTGAGCCTGGGCCAAACTCCGCTCGGCGCCTCGATGCCTTTGGAGCGTTCCCCCAATCGCCGCCGCGAGTTCCTCGATCGCTTCGATCGCCTGGCCCGCGACGATTGGGAACGCGCCGCCGACTACGAACCGATACCGGCCGCGATCCTCGTCGCGGAAGATGCGCCGCATGTGGAAGCCGGTAGGCCCGTTGGCGTGGCGCCTCCTCCCTTGCCTCCCCTCCGCAGACGCCAAACCCACGAAGACGCCGGCTCGCCCTTCGCCGCGCTTCTGTGGCTTTCCTTCCAACAGGCCTGGGCCTTCGTGCTCATTCTTTTGGGCGTGTGCGTCGTCGTGGGGATGTCGCTTCCTTTTAACGGCCAAGTCGTTTGGCCGTTCGCCACGCTGCTGATTGGGGTAGCCTGCGGCACGGCGACATTCGGACCGGAGCAACGCGATCTTTCCTATCAGTTTCTGTCTGCTCAGCACTTTCCTTTGCAATCCATCTGGCGTTTCAAGGTCGCGTTTTGGTTCGGCGCGGCCCTACTCGCGGTCGGCTTTCTGGTTTTGGGCGGAGGCATCGCGCTCAGTTTTCAGGCGCTGACCCAGGCGCGCCGTTTTGGGCCGCAGTTTGACGGACCCCATTTCCGCTTCGGTACGCTGCGGCACATTCTCGGTCCGGTGCTGTTCTTCAGCGTTTGGGCGGTCTACGGTTTCGTCGCCGGGCATCTTTTTGTTTGGCTTTGTCGCAAAACACTGTTGGCCCTCGCGCTGTCGATTTCGGCGGCCTTGGTCGCCTTGGGGCTTTGGCTGCCGTCGCTTCTATGCGGCGGCATGGCAGGCTGGCAGGTTTGGCTGCCGCCGCTGGCCGGCCTCGTCGCGGCCTCACTTCTTGTGCGCGCCTGGGCGGGCGGACGCATCAAAGATCGCCGTCCCCTGGCGCTCTTGTTCGCGTGCGCGGCCGTCATTGTCCTTTGGGTCGCCGTGACGATCGGCATCCGAGTTTGGACGCTGCCCCATGTCGGCGCTCCGCTGGATCGCGTCGCCTTCCGCGCCTCGATTCCCACTGCCGCCGCCAATGCGGGCGGGCAAAAAATCCAAGAAGCACTCGCCGACTTTCGGGCCGCCCCGCTCGCGGAGAGCGCTTGGCTTCAGCGCCTCGACGAGGCCAACCGCCTTCCCCTGGGCATCATCGAATCGCCTCCCGGCGATGGCCAAACGCCCTTGCTTCGCCATCTGCCCGATGCGGAGAGTATGGCCCGTCGTCTTCGCGACCGCGCCGCCGCGAAACAACGCGACGGGGACCACGCCGCCGCCTTCGAGCATCTTTCGCAGATCTTGCTTCTCTCCCGCAGCATGCGCGCCAAAGCGCCCCTAGAATCCTACCTCGTCGGAATCAAGATGGAAGAGGTCGCTTTCGATGGGCTGAACCACTGGTTCACCAATGCCAAACCCAACGCCCCATTGCTCCGCAAGGTTCTCGACGTCCTCAAGCGCCATGCCGCCGAAACGCCGCCGCCTCTTGAGTGCCTGCAAACGGAGTGCTTTCGCGCCGGCGGCATCCTCGCCAACCCGAGCGCCTGGAACTTCGCCGGCGGCCCTGGGCGCCTACCGGAGCCTTGGCTCATTAACGGCATTTCCCTGTCGCTCGATTTTCCGTGGGAAGCCGAACGCTCCACGCGAATTTGGCAACTCGTCTGGGCCGGCCTATTCCGCACTTTGGAAACCCCCTACTCCGAGTTGTCCACCTCCTTTGAACCGCCGCCCGGTTCCCCTGTGACGCGGACGATCCTACGCGGTTGGCTTGCCCCGAAAGCCGGCCCCGCCGCCGCCTGGTCCGACGCCGACGTCGCCGCTCTCCTCGACGCGTCTTGGCTCGCCGACGAGCGTCTTTTCACATTGGCCCTCCCTCTGCGTTTCGAGAGCACGCGTTCGCGCTGGCGGACCGACGCCGCCCTTCTCAAAACCGCCCTTGCACTGTATCGGCTGGAAGAAGGCAAGAACGCCCCCGATCTTGCCGCCCTTACTCCAAAGTATTTGCCCACTCTTCCCGTCGATCCTTACACGAACGCTCCCTTCGGCTATCGCATCTCGGCCGGGGAGAATATCCCACAAGTGGGGCCCGTCCTACCGGGCCAACCGATCCTCTGGTGCGCCGGCCCCGATCACGTCAACGACGGCGGAAGGATTCACGGCGATCGCTGGACCGACGACAACCCCCAGTGGTTTCGCGGCGGCCTCGATCTCGTCGCCGTCGTGCCCATGTGGAAGTAGCCTGTGGTGCCGGTATCCTACCGGCACGATTCGTTGCCAGGGAAGAATTCTTCTCCAACTCGCCTTCTCGTGCCGGTAGAATACCGGCACCACATTTTTCGAGGGGTTTTTGCCATGCGATGCCTCTGTCTTCTTTTTCTCGCGCCCCTGTTGGTCCCCTGCGCCCGCGCCGAAAATTGGCCCGGCTTTCGCGGTCCGCGCGGCGACGGCATCAGCGCCGAAAAGGACTTCCCTCTCAAATGGGGCGTCAAGGAAAACATCGCTTGGAAGGTCAAACTCCCCGGTCCCGGCGCATCCAGTCCCATCGTCTGGGGCAACCGCCTTTTCCTTACCTGTTTCACCGGCAAGAAAGCCAAGGAGATCGTCCGCCACATCCTTTGTTACGACGTCAAGAATGGCGATCTCCTGTGGAAGAAGAGCTACCCCGCCCCCTTGCCCGAGAACGATTACGATAGCTACGTCCTCCAGCACGGCTTCACCACCAGCACGCCCACGACCGACGGCGAACGCCTCTATGTCGTCTTCGGCCGCGACGGCATCCGCGCTCTCGACCTCGACGGCAAGGAGCTTTGGCGCGAGATGGCCGGCAAGGCGTATACCTCCTTCGGCTCCGGTGCCAGCCCCTTCCTTTACAAGGACAAGCTCATCATCAACTCGACCGTCGAACTCGGCGCCATGGTCGCCCTCGATAAAAGGACCGGCAAACGCCTCTGGAAAGCACCCATCAACGGCGACTGCTGGTCGACGCCCCGCGCCATCCAGACGGCCGACGGCAAAACCGAACTCCTTCTCAACGGCTCCGGCGCGGTCTATGGCTTCGATCCGGAAACGGGCAAGGAACTTTGGCTCGTCGAATCCCTCGCGGGACACATCAGCACGACCCCGCCCACGCGCGACGGCGTTCTCTACATCATGACATCGACCTTGACGGGCAAGCACGTCACGGCCATCCGCCCCGGCGGCAGCGGCGACGTCACCAAAACGCATGTCGTTTGGAAGAACTCCAAGGTCGGCGCCAGCCATTGCTCGCCGCTCTTGTTCGGCGACCGCCTCTATTTCTTCTCCGGCCAAGCCGTCGCCCTCAACCTCAAGGACGGCTCCGTCGCGAAACAGGAACGCCTGGAAGGGCTGAAGAATCTCTATTCGTCGCCCATCCTCGCCGGCAATCGCATCGTCCTCTTCACCCGCTCGGACGGCGCTTACGTCCTGGATGCGAAGACGATGGAAGTCTTGGCCCACAACGAATTCGGCGACACCAGCGGCATCAACGCCAGCCCAGCGCTTTCCGATGGGAGGTTGTTTATTCGGTCGAATACCTACTTGTATTGCATCGGTAAGAAATGAACGGGCGAACGAAATCACTGCCGCGCCAACGCCCGCGCCTTGATTTCCTCCCACGGCGTCACCGCGTCCGGTCGTGCGATGCTGTCCAGCCGACGGCGCTCCAATTCCTCGGGTTGTGAAGCGGTCAACGGCGTTTCGGCCTCATTGCCAATGCTGTCCCACAGCGCCTCGGCCAAGGAGATGCGATCCGCGACACTCAGCTTGTCCAGGCCCAATTCTTGTAATGTGGGAGTCATTGCCGCGCCTCTGACGAATTGCTTTGTTTATTCACCGCACTTTATCCCATCCAGCGCCCGGTTGGCAAACCCATGTGATTGAGGTTTGGCCGTGCAGGACATTACTGCGGATCGTCAGCGAGACTCTTCCATCCAGTCGATCATCGCTTGAAGGTCATGCGACCAAAATAGCATCAATCCGCGGTCCTGTGCCTCTTCGAGATTTCGCAATTTGTAGACTCCGCTAAGTACGGCCGAAGGCACGATCTGTTTATCGCCAAAATCTTTCAACCAAGTATTCGCCTTCACGGCAGCGTCGTTGTTGAGCCTTTTTACGGAATTGGTCGCCGAATTGGACACTTTACACTCGATGGGCATGATTCGCGAATCCCGCAGGCGAACAACAAAATCCGCTTTTCTAGATCCCAAGAGACTCTCCGCACAGAATTCTCCGGGAGCGGGCGCCTGAGAAAATGTGGCCACTACACGAGTGGAAACCATGGCGAAACCCGGGCCGCAAAGTGCCTCTTCCACCTTTTTCTCTTGATCCTTTCGAACGCTGGTGCGTCTGCTGGTGCCGACACGCTGGGTCGCCATGAGAGCGGCGGAGGCCAACACGGCGGCGTTCTTTTCGGATTCCGAGGGATCCCGATTATCACGAACCCAGGGGAAACGCCTTCGATCAAGCCCTTGCAGGACGACGTTGACGACGCGTTGCACCAACGCCGGATCGTTACTAAGGCTGCGGGGATTTAGGGATGTCGCTTCCGCGACAGTTTTTAAGTCATCGACTGAAATGAACGGGCCGGCGAGATATCGGAACGCTTCCAAGAGCTTCGGATCGGTAAGCACGTCGAGTCCGCGCTCGTTCAGATTGGTCAGGTCGACAGTGGTCTCAAAAAGGTCTTCGACAACGCCGAGATAGCCGTCGAATGCCTCTAGGTATTCTTCAAGGGGTTCTTCCAGACGCTCCTTGCGAAAATCTTCGATTGCCCTGGCAAGGGCAGCGTTGAGTTGCTCACTTGTCCAACGCCGTGGCGGGGTCATGAAAACCTCTTTCCAAAAGCATTTCTGGTGACGGCACGAGAATTCGCTCCATTTCCCTTGGTTCGAATTTCGTCAATCCTCCGGCGTACGTTCTTCCACTGGACAACTCCGTAAATTTAGAAAGGTAGTTGACGAGCGTGTCCATGATCTTGTCGCCGAGGGGTTCTCGCGGATAAAGTCCATGGGCGATATTCAGATGACGTGCCGCGGCAAGGTTGCGCACGAACGCGGGGGGACGGCGCGCCATATAGGTGGCGAGAATGGGGGCGGGCTGCCGTAGGCCAACCGACCACCATGCCTTTCTCGCGGAGGCTACGTACATTTCATGCACGCCCTGGCGACGCGCGACGGCCAAGAAACGATCAATTGCCTTACGTTCGTGGAGCGAAAAAGCGTCGAGATCGATTGGCAGGTCTACGACACGTCGAAGTCGCCGCGGATCGGACAAGATAGGACCGGCGGAGAACAGGTCTCGTGCTTTGGTAACCGTCGGGAAAAAGACGGAAGCAGGCAGGCCATGACTGTGGGGCACTTCAATCCAAGTTTTGTTCGCGCCGGTGACTTGGCCGCGATGCACGCGGCATATTTCCCCCAATTCAATGAAACCAGCAGGGGGTTTGCGCGTCGTGCGGGTCAGATGCGACCAACGGCGTTCACTCTCCAAGCGTTCCCGTCGAATCAGCCGACCGCTATTCGCATTCTCTAGATCGTCGATTGCCTCGACACGCCGGACGCGAATCGCTTTGGGCCTGGCGCCGAATTCAAAGCCTGTCACTACGGCGGTTGTGTCCGCATCGGGAAACGGGATTACTTTCGGTTCCACGACAAAGAGTTGTTTCCCCCCCATTCCGCCAAGGAATAGATCCCGAACGAGGCTGCCATAGTTTA
>Ga0163144_10020881_pt1 | contig 13053 bp, 7 predicted proteins | sample OliLak19BULKMAT1_FD_123175 | JGI IMG/M metagenome (GOLD analysis project Ga0163144, IMG submission 123175) | Freshwater microbial mat bacterial communities from Lake Vanda, McMurdo Dry Valleys, Antarctica - Oligotrophic Lake LV.19.BULKMAT1 | ecosystem: Environmental > Aquatic > Freshwater > Lake...
GAGCATCTGGCTCAGTTTCCGATCCGACTCCTCGCGCTGACGTAACACTTCCGAGAGTCGCACCAACGGCGGGTGAGTGTGTTCAACGATGTGCCTCAGCGCATCGCCGCGCTGAACGCTGTAATTCGAGCCCCAGCCGGATCGCCGCTTGTCCGATCCATTCACCGCAAATCTGTTTTTCGCCCTCCGCCCAATAATCGTTTTTGCGGAGGTGCTGAGACAAGTACGTCGCGCCATTGCGAATGATTCCGACCGTGATCATGCGCACAATCGTCGCTCCGCTGTCGGGCGTCGCGAGGGCGCGCGTCTACCGAGTTTGTGGTAGCTGGTATACCGGGAGAGAGTAGCCGCGAATGGAGGTGATCTGCGGTGACTCGCGTCATCGCTACGGCCCAAGCTTTGATCGCGGTCGTTCGTCGCATCTTTATTTTCTTCGTGAGACGCAAAACCCTTATGAAATCATAAGGATGACGGGCACGTGAAAGCGCGCCTTCCAGCACCGGCGCCGCGATCCGTGGTGTCCCTGCTGGCGGGCCCCGCCATCGGCGTCGTCGCTGCGCGACCAGAACAATCGAATGCACCCTAAAGGGAACCCGCCTTCGCTTGTTCTTCGCCGCCGACGGCCCTCCCGCTCGGGGTGCAGGGACACCACGGCACGCGGCGCTCCCGAGCAAAACGGGGCGCGCGCGACACGAATCTCAGCGTCAAACCGGAGCAAAAGGAGCCTCATCGCCGGCTCCTCTCAACGCTTTTTCGCGCCTATTCACCACACTAGCAAGGGAAGCAGCCAACGGCGTCGGCTGGCGCTCTAGCAATGCTCGTTCGAACGCAGAGCGTTCTTGCCGGCCAACACATTGTGAGCGATACGGAATCGTGACGCTCAATCGGACATACTACTCCGCAGACGGCGAAAGGCGCGCGGTCACGGGTCTCTATACCCAGTATCGTTTGTGCGCACGGCACATTCAACGGGCGCTGCAGGGGGGAGAGTTCGAGTGGGTGCACCTGATGTCGCGGGAAGCGGGAGCCATGGACGACATCGTTCTGGCCACGAAGGGCCGACTGGAAGCGCTGCAGCTGAAACATAGCACCAGTCCCAAGGGAGTGACCTTGGCGTCGCTGCTGAAGCCGGCCGCCGATGGAAAGCTCTCGCTGATCCGGCAACTGGCGAACGGATGGAGGGCATTGAAGAAATCTCATCCGGACAGAATCATTTCCGCTCGGCTGGTGTTTCGTGGGATTCCAACGCGGTTGGGCCAGCTCGATGATCAGATCGCTCTCCCCAACGACGAGAGTTTCCACCGCTTTCTCCTCGAAGGATGGGGCGATGATTCGAAACCTGAGGAACTGGAAAAATGGCGAGGGTTGCGTGATGCCGTTGCAGCGGAAGCGAATCTGATCAAAGACGAGGTCGATGCGTTTTTTTCCGAGTGCGGGATCGAGTTTGACGATGCGAACGCCCGAGACGACGCAGTGTGGGCTGAGAACGATCTAAAGGCACTCACCAACCACCTGCTGGAGCTCGCCGCCGCCGATGTCCGGCCGGGGAAGATCGATCAGCATTCGCTGCTGCAAGGGCTCGGATGGGACACCCGATATCAGATTCGGTATTCGCATGAGTGGAAGATCGACGAGCGCTATCAGTCGATTCATGGCACGACCCAGCCGCTGCAGAAACTCCTAGGTTCGGTGCAAAGCGGATATGCGGCCGTCGTGGGAACACCGGGCTCGGGGAAGTCCACCACGCTGTCGCACACGCTGCGGAAGACGGGGGATTGGCGGTTCATTCCCTACTATGCGTTTCTGCCGGGGGACATTTCGCAGGGACGAGGAGAGGCGGTGCAGTTCCTCCACGACGTCGTGCTTTCGCTAAGCCGGTATGGGTTTCGAGGAAGCCGGGGATATGCGACTGATGACCTCACCAGCCTGCGCAACGAATTGACAGATCTGTTCGGTGAGTTGGGTGAGGACTTTAAGAAAACGGGAAAACGCACCGTGATTCTCGTGGATGGGCTGGACCATATTCCTCGGGAACAGACGACCACGGTTTCACTGCTGTCGGCGCTCCCTCACCCGGACAGCATTCCCGAGGGAGTGCTATTCTTTCTAGGCTCGCAGACACTGGATTTGCCGGGGCTCGCAGCGCCTATCCGGGTCTCGCTCGAGAGGGATGATCGGATCGTTCGCATGTCCGCGATGTCGCGCGGAGAAATGCGCGCCTTCGTCGACCGGTCACAGCTCTCGGCGCCGTTGGATGACGGTCAGTTCAAACGGATCGAAGATCTCAGCGAGGGGCACCCCCTCGCCTTGGCGGTTCTCGTGGAGCGGCTCCGCGTCGCTAAAGACGAGGGCGAGGTGAATTCAATTCTGGAGAATGCACCGGCTTACGCTGGTCATATCGAGAAGAGCTATCACGTCTTCTGGGAAACCATCCGTCACGATGGCGAGACTCGGCGCATGCTCGCTCGTTGGGCGCGACTCCAAGGTTCGTTTGCGCTGAAGGAACTGCTGGAAGTGTTCGAGGCCGGGGCGGTGGAAAAAACGTTGAAGGTCGCTAACCCCTATCTCCGGGTTACCGGGGCCGGAGTGGTCGATTTTTTCCACAACAGCTTTCGGCAGTTTGTCCTCGCCGAGACGCGCAAATCGAATCTCGGGCTCGATGAGAATGCCGCGATTCATGCGGAACTCCGTCAGAAGTTCGCGGCGCTCCCGGCCAGTTCGCCTCTCGGTTGGGAGGCCGGTTTCCATGCGCGGACGGCGGGCGAAAGCGCGGAAGCCCTCGCGCTTTGCTCGCCAGAACGGCTGCGCACGCAGTATCTGGAAAATCGGCCGACGAGGGGGATTTTTCAGGACATCAACGCGACGGTGGAGATTGCCGGGAGGAAGGATCAGCGGGTCGATGTGATCGGCCTGCTGCTCAACTGGCAGGAATTCTATCAACGCGCGCGATCGACGGAAACCCACGACCACGTGGTGTTGATCTATCGTCTCTTCGGGGCGCAGGCCGTTCGCCGTCACATCGAGAGCAAGGGGTGGTTGATCGTCGGTTCGAGATCCGCGTGGCAGCTGTGCAATGCGCTGTGGGACGCCGGCGAACGGACTCATGCCCGCGAGGTCTACGAAATCGCCGAGCCCATGGGTGCTCTGACAGGACAGACCGTAGTCGAGTCGGGTTTTCAGGGCGAATCCGACGGGCACTTTGGCGAATGGGCCAAGCTCGCTCTGAACTTCCGTCCGTTGGAGGAAATCCTGGCGGGAATCGGGCGGCTGCGCTCCGGAGGTCCTCATTTCGGAGGGCACTTCAACGAGGAGGCCGAGACCGCAAGACTGCGAAGCGACGTCTTGGGATCGCTCACAAGGCTGTTTGCCGATCGTGACGACTGGTCGACCGTCGAACAACTGCGGGCGGTTGTGCCCAGCACTCATCTGAACCGATGGCAGCTGGGGCTCGACTGGCATATGGTGCAACGGCACTCCAAACACGCGAAGGCAGTCGAACCATTGAGCCGCCTCGAGGTGGCGTATGCAGGGAAGTCGGAGAAGGCCCCCGACCTGGCGGAAACCGTGTGGCGCGTCACCGGCGATCGGGAAAGGGTCGCGGCGTGGATTGAGCAGGTAACTCAACCTGAGAGCCCAGTCAAAGATGAGGTTTTGAACTCGGGACCGAAGGTTCACCAGCGACTCGTCCTGACCCGCATCATTGCGACGCTCGGGCTGCCGTTGGATTTGGAAAAGATCGTGCCCGAGAACCCAGAGAAGATACGCTACGGCAGCTGGCTATTCGATCGGGCCCTGACCAAGATTGCCATCCTGTGGGGCGAAGGACGCGCGGGAAAAAACTACGAGCCAAGTGAGCTGCGCATTGCGCTGCGGCCCCTGCTTCGCCTCTATCACCATAGTTACAAGGAAACCCGCGAGTGGGGTTCGTGGCACGATACCGAAGGGCGACGGCAGGAGTATTTCGGGTGGATGGTCTCATGCGCGGCCGCGCATGGCACGGACGCAGTCGGGATCCTGGGCGATGAGCTGGATCAAATCTGGCAGAACGAAAAGGAATCGCTCTTCTGGTCGGCCTCACTCCGGAGGGACGCGGCGAAACGACTTTATCAGGAGGACGGAAACGTTGAAGCGTTTCGTCGGCGGCTGGGTGACGCGCTGCGGGTGTCCGGGGGTCGATTCTCGCGATCAGACGAGGGCGTCTACGAATTGACCGACATTGCCGAAACGTGGCTTCTCGCAAGCGAGCCCGAGAAGGCGCGGGCGACGTATCGACAGCTCCTGGAACTGGCCTACGCCATACCGGAAAAGGACGGCGGTTCCACACTCGAATGGTCCACGTGGTTGGAGCGGTCGCTCGATGGCGATCGGGACAGACTCGCCGCGGGTGCGCTTCACCTGGGGCGAGTGCTGGAGCGAATGCACGAGCTAGGACGAGGAGAGGATCTCGATGACGCGGGCGTCGCGTTTCTGCACATTCTCGCCGACCGCGACCTGTCACTCACTCATCAGTATGCGCTCCGATTCCTGGAGGCGGGTTACCAGAGGTTCACCGTCGTCCTCGCGGCGGACATCCTGTCGATCTTGAGGACGGCGCCTGCCGATGCGGATATTGCCGTCGTGCTCGCAACGGCGGTCCTCGTGCCGCTTGCGACGGGCTCGCATGAAAGTATCACGCAAGCCATCGCGGACTTGCCGGAAGGTAACGCGGGCATTGATGAACTTCGGAAAGAGTTGATCGAAGCCGTCGAGACATTGGCACTCCCTCAATTGCGCGACGCGTGGTCACGAATTTTGAGCGGCAGCACGGTTACGGACTCGGACGACGGGGCCGATGATTCCGGCGATACGGAGGCGATGGACGAATACCGGAGAAAGGATCATGAAGCCCTCGAACGTTGGCAGAAATTGAATTCGGCTGAGGCGTTCCTCGTGGCTTTTCGGGAAAAGTCCACGGCGCAGAACTCGATTTTCATGAACCATGACCGCCGCGGTTATGTGCTCGGACGCATTTCGAAAAAGGATTGGCCCGGATTGATCGAGGCGGCCCTGCGTGAGGAATGGCCGCCGTTGGCGTTGAGTGCATTCGCGCGCGAACTTCGGGAGCAGGGCTTGCCCGCGGTGGCGGCCAAAGTCGCGCGCCGGGGGTTTACCCTGTCGGAGGCGAAAGGCTGGAGCCAGCTGATGGACGGGGGGACGCGGCTCCGTCCGGCCATCGAGTGGGTGGAGAGCGGTGGAGCGGAGGCTCGCACCACTGTTTTTCGCCGGTGGGTCGAGGATTATGCGGCCGGCGACGCCTACGCCCCGGCAACGCCGGCCGGTCTGCGGGAACTGTGTGAACTTTTTCTGGACCGGCCGCCTTGGGCTGAACTTTGGCAACGGATGGCCGAGCAACATCTCTCCCTCGCGGAAGTTCGGAGTGAACCGCTGCCGTCGATTGAAGCGGCTCCGGCAAAGGTCGCGCAGCAGGTCGCGGAATACTGGATCATGTGGTGCGCGGAGCTCGCCGTCCCGGAGTTGCACGAGGCCGCGTTCAAGGCCCTGAGATCGTTGGGGCGGGATGCACGGCATCACACCTTTGTGCACGGGATCTGCGTCCGCTATCTCGAGATCAACGAAGAGACCCAGTGCGAGGCAATGGCGCTGCTCACGGAGAATGCGGAATTGGCCGCGACGGCGCCGGCAGCGTTAGTGAACCGCTGCCGTGAGCTGGTCGATCATCCTTCGGCGGCGGTGCGGGAATACGCCCTCTCTGCGATCAAGCGGTGGCCCGAGGCGAAAAAATCTGTGGGAGAGCGCCCGGAAGCTGAACTGCCGGTCATCTACCAGTTGGCGCTCCCGCCGATTCAGGAGAAGGCCTATACACTGCCGAAGGAGAGTTATCCCAGAGGGGCGCCGCCGATGGAGACCGAGGATCGGTTTGAATGGGCGGTGCTCTACAAGGGAGAGCTGGAATTGATCACGAAGGCCTCGAGGATTCCGTTCCAGAACCTGGTGCAGCGGCTCACTGACCTCATGGTCGCCGCGGGGCGGGATTCCTGGTCGGCTGCGGCCGAGAAGAAACTGATCGATCGGCTTGATGCGGCGGGCCTGAAGCTGGTTTATCGGCGGCTTCGAGCACAGGCGGCGGCCTTAGCATTCGCCCGGATGCTCGTGGAGCTTTTCGATGCGTCTCGGATCGATTTCGACCTTTTTCAGGCGCTCGCGGTGATGCTCAATCCGATCGATTCCGTCATCAGCGGGGCGAAGCCATTGCCGATGCTGCCGGAGATCGTTCTGCCGGGGACGCGCTACCTGAAGCGCTACGACCACATTCCGTGGAACACGCTGAAGCAGGACCCGTTGGACGTGTGTCTCAGGCAGATGCGGGACGGGCGCGTCGTGTTGGCCGAGCTGTCACGGTTCAGGTATTGGGACCGATCGTCGCCAACGGAAATCCGGAGCAGTGTTTTGATTCCCACCGCAGCGGGGTCACTTCCGGAATGGACCGAGGACTATGGGTTCGTCGAAATCAACTACGGGTGGCGCGCCGATCTTTATCCGATGCTGCGTGGCACAGCCGCCGTGAGCAGTCCAGCGGTGGGTGGCCACGCCTACGGCGCGATGGTGGGGGGCGGAGATTGGGTGGCGTTTAATCCTGCAATCGCGCGTGCGCTGAAGTGGCGGCGTCGGACGGGATCGCTGTTTGGTTGGGAGAACGCTGCTGGAATACGTCAGGTGGAGACCATCTGGTGGAGCCGCGGGCCGTACTATCGGGTGGATACACACCAGGAGGCATTGAGCGCCCAAGGTTGGCTGATCGTGGCGACACCAGATGCGGTCAAGTCGTTCAAGGCGATCACTCCGCTGTTTCGCCGCGCTGCGGTTCAGCGCACGACCTCTGATCCTGATCGCGAGCCGCCGCCGTTGCTGGAAGATTCGGAGGAGTTAATTAATACGGCAACTTGATCGGCGCCACAGTTTTTATCCTCTCAAACCGGAGTTTCCTGCTGCGCGCCATCACAGTGTTCATGCCGTTAGGTCGTGCTCCTACTTCGCCTCGGGCTTGATTGCCGAAAGGGAAGTCCGCCAATTATGGCAAATGGGATTCTGGCGGTGACCGAAATTCCGAGACACCCTTGCGAAGCGGTCGAGGCACGGATATTCAGACGGATCACGTCAACACGATGGAACTGGACGAACTTCTTGAGGGTAGTGAGTGCGAAATCATGGAATGGCTGCGAGAGCGCAACCTCGTCCACGAGTGCGACTGCGGCTACACTGTTTACGACGAAGGCGGGGTGGCTCAAGCCGCGCAGGAGGAATTTGGCGACAAGCGTTTCGACGAAATCAACCAGTGGGCGTGGAATCTCGCGAACGACTACGGTTGGCTTTGGCTCGACGAGTCGTCGAAGCCGCAGCACGGCATCTACCACTGCCAGCATTGCGCCGGCTCGGAGTGGTCGCTCTTAATGGATATGGAGAAGCTGGCGGAGGCGGCGGGTGACGACGGTGAACGCGGCGTAGTTGCAGCGAAGAAGCCACTCGGCGAGCCGTGCGTTGTCTTCGTCGACGAGTCGTATTCTGAGCAGTTTCCGCGGAAGGCGGACGGTTCTATGTCGTTCGCGGCTTTCATCGTGCCCGAGAGCGCCGTTGAGCAGGTCCGACAGGGAGTGAGGATATTTTCGAGAAGTGCTACAGCAAAGGCTCCAAGCCGAAGGAGCTGAAATATTCGCAGATTTCCAAACACGGCGGGTTGCTGGAGCGTGTCAGTCGCCGGGTGACCGATCTCATCAAGTCGATCCCTGGCTGCGCTGTGCTGGCGATCTACGTTCCGCGCTCTGGTCTGTTCGGAGAGCAGCGACGTTCGCTGCACGCCATCGGGCACTATGAGCGGAGGCAGCCCACCGCAGAGGAACTCGCGGCCGTGGAATCGACCGAGGCGGTGGGGGAAGCCGTGCGGGAGACGGCGGACAATCTCGCGCACACGCTCATTGGCTGCGTCGGTAACTATCTCGCTGCGCGCAATATCACCGGACGGATCGTGCTCGATCCGCGGAACAAGCGGGTCGACGAAGCGCTGGTGAAGGCGATGGAGGCCGTGTTGCCGAAGACGCCAGTCAATGCGCCGCTCATCCCGCACCTCGATGCGGTGGTATCGCTGCCGCCTCACCGCGATATGGAACGACTCGGGGATCGACTGAAAATCGAAGTGACCGACAGTTCCCACCAGACGCACGGTCTCCAAGTCGCGGACTTCATTGCGGGCGACGTGCGGACCTTCTTCGAGGAAGTGCCGGAGCTGCTGACGGAGGCGACGAGCGACGCGCCGTTAGTAAACAAGCGAGTGCTCTTCCCGCAGGTGTTTCGGAAATCGGAACTGAGCAACGCGACTCTCAAGAAAGCCCAGACGCCCGGGAAGTCCGCGCTGCCTTTGTATCGCGCAGCCCTCGCGAAAGGCCTTGTATCTTGCTTCTCGATCAACGGCCAGATGCGGAACATCGACTTGGACGACGGCTCGATCTACGACATGATGGATTGAGCTGAAGCCGACGGGAGCGGCTGTCCGCATTCAACGGTCACCTCGTGCGTGGCGCCTTGGCGCTTTTCATTCATCGGACGAGCGCGGATGTCGCCACCTTCGGTTTTGCCCCCGGGATTTTTAAGGTGGAACGTTCCACGACAAGGAGCCCATTTCAGCATTCAACGTCTATGAACCTTAGGCAGCGTGTTGCCAGTGGACGTTGCCAGTCGCGCTCTGATTTTTCGTAACTTCCTCGCTAGCAAAATGGGGCGGCCAACGAGACTCGAACCCGCGACCGCTAGGTTTTAGACTCAACACGATCAACGAGAGTGTGGCCATACGATTCAATTCTTGCCGCTTGGATCAAAGCTGTAAACTCCGCTTCATCGAACAGAACCACACGGGCGTTTATTTTGTGCCGCGTAATCTTCCCGCTATCGGCCCAGCGGAAGATCGTTCGCGGACATACGCCGAGCCGATTCGCTATCGTACGGGCCTTGCTGAACCTCGTAAGGGGCCCGTTCGCTTCTGGAGAGACGTCTTCCAGTTTCGGTTTCATACCCGAGACCAAGTGCACCAATTGGTCGGCCTCGATGCTGCGCGCCTACCGAGTTCGGGGTAGCGGGGCGGGGCATTTTCAATCGATCAGAGAGCTGAAAAAGTGGCCCAGAAATGGCCCAGACGAATTTACTGGGAATTTCGAAAATCTCGCATCCCCTTGAAGGAAATGGCTGCCCGGGTAGGGATCGAACCTACGACCAAGTGATTAACAGTTTCTTGGTATAGCTGTTTTCACCTGTCTGCTTTTGTCTGCATGTGTCTCGACTTACGAGCTTGTCTTCAGAGGTAAAATGGTGCATAAAGTGACGACATGAACGCACAGGAGAAGAATATTGAGGACTCTCAAAACCGGACAGTAACCGGACAGTTGGTTCACTGTCCGGTCGCGCGCCCTGCCAGGACACATCAGGATTTTTGGAGGGCACGCGTGAAGCGGCGCCCTTTTCGCGACGCGGAAGGAACGCTCGTCACGCCGCCCGAATACTCGGTGCGAATGTTCCATTTGGGACGCGAAGCCTGGTTCAATCTCGACACGGCCAATCAGGCCGCTGCAGCGATCAAGGCGCGCGACATATACCTGTCGCTCGTGGCGGCTGGCTGGGAGGCGACGTTGGAAAAGTACAAACCGAGCGTCATCGCGAAAAGCGACGTGTGCACGGTCGGCGAATTTCTCACCGACGTGCATGCCCGCAGCCATTTGAAGCCAATCACGATTCGCCGATACGCGGTGAAACTCCGCAAGATCGTTTCCGATGTCGCCAAACTGGAAGCCGGCCTGAAGAAAAAGGCCAAGCTTTCCAAATACGATTACGTGAATGGTGGCCGGAAAGCTTGGCTCGCAAGGGTCGACGCGCAGCGGCTGGATGTTCTCTCAACGGAAGTGGTGACCGCATGGCGCAATGCCTACGTCTCCAAGGCTGGGACGGATCCGATGAAGCGGAAATCGGCGGAGCGGTCGGCTGCGTCTTACATGCGCTGTGCGCGCTCGTTGTTCACTGAAGACATTCTTTCAATCCTGAAGGTCAAGTTGCCGCCGAATCCCTTTGCTGGCGTGAAACTCAAGGATCCTGGCGCTCAGCGATATCATTCTGACGTCAACCCGGAGTGGCTGCTGGTTTGCGCCGAACGGGAATTACGGGAGAATCACCCGCAGCAATATCTAGCGCTCTTCCTGTGCTTGTGGGCAGGGTTGCGACGCAAAGAAGCTGATTTGCTGCTGTGGGACCAGGTGAATTTGAAACAAGGGCAGGTTCACGTCCGGCGTACGCCCTACTTCGAACCGAAGACGGAAGAAAGCCAACGGGTGATCGACCTGTCACCAGAAGCGGTCGAGGTGGTGCGCAGCTTCAAAAAAAGCAGCCAGTCGGAATTTGTGTTGGACGGTTCAGAACCGCATGTTGGGTCGACCTACGACTACTACCGTTGCGATTTCACGTGGCGTGATCTGCACCAATGGCTCCGCAGTAAAGGCGTGCGGCAAAAGAAAGCGATTCACGCACTACGCAAAGAGAGCGGTTCACTCATCGCTTCGAATTTTGGCATCGAGGCCGCGCGTCAACACCTGGGGCACCGCGACATCCGCACGACGTCATCGCATTACGTAGAGAAGAAAAAGCGAATCGAAGTGCGATTACCGCTCGGAACGGGAACTCAGCAGCCCAAGCAGGTGCCGGGCGAGGTTCTTGAGGAGAGTGCTAGCTAGAAGACGTTGACTCCTTCGCGCGATTTTCAGCGGTCTGTTCGATTCGATATGGGTGTGACTCAGTCACACTCCTCTGAAAGGCATTGAGCCGGTGCACATAATTGCCACCTGGCAAAAAATTCATCCTCTCCAGGTAAGCCAGTGGAAGAAGGGGGTGACAGTGCGTCTGCCGGAGCTCTTCGCCCGGAAATCAGATGGTGAGTTCGAGGAAATGAAGATGCGAGAGAAGGCGCTCCAGCTTCTTGTACCGTCGAGTCTCTGCGTCGCGGTTGGCAAAGCGCCCGTTCCTCGTGGCGGACAGGCCCCGGTGGGCCGCGGTGAATTGTGCGGTGCAAGTCGGCACGGATTATTCGGCTTTCCCCGCTTACAGCAAACGCCGTGGTATGGAACGCGGTGGACCGGCAGAAGCTAGAGACGAAGCAATCCCGATTCGGAAGGACGTTTCTATTTACGTAGTCAGGCCCTCGCCGCAGCCGATATCCGCGAAAAAGTGGCTCACCGCCGTCACGGGCTTCCCCGGTTGCACGGAGGTATCCGCGACGAGTCGCGAGTTTCGTGCCGCCGAAAAAAAGGGCGGGAGCCCTTTGGCGCTACAGCAGTCCGGCGGAGCGGAAGCTATAATAACCGACGTTTGCCGGATCACATTCGGCCCGTCCCAGGATTTATGCTGAGTGCCGGATTATCCCAAGTTGGTGACGGCGTAATATGCGCTTTAGAGCGAAGCCTGCACCGCCACCCGATTGGAAACTTGGGATAATTATTGGGCCTCCAGGAACGAGAGCAGCCGGGAGAACCGCTGCGGATCACGCGGTTTCCGTGGACGGCGGGGTTGTTCAAGCAGTTCCATGAACTCCCGTTTCATTTTGATGTCCGCCTGCACGTAGGTGTGCGTCACGGCTGGTTGTTCGTGGCCGAGCCACAGAGCGATGACCTCCAGTGGCACGCTGGCTTGAAGGAGGTGCATCGCGGTCGAGTGCCGCCAAGTATGGGGGGTGATCCGGCGTCCCCGTAATGTCGTGCACGTGTGTTCCGCCTTGCGCACGGCGAGGTCGAGGCGAAGCGCGATGCCTTCGCGAGTCAGCGCGGCTCCCTGCCGGTTAGCAAAAAGCGGATGGTCTGGTGGCACCTTGTTCGTTTTCATGTGCTCGCGCAGCCGGGCCATCAAGTCGTTTGCGACCGGCACTGCCTGAGGAAATTCGCCCGATACTTCCGCACCTGCGGGCGGCTCTTGCCCTCAAATGCTTTGGCGATCTGCAGCGGCGCCAGAACATCCGAGGCGAAGTAGCTCGCCGCCGACCCGCTACCGTAATTCTGAGTCCACCAAGGGAGATTATTGCGGAGGTCGATGGGCTTTGTCCACACCGCCATGCGATCGTTGATCCACTGCGACACATCCGCCGCCAACGCGGAGTTGATGGACTCTTGCTGCGAGACATTCAGCTTCATCGTCCAGAAGTCATTCGGGCTGTAGTCCACCTCGATTTCCGTGCCGCGAGCCGTCAGATCGTCCCGGGCCGTGCCCGGTGGCGCGTCGTCTACAACGAAACTCACCGGCAGACCCATGACGTCGGCCACTTGTTGTTTGAGCTGGGCATCGGTAAGCGTGATGCCCCCGCCTGGGCCGCTGCGGCCAGCCAGGCGGTTGCCTGCGTTTGCAGAGGCATCTGCCCGGTCGAGGCGCTGGTGAAGTCAATCCGACGTTCAGGGCAGCGGCTACGGATGCTAGGGCAAGAGACGTCCTCGTCAGGATAATCGTGTCTGTGAATGAACCTTTCATACTTTGGACGCTGGATACTCGAAGTGTGACATGTACATCAAAAGAAGGCTATGGTATCAAGGGGTGATTTGTGGAATGCTTGTGATTGCTTCTGCTGATCTGCGATGGATGTATTTGAGGGTGGGTCGGGCTTTGCTTGCAGGCTCAAGCACATTACTGGCTGCCTTTTAAAGGAGGCCGCCTTGTACGGCGACCGCAGCGTCCGGCTTGCCACCGGCGATCAGCGACCTTTCGGCAAGGCCTGCTGCCAGCCGCCTTGCAAAACCTTCTGCATCTCCTCTAGCCAACCTGGAGCCCCGTGCGGCTGCTGCTGCGCCGTCGCTGCGGACTGCGCTTGACGATGCGGAGGCCGAGCTCGGCGCATATCGCCGCCGAGGCCCCTATGCTACGCGGGTTATCGCGAGCCGGCTTTGCTGTGCGCGGGTTGAACGCGCGGCTCCTGATGATTTTCCGGCAGTACGCCGTCCAAGCGGCTGCCACCAAGAAGGACAATTTCCGCTTTGCGGCTAGCTA
>Ga0163144_10020882_pt1 | contig 13052 bp, 8 predicted proteins | sample OliLak19BULKMAT1_FD_123175 | JGI IMG/M metagenome (GOLD analysis project Ga0163144, IMG submission 123175) | Freshwater microbial mat bacterial communities from Lake Vanda, McMurdo Dry Valleys, Antarctica - Oligotrophic Lake LV.19.BULKMAT1 | ecosystem: Environmental > Aquatic > Freshwater > Lake...
GCTGGCGCTGCCCGGCGCCGTGCTGCCGGGGGATTTTAAAATCAAGGTTGGCAAGCTGCGTGGCGTGGAGAGTGAGGGCATGCTCTGCAGCGCGGAGGAACTCGCGTTGCCGAAAGGCGCGGATGGCCTGCTGATTCTTCCTGCGGATGCCGCAGTGGGTTCACCGTTTTCGGATCTCTTTCCCGGCGACACCGTGCTCGATCTGGAGATCACACCGAACCGGCCGGATTTGCTCAGCCACATCGGAATCGCCCGCGAGGTGGCGGCATTGACCGGCAAGGAATTTCGTCTGCCACCGCCCGCCCCGATCATGGGCGACTATGCGGGGCCCGTGAGCGTGGAAGCACCGGAATGCCCGCTCTATACGCTTCTGGCGATCTCCGGCGTGAAGGTGGGCCCGAGTCCAGAGTGGCTCAAGCGCAAGCTTGAAGCGGTCGGACTGCGCGCGATCAACAACGTGGTGGATGTGACGAATTTTGTCATGCTGGAGACCGGCCAGCCGTTGCATGCCTTTGATGCGGACAAGGTGGACGGCGGGATCCGGGTGCGCATGGCGGGTGACGGTGAGGAGTTCCTCGCTCTCGACGAACGCACCTACAAACTGGCTCCCACCGATGTCGTCATCGCCGACGCAAACGGCGTGCTGGCCCTGGGCGGCGTGATGGGTGGAAAAACCAGCGGCGTGACCGCGGAAACGCGCAATATTCTTTTGGAAAGTGCCTGCTTCGAGGCGGCGGAAATCCGCCGCACCTCCCGCCGGCTCGGGCTCGCGAGCGATTCGAGCTACCGCTTTGAGCGTGGCATTGACGGTACCGGCGTGATGACCGCTACGCAGCGGGCAACGGCTTTGATAGTCGAGCTCACGGAGGGAACCCCCGGCGATATCAAGGTCGGAATGGGCGAGGGGTCTGCGTTTAGTTTTGATCCCGAAACGTTCAAAAAACAAAATGCCGGTCCGGTGTTTGGGCGCAACGTTCCCTTGCGGCTCGAACGTGTTGCCGCCTTGCTGGGAACAGAGATTCCCGGGCAGAGGGTGGATGAGATTTTGTCCGGTTTCGGCCTGCGCAAAACCGCAACGGGCTGGGACATTCCCTCCTTCCGTCAGGATCTGACCCGAGAGGTGGATCTCATCGAGGAAATTGCCCGCGTCACCGGCATGGAAAAAATTTCAGGCCGCGTGGTGGCGGCTCCGTCCGTGCGAAGTGCGGCGGATGGCGTTTACGATTTTCATATGGCGCTGCGGCTGAGGCTGGCTGGCCTGGGGTTGAGCGAGGCGCGCACGAGCACGCTTGTTTCCGAAGCGATGCTCTGGCAGGGAGTGCCGGCGATCCGGCTGCGCAATCCGTTGGGTGAGGATCAGGCATTTTTGCGCACGAGTTTGTTGCCCGGATTGCTGGGTGCGCTGGAACGAAATATCCGGCAGGGCGCAAAGGCCATCGGGCTTTACGAAATTGGACGCACTTTTCAGGCGGACGGCCTCGAGGAGTCCGGCGCGCTGGCGGTGATTCTGCATGGCCAAACTTCCTCGGGGGGATGGCGTGGTGAGCAAGCGCGGGCCTTGGACTGGCACGACGCAAAGGGGATTTTCGAGACGCTCAGTCCGGCGCCATTAAGCTTTCAAAAAATCGCAGCGAACCCGCCTCTGGCCTTGGCCGCGGAGGCCCGGGTTGATGGTCGTCGTCTCGGCGTGCTCGGCCAGTTGTCTCCTTCGGCGGCGCGGACGCGGGATGCCAATGGTCCGGTGCTGACCCTGGAAATTTCTCTCGAAGCTTTGCGTGAACTCGATGGACGGCGGGATTTTCAAGACATCCCGAAGTTTCCCGTTGTCACACGCGACTTGGCGCTGGTCTGTCCGTTGCCAATGGCCTACGCCGAGATCGAAGCTGTGCTGCGCGAGGCCAAAGAAGAGTTGCTGGCGAGGATCGAGCCCTTCGATGTTTTCACCGACGCGAGTGGAGAAAAATTACCGTCGGATCGTAAATCCATCGCGATCTCCTTGACATTCCGGGCAGCGGGGCGGACGCTCAACAGCGAGGAAGTTAACGCCGCCTGTGAGCGATTGAAGCACGGGCTGAAAACCAGGCTGGCTGTTGATTTTCGCGAATAGTTCTTTCATCAATTTTAGTTCGCCTGGTTTCCGATCAGGCGGACAAGCGATTTGCCCTGTGGTGTTCGCGATTGCACGACGCAAACTCCCGGACCGATAAATAAATATCATCCCGGAGGCTTGGCTGAAGGGCGTAATGACATGCCTTCACTGGAAGTCAGCGTGTTCTTTGGCGGTCATCCACTCTCATCTGAGGGAACGGGATATGCGCCGAAACGGCATTGCGGGGCAAAATTTTTTCACGGCCTGTTTCCTTCCGGGAAGCAGGCCGTTTCGTTTGTCACGGAAACGTTGCTTGTGAAAACGGCACACTTTAAGCTCTTTGGCAGGGTGCAGGCATCGCAAATGGCAACAGGCGTGGTGGGGGGAGCGGGCGGTCGCTACGTCCTTGACGAGAGCATCGGCCGCGGCGGTCTCGGCGAGGTTTTTCGCGCGCATGACACCCAATTGAACCGCTGGGTGGCGATCAAGCGGCTGCATCAGGAAAACACCGGGGGAGAGGGCGGCAAGATCATGCAGGAGGCGCAGCACCTGGCGGCGCTGCAGCATCCGAATATTGTCACGATCTATGATTTCCTGGAGGAAAAGGGTGACATCGTGGTGGTGATGGAATTGCTGCAAGGGCGCACCCTGCAGGACATCGCGGAAAATGCGCCTCTGCTGCAACAGGACTTTGTCAGCACCATGCGCCAATCCCTCGAGGGCCTGATTGCCGCGCACGCGCTGGGAATGCTGCACCGCGATATCAAACCCAGTAATCTCATGATTGTTGATCTGCCCAGCGGGGCTTTTCAGGTCAAGATTCTGGATTTTGGGCTGGCGAAAATCGGGCCCGAGCCGTCGCTTCAGACCACCGATCAGGCGGGAGGTTTGTTGGGGTCGGTCTTCACCATGTCGCCTGAGCAATTCGAGGGTAAGCCACTCGATGGACGCAGTGATTTGTATTCGCTTGGCTGCGTCGGCTATTTCGCGCTCACCACGCATTTTCCCTTTACCGGCGCGACCGTTCCGGAAGTGATCTGCGCGCATTTGCAGCAACGCGTGACTCCGCTGCACGAACTGCGGCCGGACCTGCCGGTGGCGCTGTGCGATTGGCTGGCGAGGGTGATGGCGCTTCATCCCGGGGACCGGCCCGCTTCCGCAGCGCAAGCTCTGGAGGAATTGAATGCCGTGGTGTTGGGAAAATCCGCGCCGCCAGTTTCACGGGTGACTTTCGCGGCCAAACCATCCCCTGCGAAAAAAAGCCCGGCCGGTTTACTGGCCCTTCTCGCCGTGTTGCTGGTTGCCGGACTTGGGGCTGCGGCCTTTTTTCTCTCGCCCGAACCGGCCACTCCAACAGCCAAAAAGCCGGACGTTGTCGCCCCGTTGAAAGAAAATGTCCTTTCGATCGTGCCGGAAAACAAGGCCGACTTTCTCCAGCGGGTGGGACAATCCGTGCTGGTGCAGGGCAGCATCGAGAGGGCAGGGGTCAACAAGACCGGCACCATCCGCTTTCTAAATTTCACGGGCTCGCATCGCGGAGATTTGACCTTGGTGTTTTTCCTGAAGGATGCCCCGGCGGAATTCACTGCGGAGCGGCTCTCGGGCTACATTGGAAAAACCGTGCGGGTGCGCGGGCAGGTCAGTGCCTACGAGGGGACGCCCCAGTTGGTGGTGAGTTCCTTCGATCAGATTGAGACGCTTTGACGTTGAGCGGCGTGCCGGATTGTTTATCGTTCCGCGATGAATGCATTGCTGGCTTTGGAGGACGGTACAGTTTTTCGTGGAGAATCTTTTGGCGCCGCGTTAGCGCAGGCCGGTGAGATTTGTTTCAACACCTCGATGACCGGTTATCAGGAGGTGCTGACCGATCCCTCTTATCGCGGTCAGATTGTGGCCATGACGTATCCACTGATCGGCAACTACGGGATCAATAACGTGGACGTCGAAAGCGACCAGCCGCAGGTGAGGGGATTTGTGATTGAGGAATTGAGTCCGCTGGTCAGCAACTGGCGGGCTCAGGAAAGTTTGCACGATTATCTGGCCCGCCACGGCATCCCTGGCATTCAGGGAATTGACACCCGGGCCTTGACCCGCCGCTTGCGCACGGGCGGGGCCATGCGCGCGGCCATCGTGGCCGGATCCGTGAGTGATGCCGAGGCAGTGAGTCTGGCGCGGGATGTGCCCTACGAAGGCGTGAATTTTGTCCGGGAAGTCACCGCGACCGAACCTTATGGCTGGGATGCCGACAGCCGGCTGAGCCGGCCCTGGGTGCTGGCCAGCAGTCAGGAGAAAGCCGGGGTCGAGCGGGACGGACAGGGAAATGTCTTTGAGGCTTTGCTTCCAGCCACGAGAAAGATCGTGGCGTATGATTTCGGCATGAAACGCAATATTCTGCGCTCCCTGCGCCGGAATGGTTTTTCCGTCGAGGTTGTTCCGGCCACCACGCCGGCCGAAGAAGTTCTGGCCAGAAATCCCGAGGGCGTTTTTCTTTCGAACGGCCCGGGTGACCCTGCCGCTCTGGGTTATGCACATGAGGCGGTGCGGGGGTTGATCGGCAAAACCCCGCTTTTCGGCATTTGTCTCGGCCATCAAATCCTGGCCCTGGCTTTGGGAGGAAAGACGTTCAAAATGAAATTCGGCCATCGCGGGGCGAACCAGCCGGTGAAGGATCTGCGCTCCGGCAAGGTGGCCATCACTTCGCAGAATCACGGCTACGCCGTTGACCCGGACTCCCTGCCGCCGGAGGTCGAGGTGACGCACATTAATCTCAACGACAACACCGTGGCCGGATTGCGTCATCGGGATGAGCCCGCTTTCAGCGTGCAATATCACCCCGAGGCCTCGCCCGGGCCTCATGACGCGGCGTATTTTTTTGCCGAGTTTGCCAAAGAGGTTGATGCGGCCCGGGAAAAAGCCTAAGGATCATCCATGCCCCAGTTGCAGATTTATCTCTCCGAGGACAACCAGGTTCTCCATGACCTGAACGAGGAAAAAGTCACTCTTGGCCGTCTGGCGGACAACACGCTTCAGATTGATGACGCTTCCGTGTCCAGTCATCATGCGGAGATTTTTTTCGAAGGCGAAAAATATCACCTGCATGACCTCGGCTCGACCAATGGTACGTTTGTTAATGGTGAGCAGGTCACCGATGCCATCCTTGCGTATGGCGATGAGGTGCGTTTTGGCCGGATGGAATCTGTATTTTCCGGTGAGGAAGAGGGTGCGATTTCCCAGCCGCTGCCCGAATCCCAAGCGGCCACGGTCACGGTCGCGACCCAAAGTGCCCGTCCGGTGAATTTTGTCCGCTCCTCGCCAGTGGCCCGGAACGAGAGGAAGAAGGACGTGCTCGCCTACGCGCTTTACGGCCTGGCCGTGCTCGGCATCCTGACCGCAGGAGCTGCGGCGTATTTCGTTTTTGGCATGCAGGCCGGCTCGTAAGGCGGTTTGGTTTTCCTTGGGTGGCTAATCGCCCAATTCCACGTTCCAGTACGCGAGGTCAAGGAAATGCCTCCAACTGTCGTGATGATGCCGGGTGAACGTGATATTCACGAATGGCCGCCATTTGGGACGTTTCGGCTTGCGGATGAGTTGCATGCCCGCCTCATGCGGAAGGCGGTTGCCTTTTTTGGTGTTACACGGAATGCAGGAGCAGACAATGTTTTCCCAGGTCGTCTGCCCCCCGCGGTCACGCGGGAAAATGTGATCCAGATTGAGATCATTGCGCTCAAAAATCAGCCCGCAGTATTGACAGGTATTCCGGTCCCGTTCGAAGACATTATGCCGCGTGAATTTGACCTCTTTTTTTGGCAGACGCTCAAAGAGCAGCAGGACGATGATTCGGGGAACGCGGATGTTGACCGAAATGGTTTTGACCATTTCCGGCTCGGGATTGGTCTGTGAAAAATCGCGCCAGCTTGTGAAATCATGAGTCAGAAAATCGTTGCCTTCATTGGCCGAAACCACTTGGGCGTGGCCTTGGTAAAGGAGCGTGAAAGCCCGCCGGACAGAGCACGTGTTAACCGCCTGCCAAAGGCGGTTGAGCACGAGAACCGGCTGATCAAGTACGGATTCCATAAAGTGTGTCGTTTATGCCAGCCACCCGGAAGCCGGGAAAGCCGGGAATTTTGGCGGAACCTAGCATTGAGTGCTTCAAGTTGTCAACAGAAGTAAACAAAGTATTCACAATTTATAACACATTGGTATTGTTACGCTTGCGACACAAAATAGCGCGTTTTTTCCACTTGCTTTCGGGTAGGAATTCAACGAGATTAGTTCTCCGCCTGATAAAGAAATGCACCGTTTGGGACTGCTGATGCTTGTGGTTGTGGCGTCGCTTGCGATGCCGGGAGCGGCGTTTTCTGAAGACGCCTCCGATCTTTTTCTCAAGGCCTTTCAAGGATTTGCGATTGCGGAAAAGTTCGAGCGCGAAGCCAAGCCGCGGGAGGCCTTGGAAAAATATCTGGCCGCCCAGGAGCTGTTGCAGGGTATCAACAAATCCTCGCCGGACTGGCAGCCACTTGTCGTCGAGTACCGCCTCAAAAAAACACAGGAAAACATTTCCCGTCTGCAGGGAGAAGTTGCGAGCCTTCCCCCCCAAGTCGAGGGCCTGGAGGGAGCTCTGCCCGAGCCGGATCGGGAAAAAACCAACATGCCTACCGTCTCCTCCGACCCGGTGGTCAGCGTCAGGCCGCCACCCGGCTCGAAAAGCGTGCCGCGTCCGGTGCGTCCTGCCCCCGTTGAAAACAGTCCGGTACCGCGCAGTGGCTCAACGTCGGTGGACCGGCAGCTTCGCGACTTGCGTGATCAACTTGCCGATGTCAGATCAGAAAATGAGCGGTTGAACGAACGTCTGCTCAAAAAGTCGGCCGATCTGCAGAGCGCACTGGTTGAGGTGGACAAGACAAAGGTCACCGTGGTCGATTTGAAGTCCCAACTTACCCAGGCTACTGCCGCGTTGGAGGACACCAGAAAAGACGGCGATTCCTTCGCAGCCATTCGCGAACAATTCGACAAAAAAGTCGTTGGTATTCTGACGAAACTGACGGAGACGCAGGCTGACAATGAAGTGCTCCAAGACGAAAATGCCCGTCTGCTGGACAACCTGGACAGGGCTTCCGTTTACATCGTGCAAAGCGACAGCATCCGCGAAAATCTTCTCAAGGAACGCGGCAAGTTGGCGGATGCCCGGGACACCGCGGTTTCCAAGGCAAAGAAAATCAAGGACAACACGGCGGAAATCGAACGGGTCACAGCGGAAAATAAAAAGCTGAAAACGGAGGCTGTTCAACTGACCAAGAACAGTGTCAGCAAAGACGAATTTGATAAGCTGACCACCGAAAATCTATCTCTGACTGCCAAGCTGGCTGAGGCGGAAAAAAATTCCGCCAGCAAGGCCGAAATCGAAAAAATCACCGGCGAGAAGAAAGCCGTTGAGGAAAAACTGGCCCAGGCGGAAAAGTCTTTGGAGGACTCCGCCGCAACCAAGACAGAGCTCGAAAAAGTCTCAGGGGAAAAGAAGGACGCGGAGGAGAAGCTCGCTCAAGCTGAGGTATCCTTGAAGAATTTGGCGGCCGCACCCAATCAGGAAAAAGACAAGCTGGTCGCCTCGCTGCAGAGCGATTTAAACAGCGTCAATGACAAGCTGCTTGAATCCCAAGCGCAAATGAGCCGCTCTGACGACCAGTTGAAAGCCCTCCAAAAACAGCTTGATGAAGCTTCTGGTGATCTGGCGCAGCTCAAGCTCAATCCGGAGCCGACCAAGGAGGAGCAGAATCTCACTTCGGAAAACGAATTGCTGCGGGGCATCGTTCTCCGACAGATCAAGGAGCAAACCCGGCGGGACGAAGCCCGCAAGCAGCTCGAGCAGGAAGTCGCATCGCTGCAAATCAAGTCGGCCGTCATTACGCAACAACTGGCGGTTTTGGGTGCGCCCATCATTCAACTGACTCCAGCAGAACGTTCTCTTTTCAAAGAGCCTGTGGCCCTGCTTTCCGAACCTGCCCCGGAATCGCTCGAAGTCACCATGGCGGTGACAGAACCCGAGATTGAACAGCCAGCGCCATCGCTAACTCCCCCGGCGGCCCAAAGCCCGGACGTTCTTTCAGACGAAGTCAGAGAGTTGGTGCAGAAAGCGAAGAAGTTTTTTGACCAAAAAGACTATGCGGCGACCGAGAAGGTCTATCAGGAAATTGTCGAAAAGGTTCCGCAAAACTATTTTGCCCTTTCCAATCTCGCCGCCGTGCAAATCGAAAGCGGCAAACTTTCCGCCGCCGAGGTCGCGCTCAAAAAAGCGGTGAAAATCAACGATCAGGATTCCTTCGCCTTTACAAATCTGGGCATTCTTTACAGTCGGCAGGGGAAATTTGATGAAGCCGTTTTAGCCCTCGAAAAGGCGATTGCGCTGAATGATAAGGATTCCGTCGCGCACAACTATCTCGGTGTCTGCCTGGGACAAAAAGATCAGCGCAACGCCGCGGAGAAAGAATTCAAACGGGCCATAGATATCAATCAGGATTACCCGGACGCTCATTTTAATCTCGCCGTCCTGTATGCCACGACCCAGCCCCAGTCCATCGAGCTGGCCAAACATTATTACAATCGGGCCACTGAACTTGGAGCCGCGCCCGATCCCTCCCTCGAGAGGCTGATTCAATAGCTGCTGCGTTTTCCTTGAAAAGTAATGCCTGCGGGCCGTTCCGCGTGACGTGCAAGACGGTGGCCGATGCCGAGGGCGGGGAAATGTCGCGTTTCGTTGGGAACGAGGCGAGAAAGACGGGCGATTTTCCTCAAGCCTGAAACATGTTAAGCCCCAAGGTCAGCGTTTGCATTGACGTTCACAATTACGATGCGTTTCTCCCGGATGCCATCGAGTCCGTTTTGCAACAGGACTTCGGTGACTTTGAAATAATCATCGTAGACGACGCTTCGCAGGACCGCTCGTTTGAGATCGCCCGGAGCTATGCGGCAAGGGACCAACGCGTCATCGCGCGGCAAAATTCCGGAAACCTCGGCATGGTGAAAAACCGCAATGCCTGCCTGCGCTTAGCCCAGGGCGAATACGTGAAATTTCTTCATGCCGACGACTTTCTCTGCCGGAACGACGCCTTGGAAAAGTTGGTCTCTATCCTCGACGGAAACGCAGGCATTAGTCTCGTGGCCTGTGCGATGCAGGTCCTCGATTCCTCCGCAAAGAAATCCCGCCGGTGGTCATTTTTTGAAGAGGGCAAGCCGGTAACTGGCACCACCGTCATCACCCGGTGTCTGCGCGAGAGGAGGAATCTTGTCGGGTCTCCGAGTGCGACGATGTTTCGCCGAGATCGGGGACTTCGCGGCTTCGACGAAAATCTCTTTCACTCGGCCGATTGGGAAATGTGGCTCCACCTTCTTGAACAAGGCAGCTTCGGTTATCTTGCTGAACCGCTCGTCACCTACCGCAAACACGACAATCAACAAACCGAAAAAGATAAACAGACTCTCACCCAAGCAGAGGATCATCTGAACATCCTCAAGCGCTACCTCGAACGGCCGTATGTCCGTCTTTCCAAACTCTGCAAGAGCTACCTTCGCCATCGGGCGATTGCCGATTATGCCAAACGCAGCCGGCAGCTTGGCCGCCCGGAGGGAAAAGCACTGGTTGCAGCGTCCGGTGCCTTCGCGTTTCATGCTCTTTCCCCGGTTTTTTTCGCATACCGTCAGGGCCTGCAATTGCGGCGTGGTTGGCGGCCGAAAATCCGTCCTGCCGCCCCGGAAAAATTTTCTCCCGGCCTCAATGTGGCCGGTTTTTTTCAAGGCGAATATGGCATCGGTGCTTCGTCACGCGCGTTTTGTCAGGTGATTCAACACAGCGCCCTGCCTGCGGTTTATATCAATATCCCTAGCCGCGATCAGCGGAATCTCGACCGCACTTACGACCGTTTTTCCGAAACAAACCCGCATTCGGTCAACCTCATGACCTTCTCGTTCGATTACGCCAGAAGGTTTTCCCGCGACCAGGGATCGCGCTTTTTCAAGGACCGCTACAACATTGCCCTGTGGTATTGGGAACTGGAGAAATTTCCACCCCGCTGGCACCACTGTTTTGATTTTTACGACGAGATCTGGACCACCACCACCTTTTGCCAGAAGTCGCTCGCGGAAGTGTCGCCCATCCCGGTCACCAGGATTGGCTATCCTTTTTTCGAGGAAAATCCGCCGGTGTCGGAAAGTAGAGATTTCGGCTTCAAACCGGATTCCTTCCTTTTCCTGTTTAGCTTTGATTTCCACAGCGTGGTTCAACGCAAAAATCCGGATGCACTCATCGCGGCTTTCAAAAAAGCCTTCGGCGCGGGAAAAGACGATGTTTGCCTGATTCTGAAAACCATCAATGCGCACCGGCATGTTGAACAAGCGGAAAGCCTCAGGCGTGCGACCCAAGGTTTAAACGTCATCTGGATTAGTGAGCATCTGGACGGCCTCGGAATGAAACAACTTTTCGCCACGGCGGATTGTTACGTTTCCCTCCACCGTTCTGAGGGCCTTGGCCTCGGCATGGCCCAAGCCATGAGCCTCGGGAAGCCGGTGATTGCCACGGGCTACTCGGGCAATATGGATTTTACCACGCCCACAAACAGTCTGCTGGTTCGTTATCAGCTCGCCGAACTCGAGCAGGACCACGGCGTCTATGAAAAGGGTAACTTCTGGGCGGAGCCGGATACGGATCAGGCCGCCGAACACATGCGCTGGGTTTTCGAGAACCGTGAAGAATCCAGGCAACTGGGCGAGAGGGCCAGAGCGGATCTGCACCAAACCATGAGTCCGACGACCGCGCTCGCTCACATGCGGCGGAGACTTGGTGAGATTGATGCGCGTTTCAAATCCCTTTGAGAAGACCGAGGATCTCCCCCGCGTAATCGTTCCAGGTTTTTAATTCCCTTCGCAGCGCCTGTTCACTGAGTTCCCGCCGAAAATCCAGATTGCCAGCGAGTTTGACCATGCCGTCGGCGAGCGCGGTCACATCCTGCATGTTAACGGGCAGACAGCCTCCGCCCTCCGCGTTTTCCGCGATCACGCCCTGATCGGAGCAAAGGCAGGGCTTGCCAAACCAGAGACTCTCCATCACCGGCAGGCCAAACCCCTCGATCCAGGAGCCGAAGACGGTGAAGTCGCAATCGCGGTAAAATTTCCGCAATTCGGCGGTCCCGACGCTCCCGTGCCAGAAAATCGCCGGATTGTTCGCGGCGATCACCCGCACACTTTCGGCTATCTCCGGGTTCCCTGCGTAAATCGCCCCGACGAGGTGCAACTCCATTTTCCTTTCGTCCAGCCGGGAAGATGCCAGCTCAAAAGCCTCGATCAACCGCGCGTGATTTTTGCGCGGCTCCAGTGTTCCCACGCAGAGGATTCTTACGATGCCGTCGCGGGATTGCTTGAGCTGGGTCGCACGTTCCTCACCCGCAATTTGCGCAGCCAGGCGGCAGACTCTCACCGGCGGCAATGATCCGTCCTGTGATACCACGAACTCGGTGAAATGCCGGGCCGACTGATGGGAATCCGCGATGACCGCATCCAGTTCTGCAAAAGCCATCATGTAATCCGCATGCTGGTTGCGCGTCCAATGCAAAACCATTTCGGGATGGAGCCACGGAATGGCATCATGGAAAATCCCGACGACCCGCATCCCGCGCTGTCTGGCATAATCGGTCGCCAGCCGGACATGGAAACCCTCCATCAATTCCGGCATGATCAGCCAGCCGTCTTTAAAAAGTTCCGCGTAGGCTGGGTGGCGATGAACCGGAGTTCTGTAACTCATTCCCCATGCGGTTTTCCAGGTCCACCAAAACCGCGTATCAAGGATTGAGGAGAGGGGCAGCCATGTTTTTCCTCCCCTTGGCAATCCGAGATTCCGTTCCCATTGGGGTTTTAGGGGCGTCAGGCTTTTTCTCTTGAACGACCAACGCAGTGGATGCACCGCGCATCCTTGGGAGGAAAGCCCGGCAATCAAACCGCGCACCACCGTTTGGATTCCGGTGTGCGCGTTGCTCAGCGCGGTATGGCTTGTTTCCAGATAGACGAGCGGTGGCATTTTAGGGCGTGCTCAGTACTTGAGGCCATGCAGGTGCCGCAGGAGTTTACGCAGAGGTTTGGCATAGTTTTCCTGGGTAATTCCTGAAGAGGTTTCCTGCTGAACTTCCCCGCTGTTCTTAACCAGGCGGGTCGAATACCACGCATGAAAAACGCCCGCTGAAATCGTCGGAAGAGATGGATGTCCCACCGAAAATTGTTGCAGGAATTCCATGGGATAGCCGCGGACGTCAAAGCCGGAGTCGAGGAGGCGCACCGTGGAATCCTCCGCCGTGTCGGTGTCGCGTCCGCGGGTTTTGCGCAGCGTGATCTGTGTCCCGAGATCCGCTTTGAAGAAGGTCATAAAGTGCGGATGAACGTACCAACCATGCGGATTGTCACGGCGGGTGGTGTGAAATCGGGCGCCTGCCAGCCGGCATTTTTCGTCGAGTTTATCCACCGTGAGCTCGAGCCAACTTTCACTCACGGGGTGGGCATCGGAATCCAGCAGGACAATGACCTCGTGGGCCGCCACCTGCACCCCCGCCTCCGCCGCCTGGCCGTGGGAATGGCGCGACTGCCGCCATTGCCGCTTGAGAATCAGACGGACATCGGGCTGTTCGCTCAGCCACTCCCGGCTTCCATCCCGGCTGCCGCGATCCACCACCACAATTTCATACCCGCGCGATCCGATGAATTCCCGTGTCTTTTCCACCAGCAGCCGGATGTAAAAAAGGCTGTCGAAATTGACTGTGACAATGCTTACCGGCCGGGCCATGAGCAGGGAACACTAAGCACTTTCAAAATTCTTCGGCGAGAACAGAATCAAAGTCCGCGTGAATGATTTCAACACACAGGATGAACCGGACCGGGAAAGTGTGCCCCCTCTTGTGTCCATTCTCATCCCGGTCCACAACCGACTGGA
>Ga0163144_10020883_pt1 | contig 13052 bp, 8 predicted proteins | sample OliLak19BULKMAT1_FD_123175 | JGI IMG/M metagenome (GOLD analysis project Ga0163144, IMG submission 123175) | Freshwater microbial mat bacterial communities from Lake Vanda, McMurdo Dry Valleys, Antarctica - Oligotrophic Lake LV.19.BULKMAT1 | ecosystem: Environmental > Aquatic > Freshwater > Lake...
CCAGCGGGCAATAGCCGCAGGGATGACGTCGCCGCCGAAGCCTCGGCGCTGGAGAAGTCCCCAGATGCGTTGTGTCTGCTTGGCCCCTGAGACCCGAGCGAGACTGGTGGCCTTGGTCTGAATCACCGCGACTGCATCATCAATCGGATCATGATCTGGGTCCCGCTCGCTCCGAGCCTCCATATGATCTTTCACCTCCTGTTGGGCGAGTTCGCGGGAGACCCCACGCTGGACGAGGCGCTGGACTACGCCGCGAGCGCCCCATTTTCCGGACTCAAGTAGGTGTGTTGCCCGATGCTTTGCGAAGTCCTCATCATTCACGAGACCCCGTTCGACCAGCTTCGCAATGACCGCATCAACCACCGCTGGGTCAATAGCCGAGGGAACGAACCCGCCGCCACTTCCAGAGCCGCCGGGATTCGAGCCACCACGAGTAGCGCCATCCGTGCCGCCGCTGTTTGAAAAGTTGCTCCCCGAGCTATGTCTTGAGTCCGAACCCTGTCCTGATCCGTAACTCGATCCACCCCCCCGGCCACCCGCGCTCCTTCGCGGGGACTGGAGCAATCGGCGGCGAAGGTCTGAGACAGTCCGGTCTCCTCTTGCGAGTGTCGCAATAGCCTTGCTTTCGATCCGAAACCACTGGTCTGCCGTCTCAACGCGCTCGGCTAATTCCGTAGTCCATGCTTGGCCGACGACGAGTTTGAAGTCCAAGACCATGTCTGGACTCAGGCGCGCGACGAGACTCTCATCAACCCACACGCCCCAGCGGCTCCCTTGAGGGTCGATGGGGGCAAGCTTGGTAATACCGCCGCCAACCATTGCGGCAATCGCTGTCAGTACTACGCCGTCATCCGTCGTGGATCCGATGGCCGCCCGGCGGGCTTTGCGGGCCTTCCTTTCGTGGCGTTCCTGACGGTCGGATTCTGCGACATCACTCTCTGTGACAGGACGGGCGACGCGCACCATCCCGTCCAAGTGGATAGCCTTTGGACGCCGTGACTCTATCTCCCCCTCTCGCTGGCGTCTTCTCTCGGCCCCTGTACGATCGGCAAGTCCCCCAGATAGTTTTCCTGACGAACTCAAGCGAGGAAACCGTTGTGGATCTCTTGCCGAACCTTTCGCTGAACCCGTTGCCGAACCTTCCGCCGAGCCCGTTGCCGAGCCTTTCGCTGAACCCGTTACCGAACCCTTCCCTAGAAGCGTTGTCGCCCCCTTCGGTGATTCAGGCATGACCGCCTCAATAGAAGGAGAAGGCGCCTCCCAAGTCGCGCCACGCACCTCCGGCTTTGGGTTGTCAGGCGTACCACAAGTATCAAGGGTCGAGGCGCTCGTTGCTCCCTCAGTTCCGTGGGAGAGAGAGCTTGACCCGCGCCTGGCCTTCCCGTTCGCAATGACTGAGTTGGTAGAGGATGGCTTAGGCGGTCCACCCCGTGCTTCTCCAGTCCCGTTAGATAGAGGACCCAAGTCACTTCCCGCTTCCTTAATCCCGGTAGTCGGAGTGGGGAGAGTATCCGCGGCTCCCCTAGCTTGGATAGTCCGGCCGGGAGAGGCTTCTCTCGTTCGGACGGTTTGGTCGGTAGTGGCTTCCCCAGTCCGGACGGTTTGGTCGGTAGTGGCTTCCTCAGTCCGGGCGGTTTGGTCGGTAGTGGCTTCCCTAGTTTGGATAGTCTGGCCGGGAGAGGCTTCCCTCGTTCGGGTAGTCTGGTTGGGAGAGGCTTCTCCAGTCCGGCTAAGCTGACCGGAAGGGTTTCCTTGAGTGCTACTGGCGGGGGCCCAATCACTGTGGCGACGGTCATACTCACTCAATCGGGCCTTAAGCTGGCGCTCAATTGAGACAGGATTTTCATCCAGCGCGCCGAACTGGGTTCGACGGGGCTGGATCTGACGGATACGAACTGGGCCGGGGACGGATCCAGAGGCTTTGGAAGGCACGCGTGATACGTCCCCGAGCCGAATATAGGCCGGAGGAGCGATCTCTTCATCGTCATTGCCCTGATCGAAGCTCTGGTTCGCCATACTGACAGATTACGGGGGCTTCCGACAGAGGACTCCTTTGTCGCCAACTCGGCCCCGCGCGGCCCTACTCTGCTCCTATCTGGGTCACTACCGCTCTTACGACCGAGACTGGGCGGGGTTGCCTCACCTCCACGGAGTTTTGTCTCACCCAGTGGTTCTGCCTATACCGCCCGGTCTTACCTCTATTTCTACGCGGTCTTGTCTATCCGGCGCGTCCTTGCGCCTTTCCTTACGCGGTTGTACTTCACTCCCACTTTACTCTGAAGGCCGGAACGTAGTATTTCGCGTATCCGGGACTTTTCACCCATTTTTAGCAAGCACAAGCACGACTTCATGGCGGACTGGGTAACAACCGCCGGCACCTAGTGGTCTAGACGTAAACGTGCGGCGGACTAGGGAACGACCTCAATCGCCGAATGGCTTAGGCACGAACGTGTGGTGGGCTTGGGAACGAGCGCGAGCGCTTAATGGCCTAGGCGCAACCGAGTGGTGGGCTAGGGAACGACCCCAATCGCCGAATGGCTTAGGCACGAACGTGTGGTGGGCAGGGAACGAGCGCGAGCGCCTAATGGCTTAGGCGCAACCGAGTGGTGGGCTAGGGAACAACCGCGAACGCCTCGACATCCAAACACAATATGCCCGAGGGGTCGAGACGGGGTTTTCAACGAGCAAATTGGTCGACACCTCTTTTTCTTCTCAGGCCATTTTTCAACAGCGTAGGGAATGCTCGCGGACTTTGAGCTCCTTATTCCCCCGTTTCCAAAAGACTAGGTGCTTATTTTCTCTTTTCGGGCTCATCGCTGATTCTCTTCGCAAGAGCGGTCCCAAGGAGTGTTTTGCGCAGATCGAAACGAGCCTGCTCCTGGGCCACTTTGGATGACCGAGCCTCCTCGCGATTCGTAGGACAAATTGCTGTTTTTCTCTCCTCTTTTTCAGTGCTTTTTTCTGTTGCTTTTTCCAGTGCCTTCTTCTATCGCACTATTTTATTGACTTCCTGTACGGACTTTCTACACGGACTTCCTACATTGTCTTTTTAGAGAGACTTTTCCCGGACTGGGGGAGTACCTGCGAACGCCTCGCCGTCCACTCCTCGGCCGTAAGTTCCCAGAGATTCATCGTCGCGGGGCCCGAGACAAGTTCGTTTACCATGTCCCCTGCGCGACGCATGCCTTCTTTCTCAGAGACTCGATTTGAGGCAATATTGTCGACCGCCTTTGAAACGAGTAATGTCGGCTTGCGGAGTACGTCGAACCAAAAGGTGTTGGCTGCGGTACATGCTTCCGTCATTAAGCCTTGTCGCTGCCAAGGTATCGCCAGCCAGAATCCACGGTGCGTCGGGTTCCCGTGGTCGCGCAGTGTAATGACACCGATGGTTTCGTCGGGATGAGTCTTGAGTCGAATGGCCCAAGTCCACTCCTGAGCGAGCTCCATTTTCTGGAGCGCTTTCTTGCAGAAATACGCCCCGCCGTGCTCAGGATAAGGCCAAGGAGTGGTCACATTCATGTGTTTGACAATTTCCCAGTGAGGAAAGTGTTGTTGAATGTCTGGTGCGTCCCGCTCTCCAATAGGGACTAGTCGCAGGCGTTCTGTCCCAATAATCGGGGTGCCCGGACTTCGTTGGTCGGCACGCGCCGCTAGATCTTCGCTCTTTACCGATGACGTCGCCTCCTCCGGGCCAAGCGTGGTCGCCGGATTTTTCTGGTCAGGAGATGTCGGTGTAAGCACGGAAGATTCTTAGATAGTAAAGAAAGACAGGGGAGCTACGGAAGCAACGGGAGAGAAATTAGCGGACAGTCTTTCGAGGGTGTGCCTTTCGCTCGATTTCTGAGAGAGGGGACGTTGCGACAGGGGTGACTAGAACAGGGGTGACCAAAACAGGGGCCTCCGCAAGGTGGGGCTCGGGTGCGGAGGTATGAGTGCCCGTGGCGTGGGGCTGAGGGGAAGAAGCAGTAGGACTATTGGCCGCACCAAAGATGGAGACAACGCGTGGCGAGCCCCACCTCGACGATGCTGCAATATCCATTGCTGACTCTTCCGCTGATTTTTTCGAGGTAAATCCTGCGACCCATCGACCCGGATGACAGAAAATAGCATCTGCTTTTCCCGAGACTGCGCCAAGCGCTGCTCCCCGGAGTCCGGCCCAAGAATCCGGCAGCGGGGTCATGAGCGGGCCGAACGGAACCGCAGGATTTTCGGGGATACCCGTCAGGATCCACGTGCCCGAGTCCCCAGGGCTTACCACGAATTGAAGAGGGAGACCATCCGCCCCTACGGTGGGTAGTCGGGAAAGACCTTCTCGCCACGGAAGTCCTGCAGCTTCAAGATGGACGACCCCTCGTAGAGCTTTCTCCCACGCGGCGCGAACGAGATTGAGCCCTCGAGCATCGGCCTCTAAATGTCTTTGTACGCCGGGCTGCCACTGCGCAGTGAGTTGAGCGCACCACTGGGTAATCGTTTTTTGAGCCTCCGGGAAGGACTGAGTGCTGCGTAACTTCGGGAGCAATTCGCTCAACGCCGACCGCACTTCAGATTCGACAACAAAGAATCGGCGCAGCGCATCCCGTGCCCCTTGGTCTCTATCCGGAAAAGACCCTTGGTCTTCCCACGTCTGGTTTTGGGCTGAAAGCGCGTGTTCAAAATCCACGATGTATTTCGGGAGCGGCTCATTCACTCCAACATCCATGCGATCGAGCGGAGCAATAAGTACCTCGTCGAGCCACGCGCTTGCGTCTTCTGGCAAGAGTTGGTGCCCAACGTGGTTCCACGTGAGACCGAAGGCTGCGTAGGGATTTCCTGTCTCTCGAACCGGGCTGCCGACGAAGTGGTGGTCGAAGTCTCCAGTTTTTGCGTCGGCCCGCCCCCCGACATCGACCCGCCATTCGGACGATTGCAGCACCACTGGATCGCGTGTGCGGACCACAGGGGTGTTGTCGCCTAAAATCATGCGAAGAAGTGCGACGGCGAGCACGTCATCTGGATGGAAAATTCCGTCATGCGTGGCGATAGTCAAGCTCGGGAGGGTGGACACAAAGCGCGAGAAAAAGGTGGAGAAGCCTATAGGAAAATTTCTAGCATCAGAGCTTTCACCACTGTATCTGTTGACAATCGAATTCGGACATTAAGCCCGTCCGGCAAGAGTGCCAGCGCTATGTCTTCAGGCAGTACCGCCAGTGCGACACGCTCTCCCCTTTGGGGGGCTGTCTCTACGTTCTAGTTTTTTCGTCCTATCAATTCTACTCTGCGGTTTTGCGCGCGCCCTTCTTCTGTTTGATTACTCGCAATAGGGTCACGCTCGCCAAAACTTTTCTCTGTCACACGATCAATAGTAACGCCCAGAGATATCATGAAGGCCTGAACAGCTCTAGTGCGACGTTCTGATAGCCGCTGATTATAATTAACCGTTCCGCGGGAGTCAGAGTGTCCCTCAAGATCAATAAAAAGTTGTTGGTCTTTTGCGAGGCTGTCTACAACCGTCCGAATCTTTCTCCTCGCTTTTTGATTGAGGAGGGATTGATCATAGCTAAAATGGACCACTGCCAAGATGATTCTCAAGGGTTTAAGGCGGATAGTATCCTGCCCTGCTGGTACGACCATTCTCGACCTGGGAGCCGTTCCTAAACCGATGGCGTCTTCCCGTAGAACACCCCCGATGACAAGCGCTGAGTCTCCCTCTCCCCCTCTAACGGATGCCTCACTCTTCCCTTCAAGAGTCGTGTCTGGTTTGATGATCGTCCCTGTCTTGATGAACGTATCCGACTTAATGACCGTGTCCGACTTGACGACCGTCTCTGACTTGACGACCGTGTCCGACTGGACGGCCGTCTCTCCTAAAACGAGCTGGGTTCGAGACGTTTCTTGAATCTCATTCCACCCCAGATACACGGATTGGCGGTTTACGGTAGGTAATGCCGCCAAAGATACTGGCGCCAGAAGTAGCAACAGCATTGCCATGGCTGCTGCTACTTCTTCCCGATTCTTGCGAAAGAACAGTGCCATGGAAGGAGAAGATGAATGACGAGGCCTAACTGCGTGGTTTTACGTACCCAACCTTGGCAATGACGAGGTATAGGAGGTATAAGCGGCCTAGACCAATGTCGCAGCTGCCTTGAACGAAGTTGTGCCGAAAATGTGGTCAAGGCAGGATGCCTGAGGGGGGCGCCACTCCACAAGGCCGAAGGCCTTTCTCCTCTACTTTCTCTTGAACGTATTTTCTCCTTCTTGAGGATTCTTTACCAAAAACACAAAACAAAGAGAAAACCTCCCATGTTTGACTGAAATACCGCCTAGTCCAAAAAAACACATGGTTATGGCTGGGTTCAGACGCCTCAAGAGAGAAGCGTCTATTTAAGGTCTATGAAAGCAGCCCGGCTGGTAGTAGAGTAAAACATGTCTAAACATGTAGATCTCATCCGGTTTGAGGACACGACAGCGGAAAACCTTCGGCTCGCACTCTTGAGCCAAGTAAACATGAGAGACCTCCTGTCCTGCAACGAAGGGCATGAGTGGCTTGAGGCTGCCGTCGGTGGAAACGCGGACTTGCTCGCCGCTGTTTTTGCGCATCCATTGACTTTTCGCCTCGCAGATGAAGATGGGTCAAGCTTTCTCCTGCGGTGCACGGACAAACTATCTGAATTAGACTCACTCGACAGCGCGTCCGCCCCGATGCTCACCGCTCTCGCACAGGCGGCGTGCGTCGATACGAGACGTGGCTCAGCACCACGTCCCCCCAGTTTTGCCCTCGCTGTTCATCCGAGTGTGATGGCTGTTTTTCTCGCGCACCCTACGGCACTCTCACACACCAGCCGTAACGGGACGACCCTTGCGGAGTTTGTCATTCGGCATTGTGACCAAGAAGTCACGGGCTATCAGTCAATTCTTATCGCCGATAACTCTCGCCGCCAAGGAGGAGGTTCCATTGACCTTGCCAGTCTTATCAGTGACGCTCTCTTTGTGCGGGACCTGTGGGAGTGCGCTGCCAAGGGAGACCTGAGCGGGCTCCCTCGCACCACGGCGGTTGTCGTGAAGGTTCTCGACTACGCGGCGACTGAAGATCCCAATGCCCAAATCGATATACTGCTTGAGATGATGATTGCCCTCTTGCTGCGGCGGCAGCAACAAGGACTCCCCCTGCCGGTCGAATTAATTCGACGTCTTATGCTTTTTAACAACAAAAGCGTTCGTCTTGGTGCGGCAAAGCTTGTTGGCTTTCAGTCAATGCAGTCTCCGAAGAAGCTGCCTCGAGTGCAGCAGAGAGCCGCGCGCGCGCTGCGTCCGAAAAGCTGAGTAGGGAGTGGTATCCGCCCTCCACTCGTTCTCTTCTCCTACCTGTTTCCCAGAAACCTCTAAAATCTTGTTTTTACGGCAGATAGCTAAAACGCCACGCTCCTTCTTCAGAAGCGTGGCGTTTCAGTAGGATGTTTTTGACGAGTTACTTCTCTGTCATCTTCGCCCGCACTCCAGCGGTGATCTCTGCGAATGCTGTTGGGTTTTCCTTGAGCCACTGCTTCGCATTCTCGCGGCCTTGGGCCATGCGCTCATCGCCGTAGGAGTAGAACGCGCCACTCTTTCGCACCATGGCATATTCCACCGCCATGTCGAGAATCGAGCCAGTGTCGTCGATACCAACGTTATAGATAATTTCGAACTTGGCTTCGCGGAACGGAGGAGCCAACTTGTTCTTGACGACTTTCACGCGCGTCTCGTTACCAATCACCTCATCCTTGTCCTTAATGGCGCCGATGCGGCGAATATCCATACGGATCGAGGCGTAGAACTTCAGAGCCTTACCACCCGTGGTCGTTTCAGTCGGGCCAGCGAAGCTGCCAATCTTCTCACGAAGCTGGTTAATGAACACCAGCGCGGTATTGGTCGTAGAGACGACACCCGTGAGCTTACGGAGTGCCTTCGACATCAGTCGAGCCTGAAGACCCATCTGCTGGTCACCCATCTCGCCATCGAGCTCAGCTCGTGGCGTCAAGGCTGCCACGCTATCGACCACGACGAGGTCAATTGCGCCAGAGGCAATCAGCTTCTCCGCGATTTCCAGCGCCTGTTCGCCATCATTCGGCTGCGAGAGGAGGAGATCATCAATCTGCACACCGATTTTTGCCGCATACGACGTATCGAGGGCATGTTCGGCGTCGATGAAGGCGGCGATACCCCCCGCCTTCTGGACAGCGGCGATCAGATGCAGTGTGAGCGTTGTTTTACCGCTCGACTCTGGACCGTAGATCTCCGTTACACGGCCGCGTGGAACACCGCCAATACCGAGCGCATTGTCAAGGGTAATGCTACCCGTCGGAATGGCATCAACCTGCTGGTTGGCGCGATCCGAGAGCTTGATAACAGTGCCCTTGCCATGAGCCTTTTCAAGCTGGGCGAGTGCTGCTGCGAGAGCCTTCTGCTTGTCTGCGTTCTGCATAAGTCTTCAAAAGAGGAGGTGTACGAGCGATACATCAGACTACGGGGTGACTTCCTTCAACCTAGCGCATTCCGGGTCTTCCGTGGTCTAAGGCCTTTTGTTACGGCGCCAGACCTAACTGCGCAAGAATCGCTGTTCTATGCCGAAAAGATACGAAGATCTGTCCGGTGCTGTTCTCATTTTTTAGCCCTCTGTCTACAAAGAAAAACTATCTCTGTGACCAGACCGTGATGACCGCTCTGCGAGCCTTCGTGAGCTTCCCATCTGTCGAATCTCCGTCCCACGCCACGCCCCAGTACGTTTGGGCAGCAGCGGCAAGATCAAGGCGCAGAAAGCTGCCTGTTGTCGGGACGGGGACCCAGTAGGCAACGCTACCGGTCTGGGTCACGATCGTCGGGCTGCCTTTTGACTCTGCGAACATTGAGCCAGAAGGCCTCGGCAGTCCTGTACCTTTCACTGCGTCGGGATGCTCCTCGGTAGTGCTGTGGGCTACAGGCGCTTTCGTATCTTGAGAAAAGGACGCCCGTTTTCCTCTTCTCGTAGACTTGTTCCTCAAGGACGGAGCGAATCCGTTGGTATCTCTTCCTTCTATAGTTTCTTTCCCAACTTCTTTCGTCGGGGGGAGAGCTGTATCTGGAAGTGCCAAAAATAGTGAAAGCGAGACGACCGTGACATCGTTCGGAGCTACAACAGTAGCGGTTGCCCGCACCGAAGAGGTGGCCTGCTGTGCCCAGCTGCGCTCGGGAGTCAACACTCCCATTACGCCGGCCAAAACCACCGTGATTCCTAGTCGGTTTTGACTTCTAGCCAGGCGGCGAAAGGTCCCTGCGTGCCCCATCATGCTGGGCTCGGTCCGAGAAGTCGCTTTGCTAGACCCACCGGGGCGGACATTACTTCTCCGTCTGTTGCCATTCCGAGGTTGTTGAAGGGGCCCGTAAAAAGATATCGAATCAAGAGTTCTCGCTGCGCTGGGTCTAGCGGTTCTAAAGAGGTGCCAACCCCCTCACCGACTTGTCGAACGACACGCAGTGAGAGCTCACCAATTTCGGGAATCTGAACGCGGATGACCTGTCCGACATTCACGCCTTGAATTCCGAGGCGGCCACCCTCCATGGATAAATCATGCAGGCGTGCCGTGACCGTGCTCTGGTCGGGAAGCGTGACGAGTACGTCGCGCTCGATCGTAAAGCGCTCCTCTACACGATGTCTCGGATGCTCAAAGGCCATCAGCACCACGACGAGCATCACAAAGATAGTGAAGCATCCCCAGATGAGCGAGGGAGCCAAGAATGTCACGTCCGACACGATTTGTGTTTCTGGAACGAAGTTTAGCACGACCCCGAAGAGTGTGAAGAAAATGATAGCCCACGCAGTTGCCACGACAAGACGATCACCTTCAAATCCTTTCACTTCGGCTCCCTTCGGTGTGACACGGAACGTCGCACCGAACGGCTTGACCATACTGTGAAGAATTGTCGGGGCGAGGCGCATCGCCAAGAACACAATAAAGGGAATGCTGATGAGGGGGTGTCGCTTGTTTTTCAAGAGCCACCCGTTCGACATAAAGGCCGCCACGAAGACAGGCAGCTGGTACCGCGCCAGCTCATTCAGCGTAATGAAGTGAATGGGCACGAGTTCAAACCAGAGGAAGAAACTTGGAGCAATCATCATGAACAGCATACCAAGATACGTCACGATCCAGTGAGCCGGTAAAAAGAACAGTCGCTGCAGTAAAGTCAAATGAGTGGCCCGAACCGGTCCTTCCGGCACGAATAGTAGCTGAATACCTCCACGAGCCCATCGCGCGCGCTGAACGAAGAAGGCGAGTAATCCTTCTGCAGCGAGACCACGGGCTTGGCGCTCGCTCAAGTAAACCGTCTTGTAGTCCTTCCCAAGGAGCGAAATAGAGCTGAGGATATCTTCCGTCAGTGAGCCCGTCGGAAAGCCGTCGATGGCAATCAATGCTTCTCTCCGAAATAGGCCGCAGGACCCACAGGAGAAGGCCACGCCCCACGCATCGCGGCTCGTCATAACATCTTCAAAGAAATGCTTTTGATCGTCGGCGTAGGCTTGGTGGATTTTGAGATTCATTAACAGCGGATCGGTGTTGAAGAACGTGTGCGGGGTCTGCACACAGCCCGTCGTTGGTTCCCGAAAGAATCCGACTGTTCGTGTCAAGAAATGTGTCTGTGGGACGAAGTCGGCGTCAAGGATGGCAATCACGTCCCCGCTAGTCTGCCCGAGCGCGTTGTTCATGTTGCCAGCCTTCGCTCCCGCGTTTGAGTCACGGCGAAGGTAGCCAACACCCTGCGTCGCACAGTAGTCTCGCAGCCAATCGCGGCGACTATCATCGAGCACCCAGACGGAGAATCGATCTTGAGGATAATCCAGATGCTTCGCTCCGATAATCGTTTTTTCAAGGACGTCAATTCCCTCCGAGTAGGTCGGGATAAAGACATCGACCGTTGGCCACTGATCGCGAGGGATGCTTCGCAGCCATCCTTCGTGCTCATTCGCTTCTTCTTTTCGGTCTTTCGTCCGGGTCATCAGGAGAAGGAAGATTGTGCCTTCAAAGAAAATCGCACACTCCGCCACGTAATAGAGCCAAGTCCAACCGTACCCCACCCAGCCGACCGTTTCTTGGTCAAGCGGGAGCAACGTATCGGTCAGCCTCCACACGAGATATCGGAGGCTGATGACTACGACAACAAGTACGACGAGGCTGCGTGCCCACGTCGCGGCCTTCGGCAACAGTGGCCCAAGTCCCCAAAAGAAGATGATCAGCAGTAAAGCTGGGATGAGCGTGCCGGAGTCAAAAAACATCGATGTCGTGTGTCAAAGAGACAGCACACTCACAGTCCCGCCACGTGCGGAACTGTCGTGCGTCGTCTTAGCGCTTGAGATAATCTGGGACAGTATCGACGCGCGCCTGAGCTGCTTCATAGCGACTCATGCGGCGCTGGAGATCATTCAGTTGCGTTCGCAGTGCGTTCTCGATTGGCGTCTGCGCCTGCTGCGGATTTCGGTCAAAGAGCACCGTCGCCGCGCGACCAACATAACAGAATGATCCCGGGTCCATTTTCAAAGCTCCTGTCTCAAATCGGATGAAGGCGTGGGCCTCCGGCTTCTTCCGTGCCGGGAGTTCAGCCGCCGGGTCCTGCAGCGTCTTCACGCTGCCGCCTCGAATGTACTCCACAACACCGGGGATTGCCTCGTCGCGCCCAACCATTTCAATGCGCACGCGTGAGCCTGGCGTGATCTGATCGTAGTAGCGAGTTGGCACAGTTGCCTCGACATAGACGGACGTACAATCGATCAGCTCCATCGCTTGGGTGTTTTTCCCAAGGAACAGCCCCTGCGTCGCAGCGATACTGCTCACAACGCCCCAAACGGGGCTTGTAAAAATAGCACCGGAGGCAGATTCCATCGTTTCCGCGGTCTGCTGCATCCGCGACTGGAGGGCGTCCAGCTCTGCTTGGAGCGCACGACGCTCCGCCACGAGCTGGTTGATATCACGAGCGATCTGATCCATTTGCTGCTGAGAGACCGAAACATCCTGCGTTCCCTGTTCCACCAAAATTCCATTTCGGGCGGCATCAAGCTTGGGGCCTGCCCCAGCATCTCCGCCGGAAGCACTACTCCGACTGCTGGTGACTGCAGCTTGGGCCGCAACCGCGGCCGCTCGCGTTTCGTCGAGTTCTGACTGTGTCGCCGCGTTACGGCTTCGAAGGCGTTCAACACGTTCCAGCTCGCGTGAGGCCTGCAGCGCTCGCTGCGCGGCGGCATCAGAGACTTCGCTAGAGCGACTTGCCGCCTCCGTTCGAGCTGCCGCGGCCTGCCGGGTTCGGCGCGTGGCGACTGCGATACTGGCTTCTGTGTGGTAGCGAACCCGCTTTGCCAATCCTTCCCGAATCTTCTCTAGTGCCTCAATGCGTCCGTCAATGGCTTCAACTCGCCCCTGCAGAGTCCGCAGGCGCTCTGTCTGGTCTGCATACGCTCCGGACTGGGGCGAAAGACCGCGCTGGTCACTCACAGAGAAGAGAAAGTCTCCCGGATGCACTTCCTGCCCATCTCGAACCCCGAGGCTGTCAATCATGCCCTCCGTTGGCACGACGAGCGGAACGCGTCGGGCCTGAACAATCGCGTCGATGCTCATGTGATTTACATATCGAGGCCACGCGAGCCGGCTCGCAATGAGCACGAGCACACCCACAATGAGAAGGCGAACGGGCCACGCATCAAGCAGTCTAAAGAAAGAGGACTTCATTGGGTCGCGAACAGACAAAGAAAAGGAAAAAAAGCGGTCACACGGTGACCACGGGGAAAACATCGACGTCACGTACGGGTCGCAATATCCAGAGACTCCTTCGAGGGGAGCCCGTTATCGTACTGAGAATACCGGGCGACCGTCTTGTTCGTTGCCCAGATCTCTAAGTCGGCAACTGCCGGGTCATACTTCCTTTGCCGCCCGTCAGCCCAACCAAACGTCACCAACCGTTCACAAAATCTACGCAAATCTTCCATCCACTGATCTGCGTACGCCGGGCGAACGATGAGCCCGACTGCCGTCCGGATTTCACCGGACTCGCGCGCGATTGGTCCGCCTGACGCGGGG
>Ga0163144_10020884_pt1 | contig 13052 bp, 19 predicted proteins | sample OliLak19BULKMAT1_FD_123175 | JGI IMG/M metagenome (GOLD analysis project Ga0163144, IMG submission 123175) | Freshwater microbial mat bacterial communities from Lake Vanda, McMurdo Dry Valleys, Antarctica - Oligotrophic Lake LV.19.BULKMAT1 | ecosystem: Environmental > Aquatic > Freshwater >...
TCACATCTCGTCTACTACTCGACCATGACCAGCCTAGATTTGTAGTCTGACAGAAATCGTGCTACCGGCGACATCGAAATGTGTTGGGGAAATATCCACACGACACAAGGAGAAGAGCTGGCTCAGTGTCAAGTTGAACTCTTCATGGTTGGTGATCTGGCCTTCTATTCCATGATGCTTGGCAAAGAGAACATGTTGCTGCATTGGTGTTGGCGCTGTTCAATGTCCAAAAACGAGTCGACTGAGAACATTGATGGTCCGCGGACTGGAACCGAGTGGACGCTTGAAGGTCTGAATAATCACTTGGCAAGACTCCAATGACCAAAGGATTTATGATGTGGATCAATTTCCGAATCGATCAACTGCCGATGGAGTTAACAGTGGCAAGACTTGATCACATTGATCTTCATATTGAATTGGAAAAAGCAAATGCTATTCTCACGGATGAGAGTGCATCGCTTCTGCATTTGACTTAAGAGAACAAAGCACTCAAACCAAGAAAAAGAAAAGGCGAGTATCAATTCCGTGACGATGACCTCGAGGCCGATTGCAATGCCAACTGCGTTTTGTTAGAGCAAGTAAGCAAACGAGTTGATGAGTGTAAGAAAGACGTTGTTGTGATTGGCAAGAAAGTAACAGACCAATGGGAAAAGTGCAAGGCGTTAAAGAAGAAGAACGAATGCGGTGCTCTTACTCAAGCCGCACGACAACAAATAGAACAGTTATTAGAGGAAATGTACAACATGCTTCGGTCTTCTTACCATGGTGGGGATTTCGAAGGAAACCATTGCCAAAAGCTTAAGTATTCGATGTGCGGACGAAGTGATGGATTCCTTGCAAGAGTTGTTGTTGGGCATACCGGAGGTTGATTGTGCTACCGGCTGTGATGATGCTGAGAGACATGTCGTTATTGCCGCTGCTTCAAGAGAATCTTCCAATATTTTTATGCATTGGTTCACTATTGCCATCAACGATTCGGCACGCTGACAGATGCAGACATGGCTGATGTCCGAAAGTTGATTAACATGTTGGATCGTCTGCATAGGAAGGTCATGGAAACTGTGCCTCCAAGAGCACATGCTTGGTGGCATCTGCTAGACGACCTTGATAGATTGAGAGGCTTGAAGCATCATGCCGAGAGCAAAATAGAGAAGGCTCACCAGGATGGACATCGTGTCGATCTCTTGTTTCGTGGCGTTAACGACATCCAAAAGAAAATCGAAGGCTCACTCAGGTACCAACACACAATGGTGAAAGCGGAGATGAGGGTACTCCAAGAGAAGGTGAAGGCGCAGTGATCTTGTAAGAGACCAAGAGATGTTGTTAATAATGATGCCGACGGCAACAACTGACACTCGCAAACATTGGAGTTGCTGGCATTGCCGGAGCTCGATGATGAGTTTCCAACCTTGTTGGAGTTGTCCATAGCAGGAAGAAAGATAGAACTTGCGGCCGCCAACAATGTTAACGACCACCCTGATGATGAGAATGCCGTCACCACCAACAACAACGAGCAGGACCGCCATTGTCGTCTTTCCGTCGGCAATTCATCGTCTCATTGTCAATTCAATGTTCAACTAATCAACTCGTAGTAGATTGTGCATCTTACACGCTAACAATGCTCTTATCTTCCAACAGATATGGAACGTGCTAGCGCATCTACACTCTAATCAACAGAACGTTTCAATAGATGCTACTGAATGCACTGCATGGAGCTGCTCAACTGTCGCGAATAGATGATTGATCTAACTATCCACATTTCCAAAATTCTTATTTTCAGCAATTATGTTGATGTTAAACCCCATCCTAACAACAGGTTTGTGCCACTGTGATCACACAAACCCTGCTAAACGACACACCGAAAAGCCAATCCACGGCAGGCACCTTGGAAACCTTCGCTTTTTTCGAAATGACGATTCAACATGTTTTCCGACTGTCTCAACCGAAGGTTGGAGTTCATGTGTGACGTGTATCATGTCGGACGGTTATATTTTATTTATGGAATCGAGCCAGCAGGCCTGGTACGGATTCTACGACGAAATTTCCGTACAAGGGATGAAACTAATGTGTACAATTGTACGTGCTACGGCGTCGAGGTGGGTCATGGGCCCACAAGATTTTGCATCCCTATCTCTACTGTGGAATTTATAATCGTGACCCAAACCGGTACTACCAAACTGGCACAGTGCAGCCACGCGCGCGCTGCGCAACATGGTGCCGGGATGTCCTCTTCCCTCCACCGCGAAAAAAACTACTAGTAGTAGTACGGTATCAACGCGATCTGAGAAAGCGCGACGAAGCGAAGCCGGGATTTGATGCACGCAGCTAAAAGACCCAATAGACAAGGCATCCGTAACGCTCATTACTCTCAAGTAATCTTGATTATTATCGTAATCGACCGTAACAAGTTTCAATTTAGTTACCTACAACCATATCCACCATGACGGACACTTACAAAGGAAAAGTCAAGTGGTATTCTATCCGTAAGGGATTTGGATTTGTCACTCCTTCTGGCGACGACGCGCCCACCAAGGATGACATCTTTTTTCATCAAACCAGCATTTTGTCGGACGTGAAAAATAAGTGGTTGGTACGTAGCTTTCAGTACTGGGTCTACGGGGGTCACTTGGGTTTTGGCTTCCGTTTGTGATATTGAGAATGCTTGAAATCTTGAGATAGAGAATGGTCATTGTTATTACCCTTGCGGTATAACTAAACTTTATATCAACTTGATAATCTAAGCCGTCCATGCTCAACTTGGAGGACCTATCTGGATGATTTTCGCGTAATTTTTACTTGATTATTTCCACGCTAATCTTTCCTCTTTCTCCTTCTTTTTATTACCTCTGTACCACTGTTGCTCTCAGGAATCCAACTACGAGTGCGACTTCACCGTCTACACGGATGATGATGGAAAATATCGTTGCAAGAGTGTGACTGCTCCTGGTGGAGCCGCCTGTGAAATTCCCAAGCGCAAGTCAGCTCCACGCAAACGAGGCGGTAAGGGTAAGAAGGATGGTACCGACGACGAAGGCGAGGCGACCGATGGAGGCGGCGACACGGATGCCGGTAAGAAGGAGGCGAAGGGCGAAGACGGCGAAAACAAAGGAAAGGGGCGAAACCGTAGAGGAGGAGGAGGCAAGAAGAAGGATGGCGAAGGCGATAAGAAAGAAGGCGATAAGGGCGACAGCGACAAAAAACCGAATGGCGCCGGTGGTGGTCGCAAACCAAGAAAGCGATTTGATGACGATATTACAGCGGATGTGAAAGCTAAGATGAAGGAAAAGAAGCTCGACATGAGACAAACCTCTCTTTTGTTGAGCATGGAGAAAACCAGGCTCAAATTTGGACCTGATGGTTATGCTGCCTTGGCCCATGCGGATGGAATCATGGCAGAAGGAACATTTACTTGTGACGATGAAGGCAAGGTCACTCTCACCTGGAAAAACATGTTGAAGTTTGAAGGTGGAGAATGGAAAACTGGTGATGCCAGTAGTAAAGATTTGGTTAGTTCCTTTAACTGGACTGACGGTACGTCCCTTCTGCATTATTTTGTTATTACCTACAATGTTTGTGCAGCCAAATATTTTGGAGTCACATGTGCTCAATATTTTCATCCTCATTTTTGCCTTCCAGACAATGTGAGCGGGCTGAAGTCCATTGAAACCCCAGAATCTCTTTGGGGCGAAGGCAAGACTGACCCAGCTGATGCACTTCTGAGCAACAACTTCCAGATGCGCAAGTGCTTCTTGGCGAAGGGCCCAGCCAATCCGCGAAACAACAGACGTCGCCCCAGACCCAAGGCTGGAAAAAAGCCTGCAGGAAAGGAAAACGGCAAAGAAGAAGGAGAGAAGAAGGAAAACGGCGAAGAAACAGAGAAGGCTTCCAGCTAGCGTTGTTGCCGTTGTGATGGTTTGATGAATTGATCGTACCTTGCCATAGTTATAGATGGACAAGTTTAGTGAGTGTGGGTTTCTAGAGAGGATGCCGCTGAGATAGAGGGTTTCTGTAACAACATGAGCGTCAAGCAGTTGAACACCTTGAACGAGTGGTTGTTTCTCGAGTGCGATGTGACGCACTGCATTGTTTGAATGTTTCCGTGTTAGATCATGCTGCTAAGCCACTAAATATAAGCAATAGCTGAGATTGCGTGTATGTTTTTGCCTGAACGTATCTGTTGCCCTACATACTGCCATAATGTAGTATTTCGCCAGTAATGTCACCTGTGGATGGGTCACTCAAGTGTGTGTGCTGGCCCTGCCGCTCCGCTCGGCTCACTTCACACGCTGCAATGGACACGGTGAATGAAGCTTGATTGCCGCTGTAGATGGCCGCCATTGCTGAAGTACTACCAGCCAGCATGTGCAGAGAATAGTGAAACTGAGCAGATGATGCCCTCTTGTGACCCTGTCTTGCTATGCCTTGTGATTAGTTAGCCACTATTCCATTCACTACTCCGATTAGCCTACTGTTCATATCAACGCTTGATCAGATTGCACTTGGCATCTCCCATGTCTTTCATGAAAATGATTCAAGTATATATTGGAACCTACAACCTACAGAACAAGTTGTTGTTGGCTGCTACTGTACTATTGTAGCTACTGCTAGTCTACTACGTACTAATAGCTAGCTACTACCTACTCCAGTAGTAGCTACCAGGTAGCAGATAGCTAAAGTACGGTACAAGCAGACACTGGCAGCTGCTATCGATAATTACGCATGAGCCATTTTACCCAAGGTAAAATGTTACTAGGGCTCAGGCTATTATTTTTTGCGGTGACCGCGAATGCTTGTTTTAATTTCGCTTACATGTTTTTTATCGTGGCTTCCGCCGCATGGAATGGCTGCATACTGTATCCGTCTTCTTCATTGGATCGTTGTTTTACGTCGTGTGTATTGCGGGAAAATTGTCGAACAGAAGCTAGCTAGCTAGCTATATAGTTAAGTAGTATAGCTCTACCCACACACCCTGCAAGCAGTCTAGTGCATGCATTCATTTGCCAACCAGTCTACAATAGATCAAATCATGCAAGCAGGAAACCAGCCCCAATGGGCCGATCCGTCGATGTCATCAGCGCAGCCACAAATGGGTGGCCAAATGGGCATGAATGCAGCCAACGCTCATGAAGAAGCTTTGTTTCAGCCCTACAGCACACTGGATGAACCCGTCTTGGATACCATCATGCGAGATGTCCATGCTGTCGTAGCAAAATTGAAGATTGTCATGTTGCCTCTGGATCGAACGGTGCGTATCGGCCTTTTCGCATTTATTCTTATTCTGCATTGCCGATCGTCATGGTTTTTTACACAACGACTTTGTCGTCCCATGAGTAAATGTTTGCCCCTTGGTTGAGTTTAAGTGTTGAAGGCTCTTGGCCCTTGAGCATTGTTTATTGTTCGGCTTTGATTCGCGTGGTCTCACCATCGATTTTCTACTGATTTTATTAATATTTATAATAAATTATATTTGCTTTCGTAGCCTCATTTTGTCAGTGGTTACACTGGACTTGCGACTTCCGAGCACGGTGGCACTGGTACTGACCAGCAAGGCGCTGCGTCGGATGATGAAATGAGTGAAAATGATCGAAAAGTCATTCAGAGTTTGAAGGATTGGGATCTCTGGTGAGTATCATGCTTGCTTGCACCGTCGTCTTCTTGCATTTTGTTTTAATTTTCGTTCCTGTCTGCGTGGGTTGCGAGAGCTGGCCTCCACTGTAGTGCATGATATGAAGCCCAAACCACTCAACCATTAAATTTTCTCTATTTTTGGCAAATATCAACAATGACTTCGGTGTACGAAAATGTATTTTGATGCATGCATGCTTGCACTTCCCAATAATGACAATTTTCTATGATCATCCAGGGGACCTCTTTTCATCTGTCTCTCTTTGGCGGTTTTGCTCAGTTTCAAAGCACCTACCAACGAAGCAAGTTTGGTTTTTGCCGCCGTTTTCATCACCGTTTGGTTCGGCTCGGCTGTGGTCACGATTAACGCCCAACTTTTGGGAGCCAATATTTCCTTTTTTCAATCGGTGTGTGTCTTGGGTTATTGTATCTTCCCCATGACGCTTGCTGCTCTGGCCATCGGATGTATGCATGTTATCATCGCATGGGGATGGCTAGACATGTGCGTGATTGCGGCTGCCTTTTTGTGGGCCACAAGAGCATCCACAGTTTTCATCGGTCTCTACGTCGGCAAGGAACGAAGGTTTTTGGCCGTTTTCCCAGTTCTTTTCTTTTACACCTTTGTTGGTTGGATGATTCTAATTTTTTAAAAAGTCCTTGAACTGGAGCTAAGAAATCTAAGTCAAGAGCAATAAGCAAATGCAGTTTGGGATTCTTTGTTCGATGGACACCGTACTCGTTTCTCCCGCCACCCGCATCTTTCAAAAAGGCCAAGAGGAGTAAGAAATCAAGACAAGTTTTTACATTATAATTATCGCCCCACCTAGAAAATACTGTAGAGATCTGTACAGCCACTCATTGATCCTTCTTACTCTGCAAAATTCTTGAAGACACGCCGCTGAGCGGAGGCCCCGGTTGCTGCATCACCATGTTTCCTTCGAACCTGTTCCCTGCAACGAACATCCAATCAAGCCTGTCCTCAGAAGCTTCGATTGCCGTGCCACACGGCTTGGCCGAGGACTGAGGCAAGGGATAACTGAATTTGCTAGAGTTATCCACAAGTGGTACTCTCTCACTCAAAGGACCTTGCACACAATCTCGGATGTCACGGAGCTTCGTTGCATCCTCTGAAACTATTCTTCCTGACGATCGCATGGAATGAAACATGTCGTGCTCAATGATTTCTTCAAAGAAGGGCAACAAGTAATAGTCTTCGTCGCTGCGGTCGTTGATGATGTCATCTAAGAGCTGATCATACGTCTTGAAGTATTTCTGGATCCAAATCATGTCAAGAAGCTTCACGTAAGGAGAAAGAAAGACCCAAATCAATATTCTCCCAGTCCAAGTGGCGACAAGACGAACGGGCCCTAGGAGACAAAAAGTGCCCAGCAGCAGACACCTCAGAGTTTTGGGAAAAGATCCGTGACTTTGCCAGCAAATAAAACTTCGAAACGCTCGACAGTAGTTGCATAAATCTGTAGGCAGCAAACGATGGTGTTGTCAGTGATAAATTGCAGTTCCGTGGATACCCGAATAACACGCCGTACTTACATTTCAGAGCCATGTGCGGATAATACAATTTATCGGATAGAAAATATTTTGAAGGGTCCTCCGTAGTGCTGATAGCATCTTGGTGTAAACACAACAATGGGTGACAGTCAGTACTTTGCGGTAAAGTGTTGAAATATTGAATACAAAGAGAAAACGAATTCAGTTTGTGCTTACTCGCAAAGCTGGTGCCGCTGTACAGTCTGTATGCCTTCAGTGCAGTACTAATGAACGCGCTAATTAAAGTCGCCATTCGGTCAGCTCTCAGTTTGTCCAACGCATCGTAATGAGACTTTGTAACAGCAGATACGTTGGATTCAATAGTAGATGACGATCTGGAAGGCCCTCGTATCAATCCCATCACAATGCTTTCGAATGATTTCACCCGGTACCATGGATACGGATGCCGACTGTTGTAGCGGTTGATCGATATCATTATCCAGGCCAGACTGTAAAAGAATATGGATGCTCTGAGGTGTGGTTTCTCGAAGGCAAAGAATACGCTTGTAAAGAGCCACAATGACTGTATCGGGCACCAAATGTTGACTGAGTATCCAAAGAGGGATAGTTCTTCTCTGCCTCTCCATAGTAGGATATTGGCCAAAACGTCCAGGAAGAAGCTGAAGCATCCAGGAAAACAACGAAATATTTGTTAGCATCGTTAATTACACCCTTCACCTCCATACAAGTGTAGCCACGCTCTTACCAGTAATGTCGCCAGTACGAAGCAACCTCACTGAGATAAATCTTTACCGAGGCAATGGACGCCTTGTCCATGTTTATTCCACCATGCAAACAATAATGTAGAACATGCCACGACTTCATTGACTCAACATTGATGACGAATGGAGGAGGAGCTGTGAGAGCTTCCTTTGCAGCTTCGTTCTCGTCTTTCCAGACTATTCGTAGGCGAATGGTGATTGTTCCGCGCGGCTATGCATCAAGAGTAGAACAACAAATGTTATCTTTTCGACGTAGAGAGACAAAAGAAATACATTGTCCAAGGCGGCGTTTACCTCGTCGGCTTTTTCACTGTGAATCAAGTCGTAATGGAGCAAGTACGACACCCCGCTTTCAAAGTTGATGGTATTGACGACAACACGCCCAACTGGGTCATGATAGTCTGTAACAAGAAAGTTTTCGTCGTAGTCAAAGACGCCAAGGAACAAGCTTGACCCTGGATGGGTGATATTGAAGGCAAATGCCCGCGTAGACCAAGGCATCCACCTGGGGTGCTGCAAGGTACGGTAAATGAACATTTACGATTAGAAAGGACTGATCCATCATCATTTTCAAGCAAGCTTCAAAATATTCATCACATCCGATCAAGACAACACGAGCTGATTCAGCACGATTCATCATTCTCCATCATCGTTGATCAACGCCAACAGGCTAATACTAATCTTCATAATTGATTGCAATTCCCGCTTTACTGGACCTACCAATGTATCCCACAAAACTCTGGTCCGCTGCAATTCAGGTGAAAGGAAACGAATGCTTAATGAGCTAGACTTATTCAGCGCCGTTCGACATGGGGACTCGACAAAATTCAAAACATGGCTCAAGAAAATATTGGGTGGGCTTTACTTACCACCATGTTGTCTTCAAAGACACAGGCCACAAACGGATCAGTCAAATCGCTCGTACCCATATCCAAGTCTGGTAAATTGTCACATCCAATGACTTCCAGAAAGAGGGTACCCAACTCGCCATGTCCCGTTTCAACCCATTTCTGGGAAGGCTTGTATGCCTCGTTTTGAATTTGAGTTTTCGTCATAAAATCGACAGCTATTTCATCCGAAGCAGAAGGCTTTGGCGGTTGCAATCTATGAAACGTTTCACCTGTTGCTACGTCGGTTTTCTTATGGGCCGCCAATATGCTCTTCTTTGTCACATGCTTGAAACTCAAATCCGTTGCTTCCACTTCGTGACTGGGTTCAGCTTGAGACGATGGATCGATGGCCAAGGTGGATGCACTTTTTGTCAAGGAAGCTTTGACGGATTGGGCTGATGATTTTAAGAGCGATTCATTTCTACGCTTTTCAATCTTTGCAAGAAGTTGGATGTCCTTTTCTTTGGCTGGGCGGAATCGCAGGGCTAGTTTGGCCTTTTGGTTTTCCTGGGACTTGGCCAACATAGTCGGCATTTCTCTTTGTATAATCGACTCCCTCGCTACTGCAATTGTAGGATCTTCCTGTCCAGCCACTTCTACTTCGTGGTTGGATTCACTTACAATTGTAAATTCTTCTCGCTCGCCTTGGCAGTTTAAAATATGTTCCAAGCTAATTTCCACCTTTCCCAGACATTTCTTTCCATGACAAACTTCCACCACCAAAAAAGCTTCTGGCTGACCCACTTCTTTCTCGGCCATGACTATTTCTTTGTTGGAACTTTTGTCCAGCGAAGAACTGTGCGAGGCCTCTGCGCTGTCTGGATTTTTATTGTCATTCTTGGTAACATCGTGATGAAGAATGTTCGGGATTTGTAGAACACAAAGACTCCTCGTCTTGCACGTAAAAATTGGATTTTCGCATTGCCGAATCACATCCGTGGTGTGAACTACTTTTCCTTCGCCTCCCTTTGTTCCTACAAGACGCACCACACAGTGTGCATCTGGAAGACCTGACACCGTACTCTTGCGTTGGTTTTTCTCTGCCATGGCAGCGCGAAGATCGATGGCCCCCACAATTTCTGCAAGAATGGCAATTTTGGGAATACTAGGAATGGGCTCCAATGTCTTGCTTGGCGAATGGAGGTGCACAAAATCATCATCGTTACTCTCTGCGTCATGGGGACTCCTACAAAGTCGAAACATGGTGTATATTGCCTAATGGTGTATATTGGTCTAATGGCGCCTCTACAAGCTACTTGGTGGCTCGTTGGCAAATACTGTCGAAAGAATTAAGCTACTATAGTATGCCTTGATCAATCGAATGGTTTGTTTGAGAAAGAAGACAGAATTTCAGAATCAATGAAGAATCCACTATTGACCAATAATAAGGATGGAGTTATTTAGGAAAGATCTGTCCGGGACACAATAATGATCCGATGACTTTTCCCCCGCTTTTCTCTATCTTCTGCCTAAAAAGAGCGACGTCATGTTGTAAAGAAAACAATAATTTTAAACATCAGTTAACTACACAATAGCTATCAGTACAAGCAGGTCAGACAAACATCAGGGCAGTGTCGTCATCGTTGGCAAAATAGAGCAAGTTACCCAGAAGAAAAAGCTGAGCCGAGGTGAATGAAATCGAGTTCAGTCGAGTTGATTGAGCAGCAACGCCTCATTATTTGTCACTGCAACCAGCCTACCACGTCGGATCCTGCATAAACCGAAGAAAACACCGTCATGAATATCTGGGTAAATTGCCTCTGTAGTCTCATGCTGCTGCCCTACGGGCTAGTTTGTGCTTTGTTTGGTACAAAGAATCTATTAGATCCTTGGTTCACAGATGAAGTTTGGAAATCAGGTAAGAAGCTGCATGGGGCAAAGTATTGCTTGTTTGCAATCTCTGAACTGGCACTGAAATCCATTCTATATCATTCCTATTGCTGAAATAAACATAACAACAACAACACATTATGACACTGCCTGCCTGCAGCCCCACCTGCACTGAATCCAAGAATGTTTCTCTATGAAATGGATGGTGTCATGTCCGAGATTATGGGAGTAGCCCCTCTTCCCTATTCCAAAGTTGAGGGCGCCATTCTCCTTTGTGGCGCTGTTGGGTCCTTTGGCAGTTGGATAGTGGAGCCTCATGTTTATTATATCTGCAATTTTCTACTGCTTTTTAGTGGCGTCTATTTTGCCTTGGTGGTCCCTTATTCCATGCTCACCCGACAAGCCGAAATTGCACCCGTCATGATCCTCTGTTTGTTATTGTGTTTAATTATCACGGCCATGCGTGCCATCATTGTGGCCACAGATCCGTATGATAAACCACCCTACACGGCTCCCCTTGGAATTTTTTTCTTGGTCTTGGTGGTATTGTCAGCAATTCAAACCTTTTGCATGTCCAGGAGGGCAGCGAGCCAAGAAGAATCCATTGAAAAATTCCATCATGTCAAGAATCATTTCATGGGAAATGGTATGATCTGGACCAAGGGTTCCAAATTCCCTGCTGGGTATTTGGACCAACACTCGCTTTTACAACAAATAGAATAATAACTTGACAAATCATCATGGACGGGAATGAAACGAAAGAGGGCGTGGGGGTCATGTTCAAGTTGGTTGGTAGGCAGTACTTTGGCGAGATTCCCTTTGCGAAAGTTTTGTGTACATCCACAGCTGCGATTCAGATTTTGTGCTTTGTCGCGTGGGTGGTTTGTTGTTGAGCAGACTGTTCATGCATTTTTGTTTTGCTATGGTGGCCAAGGATACATTCTTGAACTTGAAATTAAGCTGGAAATTTTGTTTTTAGGAGTGCAAAGGAAAGTGCTGCTGGGGCTAGCAAACATACGTCGTCGGTGCAGCCTAAGCGACGCTGTCACACACAACCATACCTGCCATTCACGTTGTCACCACCATCATCATCGCAATACCGTTACCGTCCCCTGAAAGTCGAAATCAATCATCGTTAACGCTAACAATCACCTATAATGGATTTCGTAGCACTCCTTTGTTCACATGCTGTAAGTAGTCCCTCCTTAGGCTGAAGCTTTCTGGGATAGTTTAGTTACGAGAGGAAAAGGAACATTCCAAAAAATCAATGGCTAGATGCCATCTTTGTTTGTACAAGAGCATACCGCCCTCTATGAAAACAGCTGGTTGTGGTAGTCTCTAGGTAATTGTCCTTTTTTTCTAAGTGTTCCTATGGAGTTAGGCAATCAACCGGAATACATATTACGCCTTGTCTCCTTGAATCCTCGTGTTGCATAACGATCGAAGCTGATTTGCTGGTAAACAGTTAAAGTTGGAGAAATGACTGCGTGTCATGGCCGCATTTACTCCAGTTGGCTGGCTTTTGGTGTTTCATCAAGTTCAGACTATAGTGGGCAGTGTTGTTTTTGTGATCACTGGAAAATCACTTTACGCTATTGTGAACTAGCTAGGCATGCACCTCCGGTACCTTAGAAGAGATGTGCATAAAGGCTTTGATTTCTTTGATCTTAAAAAGTCCAATGTCGAAGAAGGTAGCGGCAGAATCCGTGGATGGGTATGCAGTCGCAGAGATACCGGTATTATTGGCAGGTGTTTTCACGGCAGGCTAGCTAGCAAGGAATCAAGATTGTGAAGCATAGTGAATAATTATTGATTCGGTTATAGAGGCTCTACAAATCAATCATTATGTTGCCATTCTTTTCCTCTGTGCGATACGAACTGCGATAAGCTTGAAGAGCTTTTGTCTGATATCTGGACTTTTCACAGCCACTTTATGACGGTGGCGAGAAGAGGACGCTGCCATTGAAGATTCCCCGAATCCGCCAGTCAACCAAGTTGAAACCATCGTTCTACCCAAGTCTCTGTAGCGTCAATAGCAGCTGGTCCTAATGGCAACTTTGTCGATGTTCAGCCTCCCGCCGCCATCTCTGAGTCAATCACTCGCACTGATCCGTCTGGCTGACTAAGTAGCCTGATGATTCCAAAGACGATGGCTGAAAAAGAAACAGATTGAAGCTCAAGAGATTGGTATTCTGGTGGTAGCATGGCATGATGCCAGATCTTTCGACATCCACCCCACCCCACCGCGGCAATTCTATGAGGCTCTCGTCAGCAACCCCGTCTTCCTAGCATCTCCCACGCTCACCACAACAAATTCACAGCACAACTCGGTTCAACGTATGAAGGTCCTCCCCGTGGAAGAAGCAGCGATCTTCAGGTCTCGTCGTTGTACGAGTATCGATTTCCACCGTACAGTATTGTCCCGATGAGAGCCAAA